>ERZ781272.46-NODE-46-length-191765-cov-13.719842_pt1 | contig 191765 bp, 179 predicted proteins | sample MGYA00375850_ERZ781272 | MGnify/ENA primary metagenome ERZ781272 (study PRJEB29790, sample SAMN06051246) | human gut metagenome | host: Homo sapiens | place: USA: Cincinnati, Ohio | collected 2013-06-21 | study: EMG produced TPA metagenomics assembly of the Gut...
AGAGCCCTAGCCTTCCAAGCTAGTTACGTGAGTTCGATTCTCATCACCCGCTCCACGAGTAAAGGATAACTTAATAAAAGTTATCCTTTATTTTTATATATGCACCTATAGCTTAAGAGGATAGAGCATTAGACTCCGGATCTAAAGATACAGGTTCGACTCCTGTTAGGTGTGCCAACACAAAAAACGTTGTTCTTACAAGAACAACGTTTTTTGTATTAAAATTTTATATTATATATGAAGATATTCAAAGCATAAATACATTTATGGATTCATAGTAATTATTAGTATTTAAGGATAAGGGGGAATATTAATGGAATTGTATAAAGTACTGATTTTAGCTCTTATAGGTGAATCCATTTGGGAAACATTAAAATTAATATGGAATAAAGGGAAAGTTTCTGTTGACAAGATTGGTGCAATATTAATAGGGGTGCTTTTATCAGTTTCAACGGGAACAGATATAATGAATTTGGTAGGAGTACCTATATTTATTCCGTATGTAGGTACGATATTAACGGGTATATTAATTAGTAGAGGATCTAACTTTGTTCATGATATAATAAATAATATGAATGGTATATATATGGAGAGAAAGACAAGAATAAGCAATTAACTAAACTATGGGAGGAATAAATTATGAAACTAATTTTAACAGGAGTACCACAGTTTGATGAGATGAAAAACATCGAAAAAGATAATTTAGAGATTAATGAAGAAAAGAAAACAGCATTATTTATAGTTGATATGAATAATGGATTTACAAGAAAAGGTGCGTTGAGTAGTAGCAGAGTGGAATCTGTAATACTAAATATAGAAAAGATAACAGAAAAATTTATAAAAAATAATTATCCAGTATATGCTTTTACAGATTGCCATGATGGGAATGCAATAGAATTTAAAGAGTATCCAGTTCACTGTGTAAGAGGTTCTGAGGAAAGTGAATTAGTTGATGAACTAAAAAAGTTTAAGGAACATATAAAGTTGATAGAGAAGAATTCAACTAATGGATTTTTAGAAGATGGAGTTGATGATATAATCGATTCTTTATGTGAAAGTGGATATGAAGAATTTGTTATAGTTGGATGTTGTACAGATATATGTGTATGCAATTTTGCAATGACTCTAAAATGTTACTTGAATAAGGAAAACAAGGATGGTAAGGTAATTGTACCATTAGATGGAGTAGAAACTTTTGATGCACCGTATCATCCAGGAGATTTCATGAATATGGTTGCTTTAAAAATAATGGCTCAAAATGGTATAAAGTTGGTGAAGAAAGTAGTTTAAAGATTATTATGAATTTAGAATATAATTAAGCTTACCTAAATTTTATCAAAAAAATACTTTAAAAAAATTGATAAAGTGGTATAATAAGTGTGAAAATTAAATAATGTTGTGATGTATTGGTTATGTTTTAAATATATTAAAAGGGAATTAGGTTGGAGTCCTAAACAGTCCTGCTGCCGTAATAACTGAGAGCGTTTTCATGAGACGATATTGTCTTTTAAGGCCACTGAATTTAGATTTGGGAAGGCGAAAACAAACGATGATGTTTAAGTCGGAAGACCTGCCAATACCATCTATATATTGTAAAATATATAGAATACTATTACTTCACAGTGTATGAAGGGGGTAGTTTATGATATAAAATATGATGTGTATTATTAATTATCATAATAATGGAAGCCTTTACTTACATAAAGTAAAGGTTTTTTGTGTTTTAAAGGAGAGTTATATGAATAAGAAGAAAAGTACAATATTAAAAGCTATCATTTTATCGGTAATTTTAATGGATTTAATTCCTCAAAAAGCATATGCAATGCATATAGCTGAAGGATATTTACAACCTAAATGGTGTTTATTCTGGGCTATATTGTCACTGCCTTTTGTAATCGTAAGTTTCTTTAAAATTAAGAAGAAGGTATTGATATCTAATAAGCACCTTGTATTGTTTGCTATGAGTGGAGCTTTTGCATTTGTTTTATCAGCTTTAAAGATACCATCAGTTACAGGAAGTAGCTCCCATCCAACAGGAGTAGGTCTTGGAGCAATTTTATTTGGACCAATGCCTATGGTTCTTATAGGACTAATAATTTTATTATTTCAAGCAATATTACTTGCTCATGGTGGAATTTCAACACTTGGAGCCAATACATTTTCCATGGCTATTGCTGGACCATTAGTATCTTATGGAATATTTAAGCTTTTTAAAAAGCTAGGAATAAAAAATACTTATGGGGTGTTTTTTGCAGCCGCTCTTGGAAATTTAGCTACCTATGTAGTTACATCAATACAGCTCTCACTTGCTTTTCCAGGTGAAAACTTTATGGGCTCTATGGTTAAATTTTTATCAATTTTTGCAGTAACTCAAATACCTCTTGCAATATGTGAAGGAATACTTACAGTAATCATTTATAATATACTAGAGAAATATAACAAAAAAGAATTAAAAGAATTAGAAGTATTTTAAGTTGGATAAGGGGGAGAAGTAATGAAATTATATAAAAAGAATCTACTTTTAATAATACTAGCAATATTTATAGCAGCAGCTCCACTTGCAGTGCTTAAGAATGCTGAATTTGAGGGAGCAGATGGACTTGCAATGGATGCTATCGGAGAAATTGTACCTGATTATGAACCATGGATGAACTCACTTTTGATTCCTAAAAGCGGGGAAGTTGAATCTTTATTATTCTCACTTCAAGCTGCTATTGGAGCAGGTGTTGTAGGCTTTGTACTTGGAAGGATGACATCAAAGAAAGCAAAGGTAGAATAAAATGAATTCCATAGACAAATATGCATATAAATCTAAAATTTGTGATATTGATCCTAAAAGTAAGATTGTAGTATCAATGGTAACACTTTTAATATGCCTTGTCATGAATTCATTATGGGTTGGAGCTGCAGCTGTTGTAATAATGGGATATGAAGCCATAAGATGCAGCGGCATATCCATTAAAAAATATATAAAGCTTTTAATGATACCAACTGTGTTTCTTTTAATAGGAACAATTACTATAATCGTGAATAAACACGATATAACTCAGCAACTTTTGGTAGGAATCAAAATTGGAGAATACAACTATGGAGTGAATGTAAATTCACTCCAATATGGTTTTACTCTTATTTTTAAAGCTTTAGGTGCGGTAAGTTCAATGTATTTTTTAACATTAAACACACCTATGATAGATTTATTTGAATTTTTCAGAGGAACTCATCTTCCAAATTTAATAATATCATTGATGGAACTTATATATAGGTTTATATTTATTATTAGTGAGGAAACTGAAAATATGAAAATAGCCCAGGACTCAAGATTAGGCAATTTAACGTTCAAATCTTCTATTAGGTCAACTGCTGAGATGATAAGTATGATCTTTTTAAGATCCTATAGAAGGGCAGATAGAATATATACTGCATTAGAGTCCAGAGGTTATGAAGATAATGTGCAATTTATGAAAGAAAACTATAAGTCAGGCAAAAAAATATACATAACAGGGATTAGCATTAATATTTTTATAATAGCCGTGGGTATTATAGAAAAAATAATTTAATCAAAAAGAGAAAAGAGGATATAGCATTGAATGTGATAGAAACCAAGGAATTATGTTATTCATATGATGGTGAAGAATCTGCTTTGGACAAAGTTAGTGTAAAGATTCCAAAAGGCAAAATAACTGCTATTATGGGAGGAAATGGTGCTGGAAAGTCCACATTTTTTCTCAATTTGAATGGTGTCTTAACTCCTGACGCAGGGCAAATTATATTTAATGGGAAAGTTATAATTCATAACAAAAAAAATATAAAAGAGCTTAGGAAAAGTGTAGGCATTGTTTTTCAAGACCCTAATGATCAGCTTTTTTCTTCGAGTGTAAGAAAAGACATTTCTTTTGGAGCTGTAAACCTTGGACTTTCTGAAGATGAAATTTCAAGGCGAGTGGATGGTGCTATTGAGAGAGTTGGGATTAAGGATCTCGAGAGACGACCTATCCATGCTTTAAGTTATGGTCAGAAGAAAAGAGTAGCTATAGCTGGAGTACTTGTCATGGAACCAGAAGTTATTATATTAGATGAGCCCACAGCAGGATTAGATCCTATAGGAGTAAATGAACTCATGAAAATTCTTATTGAGATTAAAGAAACTATGGGAATATCCATTATAATTGCAACTCATGATATGGATATTGTTCCTCTTTATTGTGACTATGGCTTCGTATTTCATAAGGGAAAAGTTATAATGGAAGGAACGCCTAAAGACATATTTTCTAATCCTGAAATATTAAGAGAAAATTCTTTAAGACTTCCTAGGATTGCTCATCTTATGGAAATTTTAAAAGATAAAGATAATCTTAATATAGATAACAATGCATCTACTATATCTATGGCAAGAGCCAGCATAAAAAAGATGGTGAAATCTATAGAAGAAAAAAATATATAAATAATATAGTTATACTAAATAATTAAAATAGGATGGTAAAAGTTAATGAGTGGAATTTTATATGGAGTAGGGGTTGGCCCCGGAGATAAAAAATTTTTAACCCTTGATGCAGTAGAAAAGTTAAAGAACGCAGATATAATTGCAGTGCCCGATACTGGTGGTGAAAAAACTGCAATGAATATAGTTTCGGAATTTATTCAGGGAAAAGAGATTTTATACTGTAATATGCCTATGACAAGAGATGAGGCAAAGCTTAAAGAAGGACATGAAAGCAGTGCAGATTCAATAATACATAAATTAGATGAAGGGTTGAATGTTGCATTTATAACCTTAGGAGACCCTACAGTATATTCAACTTATATGTATGTTCACAGAATAGTTGTAGCGAGAGGATATAAAGCCGAAATAATTTCTGGCATACCATCATTTTGTGCAGCAGCAGCGTCACTTAATATATCACTTTGTGACAAATCGGAACCTCTTCATATAATTCCAGCATCTTATGAGGGTACAGAAGAACTTCTAAATATAAAGGGAAACAAAGTACTTATGAAGAGTGGAAAAAGCCTTTCTAAGGTGAAGGCTACATTAAAAAATATGGGATATGGCAGCTCATGTAAAATGGTAGAATGTTGCAGTATGAAAAATGAGAAAACTTATGAATCATTAAATGATATTCCAGAAGAATCAAGTTATTTTTCAATAATAATTGTTAAAGGAGATAGGAAGTAATGGTATATTTTATAGGAGCTGGTCCAGGAGCAGTTGATTTGATAACAGTAAGAGGAAAAAATATTTTAGAAAAAGCAGATATAGTTATTTACGCAGGTTCACTTGTAAATCCAATGTTATTGGAATATACAAAAAAAGATTGTGAAATACATAATAGTGCTTCAATGACTCTTGAGCAGGTAATAGACGTGATGGAAAAAGGTGAAGCTGAAAATAAGCTTATAGTAAGGTTACATACAGGAGATCCAAGTATATACGGAGCTATAAGAGAACAAATGGATATACTTGTAGAGAAAGGAATTGAATTTACAGTAGTTCCAGGAGTAAGTTCATTTTCAGGTGCAGCAGCTGCACTTAAAGCGGAATATACACTTCCAAATGTAAGTCAGACAGTTATATTAACTCGTATGGAAGGAAGAACTCCGGTACCAGAAAAAGAGGAAATATCAAAATTAGCTTCTCATCAAGCTTCAATGGCATTGTTTTTAAGTAGTGGAATGTTAGAAGAACTTTCAAGGAGACTTGTAAAGGGAGGCTATAGTGAAGATACTCCAGCTGCTATAGTATACAAAGCCACATGGCCTGATGAAAAAGTTATAAGAACTACAATTAAAAATCTTAGTGAAGATGCTAAGAAAAATGATATAAGCAAAACAGCATTAATATTAGTAGGTGGTTTCCTAGGAAATAATTATGAACGTTCTAAACTTTATGACCCAAGTTTCACTCATGAATTTAGAGAGGCAGAGAAATAATGAAAATAAATCTTATCTCATTTACGCAAAATGGATCAAAGGTTTCGAATGAACTTATAGATTTATTTGAAAATAAAGATTATGACATCTATGCAGTAGGAAAATATCCTTTTGGAAAGATAAAAGCTTTAAATAAAAGCGTTTATGAATTTTGTAAGGATTCTTTTGAAACTAAAGCAGATGCTATAATAATTATTGGAGCTTTAGGTATTGCTGTAAGAGCTATAGCTGGTAACTTAAAAAATAAGGGATGCGACCCTGCAGTCATAGTAATTGATGATAAAAAGAACTTTGTTATTCCTGTGATTTCTGGTCATATAGGAGGAGCCAATGCTTTAAGCATGATTATTGCGGAAAGCATTGGTGCAATACCTGTGATAACAACAGCTACTGATGTGAATAAAAAATTTGCAATTGATTCATGGGCGGTAGAAAATGAATGTAGTATTGTAGATATATCGAAAATAAAGTATGTATCTTCATCTATTTTAAGAGGAGAAGATGTAGGATTAATATGTGATTTTCCTATAGAAGGGCAACTGCCACAAGGATTAAAACTGGGAAATATGTATGAGGTAGGCATATGTATCAGTACTTGTGATACAAAAATACCTTTCAAAAATACATTGAATTTAATACCAAAAGAATATGTTATATATATACAGTTTAAAGAAAATATACCTTATGATGATTTTAAGGATACAATAGATAGAATTTTAGATGATGAAAAAATTTCGCCACTTCAAATAATAGCTGTATCTTCCGAAGGGTTAAAATGTGAAAACATACATAAGTACTGTATTGAGAAAAAAATAGAATTAACTAATAATAAAGCAAATGAAATCTTAAGATATGAAAATATTAATGAAGCTTACAAATATAGAGAAAATGGCAATAAAAAAATTTTTATAAAAGAATGTATATGTGATAATATTAAAATAGCTATTTCAAAAATAAACTGGAGGTGTATATTTTGAATATAGTTATGGTTTCTGTTGATTATAAATCAGCAAAAATTGAAGGAAGAGAAAAGTTTAGTTTTACTACAAATAAGGTAAGAGAAGCTGTAAGAAATATAAAGGCAACTCCACTAGTAAGAGGAGCTGTACTAATATCTACATGTAATAGAACAGAGCTATATCTTTCATGTGAAGAAGAATGTGAAATAAATCCAGTAGAGTTATTATGTAGAGAAGCAAATGTAAACTATATAGATATGCCGGATATTTTCAATATAAAATATAATGAGGATGCTATTAATCATGTTATGGAAGTTGCTTGTGGGCTTAGATCTATGATTTTATGTGAAGATCAAATAATAACCCAGGTTAAAACTGCTGCTCAGATAGCTAGAGAAGAAAAAGCAACAGACTCCATATTGGAAACATTGTTTAGGTTAGCAGCTACTTGTGGGAAAAAAGCTAAAACTAAAGTTAAGATTAGAGCAGTACCGACATCAGTAGCTGATCAAGCAATTTGCATGCTTGAAGATAAATATGGAATTAAAAATAAAAAGATTTTAGTTATAGGAAATGGTGAGATGGGAAGAATATGTTCTTCCAAATTAGTTGAAAAGGGAGCGGACGTAACAGTTACTCTTAGAACATATAAGTATGGAGTAAATATAGTTCCATTTGGATGTAAAACTATACCATATGATGAAAGAGAAAAGATTATACCAAATATGAATATGATTATAAGTGCTACAGCAAGTCCACACTATACTATTACTAAAGACATGCTTAAAATAATCAATAACGATTTGATACTTGTAGATTTAGCTGTGCCACGTGACATAGATCCTGAAATTGAAGGGAAAGATTTTATAACATGCTACAATATTGATAGTTTAGCTAAAGGCGAAGAATTAAATAATGTTGAAGCTATAAAAAAGATAAGAGAAATAATTCAAGAAGAAGAAGAACAATTTTTTAAGTGGTATAATATTCACTTATGTCAAAGTCAAATAAATGGAATTAAAAATGTAATAACAAAGAGAGTAAGCGGAGGACTAGATATAGATTATGAAGATGACTTATCTTTTGAGATATTAGAAAAAGCTGTTCATAAGACAATAGATATATGCCTTAGATCTATAAAGGACGAGCTTACGCCAGAATTTCTTGAAAATATGAAGTATCAAATGACTAAAAAGCAGGGGGATAAGAGATGAAATTATATGTAGTAGGATTAGGTCCTGGAGAACAATCACAGATGACAGTAAAGGCTTTAGAAGCTATAAAAAACAGTGATACCATAGTAGGATATGGTGTGTATGTAGATTTAATAAAAGATATAGTAGAAGGAAAAGAAATAATAACTACACCTATGAAAAAGGAAGTTGACAGATGCCATATGGCAGTTAAGGCAGCAATAAGTGGAAAGAATGTATCAATGGTTTCTAGCGGAGATGCAGGAATTTATGGTATGGCAGGACTTGTTATAGAAGTATTATCCGAATATGAAAATCACAATGTTGAAGTTGAAGTAATACCAGGAATAACAGCAGCATCATCAGCATCTTCAGTTCTTGGAGCACCTTTAACTCATGACTTTGCTGTTATATCATTAAGTGATCTTTTAACTCCATGGGAGCATATTGAAAAAAGATTATCTTTAGCATCAGAAGCTGGTTTTGTAATTTGTCTTTATAATCCTTCAAGTAAGAAAAGAGCTGATTATTTAAATAAGGCTTGTGAAATAGTCATGAAAAACTTGCCTAAGGATACTCCTTGCGGATTTGTAAAGAATATAGCTAGAGAAGGTCAAGAGTCTGTTATACTAACTCTTGAAGAACTTAAAGATGCAAAGGTTGATATGTTTACTACAGTAGTTATAGGAAATAGAACTACAAAAATTGTAGATGGAAAGCTTGTAACTCCAAGAGGATACAATATTTAAAATAAGGTAGATGATTTTAGTTATGAACAATGATTCTAAGTTTTTTCCGTTATTTATAGATATAAAAAATAAAAAAATTTTAGTTGTAGGCGGAGGAACTATAGCAACTAGGAGAGTAAAAACTCTTTTGAACTTTGGAGCCTCAATAGAAGTAGTATCACCTCATGTAACAGAGGAATTAAGGGAATTAGAAAATAAAAAATATATAAGAGTAGAATATAGAAAATTTATTTCAAAGGATATAGATGGATGTATCTTAGTTGTTGCAGCTACAAATGATAGAGAAACTAATCACTTAATAGGGGAAGAAGCAAAAAAGCAAAGTATATTTACTAGCGTAGCTGACTGTAAAGAGGAGAGCACTTTTTATTTCCCAGCTATATTTGAAGATGAAAGAATTATAGGCGGTTTAGTATCAAAAGGTGGTAATGACCATAAAAGGGTTAGAAAAACTGCTGAAGAATTAAGAGCTTTTTTAAACAAGGAGGAGATATAGGGTGAAAAGAAAAATTAAGGTTGGTACGAGAGATAGTAAGCTTGCTATGATTCAAACTCAGATGGTTATAGACTCTATAATTGAAAATAATCCAGATATAGAGATTGAAATAGTATCTTTAAAAACCACAGGAGATAAGATTCTTGATAGAGCTTTAGATAAAATTGGCGGAAAAGGTCTGTTTGTTAAAGAATTAGATGAAGCACTTTTATCAGGAGAAGTTGATTTTACAGTTCACAGCTTTAAGGACATGCCAATGGAGATAAATGAAAATCTTCCTATAGTAGCTTTGTCTGAAAGAGCTGATTTTAGAGATGTATATATACTACCAAAAGGACATAGCAATACAGAGGCACCTATAGGATGTGGAAGTAAGAGAAGAATTGTTCAACTAAAAAGTATATTTAAGGATAAAGAAATAGCCCCAATCAGAGGTAATGTTATAACAAGACTTGAGAAACTTGATAGGGGTGAGTATTCTGCCATAGTACTTGCTGCAGCGGGAATAAAAAGATTAGGTCTTGATGAAAGAATAAATAGGTATTTTGAAACAGAAGAAATATTACCTTCAGCTTGTCAAGGAATCATTGCAGTGCAGGGAAGAAAGGGAGAAAATTACGATTATCTAAAATATTTTAATTCACCAGAATCTCAAATAATAGCAGCAGCAGAGCGTAGTTTCGTAAAAGAACTGGATGGAGGATGTAGCGCTCCAATAGCTGCATTTGCTACTGTTGAGGAAAATAAAGTAAAACTTAAAGGTATGTACTATAATGAAGAAACTGAGAAGCTTGTAAAAGAAGAGATCATCGGTGATATAAGTGAAGCGGAAAATATGGGAATAGAATTAGCAAAAAAGGTAAAGATGAGGTGAACATATTGAAAAAAGGGTTTGTGGCGTTAGTAGGAGCAGGTCCTGGAAATAAAGGCCTTTTAACTTTAAGAGGTGCGGAACTATTAAGCAAGGCAGAAGTTGTAGTTTACGATAGATTAGTATCTAATGATATTTTGAACATGATTCCAGATAGCGCTGAAAGAATTAATGTAGGAAAACAAAGCAGTCATCATCTTGTAAAACAGGAAGACATAAATAAAATATTACTAAATGAAGCATTGCAAGGGAAAAATGTAGTAAGACTTAAAGGCGGAGACCCTTTCGTATTTGGAAGAGGTGGAGAAGAATTAGAGCTACTTGCAGAAAATAACGTTGACTTTGAAGTGGTTCCAGGTATAACTTCAGCAATCTCCGCCCTTACTTATGCTGGGATACCAATAACTCATAGAGATTTTTGTTCTTCTCTTCATATAATAACAGGTCATGCTAGAGAAGGTGGAAAACTTAACATACCATTCAAAGAAATATCAAAATTAAATGGTACATTAGTGTTTCTAATGGGAGTGTCATCAATGCCGTTTTTAATGGAAGGACTGTTAAATGCAGGAATGAATCCTGATACAAAAGCAGCTATAGTTGAGAATGGAACTAGATACAACCAACGTAAAGTGATAGCTACAATTTCTACATTAGTGGAGAAGGCTAACCAGTATAAAATTAAATCACCTGCAATAATTGCTGTAGGCAACGTATGTTCATTATCAAATGAATTTGACTGGTTTATGAAAAAGCCTTTATTTGGAGAGAATGTAGTTGTTACTAGACCTAAAAACTCTATTGGAACTTTATCAGATAGGCTTAGAGAATTAGGAGCAGAAGTGATAGAATATCCTTGTATAGATACTATAGAATTGGATATAGATATCCCAGAAATAGATAAATTTGATGTTATAACTTTTTCTAGTAAAACAGCAGTGGAAATATTTTTCAAGAAGTTATTTGCAAAGGGTAAAGACGCTAGATATTTAAATAAAGTTAAAATTGGAGCTGTTGGTACTCAAACGGCAGAAGAACTTAAAAAGTATGCCATAATTGCAGATTTTATACCAAGTATTTTCGATGGGGCTCATCTTGGAAAACTTATATCAGAAAGTATAGAAAAGAATGAGAAAGTATTGATTTTAAATGCATTAAAAACTAGTGGCGATTTAGAAAAGTCTCTTGAAGAGTCTGCAATATCATTTGAAAGAATAGCTCTTTATGAGACAATTTATAAAAATAATCAAAGCGAAGAATTAAAAAATAAAATAGAGAGTAATTTAGTTAATTGGGTATTATTCACAAGTGCTTCTACAGTCAATGGATTTGTAAAATCAATGAATAATTTAAATAAAAACAATATAAAGGCCTTATGTATAGGAGAGCAGACATTAAAAGCAGCTAAAGAATTTGGTTTTGATTGTGAAGTTTCCGATAAAGCATCTATAGACTCTATGATAGATAAGCTAGTAAAATGTACAAAAAGGAGATAATAATATGAATTTTATGAATGATAATATAAGACCAAGAAGACTTAGAAAAAGTGAAACTTTAAGAGATATGGTAAGAGAAGTTAGACTTTCTCCAAAGTCATTAATTTATCCTTTATTTTTGAAAGAGGGAAATAATATAAAATCAGAGATTTCATCTCTTCCAAACAACTTTCACTATAGCCCAGATAGAGTTGGAGAAGCTGTAGAGGAAGCGTTAAAAAATGATGTACGTTCAATTTTATTGTTTGGACTTCCAAATCATAAAGACGAAGTAGGTTCACAGGCATATGACGAAAATGGAATAATACAACAAGGAATAAGAAAAATTAAAGATGAGTATCCTGAGATGCAGATAATAACAGATGTATGTATGTGTGAATACACATCACACGGTCATTGTGGAATTTTACATAATCATGATGTTGATAATGATAAAACTCTAGATTATATAGCTAAAATAGCTCTTTCACATGTGCAAGCTGGAGCAGATATGGTAGCACCATCTGATATGATGGATGGAAGAATTGATGCTATAAGAAGAGTATTAGATGAGAATGGATATAATGATACTGCTATAATGTCATATGCAGTAAAATATGCATCGGCATTTTATGGACCATTTAGAGATGCTGCTGGATCAGCACCTTCATTTGGAAATAGAAAGTCATATCAAATGGACTATCACAACAAGAGAGAAGCACTTAAAGAAGCCCTTTTAGATGTAAGTGAAGGAGCAGATATATTGATGGTTAAACCTGCGCTTTCATATTTAGATGTTATTAAAGAGGTTAAAGAAAATACAAATCTTCCTTTAGCTGCTTATAGTGTAAGTGGAGAGTATGCAATGATTAAAGCAGCAGCAGCTCAAGGACTTATAGATGAGTATGGTGTTATGTGTGAAAGCACTGTTGGGATATACAGAGCAGGAGCAGACATATTGATAAGTTATTTTGCAAAGGAAATCGCTCAAGCAATAAAAAAAGGTGATATAGGTTAAAGGAGATAGTAATATGATAAACAAGACAAGTAGCGATCTTTTTAAAAGAGCCAAAGAAGTTATGCCAGGAGGAGTAAATAGTCCAGTAAGAGCATTTAGAGCAGTAGGGTCGGATCCTCTTTTCATAAAGAAAGCAAATGGGTCAAAAATTTATGATGCTGATGGTCATGAATATATAGATTATATATGTTCATGGGGACCTATGATATTAGGTCATAATCATCCTATAATACTAGATGCTGTAGCTAAAGCTATTCAAAATGGATTAAGCTATGGTGCACCTACTGAAAATGAAGTTTTAATTGGGGAATTAATCAGAAAGATGGTTCCTAATGTTGAGATGATAAGGATGGTAAACAGTGGTACAGAAGCTGTTATGAGTGCTATTCGTGTTGCTAGAGGATTTACAGGAAGAAATAAAATAATAAAATTTGAAGGATGTTATCATGGACATAGTGACAGTATGCTTGTAAAAGCTGGTTCTGGTCTTTTGACAGAAGGTACTCCAGATAGCTTAGGAGTTCCTAAGAACGCAACTCAAGATACTTTAACTGCAGAATATAACAATATAGAATCAGTAAGAAAATTCTTTGAAAACAATAAAGATGAAATTGCTGCTGTTATAGTAGAACCTGTTGCTGCTAATATGGGAGTAGTTCCGCCTAAGAAGGAGTTCTTAGAGGGATTAAGAGCTATATGTACAGAAAATAAAACTATTTTAATTTTTGATGAGGTTATAACTGGATTCCGTTTAGCTAGAGGTGGGGCTCAAGAGTACTTTGGAATAGAAGCAGACCTTGTAACTTACGGTAAGATTATAGGTGGAGGAATGCCTGTTGGAGCTTATGGCGGAAGACGTGAAATCATGGAATATGTATCACCTTTAGGAGGCGTTTATCAAGCAGGAACACTATCAGGAAACCCAGTTGCAATGGCAGCAGGATTAGCGCAGTTAACTATGCTATATGAAAATCCTGAAATATATGAAAAAATAAATAAAACTACTGAAAAATTAGCAGAAGGTTTTAGAACCATAGCAGCAAAATATAATGCGCCTATATCAGTAAATGTAGCAGGATCCTTAATGTGTCCTTTCTTTACAGATAAGAAGGTTGAAAATTATAATGATGCAAAAACAAGTGACACTGAAGCATATGCAAAATACTTCAACAGTGTAGAAGAAAGAGGAATATATATTGCTCCATCACAATTTGAAGCTATGTTTATGAGCTATGCTCATAGTGATGAGGATATAGATAAAACATTACAAGCAGCAGAAGAAAGTATTAAGGAAATTTGGGGAGGAAAGTAAAGAGATGAAGGGTATTTTAATTTTAGCACATGGTAGCAGAGAAAAAGAAACAGAGGAAACTTTAAGAAAAATAACAGAAATGACAAGAGCTAAACTTCCTGATACTATCATAGAGACGGCATATCTTCAATTTTCTGATGTTAACTTAGAAAAAGGAATTGATAAGCTTATAGAACAAAATGTTACAGATATAAGAGTAGTTCCATACTTTTTATTTTCAGGAGTTCATATAAGAGAAGATATTCCAAAAGAAATAGAAGAGTATATAGCTGATAAACCAGGAATAAAAATATCTATGGGAAATACTCTTGGAGAGGACCCAAGACTTGCAGACGTTTTAGCAGATAGAATAAAAGAAGTTCTTCTATAAAAGTTTAGGATATACTTAAAAATAAAGAAAGATATGGTGATTACACCATATCTTCTTTATTTACATAATTCTATAAAATCTTTAAGATTTTTTGAGTAAACATATTTACTAAATGCGGCACTTATTTCTTGACTAGCTTCTCTATAATATATAGAAGGAGAATTATTTATAGCATAAAAATTAACGCTCTCTTTATGATATATAGGGTGATTATAAGATGTATGATGGAAACCCTCAAAAGTACGTCCGGGACAAGCCGCTGCATCAATTATAAGAGTATTTTGTTTTAATTTTGCATAATCGGATATCTTTAATAGCGGTTCGCTATGAGGAGGTAATTCTATACCATTTATTATAATATCAAAATCAGACATTTGATCTAAAAACTCATTTAAAGTTTTACGGTAAAACATTCTTATATCACATGAAAATTTAGAGATGGCATTGAAAGCGCCTTGAGATGTATTTCCAGAACCTAGAACAGCAACTTTGTGTTTAAAAGAAGGGATCATTCCGAAGCTCATTAAAGCATGCATCGTAGAAGAATAACCAGCTATATAGCTATTTTTATAAACAAAGTTTTTAGGTATCCACGGAATAGGAATCTCTCTATTTTCATAAAAGATTTCGGGGTGTATATTATCTAAATCTACTACCATAAGATTTTTGGGAACAGCTACTTCTTCCATAAATGTATTACCTGACCCATAGGGGTGAGTCCAACCTACTATAATTTGATTTTCCCTTATATAAGGATAATCGGATGGTTTTATTACTTTTAATGAAAAGATGCCGTCACATTCTTTAAAAATATCTTCTCGATTGAGAATAGTACAACCTTTATCTTCATATTCTTTATCACTTATACACAGGTGATGACCAAATCCTTTTTCTATGAAGATTTCATTTTCAAAATTATTTATGTGCCATGGTAGCAGAGCTACACGTTTTTCGTTTGGATGATTTGGTATTATAAAACCTAACTTCATCTGATAATTACATCCCCTTTCTTATTATTTCTTTATTATTAATATTACTATTATATTATGCTTAATGCAAAAAAATATAGCTATAAAGCCAATTATAATAACAACTTAATTATAATATATAAGTTTTTAGTTGTCAAAAAAAGTATCAATTTTACGTATAACTTTATAAATTATCAATAATATGGTATTCTAATAATAAGAATAAATAAGAATAAATAAGAATAGATGTGGAGGGTTAAATGTTGGGCGGAAAAATGATGTCTCCTATATATAAGCAAATAGCTTTAGACTTGGCAAATAGAATTTATCATGGAGACTTGAATGTAGGTGACAAAATTCATGGCAGATCTACTTTAGCAGGGGAATATAACGTATCTCCTGAAACTATAAGAAGATCAGTTAAACTTTTGGAGGACATGGAGGTTGTGACAAGTTCCCAAGGCAGCGGAATAACAGTGTTGTCAAAAGAAAATGCTGCTACATTTATTAAAAGATTCAAAGATATAGAAAGCATAGGTGTACTCAAAGATAATATTGATGGACTTTTAGATAAAAGAAGAAACATAGATGAAGAATTACATAATGCTATTGAAAAAGTTATAAGTTTTTCTGAGAGGCTTAAGAATGTAAATCCAATAAATACATTAGAAATTCAACTGCCTCCAAAATGCCATTTAGTAGGAAAGAGTGTAGCTGAAGTGAAATTTTGGCAAAATACAGGGGCTACTATAATAGGAATAAGAAGAAAAGGTGAACTTATAATATCTCCAGGGCCTTATGCAAGCTTTGAAGAAGGAGATACAGTTCTTGTAGTAGGAGAAAATGTGTTAGAAGTTATAGAGAGATATTTTGAAATAAAAAAAAATTAATAGAAAATTGCAATATACAATAAAAACTCCTTGAAGGATTTTTATGTTACAACAACATGAAATCCTACAGGGAGTTTTTTATATGAAGAAAAGTGAAAACAGCACAGAAAACTAAAATCCCGTAACTCTTAACTTTTCACTCTTCACTCTTTAATAAGCTCTTCCCCAGTATACTAATTTCTCAGCTTTTTTGCCACAGCATACACAAGTGTCACTTACTGGTTCTTGATCATTGAATGGCATACATCTAGAAGATGCACCAGCAACTTCTTTTATCTTATTCTCACATTCAACATCTCCGCACCACATAGCTTTTACAAAACCGCATTGTTCATCTAACTTATTTTTAAATTCATCTAAGTTAGTAGCAACGAAAGTTTTAGCATTTTGAGATGATCTAGCTTTTTCAAGAAGGCTGTTTTGTATATCTTGAAGTACCTTTGGTACTACTGTTTCGATTTCATCTAGTGAAACAACAAGTTTTTCTCTATTGTCTCTTCTTACAAGAACACATTGATTCTTCTCGATATCTTTTGGACCTATTTCAAGTCTTAGAGGAATCCCCTTCATTTCATATTCAGAGAATTTCCATCCTGGGCTCTTATCGCTTACATCCTTTTTAACTCTAACTATAGATTTTAATCTATTTTCTAGCTCTTCTGCCTTTTCTATAACTCCTTCTTTATGCATTGCTATAGGAATTATCATAAGTTCAGTTGGAGCTATTTTTGGAGGTAATACAAGACCATTGTCATCACCGTGAACCATTATTATTGCTCCTATTAATCTTGTAGTAACACCCCATGATGTTTGGAAACATTTTTTACGTGAACCATCTTTATCTGTATAAGTTATATCGAAAGCTTTAGCAAATCCGTCTCCAAAGTTATGAGAAGTTCCGCATTGAAGAGCTTTACCATCATGCATTAAACTTTCTATAGTGTAAGTTGCAACAGCTCCTGCAAACTTTTCTTTGTCAGTCTTTCTACCTTTAACTACTGGAATTGCAAGATAATCTTCACAGAATTTAGCGTAAGTATTTAACATTCTTAAAGTTTCTGCTTCAGCTTCTTCAGCGGTAGCATGCATTGTATGACCTTCTTGCCATAAGAATTCTAAGCTTCTTAAGAATGGTCTTGTAGTCTTTTCCCAACGAACTACAGAACACCATTGGTTATATAGCTTAGGAAGATCTTTATAAGATTGAATTATATTCTTGTAGTGGTCGCAGAAAAGAACTTCTGATGTAGGTCTTACGCATAATCTTTCAGTTAATTCTTCAGTTCCACCATGAGTTACCCATGCAACTTCTGGAGCAAAACCTTCTACGTGGTCTTTTTCTCTTTGTAGTAGACTTTCTGGAATTAGCATTGGCATATATACATTTTCGTGTCCTGTTTCCTTAAACATTCCATCAAGAACCTTTTGAATATTTTCCCATATAGCATATCCGTAGGGTCTTATAATCATACATCCTCTTACAGATGCATAGTCTACTAATTCAGCTTTTTTAACAACATCTGTGTACCATTTTGCAAAATCATCATTCATTGAAGTTATAGCTTCAACTAATTTTTTATCTTTTCCCATGATGAATATCCTCCTAAAATTTATTGTGTAAAAAAATAAAAAGCCTCGAGTCCCCATAAAAGGGACCGAGACTGTATCGGCGGTGCCACCCTAATTAATGCAGAAATTCTACATTCTCTTAGAGACTATAACGTAGTCAACGCTATGGGTTTGTAATCCATAGAACTCTGAGGTAGGTTCAAAAAGTTCAATTTAGAGATATTTCACCATACTATCTCCTCTCTGAAAAAAGAATACTTATTTACTAGTCCTCTTCATAGTTCGTAAAAAAATATTAATATACTTATACTAAAATATAAATTATTAATTGTCAATAGAGAAAAAAGTTAAGAGCACTCTATTTTTATTAAATGCTATATAGTATAATAGAATTGTTTTGAGTTCAATAGAATAAATAAGATGAAGGTATTTTTATTAAGGGGGAGAAGAAATTTATGATTTGGATACTTTACATCGGAATTTTTTTAGCTAAGACACTGGAGGTGACTTTAGCTACAATAAGAACTGTTTTAATAACAAGAGGAGAAAAATTACTAGGGGCGCTAATTGGATTTGTAGAAGTAATTATATGGGTTTATCTTGTAGGAAATCTTATAACTACCGTCAGTGAAGATCCTATAAAGGTTCTTTTCTATTCAGCAGGTTTTGCATTTGGTAACTATGTCGGAACATTTTTAGAAGAAAAGTTGGCATTAGGGCTTATAACTGTAAATGTTATAACATCTAAAGAAGATGGAGACAAATTAGCACATCTTTTGAGAGAGGAAAAATTAGGAGTCACTACTATTGATGGAGAAGGCAGAGTTGAAAGTAAAAAGATACTTATGGTACATTTAAAGAGAAAGAAAAAGAATGAAGTTGTAGAAATGATAGAAAATTCAGGGTATAACTGTGTGATTTCTGTAAATGATACAAAAGTGGTTTATGGAGGTTATGGAATAAAAAAATAATATCATAAGGAGAAAAACGAGGAGTTGGATAAGAAACAATCTTGTTTTGAAACAAATAGTTTGATGAACAAAGGCTTTATAAAAGTTGCTGAAGATACAAAGATAGAAGATGCATTTAAAGTTATGGAGAATAACAAATGTGAAGAAATTTTAATTGTAGATAAAGAGAGTAACTTAAAGGCCGTATTGACTAATAAAGATGTAAATGATTTTTACTTTAAAGTAGAAGAAATATTTAGATTTCAAAATCACATACTAAACAGTATTCATGAAGCTGTTTGTATATGTGATAATGATGGCATAATAATATATTGGAATAAAAGCTCAGAAAAATTATATGGTATAAAGTCAGAAGAAGTTATAGGAAAACATATTTCAACTCATTTTTGTAATCCTATAATTTTAAAAGCTTTAAATGAAGAAAAATCCATTGAAAATGTAAAGCATGAGCCTATAAAGGGAAAGTCTGTTATATTGAGTGCTATACCGGTATTTAATAAAGAAAACAAGCTTATAGCAGTAGTTTCTACAGATAGAGATGTGACAGAGGTTGCTAAACTTTCAAAAGAACTTGCATCTGTTAAAAAGGAAATCGAATTTTTAAGCTATGCTTATAATAGAGAAATAGCAAATAATTATAATTTTTCTTATGTAATGGGAAAGAGCAAAAAAATAATAGATGCGATAGCGCTATGTCAGAAAGTAGCATCTACATCAACATCTGTTCTTATAACAGGAGAAAGTGGAACAGGTAAAGAGGTTTTTGCAAAGTCTATTCATGAAGCTAGCGGAAGACAAGGTAAATTTGTTGCATTAAATTGTAGTGCTATACCGGAACATTTGCTTGAAAGTGAGTTATTTGGATATGTAGACGGAGCATTCACAGGAGCTTCGAAAAAAGGTAAGATTGGAATGTTTGAGTTTGCAGACGGAGGTACATTATTTCTTGATGAAATAGGAGATATGGCCATAGGAATGCAGAGTAAGCTTCTTAGAGTGCTTCAAGATGGAGTTATTTATAGGCTTGGTAGTGAAAAGCCTATACGGACGAATACTCGAATAATAGCTGCTACTAATAAGAATCTTAGAAATGCTATAAAAAACAATGAATTTAGAGATGATCTTTTTTACAGACTTGCTGTAGTACAAGTTGAACTTCCACCTTTAAGAGAAAGGAAAGAAGATATAAAGGATCTTACAAACTTTTTTATAGCTCAGGTTTCCCATCAAGAAGAAATAACTATAAAAGCAGTTAATGATGAAGTTTATGATATATTAGGTGCTTATAGATGGGATGGAAATATAAGAGAACTTAAAAACGTAGTTCAAAGAATGGTTGTTCTTTCAACAGAAGGAATAATATCAGCAGATAATATTCCGGAGTATATCACAAAAGATGAAAAGGCATACATTGATAAAAAAGAAACATCTTCATATGACTTAGAGGACAATGTAAAAGAATTAGAAATAAGGCTTATAAAAAAAGCTATGGAGCTTGCGAAAGGCAATAAAGCTAAAGCTGCTAATATATTAAATATAAAGAGAACTACTTTATATTACAAATTGAATCAATATGATATTAAAGATTAGTATTTAACGCTAGTGTCAAAAAAATGACACTAGCGTTAAATTTTTGACAGACTCTCTGAGGACAGTAATATCTTTAAAGAAAGATAAAAAATTAACAAACTGTGTCAAAAAAATGACACTCGTATTATTTTTATAATTTTATAGCATACTAGTAACATCAATAATACATAAGGCTTTGATAGATTTTTTAAATGAACAAAAAGTTGGCACGATAATTGCTATATAAAAACATGTACAAACAATTTGGAGGTGAAACCTTGGATAAAATATTTAAATTTCCTCTAAAAATGCACGTTGGAGCCCCTTGTGAGCCTATCGTTAATAAGGGAGATAGAGTTGAGAGAGGACAGTGCATAGCAGAACCAAATAAAGGATTAGGAGCGAGAATTCACTCTAGTGTTACAGGATCGGTATCAGAAGTTAACGAAAATGAAATAGTCATATTAGCAGAGGAACATCAAAGTACAGATTATTTAAAAATTAAAGAATGTAATTCTATAATAGATTATGTTTTTGAAGCAGGTATAGTGGGAGCAGGTGGAGCAGGTTTTCCAACTCATGTGAAGTTGAAAGCAGAAATCCCAGACGGCTATATAATAGCTAATTGTGTAGAGTGTGAACCTCTTTTGAAACACAACATAAGACTTCTTGAAGAAGATCCAGAAATAGTTTTAAAGGGTATAAGATATGCTATGGAAGCTACTAAAGCCCCAAAAGCTTATATTGGAATAAAAGAAAAAAATAAAGAAGCTATAGAATCAGTAAAGAAAGCTTTAAATGGAGATACTTCTATAGAAGTTAAATCTCTTCAAGATTTATATCCAATGGGAGAAGAAAGAGCACTTATACATGCAATTTTTGGAAATTGGCTGAATCCAGATCAGCTCCCATTAGAAGCTAAGTGTGTAGTTTTAAATACAGAAACTCTTGCAAATATAAAGAGAGCTGTTGAAGATAGAAAGCCTGTTATAGATAAAGATATAACAGTAGCTGGAAAGCTTAAAAATGGTACAGAATCAAATGTATTCTTCCAAGTTCCAGTAGGGACACCTATAAATGAACTTATTGAAAAATGTGGAGGAATAGATGGAAACTATGGAGAGCTTGTAGTTGGCGGACCTTATACGGGAAAAGCTGAAGTAGTAGACAATGCCATAGTTACTAAAACATCAGGAGGAGCAATAGTTACAATAGAACTTCCTGAATTCAATGGAAATCTTGGCCTTTTAATTTGTGCTTGTGGTGCAAATGAAGATAGACTTAGAGACCTGGCTGGAAAAATGAAGGCAAATGTTATGGGAGCTGTGGAGTGTAAGAACGTAGTGCATGTTAAAAATGCATTAAAGTGTAAAACTCCTGGCGACTGACCAGGTCAGACAGCTGTAGTTTTGCAGCTAAAGAAGATGGGTGCAGAGAGAATACTTATTGGTAATTGTAGTGATTGTACCAATACTGTAATGAATTGTGCACCAAAAATGGGTATAGGAGTTTACCATACTACAGACCATATATTTAGAACAGTAGATCATAAATTAACACGTAGATTAGATGTAGAATAGGAGGAATAGTTTATGTCAATGAGCGCTGAGCACGCTGAGGCTCTAAAAAATGAAGTTGCCGTTGTATGTTGCAGAACAGAAGCTGGAACTATACTTTCAGCTGACAACCTTGAGGATCCAGATATATTCCCAGATATGGTTGACTCAGGATTATTAACAATACCTTCAGACTGCCTTAAGGTAGGAGAAGTTATAGGAGCAAAGCTTACTAAAACAATAGATTCTTTAACTCCATTAACTCCAGACATAATTGAAGGAGCTAAGGTTATAGAAACAAAGAATGAAATTAAAGAAACTGTTTCAATAGATGAAAATGCTAAAGCAGTTTTAAAATTAAACAAGAATGCAGGAGATATTATAACTGCAGAAGATTTGGAAAATCCTATGTATTTTGAACAACTAGAGGATTCATTACTTGTAAAATTAGGAGATGCAGTGCTTACTGTTAAAGAAGTATTAGGAAAGACTTTAAGAAGTCATACTCCAGCATTAACTCCAGTGACAAGAGATTTATTAGAAGGCTATGAGGAGGAATTAGAGGTGGCTAATAACCAAGAGATAATTACAACTCTTAACTCATCAGTATTAAAGATAAAGATAGCTGAGGGTAAAGGAATAGATATTGAATTACCATTAAACATTGTGCCAAGTGTAGCACCTATGGCAAAGGCAGCACCAGTTGTTACTGCAGCTAAAGCAGAAGTGCCAGCAGAAAAAGCTATAGAAAAGGTTAAGGAACCTAAAAAAGTTAGAGAACTTATCAAAAAACATTTTGCTATAAAAGAAGTTAAATTTGGAGAAAAGACTAAGATAGAAGGAACAACTCTTTATATAAGAGAAGACATCTGCAGTGATGCTGTAAATGAAAGCGACTTAGTAAAATCTATAAAGATAGATATAATAACTCCAGATAAGTACAACACTTATTCTGATACTATAATGGACGTTCAGCCTATAGCAACTAAAGAAGGAGATGCTAAGATAGGAACTGGAGTTACAAGAGTATTAGATGGGGTAATCGTAATGGTTACTGGAACTGATGAAGACGGAGTTCAAATAGGTGAATTTGGATCATCAGAAGGTATATTAGAAGAAAATATTATGTGGGGAAGACCAGGAGCTCCAGATAAGGGAGAAATCTTCATAAAGACAGAAGTTGTTATAGCTAGAGGAACAAACATGGAAAGACCAGGACCACTAGCTGCTCACAAAGCAACAGATTATATAACTCAAGAGATAAGAAATGTATTAAAGACTGTAGATGAATCTTTAGTTGTAGATACAGAAGAAATAGATGAATATAGAAGACCAGGCAAGAAGAAAGTTGTAATAGTTAAAGAAATCATGGGCCAAGGAGCAATGCATGATAACTTAATATTACCAGTTGAGCCAGTTGGAGTACTTGGAGGAAAACCAAACGTTGACCTTGGAAATGTACCAGTTATGCTTTCACCAATTGAAGTTGTTGATGGAGGAATTCACGCTTTAACTTGTATAGGACCTGCGTCTAAGGAATGCTCAAGACACTACTGGAGAGAGCCTTTAGTAATGGAAGCTATGGCTGATGAAAATATAGATCTTGCAGGAGTTATATTTGTAGGATCACCTCAAATCAACTCTGAAAAATTCTATGTATCTGAAAGACTTGGAATGATGATAGAGTTTATGGATGTTGATGGAGCTATAGTTACAACAGAAGGTTTTGGAAATAACCACATAGACTTTGCATCTCATATAGAGCAAATAGGCATGAGAGGAATTCCAGCGGTAGGGATGTCATTCTGTGCAGTTCAAGGAGCTTTAGTTGTTGGTAACAAGTACATGAAGTATATGGTAGACAACAACAAGTCAGAAGCAGGAATAGAAAACGAAGTTTTATCTTGCAATACTTTATGCAAAGAAGATGCTATAAGAGCATTATCAATGTTAAAGTCTGCAATGAAAGAAGAAGAAGTTAAAGCAGCTGAAAGAAAGTGGAATCCAAATGTTAAAGAAAACAATCTTGAAGCTATAGAAAAGACTGACAATGTAAAAATAAACAGAGTAGAGAATGAAACTTCAATTCCAATGAGTGAAAAGAGATTAGAGAAATACTCTACAAAATAATTGAAAAATCATAGTCATAGAAAAGAGGATATATACTATGAAATATGGTGATAAGATAATTGAAATGCAAGGCATTATAGTTGAACTCCATGATGGATGTGTAGCTATAGACTTAAAAGGAAGACTTGGATATATGAAAGTACCTATGAGAATGCTTATAACAGATTACGAATTAAAGATTGGTCAAGAAGTAGCTTTCAATATGAGTTTTCCAGAAGTTATAAACTCAGAGCCTAATGAAAAATATGTAAGTAACATTGAAAAGAGAAATAGAAAGGAAGGAATGTAAGAATGGATTATACTGCAGTTAAGGGTTTACAATCCGAAATATTTGTACCAATAACTCCACCACCAGTATGGACACCAGTTACAAAAGAATTAAAAGACATGAAAATAGCTTTCGCTACAGCTGCTGGAGTTCATCTAAAATCAGATAAGAGATTTAATTTAGCAGGAGATTTTACTTATAGAATAATTCCAGGAGATGCTAAGACATCAGACCTTATGGTATCACATGGAGGATATGATAATGCCGATGTAAATAAAGATATCAACTGTATGTTCCCTATAGATAGATTAAGAGAGCTTGCAGAAGAAGGATTCATAAAAGAAGTTGCTCCTGTTCATATAGGATTTATGGGAGGCGGCGGAAATCAAGAGAAATTCTCTCATGAAACTGGTCCAGCCGTTGCAAAAATATTAAAAGAAGAAAATGTTGACGCTGTTGTTCTGACTGCTGGCTGAGGAACTTGTCACCGTTCAGCTGTTTTAGTACAGAGAGCGATTGAGGAATCGGGGATTCCTACAATAATAATAGCAGCATTACCACCAGTTGTAAGACAAACAGGAACTCCAAGAGCTGTTGCTCCACTTGTTCCAATGGGAGCTAATGCAGGAGAGCCAAACAATAAAGAAATGCAACATGCTATATTAAAAGAGACTTTAGAAAAATTAATTGAAATTGATACTCCAGGAAAAATAGTACCACTTCCATATGAGTATGTAGCTAAAGTATAACAAAGAGTTACAGTGGAGCTGTTATATAGCTCCACTGAATTTGATTATATTAAATTTTAGGAAGGTGATTATATGGTAAAAAAAGAAAATACTCTCACTATAAAAACCTTTCATATAGAAAAGGTAAAATTTGATGAAAGAACTTATATAGAAGATAGAACCTTATATTTGAGTTCGGATTTAGAATCAATAGAATTTAATAGAGAATATATAAAAGAATATAAAATCAATGTAATTAATCCATATAATCATGATATTTTTATTAATTCAATTTTAGATTTTTCACCAATAGCAACTAAAGTTTTGGGAAATATCGGTGAAGGGATAACTCATGTTTTAACAGGAGTTGTTATTATGCTCACTGCTGTAGATGAAAATGGAATTCAAGTTGCTGAGTTTGGATCCTCAGAAGGGATTTTAAAAGAACAAGTATACTTTGGAAGAGCTGGAACACCAAGTGAAAGAGATAGCATAGTGAACATAGATATAGTGCTTAAGCAAGGAAAAGGAATAGATAGATTAGCAGTAATGGAATGTCATAGAACATGTGATAAAATTGTACAAAGTATAAGAAAACCGTTAAAAGAATTAAATGGAAGAAAGTGCGATGAACGTTATGACTACACTAATCAAGTAACTGATTATAGTAAAAAGGTAGTAATAGTAAAACAAGTTGCAGGACAAGGAGCAATGTATGATACTGGTTTATTTCCAAATGAACCAGGTGGATTTATTGGTTGCAAATCCATTATAGATATGGGAAATATGCCTGTAGTATTGACACCTAATGAGTATAGAGACGGAGCTTTAAGAGCTATGCATTAAATTTAGGAGGAACATAATTATGGGAGTAGGACCATCTACAAAAGAAACTACACTTCATCATTTCAGAGATCCTCTTCTAAACATTGTAGGTGAGGATAAGGATATTAATTTAATAGGTATAGTTATAGTTGGTACACCTCAAGATAACAAGGAAAAGCTATTTGTAGGAGATAGAGTTGGAACTCTAGTGGAAGCTATGGGAGCCGAAGGCACTATAGTTTCAGTAGATGGATGGGGAAATAGTCATGTGGATTTTGCTCATACCATAGAAGAAATAGGCAAAAAAAACATTCCTGTTGTAGGAATGAGTTTTGTAGGAACTCAAGGGAAATTTGTAGTGACCAATTCATATATGGATACCATAGTAGATTTTAATAAATCCAAATTAGGAATAGAGACAGAAGTTGTAGGAGAAAATAACGTTACAGCATTAGATGCTAAAAAAGCTATTGGTTTTCTTAAGTTAAAAATGAGAAACAGGGGGAATAAAATATGAGATTTGTAAAATCTATTCAAGCTGTTGATTCCCATACTATGGGAGAACCAACAAGAATCGTTACAGGAGGCATACCTTCCATAAAAGGAAATACTATGCCAGAGAAAAAAGCGTATTTAGAAAATAATATGGATTATATAAGAACAGCTATTATGCATGAACCTAGAGGTCATAAAGATATGTTTGGTTCAATTATCACAGCTCCAACTAAAGAAGAAGCAGATTTAGGAATAATTTTCATGGATGGTGGCGGATATCTTAATATGTGCGGACATGGGTCTATAGGTGCTGCTACAATAGCTGTTGAAACAGGAATGGTAGAAGTAAAAGAACCATATACTAATATAGTACTAGAAGCTCCTGCTGGTCTTGTAAAAGCAAAAGTAAAGGTTAAAAATGGAAAAGCTATAGAAGCTTCAATAGTTAATGTTCCATCTTTCTTATATAAAGAAGGATTAACTATTGATGTTCCTAATATTGGAAATGTGAAAGTTGATATATCTTTTGGAGGAAGTTTCTTTGCATTAGTAGACAGTAGAGAACTAGGAATAGATATATGCCCAGAAAATTCTACAAAGCTTACTGAAGTTGGACTTATGATAAGAGATATAATAAATAGCACAGTAGAGATAAAGCATCCTACATTAGAACATATAAAGACTGTGGATTTAGTTGAAATATATGGACCTGCTAAAAATCCTCAAGCTACATATCAAAATGTAGTAGTATTTGGAGAAGGACAGGTCGATAGATCTCCTTGTGGAACAGGAACAAGTGCAAAGATGGCAGCTCTTTATGCAAAAGGAAAATTAAAGATAGGTGAAGATTTTATATATGAGAGTATACTTGGAACCATGTTTAAAGGAAGAGTTTTAGAGGAGACTATGGTTGGGGACTATAAGGGAATAATCCCTGAAATTACAGGAAGTGCTTATATAACGGGATTTAATCACTTCGTAATAGATGAAGATGACCCAGTAAAATATGGATTTAGCCTTTCATAAGATGATGTAGAGGGCGTATCCCTCTATATTATTCTGAGAGATCAGAATAATATAGAAATTTACCTGGATGCTACGAAAATACAATAGAAAAATACCATTAGGGGGAATAGAATGTGTTAACAAAAATTGTATTAATGATTTTAGGAATTTTAGTAGCTATATTTGCAGTATTTTTTATAAAGGACTTTATAAAGTCTAGTAGAGAAGGAACTCTTGGAGAAGGAAGTTTCGTCACTGCCGGAGTATCAGGATTTGTAGTTAATTTTTTTGATACGTTAGGTATAGGCGCATTTGCTCCTCTTACGGCATTATTAAAGGGATTTAAAATAACAAGAGATAAACTTATACCAGGTACTTTAAATGTAGCATGTACTATTCCAGTTGCAGTAGAAGCTTTTATATTTATAGATAGTATAGAAGTAGAACCTATAACTCTTATATCAATGATAGCAGCTGCTTCATTAGGAGCAATACTAGGTGCAGGGTTTGTTTCAAAGTTAGATGAAAAGAAAATACAGATAACTATGGCTGTAGCTTTATTGATTGTAGCGGTAATAATGCTTATTTCTCAGCTAGGACTTATGCCATTAGGTGGAAATGAAGTGGGACTTTCAGGAGCAAAACTTGTAATAGCTATAGTAGGGAATTTTATTTTAGGAACATTAATGACAGTAGGTATAGGACTTTATGCTCCATGTATGGCTTTAGTTTATGCATTAGGTCTTAGTCCAAAGATAGCTTTCCCAATCATGATGGGATCTTGTGCTTTCTTAATGCCATCAGCATCAATAAAATTTGTAAAAGAGAAATCCTATGATACAAAGGCATCCATGGCAGTAACAATATTTGGAGTTATAGGGGTATTTATAGCAGCATACTTAGTAAAAGAATTACCATTAGAAGTGTTAAAATGGCTTGTAATATTAGTAGTATTATATACATCATTAAGTATGTTTAAATCTTTAAAAAGTAAAAGAGCTGGAAAAGCATAAAGAGTTTAGAAAACATAAAATATAATAATAGGAGAACTAGATTAGATTTTAATTTAGTTCTCCTATATTTTTATTTCAAAAGAATGAAAAAGAAAATTGTGATAAAATTATATATGTATATTGCTAGAAAGGGTGAACTAAATGAGAATATTGATAGCTAATGACGATGGAATAAGAGCTAGAGGAATATGTGCTTTAGCAAAAGAACTTGTAAAAGAACACGAAGTTATAGTAGTGGCGCCTAGAGAAGAAAGAAGTGCCTCAAGTCATTCTATAACATTATTTAAGCCTATAAGTATAAAAGAGGAGAAATTAGAAGGATTAGACTGTAAAGCCTATAGCATAAGTGGAACTCCTGCAGATTGTGTAAGAATAGGATTAGACAGATTAACAAAAGATGTTGATATGGTTATATCGGGAATTAATAGGGGGATTAATCTTGGAACAGATGTTATTTATTCAGGAACAGTATCAGCTGCTATGGAAGCTGCAATATATGACTATCCATCTATAGCTATATCACAAGAAGTTAATTGGGATAGAAATGATGAGGATTATACAATGGCAGCAGAATATGCAGCTTATATATTAAAAATAGCAGAGAAAAAATACTTGAAACCGAATGTGGTACTGAATATAAATATACCAAATAAGCATAAGAGTGAAATAAAAGGTGTGAAGGTATGTCCTATAGGGAAAACCACTTATACTCATGAATATATAAAGGTTGAAGAAGAGGGGTATCCAGAAACTTATAAAGTATCGGGGATAAGAAATCAGCGTGAAGAAGCATTAGATGATATAAGTTATATAGATAAAGGATATATAACATTAACACCACTTCATTATGACCTTACTAATTTTAAACTATTAAAAGAAGCAGAAGAAATTTTTGAATAATATAAACTTATATTGAAGTTATGACCTTAGCACATGGATATACAATCTAGCTAAGGTCAAAATTTACTTTAAAAATATTTGTATATGTATAAATGAATTTAATATTTAACTTTAAATTTTTTTTCTTTATCTATTAAGTCTATATATGAAATTTCTATATCTTCTACGTTTGCAAATCTATTACCCGTTTTTAGGATATCTAAAAAATTATTAAGGTTTATATCATTTCCCTGAGCTTCTATAATTACAGAACCGTCATAAGAGTTTTTAACATAACCTGTCAAATTTAAATCAATTGCCAAAGTCTGAGTAAAAAACCTAAAACCTACTCCTTGGACTCTTCCCTTAATTTTAACATAAACTCTTCTCATCAATATCAACTCCAATAAAATAATGTGCTAATATAATATTATATCTAATATATCACATTATTTAAAATGTTAGAATACAATAAAAAAATTAAAGTTTCATATATTAGAAGTATAGAGATAATTAATATTAAGTGGGAGAAATCAAAATGAAAAAGAAGAAAATAAATGTAATATTTGCACTATGGATAATTGGCTTTTTAATAATAGGAATATACAATATTCCTGATAAGGGTAAAGAAATAAAGCAAGACTTTTATTCTATATCTCTTGATAAAAAAGCAAGAAGAGAAATTATCTTAAAAGGCGGAAATGGTAATGTAAGTGTTAATTTTAATATGGAAGGGAAACCTTTTAAACCAAAGCACAAGCTTATACAATGTGATAATAGATATTATCTTGATATTGAAGATATATGTAATGCTGTTGGAGCAGAATTTAAAATTGAAGATGAGTATGCTACTATAAATGATGTAAAAATAGATTTAAAAAGCGATAGATATAAGCCAGGGAAGAAATGGAAAGACTTAAGAGGAGAGACTGTCATGGTTGATAATAAACTTTATATGACCATGATAGACTTAACAGAAATTTTAAACATAAAAACTTCATGGGACAGCAAAAATAATACTATCAGTATGTTCAAAAATAGAGAAACTGTAGAAAAAGAAAAGGCTCCTAAAAATCTTACTAAAAGAGCATATATGAGATTAGAAGATGTAACGGCTGGAGATGTTTATACAAAAGATGAAAATCTAGAAAAGTTTAGAATAGAAGGAGACTATTTAGAGCAAAAGGGAGCTAAATTTCATGTGGCATGGGTTCCAAGATACGTAAATCCTGAAAAGAATATAGATAATGATTTGCTAAAGAATTTAACATTTAGTAATGCTCATTTCTTATATACTTTAGATTATTTGATTAATAGAGGTGGAGTAGTAGGATTACATGGATATACTCACCAGTTTGGAGATGCAGAAAGTATCATAGGTTCAGAATTTCAAGACAGCTTCAACCAAACTTATGAAGAGAAAAAAGCAAAAGTAGAAAGTGCTTTAAATACTGCTAATAGACTTAATATACCACATGTATTCTTTGAAACGCCACATTATAGAAGTAGTGAAGAATTCCAAACTATGCTAGAGGAGTACTTTAATTATGTTTATGAACCATGTATAGGTGTATGGAATTACAATGTTTATAAAAGTGTAAGAAACAATAGAACAAAGTTTATTCCAGCACCTTTAGGTTATGTGAAAGATAAGAATGTTGATGAAATGATAGAAAAAATAAAGACAAAGGATGAAAACTTAAAGAGTTTTTACTATCATCCAAGCAAAGAATTTGAATATATAAAGATAGAAAAAGATTCTAGTGGCTATCCTTATTTCAAATATGATGAAAATTCTATGTTGCATAAATTAATAAATGAGATTTATAAAGAAGGATATTCGTTAAAATCCATAGAAGATTTTAAGTAGAAAATTAAAATAAGAATTAATTGTGGGGAATCTATGGATAAAATAGTTCTGTATATTATAACTGGATTTTTTATAATTGGGGCATTAGATTATGCTTTTGGAGACAAATTAAAGATTGGTCAGAAATTTAATGAGGGTATTTCCACTATGGGTCCTATGTTTTTAGCCATAGCTGGAATATACTCTCTAAGTCCTATTATGGCAGAATTTTTGAGTGAAATTTTCACACCTATATCCAATGTATTATCTTTGGATCCTTCACTATTTCCATCTATGATATTAGCTATTGATATGGGAGGCTATTCTCTGAGTGAAACTATGGCCTTATCTTCAGAAATGAGGCTTTTTTCTGGGGTACTATTATCGTCAACTCTTGGGACTTTAGTTAGTTTTACATTGCCTGTAGCCATGTCAATAATAGAGAAAAAAGATATAGAGAGTTTTATAAAAGGAACTTTAGCGGGAATTATAACAATACCAATAGTTTGCTTTGTAGGTGGTATCATTCAAGGTATAAATATGAAAGTTCTTTTATGGAATCTAACACCTGTGATTATAATAGTAGTGTTAATTATGATAGCAATGAAAATATGTTGTGATAAACTAGTGAAAGTTTTGGCTGCTGTGGGAAAGTGTATTACTTATATAGGAATGTGTGGACTTATTTTTCAAGGGATAAATATAATAACAGGGGCTACTGTTATTTCAAATCTTGTAGACACTCAAGAAGTTGTATTCGTTGCAGGAAAGATGGCTCTCGTACTTTCAGGGGCTTATCCGATGATTTCCGTTATATCACGTGTTTTTCACAAAGCTTTTATAGTTATAGGGCGAAAACTTGGTGCTGATTCTGCTACAGTAGTTGGAATTCTAGGAGGACTTGCTAGTAATCTTTTAGTTTTTACTACATTGAAAGACATGAAGGAAGATGGTAAGATTATAGCATGTGCATTTTCTGTAGGAGGAGCTTTTATTTTTGGAGGACAGCTTGGATTTGTATCAAGCAAAGCTCCAGAGATACTTGGAACTTTTATAATTGTAAAGTTTCTAGCAGGAATAATATCAATTGTATTTGCAGAAATACTGTTTATAATACCTAGAAGAAAGAATCAGGTGATGGAATGAAAAAAATAATCTCACTTTTTATGAGCGCTGTTATCTTGTTTTCTATGACATCTTGCGGGAATAAAAAAGAAACAGAAGAAAAGAAAATTATAACTATAACTGTAATGGCGTATAGAGAATACATACAATTAGTGAAGACAGCGGCTGACAATTTCAAAAAGAATAATGAAGATGTAAATATAGAGATTAAAGATATAGAGAGCTTTCAAGATGAAAAAACTATGATACAAGATTGGAATGACTATGCTGATATAGTAATTCTTCCTGGGGTTGTAAGTGAAAAATTGATTTTAAATTATGAAGATAGTTTTGAATCTATGAATAGCTATTTTGGTGATTATAATGATATGTTTGATAGAGATAGAACTTCTTCGCTTATATCTCAAAAAAAGTTAAAGGCGATTCCAATAAATATGGAGCCAGTATCTTTTTATTACAGAAAAGACAAATTAAAAGATCTAAATATGGAGGGGAAGGACATAATAACCTGGAATGATATATTAAATATGCACAACTCTTCACAAAATATATCATTAGGAGTTACATTAAAAGGACAGATGTCTATATACTATCTTCTCATGAATCAGCTTCATCGTGATTATTTAAATGAAAGATTAGAGTCAACTTTGGATAGCGATGACTCATTAAAAGTGATAAATCTCTTAAGAGATTTAGAAAAACGTGGAATGTTAAAAGTATACGAAAATGAAGATGAAATTTTAAATGGTGCTGAGAAAGGTGAAATTTTTGCTTTTTTAGGAACACCTCAGTACTTATACAAAATGAAAGACAAATTAGATACTGAGATTTGGGATATCATGAAGGTTCCAGCTTTTGAACCAGGGGGAAATAGAGCTATAATAGTACCTGGAGAAAATATGTTTTTATTATCTTCTAGTAAAAATAAAGAATTAGCAGCAAAATTTATGAAATTTTTATCAGGAGATAAGGAGACTCTGTTATGGGCTATGAAGAATCTTTATTTAATGCCTGCTTATAAGCCAATATATAAAAATGAGATCTTTGATAGTGAGGTCGAGGATCTTGGTGGCAAAAAGATATATAGGTTTTTTGAGACTATTATAAAGAATTCCTCTTCATCATCTTATAATTTGAAGTCATCAAATATAGAAAAAGATATAGAAAACAATATTTATAGAATAATAAAGGATGACAACTTTAAAAATATAATAAAGAGCATAAAAGAAAATATTGATAATCTACTAAATGAAAATATCAAGAAATAGATAAAATGAAAGTAAAAAAGTAGTTTTGGTAATCCAAAACTACTTTTTGTTTTAGAGTGTTAAATTTTTATAAGCTTTTAAAGTTTTTTCAGCGGTAAGTGTCCAAGAAAAATTCTTAGATTGTCTTAAAGATGAAGAAATGAGCTCTTCTCTTAAAAAAGGAGTATTCAAAACTCTTTCAAGAGAATTACATAATTCGTATAGATTTGGATTAATTATAAGACCACCATCACCAACTACTTCTGGAATAGATGTTAAGTTAGATGTGATTACAGGAGCACCACAACACATTGCTTCTAAAGGAGGAAGACCAAAGCCTTCATAAGTTGAAGGATAAACGAATAAAGAACATCCATTGTATAATATTGGAAGCATATCTTCTTCACAGAAACCAAGAAATTTAATTTTATCCTTTATTGGACTCATATTTACATACTCCATTAGTTTTTGACCTTCGTCCTTCACAGAACCAGGAAGCACTAGATAGTACTCTTTATCTAAATTTTTGAAGGATGATATGAAGGCATCTACTAAAAGTTTTACATTTTTTCTAGGACTAAATCCGCCAACATAAAGTATGAAGTCCTTATCTATATTATATTTTTTATTAAGTATGCGTAAGCAGTGTTCTCTATCTAAGGGCTTATACTTATAATTTGCAGCAAGGGGAGTAACACAAATTTTATTTGAATCTATTGGAAAGTATTTTAAAATATCTTTTTTTGACCAGTTTGATACTGTAAGTATACAATCAGAGTCTTGAATTATAAAAGGCATTTCTTTTAGAAATCTTAGAAGATATCCTCTTCCAACGGTTTCAGGGGAAATGTAGGGTATAAGGTCATGAATGGTTACAACATTTTTTGAATTATTTAAGCTTTTAAATCCTATTCCATTTTGAGGAACGTGATAAACATCTATAGCTTCTTCTTTTAAAAAGTGTGGAATATAATGCTGTTCAAAGAAACGAGTATGCTTTCTCGATGCCATTATTAGATGGCAGTTTTCTTTGTAAAAGCTGCTATCATATTCTCCAGACCAGAATATAAAATATTCATTTTCCTTGTCTATAGTAATGAGTTCTCTAACTAAATTCTCTGTATAAGTTCCGATTCCGGTACCTCTATACCAATTTATACCGCGGCCATCTATTGCAATTTTCATAAAATCACTCCTGAACGTACTCCATATATATTATTAATATTACTATAGGAGCAAATTGGTGATAAATTATATTAATCACAATGATTGTAATATTTTCATATAATAAGAAATAGAGAAGAATATTTGGAGGAATTTACGTGGACAGAATAAAAAGTTTAGTTGAGAAAGAATATGGAATAAAGGTGGACTCTATAGAGAAAATGAAAAACGTATATAAAATACAAAGTTCAGATGAGATATTTTCTCTTAAAAAAATAAAGTATGAATTTCCACATTTCCTTTTTATAATAAGTGCGATGAAACATCTTGAAAACAATGAATTTGATAGAATACTCCCTTTTATAGAAACAATTTCAGGAAAGGCTTATGTGGTTTTAGATGATGGCTTTGCATATTTGAACAAATGGATAAATGCAAGAGTTTCAAATTATGAGAACCCTATAGAGGTGGCAGAGGCAGCTGTAAAATTGAGTGAACTTCATTTATGCAGTAGAGGATTTGAAGTGAAAAAAACCATGAAACCAAGAATAGGATGGATGAAATGGGTAGAAACCTTTAATACAAGGTTGGATGAGATTCAAGACTTTAAAAAACGTATAGAGGTAAAAGAAGAAAGAACGTTTTTTGATGATACCTATTACAACTCAATAGAGCAAGGTATTCGAATTGGAAGAGCTGCTATTGATATGCTAGAGAGAAGTAGATATAAAGAAGTTATGGAAAAAGAAATGACTTTTAAAGGTTTTTGCCATCATGATTATGCACATCATAATATTCTTATTGATAACAATAATGACATGCACATAATTGATTTTGACTATTGTATACTTGATACTCATCTCCATGATTTATGTAGCCTTATGATAAGAGTTATGAAAAATGAAAAGTGGGATATTGACACAGCAAAGTTTATAATTGAAAGTTACAGTTTAAAGTATAAGGTGAAGCAAGAAGAGATTCCTATAATGGCAGGATTTATTATGTTTCCACAGGAATTGTGGCAGATAGGAATACAGTATTATTGGGAAAATCAGAAATGGGATGAAGACTTTTTTGAAAAGAAGCTTTTAAAGATCATTGAGGATATGGAACCAAGATATGATTTTGCCAAGGAATTAGAATTATTGAATTATGGAGGTTAGCTGTGGAAGAGAAATATGAGAAGTTTAGAGAATATATGAATGAAAAGAATATAATAGTAGATAGCAGCATAAATATTAATGAAAATATAACTGAAGAAAGACTCAGTGAATATATAGAAAGTTTAAGTGAATTTCATAAAAATGCTATGGGGTATGAAGATTTTATTGATGATGTAATTCCCAATACCATAGGACGTCAGGTGGAACAATGTAGGACTTCTTTAAGAAAGACTCAGAGATACCTTATTAGACTTAATGGAAAAGAGAAAAAGAATAAGGTAGATGATATGCTTATGAAAGATGGATTCAATATTTTAAAAAATAGCGAAGCTGATTTTAAGGACATATATAGAAGCAATATTATGAAACTTATAAGGAGGTCCATGAATAGAAAGGAAGTAATTATAGGGTACTTTGCTCCATACAATGTTATGAAACAGAACTCATCTATTATGGTTTCCACATTGAATAGATGTAGCTATGATCTTGTAGAAATAGACTATGTTAAGATGCTTATAAAGCTAAAGAAATATAGAAGAGATCTCTTAACGGAAGATTTAATAAAAAGATGTATAGAGGCAGAGGGATTAAATGAAGATAGCTATAATTTTATAAAAACAATGGTAGAATTTCCTTATGATTTTATAAGAAATTTTAATAGATATAGAGAGAATAGAAAACTTTGGACATTAGATGAATACTACAACAGAATTCAAAAAGCTGTTAAGGATGACAGAAATATAATGATATAAAGAGGTGAAGTTGTGGAATTAAGATATACGAATAAAGGAGCCCTGATAGAGTATGACCTAGATGTGAGGTTATTTGAAGCTTTTGATTTAAAAGTTTCTGACATCGTCCCATTAAAGAATGGATACTTGATTTATTCTGACAGAGGCAAGATGCTTTTAAAGCAGATGGATTATTCTGATGGAAAACTTGAGTTCATAAATAAAGCTTTAGAGTATATAGGAAAAACTTATAATTCTTATATTAAGCCTTTACAAACTAAAGATGAATCTATATCTAAAGTATGGAAAGGAAGAGAATATATAATCTTTGAGCTAAAGGATAATATACAGTGCGACATGGGGAATATAGATCATTTAAAGGCTTCAGTAAAATCCATAGCTAATATGCATAAAGCATCACTTGGAATCTTAAATTATATATCAAACGATTACTATGAGCTTTTAAAGGAAAATTCATCGTTGACTTTTTCTATAGAGCAAGAAGAAGAAGCTTTTGATAAGTTAAAGAAGTATAAAGAATGGATAAGTGTTTACGTTTATAAAAATCAAGTGGATAAAGTTTTTTTAAATTATGTAGATTATTATATGAATAACATTAAGAAATCATTAGCTATATTAAAAAATTATTCATACGAAGATTTGTGCAGAGAAAGAGACAAGATAAGTTTATGTCATGGAGATATTAATGCAGGAAATATAACGCTTGATGAGAACTTACAGGCCTATTTAATGAATTTTCATTTAAGTACTATAGATTTAAGGATAAAGGATTTATGCAATTTGGTTGATCAGGAAATGAAGTATGAAGATTTTGATTTAACACGAATACAGATGATATTGAGCGTTTATAATTCCATAAATTCATTGCAGTCTAATGAAATTCAAGTAATTTATGGATTTTTAAAGTTCCCTACTGAATTTTTTGAAATAGCTAGAGATTACTATGAGAAAAGGAATTTATGGGAAGAGGAAGTTGTTTTAGATAAAATGTTAAAATATATTAATCTTGAGGATAAAAGAGAGAGGCTCTTAGAAGGCTTAAGGAGTTTTCGACTATAAAAAAATGACTAATGGATAGTCCATTAGTCATTTTTTTTATTTTGTATTATAGAGTTATAAGCTCGTATAGTTTTGCGTGCAGTTGTATTCCAATTAAGCTTATTGCTTCTTACGATGCCTTTGAAGATAAGTTTTTCTCTAAGAGCTTTGTCCATAAGTACCCTTAATATAGCGTCAGATATCTCATCTACATCATAAGGATTTATAGAAAGAGAAGCATCTCCTACAACCTCAGGAAGAGAAGTTGTATTAGAAGATATAACGGGAGTGCCACAAGACATTGATTCGATAGGAGGAAGACCAAAACCTTCATAGAATGAAGGATATACAAATGTCTCAGCGCCATTGTAAAAATAGTTTAAATCATCAACAGGAATGAAACCTGGAAATAAGACTTTAGATGAAATATTTAATTTTTCTGCTCTTTCCTTGTATAAACTGTATGATTTTCCGTGGTTACCTACAATGACTAACTTTAAATCATCATGATATACATCTAAGACTTTACTAAAGGCATCTAACAAGCCTAGTATATTTTTCCGAGGACTAAAACCGCCTACGTTAAGAATGTAGTTACCTGTAATTTTATATTTTTTTTGCAGGAATATTTTAGCTTCGACTTTATCAATAGGACCATATATTTTTTGACTTGCTAAAGGTGTTACAAATATTTTGTCTTTAGGATAGTTTAAGGTATTTGCAATGTCATCTTTAGAAAAATCAGAAACTGTAATTATTCCATTGGCATTTTTTAAAATGAATTCAAGATTTTGAGAGAATATATTTAAATATTTATCGCTAACCGTTTCTGGCATTTTTAATGGGATTATATCATGAAGTGTTATGACTATAGGACAATCATTTTCCCTAGGTAGACCAATGCCGTTTTGTGGGTTATGATATATATCTATGGTTTTTTTAGGGATGTAGGGATAGTGACTTATGGTATCCCAAAAATTCTTTTCTATGGGGAAATTATAGCAGCTAGTAAAAAAATTATTTTTAAAATTGATGTCTAATTTATTATTATCTTTCATAAATATTACATATCTATAAAAATTATCTATGGAGCTGAGAGCATTTAAAAGCTCATAGGTATAAGTGCCTATACCTGTTCCTCTATACAAAGAAGCAGCTCTACCATCAATACCAATATTCATCAAGTTTATCCTTTCATAATACTATAATTTATTATATTAAACTCTGTTAATAAGTGTTAATAAATACAATCAATACTACATATAAATTATAAGGGGGTGATTAATATGATGAGAGAATTTGAAATAGAGAGACAATTCAACATAAAAATAGAAAGTATAAAACCTTATAAAGGAGTATACTATCTGAAAACTGATAAGGGAGAGATGTGTTTAAAAAAGATAAACTATGGACCCCAAAAGCTTTTATTTGTATATGGTGCAAAAGAGCATTTGATAAATAATGGGTTTTCAAGTATAGATAGATACTACTTAAATACTGAGGGGGAACCTTATGCTTTAGTAAATGAAGATTTATATACTTTATCTCAATGGATTCAAGGTAGAGAATGCGATTTCTATAATATTGAAGAGATAAAAAATGCAGCAAAGACTTTAGCAAATCTTCACCAAAGTTCCAAAGGATATGAACCTCCTGAAAATAGTAAGCTTAAAAGTGATTTAGATCGCTGGCCTCATCTTATGGAAAAAAGAGTAAAATCTTTAAGCAAAATGTGGGATATGGCTAGAAAGAAAAATAATAAGAGTAGTTATGATTTGGCTTATATAAAATCAATGGAGTTTTATAAGAATCTTGGTAATAGAGCTAAAAATGTGCTTTTAAGTTCTAAATATGAAGATATATGCATGAGGACAAATGAAGATAAGCTTTTCTGCCATCACGATTACACTTATCATAACATAATAATTGACGAAAACGAAAATTATAATGTTATAGATTTTGATTATTGCAAGAGAGAAGTGAGAAGTTACGATATAAATAATTTCATGGTGAAGGTTTTAAAGAGAAATGGATGGAGCATAGAGTATGCTAAAGCTATTTTAGATTCATACAATGAGGTTAGTACACTAGAAGAAGATGAATATAGATTGATATTTGCATTCTTGTTATTCCCTCAAAGGTATTGGAGGCTCGCTAATAGATATTATTATAATGAAGTCAACTGGGCACAAAATACTTTTATAAATAAGCTTGAAAAACTTATTGCAGAGCAGGATAAATACTTGAATTTTATCGAAGAATTTAAAAAAGAATATAATCAATCAGAGTAATTTAAGGGTGTTGAAAAAATCAACACCCTTAAATTAATACTAAATATCATAAAAATGAAATATAAATATACATATAGTATTTTAAAATAGGGGTAATTTATGATAACAGCGATAGTAATTCCAACTCCAACAAGAGTTAAAAAAGTGGTTAGAGAATTTAATGTGAAAGAAAAAATTAGAAGCGAAGGGGTAAAACAAAGAATAATATTATACGGACTTATAAGTGGAGGAGTTGGAGTTGCGATTAAAAATCCTGTTCCAGCTAAACCAATTATGATAGGAACTTTGATTTATTATGGATTAGCTTACGAAGTTATTATGAAATGGTATGATAAGTACGGCGATGACGAAGAATTGATGAATCTACTTAGGAATTATGATTACAGTGCAGCAATCTCTGGAAGAAGAATATTCTTATAAGTTTGAGTGAAAGCAGTATTTTACTAAAAATAGTAAAGTGCTGCTTTTTATATTATGTAAGTACAACATATTTATGACAAGTGGCAAAGAAAAATTTAACGCATATTATATATAGAAATAGTTGAGAGAAGAGGTTTGTTATGGACATAGGAGATTATGTAGTTAGAAAATCATATGAAAAGGATATAACATTTAAAATAATTGATAAACGTGTAAATGAAGATGGAAAAGAAGTTTTTGTTTTAAAAGGGACAAATTTAAGAATAATTGCAGATTCGCCTATAGATGATTTAGAAGAAGTAAAACCAGACTATAGTGGAGAAAAAGATATAGTGTTTAACAATGCCGTAAATGACACTATAAGAAAGATTGTGGCATATAGAGGGGGTGGTGAGGACATAGAGCCAGTAAAAAGAAAGAGGGCTCATAAGAGCCCTCACAGACTTATATCAGATGAAAATAAAAATGATCTTGTTTTCGGAAGGCCAGGCAAAATACTTCATATAGATGGAGATCCTGTTTATTTAGATAATTGCCTTAAAGTATACAAGCAACTTTCTTTAAATGCTGTTGGATTTGCTGTAAAGGAGCGAGAACAGCCAAGCAAAGTAATAGAACTAGTAAAGGAAGTAAAACCCGATATAGTTGTTTTAACAGGTCATGATGGTATGGCAAAAGATATTAAAGATTATATGGATGTAAACAATTATAGGAACTCAAAATTTTTTATTGAAGCTGTAACTGAATTAAGGAATTACAATTCAAGTTATGATGAACTTGTAATTTTTGCTGGAGCATGTCAGTCATGTTATGAAAAGATTCTAGATGCTGGTGCTAATTTTGCATCAAGCCCTAATAGAGTGCTTATTCATTGCCTAGATCCTGTTTTTATATGTGAAAAGATAGCTTATACCAATATAGAAAAAGTATTGACTATACACGAAATATTAGAAAATACTATAACGGGAATTAAGGGTGTTGGAGGACTTCAAACGAGAGGAAAATATAGAGAAGGATATCCTAAATCACCATATGCCTAGAAAAATCCCCTAAAATATAATTTGGGGGATTTTTTTCTTTATATAGAAGTTATATTAAATTTTAATAGTAAACTTTAGAGATGTTTACAAATAAATATTGAAAATATACATATAATTTAAGAAAAATGTTAATAATATAATCAAATAGTAAAAAAACTTTTGTTAACATTTTTTTAACATTGACAAATTGCAATTATCAGTGGTAAAATAATAAGTTTATTGACATAAAGGGGTAATAGTAGTATAATATAAAAGAGGAAAGAGGGTGTTTATATGGAAAAATTTAAAACTCTTGCTTCCATTAAAAAAGACATAGAAAACCATGTAGGCGAAAGAGTTACATTAAAGGCTAATGGTGGAAGAAGAAAAATACTCGTTAATAGCGGAGTGCTTGAGAGTACTTATCAAAGTATATTTGTTATTAGACTAGACAGTGACACCCAAAGGAAAGTGACATATAGTTATTCTGACGTACTAACTAAGACAGTGCAGATAGTATTTGCAGGATAGTAAAATAAAATTAATAAGAAGGACTTAGGGCTTTTTTATTTTAAGACTTTATGATAAAAGACAAGAGTTTATTAAATGAACCCTGAAAGATGAAAACTTGTAAAAGAAGTTTGTCTTTCAGGGTTATTTTTCTATAGAATGATAATATAGCATTTATAGAATATGATAAAACACGATTTGAATAAAGAGAAAAAATTAAAATATTGACATAAATACAACTAGACTATATATTGAATGTGAAATTATTATAAGAGGAGTGGAAGTTGATGAAAGTATTAGCATACTGTGTAAGACCAGATGAGGTTAGTAGTTTTGAAAAATTCTCTGTTAAATATAATCATGAAGTTAAAATATTAAAGGAATCCTTCGCACCATCAACTGCAGCTTTAGCAGAAGGATATGATGCTATTTGTATACTAGGCAACTGTACAGCAAATAGAAAAGCTATTGAAATCATTTCAAAGTTTGGAATAAAATATTTAGCTACTCGTTCTGCAGGCTTTAATAATATAGATTTAGAAGCAGCTAAGGAATTTGGAGTTAATGTATCTAATGTTCCTGCATATTCCCCAAATGCAGTTGGAGAATTTGCAGTTGGAGTTACTCTTTGCTTAGCAAGAAATTTTAGACAAGCATTTAGGAGAGTAGATGCTCAAGATTTTTCCTTGGAAGGATTAATAGGGTTTGAGTTAAGAAATAAAACTATTGGATTTATAGGGACAGGAAAAATAGGGCAGACAGCAATTAAAGCTTTCAGTGGATTTGGATGTAAAATGATAGGATATGATTTATATCCAAATGAAAATGCTATGAAGTATTTAGAGTATAGGACTTTAGATGAGGTTTTAGCTGAAGCTGATGTAATATCTCTACATTGTCCATTAACGGATGATAACTATCATATGATAAATGCTGAAAGTATAGCTAAGATGAAGGAAGGAGTAATTTTAATAAACACTTCAAGAGGACAATTGATGGACACAAGAGCTTTGATAGATGGAATTAAGAGTAAGAAAATTGGCGGAGTTGCCACAGATGTTTATGAATATGAATATGGAATATTCCATCACAATCATCAAAATAGAATAATAACAGATGAAACTCTATTAACATTAAAGTCTTTCCCTAATGTAATAGTTACACCACATTATGGATTCTATACAGATGAAGCAGTTGCAAACATGGTTGAATACTCATTACAAAACTTATATGATTATGAAACTAAAAATGATTGCAAAAATAAATTAGTGTAACTAGGGGGATAGCAAGCCGACTAGTTGAGAAACTTAAAAAGAAAACATCATAGTAAAAGATAAAAAGTATATAGGTATGGATGGTTTTGTTAGAATATCGACAAACGATATGGAACAAAACAACATAATTATATAGAGAAGAAAAGCATTTTTAAATTAGAATTATATAAATAGTGTAAAAAGGAATCAGTTCTAAACTGATTCCTTTTTGTATATATATAAATTATAAAGATAAAACTGTCGTTTGTCGAAAAATAAAAAAAGGAAAGATGGCAAAAATCCATCTCCCAACTATGGTGTAAAAGGGTACTGCGAATTTATGAGAGGTTATGTATGTAATAACCATAATTTATAATAAGCTATAATTTGGCAAATGTCAACAAAATAATTGATAATTTATAAAAAATATAAAAAATAGAAAATTACCTCAAAAAAAATTCTTTTTATTTTTTATATAAAGTGTCATAAATAAACTGAAAATTATATATATATTAAATAGGTATTTTATGGGAGGGATATTATGGCAGAGATAGAAGTTTTAAAAGAAAACATAGAATATGAACAAATGCTTGGGGAAGGTTCTTGTGATACAGTAGTTAGAGGAGAATATTTGATTCCTGATACTCATCCTGATATAGAGGAAGTTTTAATGCTTGACGTCAAACCGGTTGTTACAGAAAAGGAACTTCTACAAGACAGGATTTATGTTGAAGGAACATTGGAATACAATATTCTCTACTTAGCTAAAGAAGATGAAGGTATGGGGGTTCATAGTTTAAACTACAATGATAAGTTTTCAAATTACATCGATATAGAAGGTGCAGATGGAAGACTAAATGGAGATGTTAACTGTGAAATCGAACATATAGATTGCAATATAATCAATGAAAGGAAAATAGAAATAGAAGGCATCTTAAATGTTTCAGGAGAAGTTTATAAAAATTACAATGTAGACATAATAAGAGATATAGATGCATCTAACAATATACAAATGCTTAAGAAACCAACTACAGTAGATAAGATGGTTGGTATTATAGAAGAAGAACTAGAAGGAAAATCTACAGTGAAAATCTCAATGGATAAGCCACAAGTAGGCAAGGCATTAAAGACTAATGTATATCTTCATAAATGTGAAGTTGTGCTAAATGAAGGAAAGGCTAGCATATCAGCTTTTGCAAAAGTACAAATGCTATATAGAGGCATGGACAGCAAAGATATAGTTTTAGCAGAAGAGGATATATACATGTCTAAGGAGGTTGTCAGAGAAGATATAGGAATAAATATGAAGAGCATAACCAATTGTGCTATAAATGATGTAGACATTTCTATTAAACAAGATGACTTAGGAGAAAATAGAATATTAGAAATAGAAGTAAAAGCTTCTGTTGATGTTAAGCTTATGAATAAAGAACAGTATGACGTTATAGAAGACGCATACAGTCCTAATAATGTAATTGAATTAAATAAAGAAACTTATGATCTTAACGTACTCCATGGAATGAATGAAATGGATATAATAGTTAAAGAGAATATTCAAATTCCATCAGAAAAACCTATGCCTATCCAATGCATTATGAGCAAGGGGGATGTGGTTGTAACTGATAAAAAGCTTGTTGAAGATAAAGTTGTTGTAGAAGGAATAGTTAAAGTTAATGTTATTTATAGAGCTAAAGACGAAGAAAAACCTATATATACAGTTGGTGACGAGCTTCCATTTACAGCAACTATAGACATTGCAGGCACAAAGATAGATATGATTGGACAGGTAAAAGCTAATTTAGAAAGTATCGATGCAATAGTAGAAGCTGATACAATTGCAGTTAAAGCTGTAGTTCATTTATGGTCTAAGGTTAGTTACAATCAATCAAAAGACTTTATGACATCTTTAGATAAATCAGAAGAAAATCCTCCAAGTAAAAAAGCAAGTATAACTATTTATGTAGTTCAAAAAGGTGATACGCTTTGGAATATAGCAAAGAGATATTATACAACAATAGAAGAACTTGTAAATGTAAATGATATAAAAGATCCTAACGTAATCAAAGTTGGAGACAAGATTTTGATTCCTGGAAGAGCAAGAATTTAATAGAAAATATAAAAAAATTACTATGTCTTATTAAGGCATAGTAATTTTTTGTGAAATAAAATGGATTACATATTAAGTGTATATTTACAACTTTATTGGTTAAAAATATAGTATACAAGTGTAAAAGGTGGTTATTAAATGGAAAAAGTCAAAGAGCGATTAATCATAATAGGAGGAGCTGAGGACAAAAAAGGAAATAAAGAAATTTTAAGAGAAGTTTGCAACGCTATTGATAAATCGAAGGATGAGCTTGTAATAGCAACTATAGCTACCGAAACACCAAAGGAAGCAGGCAACAAATATAAAAGGATATTTAGGGAACTTGGAGTCTCAAATATAAGTATATTGTACGTCCCTAGCAGAGAGGAATGTCATAGCAAAGAAGCAGTAGAAATCATAAGAAAGGCTTCTTTAGTGTTTTTCACTGGTGGTGATCAATTGCGTATTACTAGTATTCTAGGTGGAACACCTCTACATAAAGAACTTATTGAAAGTTATGAAAGAGGATGTATTTTTGTAGGTACATCTGCAGGAGCTTCAGTTGTAAGCTCTACTATGATAGTAAATGGACCAGATGATGAGTCTCCAAAGAAATGTACTTTAAAAATGGCACCTGGATTAGGTCTTATTTCAAAAGTTATAATAGACCAACATTTTGCTCAAAGAGGCAGAATAGGCAGGCTTTTGGTAGGTGTGGCAGAGAATCCTGAAATATTAGGGATAGGAATAGATGAGGATACAGCTATTATAGTAGACAGCGAAAACAAGTTTAGAGTCAAAGGGTCGGGTGCGGTTTATGTAATTGACGGAAGAAATCTCTCTTACTCGAATGTGTCTGAACAGCATCAAAATGAGCTTCTAAGTTTATTTGATGTGAGAATGCATGTATTAAAAGAGGGAGATGGCTTTGACCTCAACACAGGAAGGCCGCTAGAGGAGGAATTTCTTAATGAAAATAACGAGTTATAAAATCTTTGATGGAAGGAATATTTATTCTCATAAAAAGTGTATAAGATTGGAACTGGATCTTCAGGGATACTGTGATACACCAAGCAAAGATATACCTAACTTTAACAAAAGATTATTAGAAAGCATTCCAGAATTATATACACATAGATGTGGTATATATGAAGAAGGCGGATTTGTAAAAAGATTAGAAGAGGGAACCTATCTAGCTCATATATGTGAGCATATGATTATAGCCCTTCAAAATAGACTTGGAATTGATGCTGCTTATGGAAAAGCCAGAGAAATAAGAGGCGATATGTATTATGATATAATACAATATGAATACAAAAAGACTGTTGTTGAGATTGCTAAATTAGCCGTAAACTTTATAAACGCTCTATGCAGTGATAGGGAGTTTAACTTTGATGAAAAGTTTAATGATGTAAGGACTATTTATAATGAAGAAGTCATGGGACCTAGTACTATGGCTATTGTCAATGCGGCCAAAAGTAAAGAAATACCTGTAATGAGCATGTGGGATAGTGGATTTTATATGCTTGGGTATGGAAAATACAGCAAAATTATAGAGGCTACTGTAGTGGAAGAAACTAGCTGTCCATATGTTGATTTAGCATGTGACAAGGTAATGACAAAAAAGATATTACAAAACCAATGTATACCTGTAGCTGCAGGTGGTATAGTAAACACACTGTTAGAAGCTTTAATTCAGGCAGAATCTATAACTTATCCTGTGGTATTAAAACCTAGATATGGAAACCATGGAAATGGTGTAAAAGTAAATATAAAGAACCAAAAAGAACTCACTGAGGCTTTCAGTGAAATTAGAAAAAATTACAATGAAATAATAATAGAGAAATACTATACAGGAAAAGATTTTAGAATATGCATGATTGACGGGAAGATGGTAGCAGCATCTTTAAGACTTCCTCCATCAGTTGTAGGAGACGGCAGAAAAACTTTAAAGGAATTAATAGGAGAATTGAATTCAGATCCTAAAAGAGGAGAAGAACATGAAAAGCCTCTTACCAAAGTTAAGATTAATGATAATATGCTAAATGCTATTTCAAGACAGGGATTTAAACTTCATTCTATTATTCCAAAAGGCGAGAAAGTATACCTAAGAGAAAATGCAAATCTTTCTACAGGTGGTACAGCCATCGATTATACAGATAAGGTGTGTAGAGAAAATATAGAGATTTTTGAGAGAGCAGCAGCGTCGCTTAATTTGAATATATGCGGAATAGATGTGTGTCATGAAGATCTTGCTATTCCATTAAAAGACAAAGGGATTATAATGGAGGTAAATGCAGGACCAGGAATAAGAATGCACCATTACCCTTATGAAGGGTCGTCAAGACCAGTTGGAGAGGCTATTGTAAATATGATGTTTAAAAATTCACCTAAATCAATTCCTATAGTTGCAGTTACAGGAACAAATGGTAAGACAACTACAACAAGAATAATAGGGCATACATTAAGTTGTATGGGATATAGCGTAGGTATGACTACTACTAGTGGCATTTATGTAAATGACAAGTGTATTCACAAAGGTGATGACACAGGGTATGAAAGTGCTAAAACAGTACTTATGAACAAAGATGTCGAAGTGGCAGTATTAGAAACTGCTAGAGGCGGTATTATAAGAAATGGATTATGCTATGATTTGGCTGATGTAGGGATAGTAACTAACATAAGTGAGGACCATCTTGGACTTGATGGCATAAACACTATAGAAGATTTAGCAAATGTAAAATCTCTTGTATTAGAAGCTGTTAAAAAGGATGGGTATAGCGTAATAAATGGTGATGATCCTGTTAGTTTGGATATTTTAAACAGAGTAAAAGGAAATCCTATAATCTTTTCAAAAGATAAGGATAATCCTTATTTGAGAGAAAATATAAAAAAAGGTGGATATGGAGTTTACATAAATGATCAATCAATATATGTAGAAAAGGATAAAAAGATTTTTTATGTAACCGATATAAAGGATATTCCTATAACTTTAAATGGAGCATTAGATTATAATGTGGAAAATGCATTAGGTGCATGTAGTGCATTAGTTGGATTAGGCGTAGATTATTGCACTATAGCTAAAGGATTGAGAAGTTTTAAAGGCGATGAAGAAAATAATCCAGGAAGATTTAATGTATTTGAAGTTAATGGAGGGAAAGTAGTACTTGATTATGGACACAATATAGAGGGATACAAAGCTGTTATAAGAGGACTTAAAAGGTTGCCTCATAATAGACTTATTGGAGTTATAGGGGTTCCGGGAGATAGAATGGATTCTAACGTAGTAGAGGTAGGAAGAATAAGTGGAAACTTCTTTGATTATATTGTAGTTAAAGAAGATAAAGAAAAAAGAGGTCGTATGACAGGAGAAATAGCGGAGATTTTGAAAAAAGGTATTGATGAATCTTCTATAAGCAATGAAAATGTAACTACTATATTAGATGAAGTCAGTGCATTAAAAGCAGCTTTAGATATGATGAATCCGGGAGATATCGTAGTTGTATTCTTTGAAGATTTCGATGGAGTAAGAGCTCTAATAAAAAACTATATAAAAACAGAATATAGGGATGATATACCTAAATTAGGATAATTAGCAATAGATAATTTTTTATAAGGAGTCAACAAATATTGCTGTAAAATAATTTTTGTAATATAAATTTTCTTTATAAAAGAGAGAGTTCTCATTTATATTCTAAGAAAAAAATGTATAATTAATTTATACAGCGTGTAGTTTTGATAAACGTAAGTCCAATTATCAAAACCACACGCTTTTTATTTTATAGAAATTATTAATTGTCATCTTAAGGACTCATTTTAATTGTATCTAGAGTATATTAATATTATGATATATAATATAGAAATGAGAATTCAATAAGGTGGGATATATATGAAAGTAAAAGCCTATGGAAAAGTTAATCTTTCTTTAGATATTGTAGGCAAGAGAGAAGATGGATATCATTTTTTAGAAATGATAATGCAGACTATAGATTTGTATGATGTGATAAATGTAGTAAAAATTCCATCTGGAATAGAAATAAAGTGTAATAAAAATTATGTGCCAACAGATAGGAGAAATATAGCTTATAGGGCAGCTGAATTGTTTCTAGAAACTTTTAAAATAAAAAATGGAGTTAGAATAGAAATAGAAAAGAATATACCTGTAGCGGCAGGTCTTGCAGGGGGAAGTACTGATGGAGCGGCTGTCATAAAAGCTATGAATAATTTATTTAATGTAAATGTGCCTAAAGAAAAATTGGCGGCTATAGGAGTTACTATAGGTGCAGATATACCATTTTGCATATATGGTGGAACAGCTTTAATTAAAGGTATAGGAGAAGAAGTTACACCTTTAAAGAGATTTCAAAATCATATACTGGTTCTAGTTAAGCCGAATTTTGGAGTATCAACAAAAGAAGTTTATGGATCTATAGATATAAAAAAGATTCATAAGCATCCAAATACAAAAGCTCTAATACAAGCAATAGAAAGAGAAGATGAGAAATTTATAAGCAGAAATATGAAAAATGTACTGGAAAATGTCACATTAAATAAGCATAGGGTATTAAAAGATATAAAGCGTGAAATGATGAAAATGGGAGCAGAAGGTTCTCTTATGAGTGGCAGCGGGCCTACTGTCTTTGGTATTTTTGACAACATGTTAGAAGCACAAAAATGTTATGATGCAATGAAGAAGAATTTTAATGAGGTATATATAACAAGAACTATATAAGATAAGAATTTGTTATCTAGGAGTGTGAATATTGTTATAGAATATCTAAAAAGAGATGTGAGTGTTATAATTGATATAAATCAAATAGAAAAATAATCGTGTTAGAGATGCTATTATTAAGTTCATTTTCGAGATTTTTTAGGAATCTTGACTGAACTTAAATTAATAGTATCTCTTTTTGCATAGAATTTATTTTATTGAAAAAAATAAACTGAGGACACAATAATGAATTCAATATAATGGGAGGGGTTATAGTGAAGGAAGAAAAAGGTATAAAGGTGTATGAGAAACTAGAAGATAATCTCATATATATAAAATCTGTATTAGAGGGTGCCTCAGATATTGTATATAGAACATTTGAAGGTGGGAATAATAACGCCGCACTTATATACATTGATGGGATGGCAGATAAAGTTCTGTTAAATGAATATGTGTTAGAAGAATTTATGAGCAACAAAGAAAGTATGTCTCTAGAAATGATAAAAGAAAGAGTAATAACCCTTACAGATTTAAAAGAAATAGATTCTTTAGATGATGGCATAACTGCATTATTATCCGGTGATACACTAATGCTTTTAGATGGAAGTACTAAAGCATTAGTATTTGCTACAAGAGCATGGCCTAATAGAGGAGTAGGAGAACCAGCAGGAGAGACAGTAGTAAGAGGTCCGAGAGAAGGCTTTACAGAGACTATACGGTTTAATTCTGTTCTTCTTAGAAGAAGAATTAGGGATCCAAGATTAAAGGTTGAACCAATGTCTCTTGGAGAAAGGTCAAAAACTGATATTAACATAACTTACATAAAAGATATAGTTGATGAAAAAGTTTTAGAGGAAACTAAGAAGAGACTGAACAAGATTGACATAGATGCCATATTAGATAGTGGATACGTGTCTCAGCTTATAGAAGATGATCCTTGGAGTGTTTTTCCACAGATTCAATCTACAGAAAGGCCTGATGTTGTAGCAGCAGCTCTTTATGAAGGGAGAGTTGGTATCCTTGTAGACAATTCTCCATTTGCACTTATAGTACCAGCTACACTTCCACAGTTTTTTCAATCACCAGATGATTATTATCAAAGATGGATGTATGGTTCTTTAACAAGGCTTATAAGGGCATTTGCTATAATCTTAGCAGTGGTTCTACCAGGGTTGTACGTAGCGGTAACTTCTTTTCATACCTCTATAATACCTACTAAACTTGCTTATTCTATAGCAGCAGCTAGAGAGGGAGTGCCATTTCCAGCTTTTGTAGAAGCTTTGCTCATGGAAATAAGTATGGCATTGCTTTTAGAAGCCATCGTAAGACTGCCTAAAGCTATAGGAGCTACTATTGGGATAGTTGGAGGTCTTGTGATAGGTCAGGCCGCAGTGAGCGCCGGAATAATAAGTCCTATAATGGTAATAATAGTTGGAGTTACTTCTATTACAAGTTTTATAACATCAAATTATGAGGTTACCTATGCTTTAAGAATAGTTAGGTTCTTAATAATAATAGCAGCATCTATAGCAGGGCTTTATGGAATAACCTTTGGATGTATACTTTTTTTAATACATTTGATTAAACTTAAAAGCTTTGGATATTCTTATTTGTCTCCAGTTGTAGAAACAACTAAAGATAACTTTAAGGATTTATTCTTTAGGTATCCATGGAAAAAGTTCATTAGAAGACCAGATTTTATGGATATAGGAGATAAGATAAGACAAAAAGAAACACCTTAAAAAGGAGGGAATTGTATGAATGATGAGAGCATAAGACCGTACGGGCTATTTACGACAATTGTACTCACAACTATAGGTGTAGGGGCATTTTCTTATCCTAGATACGTGTGTGAGGTGGCAGGCAGAGACGGCTGGATAAGTGCATTGGTTGCAGGTGTGCTTGCACTTATCATGGTATCTTTAATATATTATGTACAAAAACTCAACAATTTTGACTCTTATGTAGAGATAATTTTTAATTCATTTGGAAAGTTTTTTGGATATATAATTTTATTTTTATTTATGATTTATGTAGTTGTAACCTTATCCGTAGACATGAGGAGATTTGCTGAGGTTTTAAAGATTTACTTGCTTCAAAATACTCCAATAGAATTTTTGGTTTTAACTATATTAGCCTTAGGAATATATGTGGTTGGTTTTGGCGTTGGCGATTTAATGAAATTTAATGAAGTCGTATTTTTCATAGTATTTATACCTATGATTTTAGGTTTTATATTTTTGATAAATTCTGTTGACTTTACAAATATAATGCCAATTGGGAAAAGCGGTATATATGAAACATATGTAAGTGGAGTTTATAGGGGGTTCTTAGCATTTGGGGGTTATGAAATATTATTTTTAACAGCACCGTTTATAAAAGATAGAAAAAAAATTAAGAAAATAACTCTATGGTCTATAATTTTCATAGCTGTTTTTTATTCTTTCTTAACAATATATTGTATTTCTATATTTGAGGTAGAAGAAACAAAGAGTTTGCTATGGCCCGCTATAACCATGATAGCATCTATAGATATACCTGGAAACTTTGTGGAAAGATGGGAAGGCATAGTTATGATTTTGTGGATATTATTTTATTTTACTACATTTATAGCTTTACTTTATTTTGCATGCTACACAATGAGATATGGATTTAAGATAAGAAAAGCAAGGATAGGAGCTATAATATTAATTCCTATAATTTATTTTATAACCATGTATGCTGACAATATAATTCACCTAGATTATCTCTGCAAAAAGTTATTAATTCCATTAGAATTTATAAATATAGTTATAGTACCTATATTGCTTTTTATAATTAATGTTATAAAAAAGGAAAGAAGGAGGGGGGTACGATGAAACATAGAAAGCTGATCGCTACGTTTTTAATTGTGCTATTCCCTCTTATATTTAGTGGTTGCTGGGATAAGTATGAGATAGAAAGAAAGGTATTTGTGTCTACAATAGGGATAGATGTTGGAGAAGATATAGACAAGGAACAGAAAATAAAGGATGAGAATAAAGAAGGAGCATATAGTGCTAGAAATATAAAGAAGCTAAAGATAACTTATGGTTTTCCAGACATAAGTCACTTTTCGCCTTCTCAAGCTGTAATTGAAAAGGATGGTACAATAACAGTGAGTACGTACTCTATGGAGGGAGCTTTTGCAGAAGCAAATAATAAAAGTAGCAGAAGCATATATTTAGGTCATGCTAGATTGATTCTTATAAATCAGGAACTTTTTAAATATCCAGATACTTTTAGAGAAATTGTTGACTATATAAGAAGACAATCGAATTTAAATAGAAAAATATATGTTGTTCTAACTGATGGACCTGTAGAACAGTTTATGAAGGCTGAATTCGATATAGATAAACATATACAGACGTATATAAGTGGGATATTAGAAAATAATCAAAGCTTTGAATCAGCAGTAGAAGTATCTTTAAATGACTTTTTAACCAGCCTTGCTGAAAAAGGTAATGCTATTTTGCCTATACTAAAAATGGATCGAGAAAATAAGGAAATAAAACTTAGCGGTATAGGGGTTATGGAGAATTATGAATTTAAAGGTCAACTAAATGATGCAGAGACTACTACAGTAGAAGTGCTTAGGGGAAAGGCAAAAAAAGTAGTAAAGGTTGTGAACTTAGAAGGTCATCCTTACGACTACGAGATAGAAAGAGTACGAAGGAAAATAGAAGTCAGCGAAAATGATGGTAAAGTGAACATAAATATTTATCTTAAGCTTAGTGGTGCTATAAAAGAGGGATATAAGGAAAGACCTTTGACTCTAGAAGAAATAGATGAACTTGAATCTATTTTTAATAATACTATAGCAGAAGAAGGTACAAAGATTATGAAAAGTATTCAGCAGAACATAGGTATTGATATTGTAGGAATAGATGATTATATAAGAAAATTTAAACCATCAATATGGGAGAAGTTTGGAGAGAATTGGTCCGAAGTATATTCGAATAGCAAAATCAATATAGAGGTAGATACGAACATAAAGACCACAGGTATAATTAAATAACTAAATTAAAAACATTCTTCAAATGAAAGTTATATTCTAGATTGATTTTATTAAGCTTTCAAAAAGAAGAATGTTTTTTCTTTAAAAAATTTTAGAATCTATGTATAAAAAACCTTATATTGTAAATAATAACAACTAAAGGAGAGGATGAGTGGTATGAAGAAAGTAATAGCATTAGTGCTTAGTTTTATAGGAATTATAGTTTTATTTAATGGATATAATAAAAATGTACAAGCAGAGGAAACTAAAGAAAGTATGAGTTCAAAGATAATAAGATTTCATGTATTGGCAAACAGTGATAGTGAAGAGGATCAAGCTCTTAAACTCAAAGTTAGAGATCAGGTTTTAGGGTATATAGCTCCAAAGCTTAAAGAGTCAAAGTCAAAAGAGCAATCTAGAAATATTTTAATAAGTGAAGAAGAAAATGTTAGGAATATATGCTTAAAAGCAATTAGAGATAACGGATATGATTATGGAGTGAACATACAGCTTAATAAGCAGAACTTTCCTGTAAAGACTTATGGTAATATAGTTCTTCCTCAAGGAGAATATGAAGCTTATAGAATACTTATAGGAAATGGAGAGGGACAAAATTGGTGGTGTGTTATGTTTCCTCCTCTATGTTTTGTTGATATATCAAAAGGTGAACCGGCTTATGATGAAAATGAAAAAAATATGAAAGAAGTTTTAGACGACGAAGAATATAACTTAGTAGATGGAACTAAAAAAGAGAAAGATGTTACTTTTGGATTTAAAATAGTAGAGATTATAAAAAGCTTTTTTAGTTAGTGTGAATTGAAGAAGATAAAAGTAGAATAGGGTATATTATAAAATGACTCAAGCATTTTATAATATACCCTTATTTGATGTCAGACAGCTTTTCATTAAATCTATAATGTTGTTTCCAGAGAAAGGTTTTGCAAAATTTGCATATCTATCTTTCATTGAACTTAAAAGCTCAGGATTCATTAAAATATAGCTTATTTTTTTGCTACAACTCATATCATCATTGACTTGAAAAGCAAGCTTATGTTTTATTAAAAATTCAGCATTTTTTTCCTCTTGTCCTGGTATAGGTGAGATAAGAAAAAGAGGTACATGACAAATCAGAGCTTCAGAAACTGTTAGTCCTCCAGGCTTAGATATAAGCAAGTCTGAACATCTCATATATTTGTTTACTTCATCAGTATAACCAAGGATAAAAGTCTTTTTTGAAGCAAATTTAGATCTTTCAGTTAAGGCGGACTTTAATTTTTCGTTACTACCTGTTATAACGATAATCTGAAAATCAAAATTTATTAAAAGAAGTTCATCATAAACCTTTAAAATATTACCTATACCAAGACTCCCACCCATTATCAAAATAGTAATTTTATTTGGAGAGAGACCAATGGATTTCAAGGTTTCGGCTTTAGGGTAAGGAATTAAAAATTTAGGTGATACAGGAATTCCAAAGTCATAAACCAGTGAAGCAGGAACTTTTCTTTTTATCATTTCAATCTTCATCTCTTTACTTGACACAACATATCCATCTATATTGGGATGAATCCAAAATTTATGAGGCGAATAGTCTGTCAATATTGATATTATAGGACATGAAATCTTTCCATTTACTTTTAGTGAAGAAAGCATGTCATTAGAAAAAGGATGAGTAGATATTATGACATCTGGATTAAAATTATAAATTAAAGAAAGTAGTTTTGGTGATATAAAATTTACAAGTCTACTTGATATGGAATAAAGTAGTTCAGTATTTTCAGTATGTCTATATAAAAAGCCAAAAGAAGCTGGAGAGATTTTTAAACTTTTCAAATAAGTGCCGATTATTAGCTTATCTAATATAGGATTTATATAGTTGAAAGTATCTATTATCTCAACATTAGACTTTGGATCATCTAATTTTATATAAGATTTTAAAGAGAACGCTGCGTGCATATGTCCCCCGCCTGCTGATATAGAAAATATTAGAACATTCATTATCGTACCAATACCTTTCAAAATATTAATAAATAAGTTAAAATAATTTAATATTATAGTAACAAATACCATTATAGTATATGATTGTTAAGAATGTATTAGAAAAAACTAAAAAAAATCTTAAAAATAACTTATATTTGTAAAAAGAGTTTAAAAATATATTTAGATTAGTACTATTGCAACTTAAGAGAAGTTATTCTAAAATTTTATATAGTACACCTATAGAAAGGAATGGCGAAATGAAGAAAAAAGCTGTGGTATACATAAAGAGTAAACAAAGCATCGATGATGAAGGAATAGAGGTTGTCAGCACAGGAGAATTTGAAAAGACCGAATATGGATTTCTAGTATCTTATGAGGAAACTGAACTTTCAGGAATGGAAGGAACTACAACATACTTAAAAATCTTTGATGAAAAGCTTATTCTTCAAAGGAAAGGAAGCACTATAGCAGAATTGGAATTCCAAAAAGGAAATAACAATGTAAGCCTTTATGATACTCCTTATGGAACTCTCGAACTAAGAGTGAAAACAAATGATACTATTATAAAAATAAATGATAATGGAGGTAAGATTAAGGTAGATTACGACATAGCACTATCTGGTCAGAAACCATATAAAACAATATTGGATGTAGAAATAAAAGCATAGAAAAAAGACAGGCGATTTGATTTCGTCTGTCTTTTATATTAAAGAAATAATTTTGGCATTAGGAGTTTTTAAAGGAGAAGACCATAACTTAATATCAGGAATATGCATAGGATTTGGAAGCGCAGCAGGTGTATTAGGTATAGGAAATTTAATACTCTCATTTATGATATCTGAAAATAATTTAGCGAAATAATATATAGAACCAATTTTAATATAATATTTTATAAAAAATGTTCGTAGATAAATGTATCTTTACGAACATTTTTTATTATTAAATTTATTTATATGTTAAATCTGCCTATAACTAGTGAATTAATATAATAAGAATGATTAAAAAATACAAATAGGGACATATTCTTAGATAAGAATAGAAAGGGGTTGTAAAAAGTGCTTAGTGAGGAGAAAATGATGCAAATCATAAAATTCATATGTGATAAGAATCATACTTCAAATGAGCAGATGATGAATATTTTAAAAGACAGAGAGTATAGATACTTAACTATCCTAATACTAAAAAAACATGGATATAGTGATTCTTTAGATGAGATGATGAATTTTAAAAGCAAAAGATCTGTCAATTACAGTATAAAGAAAGCAGAAGAAAAATTTTTTATAAATAGTGAATTTAGAGATAAATATTTTAGACTAGAAAAAGAATTGCAAGATATGATGTGAAAAAATATGTTTTAAAAAATCAAAAAAAGGACTATCGCACCGACAAAAAATGTGGTATCATATAATCTATGTTTTAAAAAAATATATAATTAGAGAGGTAATTATTATTATATGAGATATTACCTCCGTTGTCAAGAAAAAAATGAATTTAGGAGGAGTATATGAGTACTAAGTATATTTTTGTTACAGGTGGAGTAGTTTCATCCATTGGAAAGGGTATTACTGCAGCATCTTTAGGGAGGCTTTTGAAGGATAGAGGATTAAAGGTATCTATTCAAAAATTTGACCCTTACTTAAATATAGATCCAGGAACAATGAGTCCATATCAGCATGGAGAGGTGTTCGTAACTGATGATGGAGCGGAAACAGACTTGGATTTAGGACATTATGAGAGATTTATTGATGAAAATTTAACTAAAAATAGTAATATAACAACAGGTAAGGTATACTGGTCTGTAATATCTAAAGAGAGAAAAGGTGAATATTTAGGTGGTACTGTTCAGGTTATTCCTCATATAACTAATGAAATAAAGTCTAAGGTATATGAGGCGGCAGAAGAAAGTGATGCTGATGTTATCATAACTGAAATAGGAGGAACTGTAGGTGATATAGAATCTCAACCTTTCCTTGAAGCTATAAGACAAGTTAAGTTTGAAGCTGGAAAGGAAAATGTATGTTATATCCATGTTACGCTAGTTCCATATCTTCATAAAGCAGGCGAACTTAAAACTAAACCTACACAACACTCTGTAAAAGAGTTAAGGAGTATAGGTATTCAGCCTGATATCATAGTTTGCAGAACTGAAAAGCCTTTATCAGACGATTTAAAGAGCAAGATAGGCTTATTCTGTAATATTGATGGCAACTCTGTTGTTCAAAATTTAGATGCAGAAAATTTATATGAAGTTCCATTGCTTCTTCAAAGAGAAGGGTTAGACTCTTTAGTTTGTGATAAACTAAATTTAGAGGCAAGAAATATAAATAATGAATATTGGATAAAAATGGTAGAAGAATTTGAAAAATTAAAGGATGAAGTTAATATAGCTCTTGTTGGAAAATACGTTGAGCTTCATGATGCTTATATATCTGTAGTAGAGGCATTGAATCATGGTGGTTTAGCTAACAACGTTAAGGTAAATATTAATTGGATAAATGCAGAAGATATAAATTATAAAAATGTAAAAGATATTCTTGGAAAATCAGATGGTATATTAGTGCCAGGTGGTTTTGGTGATAGAGGAATTGAAGGAAAGATAGAAGCTATAAGATGGGCTAGAGAAAATAAAGTTCCATTCTTAGGGATATGCCTTGGTATGCAGTGTGCAGTTATTGAATTTGCCAGAAATGTATTGGGATATGAAGGAGCAAACAGTTCTGAAATAGCCTCTTCAACTAAATACCCTGTAATAGATCTGCTTCCAGATCAAAAAAATATTGAAGAAGTAGGCGGCACTATGAGATTGGGCGCTTATCCTTGTGCATTAGTAAATGATAGTAACGCTATTAAAGTCTATGGAAAAGATATGATTAAAGAAAGACATAGACATAGATATGAGTTCAATAATGATTATAGAGAGAAAATTGTTCAAGGTGGTCTTAACATAACAGGAACTAGCCCTGATGGCAGGCTTGTTGAAATTATAGAGATTAAAGATCATCCTTGGTTTGTTGGATGCCAATTTCATCCTGAATTGAAATCAAGACCTAATAATCCACATCCTCTATTTGTAGGATTCATTAAAAATGCAAAGAAGAGAACAAATAGATAAAAACTATGAGATAAGTTAGAAAAATATAAAGGAAATTTCTTAATCACCTTGAAGTATTTACAATAATGATTATAATTAAAATGAGTTTCTAAATTTAGTATAAGAATTTGTTTTAATGATAATAATTTTTAGTGCCACCTAAATATTAAAATGGGTTTTGTAAGAATACATAATTGGAGGTGCCGTATTGGTTAATAATAATTACGATGACATGACCTTGGTTGAGCTTCGTAAAATAGCTAAAGACAATAATATAAAAAATATAAGCAAGCTAAAAAAAGCCGAGCTTATAGAGGCTATAAAAAGCTTAGAGTCATCTAATGCTAATCCAGTTTCTATAGAAAGAAATGGAGTAGTACTAAAAGAAAAGATAACTCCAAAATCAAGTAATGAAGAAGTTCCTACAAGAAGCGAGAACTCAGTAAAGAGTTCAATAGATAATCAAGATGATAAGAAACAAAAACTAAAAAACATGATAAATGAGTCTGACTCGGTGTCGGGAATCTTGGATATAAATGAAAATAATAGTTTTGGATTCTTAAGATGCGAGAATTATCTTACTGGGAGTGACGATGTGTATGTTTCTCCTTCTCAAATAAGAAGATTTAATCTTAGGACAGGTGATGAAGTAAGAGGAAAAGTGAGAACTCCAAAAGAAGGAGAAAAATTTAAAGCTCTTCTTTATGTTGAAAGTGTAAATGGTGAAAGACCAGAAAAGGCAGTTATGAGAACGCCTTTTGAAAAACTTATCCCTATTTATCCGCAAGAAAGGTTAAGATTGGAAACTGATGATTCAAAAGACTTGTCTTCAAGACTAATGGATATAATATGTCCTATTGGTAAAGGACAAAGAGGTGTCATAGTAGCCCCACCTAAAGCTGGAAAGACTACTTTACTAAAAAAAGTAGCTCAAAACATATCTAAGAATTATCCGAATGTAAAACTGATAGTGCTTTTAATAGATGAAAGACCTGAAGAAGTTACAGACATGCAAAGATCGATTCAAGGAGAAGTTGTTTATTCTACCTTTGATGAGGAACCTATGAATCATACTAAAGTTGCGCAACTTGTTTTAGAAAGAGCAAAGAGGCTTGTTGAGTATGGTGATGATGTAGTTATACTTTTAGATAGTTTAACAAGACTTGCTAGAGCTTGCAATCTTACAATAACTCCAACAGGAAGAACTCTATCTGGAGGATTAGATCCAGGAGCTCTTATAATGCCTAAAAAATTCTTTGGGGCAGCAAGAAATATAGAAAAAGGCGGAAGTCTTACTATACTAGCTACTGCATTAGTTGAAACAGGAAGTCGTATGGATGACATGATATTCGAAGAATTTAAAGGTACTGGAAATATGGAAGTTCATTTGGACAGAAAACTTCAAGAGAGAAGAATATTCCCAGCTATTGATGTATACAAATCAGGAACAAGAAAAGAAGAACTTTTATTTACTGATGATGAGAAAGATGCTTCTTTTGCAGTTAGAAGAGTAATGTATAGAGATGGAAACATAGAAGATGTAACTGAAAATCTTATAAATTACTTATCAAAGACAGCTAACAATAATGAGTTTGTAGAGATAATAAAAAAGAGTGATATGTTCTCAAAATAAAGTATTTCTAGAGAGATAATTTTTAAATTATAGAATCTGCAGTGAGAAAATGAATGATTTCAATATCTCACTGCTTGTTTTATAATTTAAAAATTTACAAAAAATAAAAAAACCATGACAAGATTAGCTTGACATGGTTTTTTTATTGCTCTATGAATCTAAGTAGCTAAGGAAAAATTACGTTCTTTCCTTAAAAGTACTATTCCTCATTCTTTAAGTTGAACTTCTTGTTGAATCTTTCAACTCTTCCGCCAACGTCAACGATCTTTTGACGGCCAGTGAAGAATGGGTGGCACTTTGAGCATATTTCTACTTTTAGTTCCTTCTTAACAGAACCAGTTGTAAAAGTATTTCCACATGCGCACTTAACCACTGCATCATTGTGGTATTCTGGATGTATGCCTTCTCTCATTTTGTTCACCTCTTTCAAGTTGCGGTATACCCGCTTATAACTACTAGATTATATCATAAATTTAAAAGTTTAGTCAATAGAAAATGATATGAGTTTATGGTATAATCTTTAAGGATACTGTAAAGCGAAAAGGAGAAAAAAAGATGGCTAAACTTTACTTTAGATATGGAGCGATGAATTCGGGAAAGTCTACCAGTTTAATGCAGGTAGCATACAATTATGAAGAGCGTGGAATGAAGATAATTCTAATGAAGCCAGAGACAGACACAAAAGGTGGAGACAAAGTTTTGTCTAGACTTGGAGTTGATAGAAAAGTTGATATTATAGTAAAAAAAGAACAAAATATATTTGAACTGCTAGAAGAAAGATTAAGTAGTGAAGATATACATTGCATATTGGTTGATGAAGCTCAATTTTTAAAATCTCATCATGTAGATGAGTTATTTAAAATTGCTGTAATGAAAGATGTGCCCGTTATATGCTATGGATTACGAACAGATTTTCAAATGAACGGATTTGAAGGAAGTCAGCGGTTACTCCTTATAGCTCATAGTTTAGAAGAAATGAAAACTATTTGTGCCTGTGGAAGAAAGGCTATTTTAAACGGGAGAAAGATAAATGGCAGATTTGTATTTGAAGGGGAACAAGTTGCAATAGATAAGACTGACAATGTGGAATACGAATCTTTATGTGGAAAATGCTACTTTGAACAAAAGGGTGAATATGAAAAATAAAGATAAGGATAGGTAGGGGAAATATGAAGAGAAAATGCAATGTGGGAGGTCAGGCTGTAATAGAAGGCGTTATGATGCGTGGTGAGAAAGGCATTGCTACCGCAGTTAGAAAACCAAATGGTGAAATAACCATAGATTTAAAAAAACAGACGCCATTAAATAAAAGAAATAAGTTTTTTTCACTCCCTATAATAAGAGGTTTTTTAGCTCTTATAGATTCACTAGTTATAGGAATTAAAACATTAAATTTTTCAGCATCTTTTTTTGAAGATGATGAAGAACCATCTAAGACTTACGAATTTATGAATAAAATTTTTAAAGGAAAAGCTGACGATATAATAATGGGCATAACTACGATTTTATCTTGTGTGCTTTCCGTAGGATTGTTTATAATAGTGCCAACTATTATAGCTCAATTTTTTAAACGTATGGGGATATCGAGCATAGGGCTTAATTTTATAGAGGGCATTATAAGGGTTATTTTATTTCTGATGTATATAGTTCTTATAAGCAAACTTGATGATATATATAGACTTTTTCAATATCATGGAGCAGAGCATAAAACTATATTTTGCTATGAGGATGGATTGGAACTTACAGTAGAAAATGTAAAGAAATTCGGTAGGCTTCATCCTAGGTGTGGGACTAACTTTATGTTTTTAGTTGTTCTTGTAAGTATAGTACTTTTTTCATTTACTGGATGGGGAAGTGTGACGGAAAGAATTATATCAAGACTTTTACTTTTACCAGTGGTTTCAGGATTAACTTTTGAAATCATAAAATGGTTAGGGGCTTCCGATAGCGCTATAGGAAAAGTTGTAGCGTATCCTGGATTAAAATTACAGCTTTTAACTACAAAGGAACCTGATGATAAACAAATAGAGGTTGCTATAGCATCTTTAAAGTCGGCTGAAGGGGTACCTATAGAAAAAACAATTGGTGAGCTTTTAAATGAATCTAATGAAAAACTAAAGGGAGTAAGCGAAACTTATATTTTAGATGGTCAGCTTATGATGGAAAAAATAATAGGAAAAGATAGAATTTATATAATGACTAATAGATCTGAAAAGCTGACTTTGGACCAGGAAGCAGAATTTAGAGAGCTTTTACAGAAAAGAGAAGATAATATGCCTATGAAATATATATTAGGACATACTGAATTTATGGGTATAGATTTTTATGTTGAAAAAGGTGTACTTATACCAAGAAATGATACTGAAATACTTGTAGAAGAAGCAATAAATATTATAAAATCTATTGAAAGTGACAAAATTAAAATCTGTGATTTATGTTGTGGTTCGGGAGCTATAGGGTTGTCTTTAGCCAAGATTCTAGATAAAGTTAAAGTGGACCTTATAGATATAGAAGAGATACCTAAAAAAGTTACAGAAATAAATATAGAAAAACTTGAGTTGAAAGAAAAGTGCACGTTTATCCATAGTGATCTTCTAGAAAAAGTCATAAAAGAAAATAGGATGTATCAAGTCTTAGTAAGTAATCCACCATATATAAAAGCTGATTATATAGATGAACTTATGAAAGATGTAAAAGATTATGAGCCTAAAACAGCTTTAGATGGAGGAATTGACGGCCTTGATTTTTATAGGGAGATTGCAAAAGAAGCATTGAATGTTTTGGAGGAAAATGGATATATAATTTTCGAAATAGGTCATGATCAAGGAGAAGATGTTAAAGCTATATTGAATCAAAACGGATATGTTAATGTAAGGATAGTACAGGATTTAGCAGGAAAAGATAGAGTTGTATTAGGAGTGAAAGTATCTAGTGTTGATTAGGAATTAGCTTTTGTGATATAATAATAAACTATGAAAATATGATTACGGAGTGATAAAGAGAATGTTAAATAAGCTTAATTTTATAGAAGCAAAGTACGATGAATTATCGATGAAAATAAGTGATCCTTCAGTAATGGCAAATCAAAAAGAGTGGCAGAAGCTTTGTAAGGAACATGCGGATTTGGAAGAAGTTGTAGCTAAATTTAAAGAATACAAAAAAGCTGAGGAAGACATAGAATTCAACAAGGAGATAATAGAAACTGAGAGTGATAAAGAACTTAAAGAGATGGCTCAGGAAGAACTTAAAGAGCTCGTTGCAGACAAAGAAAGATTAGCAGAAGATCTAAAAGTACTTTTACTACCTAAAGACCCTAATGATGACAAGAACGTATTCGTAGAAATTAGAGGTGGAGCAGGTGGAGATGAAGCAGCATTATTTGCAGCTAATCTTTTTAGAATGTACACAAGATATGCAGAAAATAGAAGATGGAAAGTTGAGCTTATGTCTGCCAATGAAACAGATATCGGAGGTTTCAAGGAAGTTGTATTCATGGTAAAAGGACACGGAGCATATTCAAGATTAAAGTATGAGAGCGGAGTTCATAGAGTGCAAAGAGTACCTGACACAGAATCAAGTGGAAGAATTCACACATCTACTGCTACAGTTGCAGTGCTTCCAGAAGTTGATGATGTTGATATTGATGTAAATCCAAGTGATTTAAAAATAGATGTATTTAGAGCATCTGGAAATGGTGGTCAGTGCGTAAATACTACAGACTCAGCTGTAAGAATGACTCACTTACCAACAGGACTTGTTGTATCATGTCAGGATGAAAAATCTCAGCTTAAGAATAAAGAAAAAGCCCTTAAAATATTAAAGGCTAGATTATATGAAAAGGCTGAAGCTGAAAGAAATGCAAGCATAGCAGAAGATAGAAAGAGTCAGGTTGGAACTGGTGATAGAAGTGAAAGAATAAGAACGTATAACTATCCTCAAGGAAGAGTAACAGACCACAGAATAGGACTTACTCTTTACAAGCTTGAAACTTTCTTAAATGGAGATATAGATGAGATAATAGATGCCCTTATAACAACTGATCAGGCTGAAAAGATGAAGTCTATGGGAAATACAGAAGAACTTTAAAAATAATTAGTGAATGGGGGATCCCATTCGCTACATTAATATTTATATAAATATTATCAGGGGTGGAGCTATGAATATTGATAAAGCCATAAGAAAGCAGAGGAGATCTTACAAGATATTTATGCTTACTATGAGCTTTATTTTTTTAATATTACCTACGGCACTATTTGCAACAGAACTCCGCAAAAACTTATTTTTAGTATCTTATATGGTGATCATAGAATTGTTGGTGGCTATGTCCATGTTTATAAGAGCGAATCAAGAAAGGTTGGAGTTTGAGTACGGTAATAATAAACTTAAGATATCTGTAGGGCTTATCAGAAAAAATTATGTTATCTTTTGTGATAAGGTTGCATTAGTGCATACAGAAGATAAAGAAGATGATTTTTCAATAATAATAGTCACTACGCTAAAGTTTAGAAATAAAAAAATAAGGCTTATTGGAAAAGAATTTTTGAAACGATACCCTTATGTAGGTAATGAATATCTCAAACTAAAAAGGAAAGAACCTGAAAAACACTTTTATTATATAGTCATTAAAAAAGGTGGATTAAAAAAATACATATTATTGGATACAATATATAAGAGTTCTGTAAAAGCTGTATTTACAGATGAGGCAATAGAAAATATAAAAAAAGCTAGAGCGGTATAAAAGTTATATTTTCTTTCTTCCATAAATAAACTTAGTAATGGAGGAGGGAGAGTATGAATCTTATTTTTATAATAATAGTGAGTTCTGTAATATCTCTTATAGGTACTATGATAGGTGCTTCTATAGGTGTGTTCGTTAAGAATCCAAGCCAAAAGTTTATTGGTGGATCTATGGGGTTTGCAGGAGGATTAATGCTGTCTGTAGTAGCCTTTGATTTAATACCAGAAGCTATGGAAAAAACTGGATTTTGTAATGTGATATTCTTTTATATCATAGGTATTGTAATAATATATGCTATAGATAGGGTTACAGACAATGGAGCTTCAAACTCCTATGTTAAAGTAGCATTCATAACATCATTAGGACTTATGTTACATAACTTTCCAGAGGGAGTTATAATGGGATGCGGTTTTTTAGCAGGAAAGAGTTTAGGGTTTAAGATGAGTCTTATAATAGCTATTCATGATATACCAGAAGGTTTAGCTGTGACAACACCTCTTATGGCAGCTCACAAGAGCCCTGCCAAAGTTCTTTTGTATGCTTTTATTACTGCACTTCCTACTGCTTTTGGAGCTATACTTGGAGTAGGGCTTGGAAATATATCGGATAAATTTTTAGGTATGTGTCTGTCTATAGCCTCTGGAATAATGATGTATGTAGTATTTGGAGAACTTATACCGGAATCGAACAATTTAGGAAGTAATGTTATAAATACAGTAAGTTTGTTAGTTGGGGTAACGCTAGGACTTATAATGATGAATGTTATGTGATTTACAAGGAGGATTTAAAGTTGAAAACGGAGATAGCTGTTATTGATGAAAAGAACATAGATATGTCAAAAGTAAAAAAGGCAGCAGCAATAATAAGGCGTGGAGGCGTTGTTGCATTTCCAACAGAAACTGTTTATGGACTTGGAGCCAATGCTTTTGATGAAGAAGCTGTAAAAAAAATTTTTATAGCAAAAGGAAGACCTCAAGACAATCCTTTGATAGTTCATATTCAAAGTGTTGATGAATTAGAAAATTTAGTGTATGATATATCAGATGTAGCAAAAAAACTAATGAACAAATTTTTTCCTGGTCCTATTACTATAATTTTGAATAAAAAAGAAAGTATACCTGATGTGACTAGTGCAGGTCTTAAGACTATAGGAATAAGGATGCCTAAAAACAAAATAGCGCTAGCGCTTATAAAAGAATCAGGAGTACCTATAGCAGCACCTTCTGCTAATATTTCAGGAAGACCTAGTCCTACGGATGTGGAAAGATGTATAGAGGACTTAGAAGGAAGAGTTGAAGGGATATTAGGTGGACCATGTAGTGAAATTGGAGTTGAATCAACTATAGTTGACTGTACTGTAGAACCTCCTTGTGTATTAAGACCAGGAGGAATAACTTTAGAACAGCTTAGGGAAGTTGATATTGATATTTATATGGATAAGGCAATTATGCAAAAACCAAGTAAAGATTTAAAGCCTAAGGCTCCAGGAATGAAGTACAGGCATTATGCACCTAAAGCACCATTAAAAATTATAGAAGGAAATGTAGAACAAACTGTTGCAAAAATTAATGAAATGTTGCAAAATTATATAGATGATAACAAGAAGGTAGGAATACTTGCTTGTGATGAGACAAAAAGTCGTTATAAAGACGGCATTGTACTTTCTCTAGGAAGTTTGGATAATATGCAGGAAATAGCATCAAACTTATTTGAAGCGTTAAGACATCTTGATGATTTAGATGTTGATATAATATTATCAGAATCCTTTGAAGAAAGAGGAATTGGGGTAGCCATAATGAATAGGTTAAGAAAGGCTGCGGGTTTTAATATTGTAAGAGTATAGAAGGAGGTAAAGATGAAAATACTATTTGTATGCACAGGAAACACTTGTAGAAGTCCTATAGCAGAAGCTATATTTAATAAAAAGTGTCAAATAGAAGGCGTAGAAGCTATTTCGGCAGGTATCTCTGTAGTCCCATATAGTGTTACATCTAAAAATTCTTCTTATATAGTTTTTAAAAATCTAGATATAGATATAAGCAAAAGAGTTTCTGTTCAGCTTACGAAAGAAACTATAAATTCTTGTGACTTGATTTTGACAATGACTCAATATATTAGAAATATTCTAAAAAATAATTTTTCTGAAAAAGCAGAGTGCATTTACACCCTAAGCGACTTTATTGGAGCAGAGGGTGATATTATAGACCCTTACGGTGGGGATATTTTCTTATATGGAGAGACTTACAAAGAGTTAGAAAAGAAAATAGAGTTACTGTTAACAAAATTAAAAGAAGATATGAGTATTTAAGTATACTACTATCTTCTTTTTTGCAATAATCAAAAAAATATAAACAAATTGGAGGTATTACTATGAAAATAGCAATAGGATGCGACCACGGTGGATTTCAATTAAAGGAGGAAGTAAAAAAGCATCTTTCTCAAAAAGGTATAGAATTTGAGGATTTTGGTACATATAGTGAGGAATCTTGTGACTATCCAGACATAGCAGCATGTGTTGGCGAGAAAGTAGTAGCAAAAGAATTTGAACTTGGAATATTAATTTGTGGTACTGGTATAGGAATAGGTATAGCTGCAAATAAAATTCCAGGAGTTAGAGCAGCTTTATGCAGTGATACATTTAGTGCTCATGCAACTAGACAGCACAATAATGCAAATATCTTAACAATGGGTCAAAGAGTAGTTGGTCCTGGACTTGCATTAGATATAGTAGATACATTTTTAAATTCTTCTTTTGAAGGAGATAGACATCAAAGAAGAATAGATAAAATATCAGCAATAGAAAATAAATATAAGAAATAGGAGTGAATAGAATGAGCAAAGTTATACAAATATCACACCCACTAATACTACACAAATTATCTTTTATAAGAGATAAGAACACTGGATCTAAGGATTTTAGAGATCTTGTAAGCGAAGTTGCTATGCTTATGGCATATGAAGTTACTAGAGATGTACAAACTACGGATATAGAAATAGAAACTCCTATCTGTCAAACTACATGTAAAACTTTAGCAGGTAAGAAAATGGCTATAGTTCCAATATTGAGAGCTGGACTTGGAATGGTGGATGGAATGTTAAATCTAATACCAGCTGCTAAGGTTGGACATATAGGATTATATAGAGATGAAGAAACTTTACAACCAGTTGAGTATTTCTGCAAATTACCTCAGGATATAGAAGAAAGAGATGTTATAGTTGTAGATCCAATGCTTGCTACAGGTGGATCTGCTGCTGATGCTATAACACTTCTTAAGAAAAGAGGAGCAAGAAATATAAAATTAATGGTGCTTATAGCAGCGCCAGAAGGATTAAAAGCTGTTATGGATGTACATCCAGATGTAGATGTATATACTGCTTCTGTTGATGAAAAGCTTAATGAGAATGGGTATATAGTTCCAGGTCTTGGAGATGCAGGAGATAGGTTATTCGGAACAAAGTAAAACTTAAAATTAAAACTTTCTTAAAAAGGCTGTAGAGACCAAGGGTTCTACAGCCCTTTTATTTACTTACAGGGGGATTTAGGGTATAATTTAGGTGTTTAAGTAAATGTATCGAGATAAAAGGAGATTTTAGGGATATATGGATAGAAGAGATAAACATAATTATTATTTAGATATAGCTCAAACTGTTTTAGAAAGAGGAACATGTTTAAGAAGAAATTATGGGTCAATAATAGTAAATAATGATGAAATTATATCAACTGGATATACAGGAGCACCTAGAGGAAGAAAAAACTGTATAGATCTAAATATGTGCATAAGAGAAAAGTTTAAAGTACCAAGGGGTACCCACTACGAATTATGTAGAAGTGTTCATAGTGAAGCAAATGCAATTATAAGTGCTGCTAGAAAGAATATGATAGGAGCTACTTTATATTTAGTAGGAAAGGATTGCGGTACAGGAAAGCTTGTGGAAGATGCCAATTCATGTGCTATGTGTAAGAGGCTTATCATAAATTCAGGAATTAAGCAGGTCATAGTAAGAGTAAGTGGAGATAAGTATAATATAATAGATGTAGAAGATTGGATAAGAGAAGATGATTCTTTAGACATGATTACGGGATACTAAAATAAATTTAGATAGGAAGAATATATATGGGTGATATAAAACTAGCTGTTATAGCTTTTCTTATATCTTTAGGCGTAACTCCTTTTGTGAGGAAATTAGCTTTTAAAATAGGAGCTGTAGATGTACCTAAAGAAGCGAGAAAGATTCATAATAAGCCGATGCCTAGAATGGGTGGATTTGCTATTTTTATAGCTTTTGTTTTTGGGCTTGTGATAAGCAAGGGAGCGATAACTACAACGGAGAGAGGAATAATAATAGGAGCCACTGTAATTGTGATAGGTGGAATATTAGATGATGTCATGGATTTAAAGCCAAAGAGCAAACTTGCATTTCAAGTGCTTGCAGCTGTGATTCTTATATTTCATGGCATATACATAAATTCAATAACAAATCCTTTTTCATCTTTGAGTGATGGATTTATAAATATAAATATATTTGCGATTCCAATGACCATAATATGGGTTGTAGGAATTACTAATGCTCTAAATCTAATTGATGGGCTTGACGGGCTTGCAGCAGGAGTTGGTTTTATAGCATCAGTAACTATATACATGGTTGCAATATTGGCTGAAAGAAATAGTGTTGCCACACTTACAGCTATATTAGCTGGATCAATACTAGGATTTTTGCCACATAATTTTAACCCTGCGTCAATATTTATGGGCGATACAGGGTCACAGCTTTTAGGATTTCTTCTTGCTGCTATATCTATGGAAGGAGCGGTTAAGTCAGCTACTACGTTTGTAATAGTAGTACCAATATTAGCTTTAGGACTTCCTATTTATGATACTTTATTTGCTGTTATAAGAAGAAAGGTAAATGGTAAATCTATAATGGAAGCTGATAGAGGACATTTGCACCATAGATTATTAGATTTGGGACTCAGCCAAAGGCAGAGTGTTATAATAATGTATTTAATAAGTGCTTGCCTTGGAGCAATTGCTATACTGGCTATGGAAATAAGTACGAAAAAAGCTTATTTCTTATTAGTTTCGGTTATAGTATTAATTGCTGGAGTAGCGTGGAAAATGGGATTTTTTAAGAAAAGTATTTAGCGTTAGGAGAGAAAATAATGGAAAAAATTAAGATTATGACTATATTTGGAACTAGACCAGAAGCTATCAAGATGGCTCCATTAGTTAAAGAATTAGAAAGCAGAGATGAAATAGAGTCGATAGTATGCGTGACAGCTCAGCATAGGCAGATGCTTGACCAAGTTTTAGATCTTTTTGAGATAACACCTCAATATGATTTAAACATAATGCAGACAAAACAGACTTTAACAGGTATAACTAATAGGGTGCTAGATGGGCTAGAGAAAATATATGATGATGTTGAACCTGATATGATATTAGTTCATGGAGATACTACAACAACATTTGCGGGAGCTTTATCAGCATTTTATAAACAAATTAAGGTTGGGCATGTGGAAGCCGGACTTAGAACATTTGATAAATATTTCCCATTTCCAGAAGAGATGAATAGAAAGCTTACTGGAGCTATAGCTGATTTACACTTTGCTCCAACGCTAGGATCTAAAGCAAACCTTTTAAGAGAAGGTGTAAGTGAAGATCAAGTTATCATAACAGGAAACACAGTAATAGATGCTATGGAGTTTACAGTAGAAGATAATTATAAATTTGATACAGAAGAGCTTAATAATATAGATTTTGAAAATAAAAAAGTAATAATGGTAACAGCCCATAGAAGAGAAAACTGGGGAGAAGGCATAGAAAATATATGTAAGGCTCTAAAGAATATAGTTGAAACTAATGAAGATGTAGAGCTTGTTTATCTTGTCCACTTAAATCCAATAGTTAAAGATGTAGTTTGTAAATATTTGGATAATATGGAGAGAGTACATCTTTTATCCCCACTTGATACAAAAGAGACTCACAATCTTATGAATAAATGCTTTATGGTTATGACAGATTCAGGAGGATTACAAGAGGAAGCGCCTCATCTAGGAAAACCTGTTTTAGTTTTAAGAGATGTTACAGAAAGACCAGAAGCTGTAGAAGCAGGAACTGTAAAATTATTAGGTACGGATTTTGATAGAATATGTGAAGAAGCTAACAAGCTATTAATGGATACAGAGGCTTATAAGAATATGAGCAAGGCTATAAACCCATATGGAGATGGTATGGCCTCAAAGAGAATTGTTGATTCAATACTAAAATACTATAAAATGACCGATAGAATTATTGAAGAGTTTAAAATAAAATAAATTAATTAAGTTTTTTGTAAATTTACATAATTCCCTTGAAGTATTTATAAAAAAAATATATAATACAAGTATGTTAATAATTTATCAATTACATATATATAAATAGGGGGGTCCAAGTTATGAAAGAAGTAGTTATAGCAAGTGCTGTAAGAACAGCGTTAGGAACATTTGGAGGAGCGTTAAAATCAACTCCAGCAGTTGATTTAGGAGCTTTAGTAATAAAAGAAGCTTTAGCAAAAGCTGGTGTAAATGCAAGTGAAGTTGATGAAGTTGTAATGGGAAATGTTCTTCAAGCAGGATTAGGACAAAATACAGCTAGACAAGCAACTGTAAAAGCTGGTCTACCAGAAGAAGTTCCAGCAATGACAATAAATAAAGTTTGTGGATCAGGATTAAGAGCAGTAAGCCTTGCTTGCCAAATGATATTAGCAGGAGATGCTGATGTTATAGTTGCAGGTGGAATGGAAAATATGTCAAGAGCTCCATACGTTTTAGATAACGCAAGATGGGGACAAAGAATGAATGATGGAAAAATGGTTGATGAAATGGTAAAAGATGGTCTATGGGAAGCATTCAATGACTATCACATGGGAATAACTGCTGAAAATATAGCTGACCAATGGAATATAACTAGAGAAGAACAAGATGCATTTGCTGCAAAATCTCAACAAAAAGCTGAAGCAGCAATAAAATCAGGAAGATTTAAGGATGAAATAGTTCCAGTTGTTATTCCTCAAAGAAAAGGAGATCCAATAGTATTTGATACTGATGAGCATCCTAAATTTGGAACAACAACTGAAAAATTAGCTAAGCTTAGACCAGCATTCAAAAAAGATGGTACAGTTACAGCTGGTAACGCTTCAGGATTAAATGACGGAGCTGCTGCATTAGTTGTAATGTCTGCTGAAAAGGCTAAAGAATTAGGCGTTAAGCCATTAGTTAAAATAGTATCTTATGGATCAAAAGGATTAGATCCAAAGATAATGGGATATGGACCATTCCATGCTACAAAGAAAGCTTTAGAAAAAGCTAACCTAAATGTAGAAGATTTAGATTTAGTAGAAGCAAATGAAGCTTTTGCATCTCAAAGCATAGCTGTATCAAGAGATTTACATTTTGATCTAGAAAAAGTTAATGTTAACGGAGGTGCTATAGCATTAGGACACCCAATTGGAGCTTCAGGAGCTAGAATATTAGTTTCTTTAATCCATGAAATGTTAAAGAGAGAAGATGCTAAAAAAGGTTTAGCAACTCTTTGCATAGGTGGAGGAATGGGAACTGCTGTAATAGTAGAAAAGTGCTAATATATAGATAAAATTTTATAAGTCTTATATAAAAATAAGTGAGAGTACTACTCTCGCTTATTTTTATTGTAATGAATATTATTGCTCTAGGATTAAGAAAGAGAGTATATTAGAATATAAAAATCTTTGTACAAAATAAAGAGGGAAAAAAATAAAATTTTAAATCTTTTGATTTTTATCGGGAGATTTAAAATTTTGGGTTTATAAAATTTTAAAATGCATAAAATAAGTTGAAGACAATATTGTAGTCATGTAAAAAAGATGGAAAAAATATATAATCTTTCAAGTGATAATGAAATGGACAGTAACTTATAAAAAAGTAATTATAACTGTATAGCTTGAGATATAACGTATACAGATAGAAGAATAAGAAAAAAATAAAAATAAAAATAAATTTTTTATGAATAATTTACAGTTAAAACCTTCATTTTTCAGATATATAGAAAATATAAAAAATTAATTTGATAAAAATAGCAGTGATATTTATTGAAAGTATTATAAAAAGACTTCGTGAAAACATTTTCTGGTAATCAGTTTCGTAAATGAATAAATTGATACATTTCAGACAAATGCATTAATAAGACTCATAGTATTTAATATGATAGAAAAATGGAAGAAAATAAAGCTAGAAAGATTATTGACTATTAAATATTGGGAAATCCTATGTAAATTGATATATATAGCTGAATTTAAAAAAATATAAGATTTTGTTAAAAAAAAATACAGCTATATAATGAATCAGTAGTCAAGTGGAAGGAGAATTTCCATGGATAAAGTAATTGCCAAAATGATAAATTCAATATTGAAATATAATTTGTACCTAGGTGCCATTTTAGGAATTTATATCTTTATTAACCCGAAACAGGCAGTTTTATTGATTCTTGGACTATTTGTTGGTACTGGGAACTTTATCTTGAGTACCATTGTTAACAGCTATTTTATGAAACCAGAAGGAGCTTTGGGAGCAATAAGATTTATAACTTTTGCAAGAATACTAGTGGTTGTTGCTATAGGAGCTATTATATTTGTATATAATAAGTTAAATGTTCTCTTATATGCTATCGGGTTTACACTTCATTTCATAGGAATAGTTATGTATGGAATTAGAGATTCTCATAAGGAAGGAAGTGAATAAGGGGATGGAGTCAGCAGAGCCTATATTTACTTTTACAGTAGGAAGTATTCCTATTGATATAACCATAAATCTTGTAATTCAATGGATTATAATGATTTTACTAATTGGGGCGGCTTTGTTTTTTTCTAAAAATTTAAAAGAAGTCCCGGATAAAAAACAAACTATTATAGAGAGTTTTGTAGGGTTCATTAGAGGACTGGTAGATGAGAATATGGGAGATGGATATAAAACATTTGTCCCATTTGTTGGAACCATATCAGTTTATCTTCTAGCTATGAATTTTACAGGTCTTATTGGACTAAAACCTCCCACTCAAAGTTACGGTGTAGCATTGAGTATGGGAATTATAACATTCCTTGTAATTCAAGGATATACTATCAAAAAACTTGGACTTTTGCATTATTTTGCAGGATATGGGAAACCTTTTGCAGTAATGCTTCCCTTGAATCTTTTAGAGAGGGTAATGCTTCCTGTATCGCTTAGTTTAAGACTTTTTGGAAACATGTTTGCAGCCACCTATATAATGTCTATGGCCTACAGCAGCTTAGATAAAATAGGATGGATTGCACAAATCGGGCTTCCTATCCCGCTTCACTTATATTTTGATGTGTTTGATGGGACGATCCAAATGATAATATTCTTAATGATATCAATGATTAATATAAAAGTAATAGCTGAACATTAGTTTTAAGGAGGAATTTTAAATGAGTGCTGAAGGATTATTAGCAGTAAAAGCTATCGCGGCAGCAATAGCAGTATTAGTAGGAATAGGAGCAGGTATATCTACAGGGTTATCTACAGGTAAAGCTGTTGAAGCTATCTCAAGACAACCAGAGGCAAGTGGAAAAATAATTAGTGCTCTTTCAATTGGTAATGGATTTGCAGAAGCAACAGCAATTTATGGATTCTTAATTTCTATATTATTACTAGTACTAAAGTAAACACAAAATTTTCTTGAGTAGGACATTAAAGTCCTACTCAAAATTAAAATTACTATAATAATATAAAAAATTAGGCCTGGAAGGGAGGCTTTAATTAAGATATGGGAATAAACTGGTCGGAGTTTACTGGATCATTAGTAAACTTTTTAATCATATATATAATATTGAAAAAGGTGCTTTTTGATAAAGTCAACAAGATTTTAGATGAAAGGCAGAAAAAGACGGAAGAAAGTATAGAAAAAACAAAAGATAGATTAAAAGAAGCAGAGGAAATAAAATTAAAAAATCAAGAAGAATTAAAGAATATAAAGAGTGAAGGTAAAAAGATAGTTGAAGCTAACAAGAAAAAGGCTAATGACTTATATGATGAAATAATAAATGAAGCTCATAAAGAAGCTAGTCTTATAATGGAAAGAGCTAATACCGAAATTGCAAGAGACAAGAAGAAGGCAGAAGATGAAGTAAAGACTAAAGCTATAGATATAGCTGTTATGCTTTCGGAAAAAGCTATGCAAGAAACCATAGATGAAAAGAAGCATAGAGAAATCATTGATGACTTTATATCTAAGGTAGGTATTTAATATGTATGAGTATCTAGATAGGAGATATGCATTAGCTCTTTATAATGTAGCAGAAGAAAAAGGAAAAGTAGAAGAATATCTTAGCAATCTTAGAGAAATAGTTGAACTTATAGATAACAATGAGGAATTTCAACAGATAATAAAACATCCTCAGATAAGTACTTCAAAAAAGAAAAAGACATTCATAAAGATTTTTAAAGGTCATATAGATGAGGATCTTTTATCCTTCCTTTTAATTCTTATTGAAAAAGATAGAATTCTTTATTTAAAAGAAAAACTTAACGAAATGGAAAAAATTCATCTAGAAAAGATGAATACAATGATAGCAGAAATTAAAACTGTGATTCCTTTAAATGAAGAAGAAAAAGAAAATTTAATACTAAAATTATCTGAAAAATATAAGAAAAATATAGTATTAAAAGAAGAGATAGATGAATCAATAATTGGCGGTGTCTTTGTAAAAGTAGGCAACGATGTAATAGATGGAACTATAAAATCAAGATTAAAAGATATGAAAAAACTAGTTCAGAGTAGGGATTAGAGGTGAAAGCATGAATATCAAACCAGAAGAAATTACTTCTATAATTAAAGGTGAAATAGAGAGATATGAAAAGAAAATACAGACAATTGACTCAGGAACTATCATACAAATTGGAGATGGTATAGCTAGGGTATATGGTTTAGATGAATGCATGGAAGGAGAACTTTTAGAGTTTCCTAGAGGAGTCTATGGAATGGCTTTAAACTTAGAGCAAGATAATGTTGGATGCGTTCTTCTTGGATCTGAGGAAGGCATAAAAGAAGGAGATATAGTAAAGAGAACTGGAAAGATAGTTGATGTTCCAGTTGGTGATGAGCTTATCGGAAGAGTAGTAGATTCATTAGGAGAACCTTTAGATGGGAAAGGACCTATAAAGGCTGATGAAATGAGACCTATAGAAGTTCAAGCACCAGGTGTAATTGATAGACAGTCAGTAAGAGAACCTCTTCAAACAGGTATAAAAGCAATAGACTCTATGGTTCCTATTGGAAAAGGACAGAGAGAACTTATAATAGGGGACAGACAGACTGGAAAAACAGCTATAGCTTTAGATGCAATAATAAATCAAAAAGGAAAAGATGTTATATGTATTTATGTAGCTATAGGACAAAAGCAATCTACAGTAGCTCATATAGTAAATACTCTAAAAGAGATGGGGTCTATGGATTATACTATAGTGGTATCTTCAACAGCATCAGATACAGCACCTCTTCAATTCATCGCTCCTTATGCTGGATGTAGCATGGGAGAATATTTCATGAACAAAGGAAAAGATGTATTGATAGTTTATGATGATTTATCTAAACATGCTGTAGCGTACAGAGCAATGTCATTACTTTTAAGAAGATCTCCAGGTAGAGAAGCTTATCCAGGAGATGTATTCTATATTCATTCAAGACTTTTAGAAAGAGCAGCTAAGCTTTCAGATGAATTAGGTGGTGGATCATTAACTGCACTACCAATAATAGAAACTTTAGCAGGAGATATAACGGCGTACATTCCTACAAATGTTATTTCTATTACTGATGGACAGATTTTCTTAGAGTCAGAATTGTTCTATGCAGGTCAAAGACCAGCTATAAATGCAGGTATATCTGTATCAAGAGTTGGTGGAAATGCTCAAATAAAAGCTATGAAACAAGTATCAGGGACTCTTAGATTAGAACTTGCTCAATATAGAGAACTTGCAGCATTTGCTCAATTTGGATCTGATTTAGATAAAGAATCAAAGAACAGACTTGAAAAAGGTAAGAGACTTACTGCAATATTAAATCAAGGTCAGTATAACCCTATGCCTGTTGAAAATCAAATAATGATTCTTTATGCAGGAGTAAACAATCATCTTATGGATATACCAGTATTGAAGATGAGTGAGTTTGAAAAAGAATTTTTAGAATTTATGAATACTCATCATAGAGATATTGGAAAAGGTATTTTAGAAAAGAAGAAGTTAGATGATGAACTAAAAGAAAAATTAAACTCAGCTATTGATGAATTCAAAAAAATATTTTTAGCTTAGTAAAGCCCATAAGAATATGCGAAATATGAGTTTAAGGAGGTGGGCGTATGGCAGGAGCAGGACTCATAGCCATAAAGAGAAGAATTAAGTCTGTAACCAACACAAAGAAAATAACTAAGGCCATGGGACTTATAGCCACTTCTAAGTTAAGAAAAGTCAAGGTCATCATGGAATTTAATGATAGATATAACACTCAATTAGAGGATATAGAAAAAGATATACTTTCTTTAGTTGATGGACATTCATGTAAATTTATAACAGGAAATTCATCTAATAAGAAATTATATCTGGTATTTACATCTGATTCTGGATTTTGCGGAGGATACAATGGAAATATTGTAAATACTGCACTAGAAACTATAAAAAAAGATAGAGAAAATAATCTTATCATGATATTGGGACAAAAAGGAAGAGAGTATTTAAGACGTTTTAAGTACGAAACTACAGCTGAATATGTGGAACTTTCAGATGTACCTAATATGAAAGAAGCAAGAGTGATAGCAGATGATGTAATAAGGCTTTTTGAAAATGAAGAAGTTGGTGAAGTTTATCTTGTATATACAAAATTTATGTCCTCTGTAAAACAGAATCCTGTGGTAGAAAAACTTCTACCTCTAGAAAAGCCTGAAATTAAAGGTGCAGAAGACAGATTCATATATGAGCCACAACCAAGAAATATGGTAGAAGATGTGGTTAATATGTATATAAGAAGCAAAATATTAAACAGTCTTATGACGGCAAAGCTTAGCGAACACAGTTCTAGAATGACTGCAATGGATGGCGCTAGCAAAAATGCTGATGATATATTAGAAAAATTAAACTTAAAATATAATAGGATTAGGCAGACCTTCATAACTCAAGAAATTACTGAAATAGTGGGAGGAACAGAAGCCCAAAAATAGGAGGGGAAAATAATGCCAGCTAATGTAGGTAAGGTAATACAAATAATAGGACCAGTTATAGATATAAAATTCCAATCAGAATGTCTTCCAAATATACTAAATGCAATAGAAATAGATTTAGAAGATGGAAGAAAAATAATAGCAGAAGTTGAACAGCACGTTGGTGACGATATAATAAGAGCTATAGCAATGGAAGCTACAGAAGGATTAAAAAGAGGGATGTCAGCAGTAGATACTGGAAAGCCAATATCAGTACCGGTTGGAGACGAAGTGCTTGGAAGATTATTTAATGTTTTGGGAAATCCTATAGATGGAAAAGGAGAGTTTAAAACTCCTGAAAAAGCAGCTATTCATAGAAAAGCTCCATCTTTTGAAGAACAGGCAGTATCTCCAGAAATGTTTGAAACTGGAATAAAAGTAATAGATCTTATAGCTCCATACCAAAAAGGTGGAAAGATAGGTTTATTTGGTGGTGCAGGTGTAGGAAAAACTGTACTTATTCAAGAACTTATAAACAATATAGCTAAGGAACATGGTGGATTATCTGTTTTTACAGGAGTAGGAGAAAGAACTAGAGAAGGAAATGACCTTTATAATGAAATGAAAGAGTCAGGTGTTTTAGATAAAACAGCTTTAGTATTTGGACAAATGAATGAGCCGCCAGGAGCGAGAATGAGAGTTGCTCTTACAGGGCTTACTATGTCTGAATATTTCAGAGACAAGGGTCAAGATGTACTTTTATTTATAGATAATATATTTAGATTTATACAAGCAGGTTCAGAAGTATCAGCTCTTCTTGGAAGAATACCAAGTGCTGTTGGATATCAGCCAACACTTGCTACAGAAATGGGAGCTCTTCAAGAAAGAATAACATCAACAACAAATGGGTCAATAACATCTGTTCAGGCTGTTTATGTTCCAGCGGATGACTTAACAGACCCGGCTCCAGCGACAACTTTTGCTCACTTAGATGCAACAACAGTTTTATCTAGATCAATAGTTGAGCTTGGAATATACCCAGCTGTTGATCCTCTAGAGTCATCTTCAAGAATGCTTGACCCAAGAGTAGTTGGAGAAGAGCATTATGAAGTAGCTACAAAGGTTAAGCATATACTTGAAAGATATAAAGAACTTCAAGATATAATAGCTATATTAGGAGTAGATGAACTTGCTGATGAAGACAAAATTATAGTATCAAGAGCTAGAAAGATACAAAGATTTTTATCACAGCCATTTACAGTAGCAGAACAATTCACAGGAATGAAAGGTAAATTTGTACCTATAAAAGAAACTATAAGAGGTTTTAAAGGAATATTAGAAGGAAAATATGATGATATTCCTGAATCAGCATTTTTATTTGCAGGAACCATAGATGAAGTAGTAGAAAAAGCTAAGACTCTTATGGAACAGTAAGGATGTGATTAGAGGTGCAAGGAACATTTAAGTTAACTATATTGACGCCCTTAAAGACACTATATAGAGGAACAGTTGTAAAACTTAATTTAAAAAATGAAAAAGGAAGCTTTCAAGTCCTTCACAATCACATACCAATGATAAGTGAGATAGAAACTAATATAACAGAGTTTCAAACAGAAGATGGAGATATAAAAAGATTATTTACATCATTGGGAATGGTAAGGATCGAGAAAAATAAAGTTACTCTACTATGTGAAAGCGGAGAATGGTCTGAAAATATAGATTTTGAGAGAGCGGAATCAGCAAAGAAGAGAGCAGAAGAAAGACTAAATAGGAAAAATGAATCTGGAATAGATATAAAACGAGCTGAAGCTGCTCTTTTAAGAGCTGTAACAAGGCTTGATTTAAGAAGTTAGAAGTTAAAATCTAACTTCTTATTTTTTTGTAACAAATTGCATTGAATGAAATATATTAATAGTATATTGATTCAGATGATTTTATAAAAGAAGGTAGCAGTGTACTTTAAGACATTTTAGAGTTAAAGTAATTACCCATCTTTGTGTATATTATTCAAAAATATGTCAATAATTAGGATGGGAGGGGACAAGATGAGAAATAAATTTATGCTGATTACGTTCTTAATTTTTACTCTTTTTTCTATGCCAAAAACCGAAGAAGATTTTATAAACAGTGCAATTAAAAGTGTTGACGGAACTGTAATAGAAAATGGATCAAGGATAGAAATTAGAAATGCAGGAGATTTTAATAAAAATGAATTAGATGATGTTTTAGCAAAGTATGATGAAAATAAAGTAAGAATTTCAATTGATGAAGAAGCGTTGGAATTAGAAGGTAGAGTTATCATAAATACAACATCTAAGGATAATAGTTTTTCACTTAATAATTTAAATAAAGACATATTAAAACAAGTTACGAGAGAAGATAGAAATATAAAAGTTTTTAGTTATGTGAAAGCACAACTTAAAGATGAGGATTTAGAGCTCTATAAAAATAATTTAGAAAAATATTTAATAAACACAGGAGGAAAGAACATAGAGTTTAGTTCAATTGATTCTGGAGTAACAGGGATAGCTTCGGCTAAGATAGGAAACTCTAAGGAGTTAAACAATACTTTTTTTAATATTAATTTTGCGCTAGTGAAATATACTTCAGGAACATATATAATTGTTGGTACTCCAATAATTACATGTGCTTATTAACAATTTTTTTGGAGGATACTATGGAAAAGATTATAATAAAAGGTGGATGTAAACTAAGTGGAGAAATTAATTTAAGTGCTGCTAAAAACGCTGTACTTCCAATTATAGCGGCAAGCATACTTCCAAGTGATACGTGTATTATTGAAGGTGCACCTATGCTGGAAGATGTAAGTGTTTTATGCGATGTCCTTAAAAGTTTAAATGCAGATGTAGTTATAAATAAAGAGCTCGAAGAAATAAGTATAGATTCAAAAAATATTTTCAATACTGATGCAAATAGCGAGCTTATAAGAAAGATGAGAGCATCATTTTTAATAATGGGGCCAATGCTTTCACGTTTTGGACATTTTAGAGTTTCTCTTCCAGGAGGTTGCAACATAGGTTCAAGGCCTATAGATCTTCATCTTAAAGGATTTAAAGCCTTAGGTGCTGATATATATATGGACCATGGTTTTGTAGAAGCTAAAGCGGATAAGCTTGTTGGAAGTGAAATATATTTAGACTTTCCATCAGTAGGAGCGACAGAAAATATAATGATGGCAGCTGTACTAGCAGAGGGAGAGACAATACTTGAAAACTCAGCAGAAGAGCCAGAAATAAAAGATTTGGCAAATTACCTTATATCAATGGGTGCAGATATTGAAGGTGCTGGCACAGATACCATTAGAATTAGAGGAGTAAAAAAATTAAAAGGAACAAAATATAGACCTATTTTTGATAGAATAGAAGCAGGAACTTTTATGATAGCAGGAGCTATTACTAACAGCTGCATAACTATAAATGGAGCGGAAGAAGAATATCTACGCCCTGTAATAGCTAAACTTACAGAGTGTGGAGTAAATATGGATATAAATGAAAAATCTATCACTATAAAGGGCTATAATGAATTAAAGGCTATAGATATAAAAACTATGCCATATCCAGGATTTCCAACAGATATGCAGGCTCAAATGATAGCTTTACTATGTTTAACACCAGGTACAAGTATAGTTACAGAGACTGTATTTGAAAATAGATTTATGCATGCTGCAGAACTTAAGAGAATGGGAGCTAATATAAAAATAGATGGTAGATCTGCAATAATAGAAGGAGTTCCTAAAATAACAGGGTCAGAGGTAAATGCAACAGACCTTAGAGCGGGAGCTGCTCTCGTATTAGCTGGTCTTGCAGCAGAAGGTGTAACTGAAATAGGAGATATATATCATATAGATAGAGGATATGTAAGAATAGAGGAAAAACTTAAGGGTTTAGGAGCAAATATAGAAAGAATTAATAAATGATTTGTATAAAGAGTTTGTTTAATCTTATAAATAATTTAAGATTAAACAAACTTATTTTTTATCATAAATTCTCCTAAAGATTAATAAAATTATATATACTCAATATCTAAGAGGGGGAAGCAGATGAAAAATAGAATACTTGTTTTAAAACTTAGAGATATACTTATAGTATCTATATTGCTATTATCTTTTATTATTGGATTACCATTACTTCTTTTAAAAGATAAAGATGGAAAAGTAAATCAAACTGATGAATCCGAAAAAGCTACAATTTCGATTGAAAATGATTCTCATATAGTTAATACTGATGAAGTAAAAAAATTATATAAGTCTATGATAAAGGTATATAAAACTAAAGAAAATAAAGTTGTAGAATTGCCTATCGAAGAGTACATAAAGGGAGTTGTAGCATCTGAAATGCCTGCTAACTTTGAAGAAGAGGCTTTAAAATCACAAGCAGTAGCTGCAAGAACTTATACATTATCTAAGCTGCTTCATAAGTGCAGTAACGCTAAAGGAGCTGATTTATGCGATACTACTCACTGTCAGGTATATACAGACAAAGATAAGCGTATAGAAAGCTGGGGGAAGGCTCATGGAAGTGAATATTGGGATAAAATAAGTAAAGCTGTAGATGAAACTCAAGGTGAAACTTTGTTTTACAACGATGGTTTAGTACTTAGGGCTCAGTACTTTGCTATAAGTGGAGGGAGAACAGAAAATATAGAAGATGTTTTTGGAAGTGAAGAACCATATCTAAAATCTGTTTCCAGTGAAGGAGAAGAGATTGCAGGCAAATACAAAACTACTGTAGAGATGAGCATAAATGATTTTATAAATAAGGTAAACAGTGCTTATCCGAAAGCAAAACTTACCTCAAAGGGAATTTCATCTGTAAAAATAATAAGCAGGACTGAAGGGGGAAGCGTCAAAAGTATGTCAGTTGGATCAGAGGAAACAAGTGGTAAAAACTTTAGAAAAGCTTTGGGATTGAACTCGGCTAATTTTAATATAAAGTTTGACAGTAAAAAAGTATATATAGAATGTAGGGGATACGGCCATGGTGTTGGGATGAGTCAGTGGGGAGCAAATGTAATGGCTAAGGAAGGAAAAAATTACAAAGATATATTGACTCATTACTATAGTGGGGTAGATATAGTAAAAATTGAATAGATGCTTGAATAATTAAGGTATGACGAAAGTTGTACCTTTTTTTTATTTTTCGATAAGTAATTTAAAAACAAAAGGAGTAGGAGAAAAATATTTAAAGAAAAATGTAGAAAAAAATCTTATAAAACTTGGCTTTTATGTGAATTAAATTCTATAAGTGGGCAAAAATGATGAATGGAGGTGTTCATATGGACAAAAATTCACAGGACAAATCATCTAAATTTTTTAAGAAGGAGGGTTTCTACGTAGTATTATTTGTATGTTTATGCATTATCGCTGTGGCCACAGCTTTTGGCATTAGAAATGCAAGAATAGCTAAGAAGCCAGTAGCTACAGATGTTAGTAGTATAAATTCAGAAGATAAAAATGTAGCGTCATTAGATATAGATGACACAAAAGAAACTATTAACAATGCCACAGAAGCGAAAAATGATAAATCTACAAAGAATTCAGCTGTTGCTGATAGCGAAAAAGAAAACAAGTCTGCTGCTGTAGCAAATACTAATACAGGAAAATTTATTAATCCTGTTGATGGAACTCTTGTAAAGACTTTTTCTAACGAAACTCAATATTGTGAAACTTTAGGCACATGGAGAACTCACTTTGGAATAGATATCAAAGCAGATCTAGGAAAAACAGTTAAGGCTGTTCAAGAAGGTGTAGTTACTAAAGTTGCTAATGACAACACTGAATATGGTCAGTATGTTGAAATAAAGCATCCTAATGGATTAGTAACTAGATATGGAAACTTAGATACAAAGGTTTCTGTCAAAGTAAATGCCAAGGTTAAGCAAGGAGATGCTATTGGCACAGTAGGAAAGACTTCTGGAAATTACTCCAATGAGAAATATGGATCACATCTTCATTTCCAAGTTCTAAAAGATGGAAAAGATGTAGACCCTGCTAAATATGTTTCATATAAAGAAACAGCAACTAAATAAAAGACATTCTCCAGAATAAATAAATTTATTCTGGAGAATAAATTTCATTAAAAATAAAGAGAGCAATTAGGGAGGTAGTATTTTGAAAGACTACATTGAAGAAAGAGTTTTAGAGGTTGCTCAATATATAATAGATTCAAAGGCAACCATAAGAAAAACTGCAAAAGCTTTTGGGGTAAGCAAAAGTACAATACACAAGGATATGACAGAAAGGCTTCCAAAAATAAATCCTGTTATAGCCAAAGAAGCTAAAGAGATATTAGAACTTAATAAAGCAGAGCGTCATATAAGAGGCGGAAAAGCCACAAAATTAAAATACAAAGCTATTGAAGGATAAAGTCATTAAATGTATAATTATAATGATAAAATTAAAAAGATGATGTAATTTTTAGATAATTTGTATTTAGGAGTGAAATAAGATGTGGTTTTGGAGTATGGGAGCTGATATGGGTATAGACCTAGGTACTGCTACAGTACTTGTGTTTATAAAAGGAAAAGGGGTAGTTTTAAATGAACCTTCAGTAGTAGCTTTAGATAAAAATAGTAATAAAGTGTTGGCTGTTGGTGAAGACGCAAGAAAAATGATAGGAAGAACTCCAGGGAATATAGTGGCAGTAAGGCCTTTAAGAGATGGGGTTATATCTGATTATGATACAACAGAAAAAATGCTGAAATATTTTATAAAGAAAGCTTGTGGCAAGAAGAGAATATCTGCTCCAAAGGTAATGGTATGTATACCAAGCAAAGCCACAGAAGTAGAAAAACGTGCTGTAAAAGATGCTGCAGTGCATGCTGGAGCAAAGAAAGTATTTTTGATAGAAGAGCCTTTAGCAGCTGCGATTGGAGCCGGAATGGATATAACTATTCCAAGTGGTAACATGGTAATAGATATAGGAGGCGGTACTACTGATATCGCAGTTATATCATTAGGTGGAATAGTTGTAAGAGATTCTTTAAAAGTGGCTGGGGACAAGTTTGATGAGGCTATAATGAAATATATAAGAAAGAAATATAAACTTATGATTGGTGAAAGAACAGCGGAGAACATTAAAATAGGTGTTGGATCTGCATGTTTAGATGTAGATGATGAAATAAAAACTATGGATATAAAAGGAAGAGATCTTGTTACAGGGCTTCCTAAAAATATATCTATTTCATCAGAAGAAATGGTTGAAGCACTAGATGAATCTGTTAATTATATTGCAGAATGTGCCCATGCTGTACTAGAGAAGACTCCACCAGAATTAGCGGCTGATATAGCTGAAAAAGGAATACTAATGACTGGTGGAGGAGCTTTGCTAAATGGACTGGACAAGCTATTATCTAAAATAACTCATGTTCCTGTAACTATAGCAGAGTCATCTGTAGAATGTGTTGCAGAAGGAACGGGTAAGGTTTTAGAGTACATAGACAAAATAGATGTAACGTTAAATGATGGAGAAGTTGCATTAATAGATTAGAAATTCATAATAAATATTGTTTAAAAATATAAAAAATCCTTTCATCAGTATAAAAGATTATGGTGAGAGGATTTTTTATGACATTGAAGTTTAAAATGAATAGAGAATTTAAATGAAGTTTCTTTCTATTGACTCTAGAGATATATCATTTTCAATATCTAAAGATAATACATGAAATAGAGATTGGACTATAACTCTAGCCATATCTATTATTAGGGAAAGTCTTATATTTCTGCTAGTAAAAAGTTCCGAATTATCACTGCTATCTACAATTCCAACTATAGATATATCTCCTACATCAGGAAGTACTTTTCCAACCCCTTTTCCAGGATGAATGGCGTAATCTCTACAATGAAGTTGACCTATGGAATTTATATCTCCTAAGCAAGCATCTATAGCAAGAATATTGCCTTTAGGATGCTTGCTTTTTATATCATTCACATTTTTTTCTAAGTTAAGAGCATGTATAGGATGATGGATAGTACCATATACATCTAATGGAAAGCCTTTATGATTGAGCAATGACCCAACTAGTGGACCAAGACAATCACCTATGCATCTATCAGTACCTATACATATTATTATAGTATCTTTATTGACGTATTTCTTTAAAAAAAATGCCATATCATAATATGCCATTTCATCTTTATAATTGACTTTTATTTTGTTCAAGCATCAGCACCTCCCTTGTAGTAATTTATATGAATAATATTTAAAGATTATTAGCCTATTGAATAAATTTTAAAGACTAAGTTAATTATTATAAATGTATTTGTTTATAAGGAGGCGTCATGATGAATAAGAAATTATTATACTGCATTTTAATAATGTGTACTCTTATAACATCAGTAACTATTGTTTATATACTTTCATCTGATTTTATAAATAATGACAAGGTAGAAGAAATTGTAGAGGTGAAAAATGAAACTCCTCAAGAAACTAAAAAAGAAGCCTTAAATCAAACTGCAGAAGCAGAGGGAAAAAAGCAAAGTGAAAAGAAGAATGAGGCTGATAAAATAGTAAAAGAGACGAAAAACAATGAAACAACAAAAGAATCTAAAGTACAGGAGTCTCCACAAAAAAATGTTGCTAGCACAAGTAAAAAAGAAGAAGCAAAATCTGTATTTAAAGTTAATGCAGGAACTATAGAAAAGAGTTTAAGTACAATGGACAAAGCAAAACTTTTATTTATAGGAAGTAAGCTTTCCACAGTGGATGAAGGAAGGGTAAAGGATTATCTTTCCGACAATGATCGAGAAGAGGGCGTTAAGAAAGCATATAAACTGTTGAAACAGAGATTAGACGATGATGATATTAATAAGGTGAAAGAAATTTTGGAAAAATACATAAATATAGATGTAGTGGAGAATCAGTAAATATTTTATTAATACATTATGTCGAAAATGATAATTGGATTATAATAGAGAATTTATGAGAATATATTAGAAAAAAAACTATAATTTCGTATAATAGCTTAAAATGATGTTTGAAATAAAGTCGATAAATTAGTATACTAATCTTCGTCGGTAAGAACTGATTTAGTAAGAAGTTCTGAGATATAGGCTGAAGAATAAATTGAGTAATTATTTTATTCTCAATAATGTGGAGGAGTTCCCGAGTGGCCAAAGGGGGCAGACTGTAAATCTGTTATCGTTCGATTTCGATGGTTCGAATCCGTCCTCCTCCACCAAAAGAAACTCATTATAAGATGAGCTAAATGAACTCCGATAAGATCGGAGTTTTCGTTTTTATTAAAATAAATATGTAATAATTAAAGTTAATCTCATGAGCAGAATATGTTCATGAGATTTTTTGTTTTACGTTTTCAGGTATTTAGATAATAAACTTTAAGGACAAATGGTTTATTTTTGAAAAAAATATTAATTTTAAATAAGGTGATTTAGTACTTAAAATTTAGCAAGTTAATGAAAGAATGAAAGACAAGATAGTTATATAATTAAAAAAGAAAATCTGATATAAAGTTTAAAGTTACTCTTGAGTACATCTTGGTGATTGAATCTTTATAGTAAAAATGGAGAGTGGAATTTAATGTGTGCCTTAAGGATAAGGAAGGCTAAAAAAAGTGACGTAAGAAAAGTAGCAGAATTAGTTTATACAACGGAGGATGACCCCAGTTTGTTGTGGGGAGGAGATTCAAAGGAAGATTGCTTAGACAATCTATGTAGTCTTATAAAAAGCAGGGGTTCGAGGTATAGCCTTGAGTATATATCTGTAGCAGAATACAATGGAGAAGTTGAAGGTATGATTATACTGATTCCATATGAAAGATTTCGAAAGTTATCTTCTAATACAGATAAAATTGTTTTAAAGAAAACAAAAGGAATTCTAAAAAAACTAAAATTTTTTATAGATCAATTTAGATATTTTAGAATTGAAGAATGTGAAAAAGGAGAATTTTATATAGCTAATATAGCAACTTCTGATAATGTAAGAGGTCTTGGCATAGGTAAAAGGCTTATGTATCATGCTGAAACAGAAGCTAAAAATCAAAATAAAAGTGTGTGTTCTCTTATAGCAAAAGACGAATTTGTAGAAAAGTTCTATAAAAAGATAAATTATGATACGATAGTAGATAAATCCATACTGGGTCATAGAATCATAAAGATGGTAAAAACTATATAGTATAAAGTGTGTTGACTTGGATTTATTATGGTGTTATAATAAATTAGAATTAAAATTTAATAAAAACTCTTATCCAGAGAGGTGGAGGGAAATGGCCCGATGAAACCCGGCAACCTGTGCTTTCGTGCACAAAGGTGCCAATTCCAGCAGCTATGCTGCAAGATAAGAGAGAGTCAGGTATATTGAATCTCTTCTTATCGAAGAGATTTTTATTTTTGAATAAAGAAAAGGAGAGTAGAAAAAATGAGAGCATTATTCACATCAGAATCAGTTACTGAAGGACATCCAGATAAAATATGTGACCAAGTATCAGATGCTATACTTGATGCTATTTTGGAGAATGACCCTAATGCAAGAGTAGCTTGTGAAACAGCAGTTACAACAGGAATGGTTATGGTTATGGGAGAAATAACTACAAAATGTTATGTAGATATTCCAAAGGTTGTCAGAAAGACAATAGAAGATATAGGTTATGTAAGAGCTAAATATGGATTTGACTCTGATACATGTGCGGTTTTAACATCAATAGATGAGCAGTCAGGTGATATAGCTATGGGAGTAGATGAAGCTCTAGAGTCTAAATCAGGACAAATGGAAAACGTAGATGCCATTGGAGCTGGAGACCAAGGTATGATGTTTGGATTTGCAACAAACGAGACAGAAGAGTATATGCCATTACCGATATCAATGGCTCATAAGCTATCTAGAAGACTATCAGAAGTTAGAAAAAACGGAACTTTAGAATACTTAAGACCAGACGGAAAGACTCAGGTTACAGTAGAATATGAGGATAACAAGCCAGTTAGAATAGATACTATAGTAATTTCAACTCAACATGGACCAGAAATAACTAGAGAGCAGATTGAAAAAGACTTAATGGAAAATGTAATAAAGCCTGTAGTTCCAAGTGAATTATTAGATGAAAATACTAAATACTTTATCAATCCTACTGGGAGATTCGTTATAGGGGGACCTCAAGGGGACTCTGGACTTACAGGAAGAAAGATAATAGTTGATACTTATGGCGGATACGGAAGACACGGTGGTGGAGCGTTCTCAGGAAAAGACCCTACAAAGGTTGATAGATCTGCTGCTTATGCTGCAAGATGGGTTGCTAAGAACTTAGTTGCTGCAGGAGTTGCTGATAAGATAGAAATTCAGCTTGCTTATGCTATAGGAGTTGCTAAGCCAGTTTCAGTATTTGTTGATACTTTTGGAACAGGAAAGATAAGCGATGACAAGATAGCTAACATAGTAAACAAGGTATTTGATTTAAGACCAGCTGCAATTATAAAAGAATTGGATCTAAGAAGACCTATCTACAAACAAGTTGCTGCATATGGCCATTTTGGAAGACTAGACTTAAATCTTCCATGGGAACAATTAAACAAAGTTGAAGAAATAAAGAAATATTTATAATATAAGAAAATCAGCAGGAAGTTTTAGCATAACGCCAAACTTCTGCTGATTTTTTATATTGCTTTTAACTTTACTTGATAACTTTTCCGTTTATTATAACTTTCTTTATATCAATATCCTCATCAAATATAACTATGTCTGCATCATAACCTTCTTTTATTAAACCTTTTTTATCATCAACCATACAGAATTTTGCAGGGTTTAAAGTTGCCATCTTTACAACTTCATATAATTCATAACGAGTGTTTGAATAAACATTCTTTATAGCTTTGTCTAGTGTAAGTATAGAACCTGCTAAAGAACCATTTTCAAGTCTTGCAGCTCCACTCTTTACAAATACGTCTTGACCACCTAGAGCGTACTTTCCATCAGGCATACAGCAGGCCATCATAGCATCTGTTATAAGCATAACCTTATCAGTTGTCTTTTGTGCGTAAGCAATTCTTAAAGATGGGAAACTTATATGGACTCCATCAGATATCGTTTCTGTTGTAATATCAGTATCAAAGGTTGCGCCTACTACTCCAGCCTCTCTGTGATGAAGAGGTGTCATAGCATTGAAAAGGTGTGTTGAATGACATACACCACATTTTATACCTTCAATAGCTTCATCATAAGTAGCTTTAGTATGGCCCATAGAAACTTTTATATTGTTGTCAGCTAAGAATCTTATAAGTTCATGAGCGCCATCCACTTCTGGAGCTAGAGTTATGCTTGTCACCGCATCCATATTATTTCCAACTATAGCCTTGAAGTTTTCGATTGATGGAGAAGCTATGAAATTAGGATTTTGAGCTCCAATCATAGAAGGATTTATAAATGGCCCTTCTAGGTGAGCACCAAGAACATTAGCTCCATCTGTTCCATTTAGTTTAGCTTTTTTTATAACCTCTAAAGATTTTAAAATATCTTCCTTTGAGCATGTCATAGTTGTTGGAAGAAAAGAAGTTGTACCATGAGTACATATTGTTTTTGCAATAGAATTTATGGCATCATAAGTACCATCCATAGTATCATATCCACCAGCACCGTGGATATGTATATCGATAAATCCAGGAGCAGCATAAAGACCGTTTCCTTCTATAATTTCACCAGAATAATCATTTAGTGATGGATTAATTTCTTTTATTTTTCCATTCTCTATTAATAAAGAACCTTCTTTAATGTGGTCACTAAAAATTAATTTACAATTTCTAATTAGCATTTATATCACCTCAATACAATTTTAATTTTTGACAATTAATAAGTCAAATTAAAAAATAATAATTATGAATGATTATTGTAACAATTGTGTAAATATATGAGGAGACTAATAGGATAAACTAATATTAAATATGGAGTACTATAAAAATATGATATAATAAATATTGTAATTTTTTTAAGTAGGGAGATTTCTATGGATGAAATAAATGGAGTAATAGATGAGATAGTTTTTCAAAATGAGGAAAACGGATATGTAGTTGCAAAACTTAGTGCTGATAAGTCTATAGTTACAATAGTTGGAACTATTCCGTACCTAGTTGAAGGCCAGAATTTAAAACTTTTGGGTCAGTGGATAACTCATCCTAAGTTTGGAAAGCAATTTCAAGTTAAAAGCTGTGAAGAGATTTTGCCAACATCAACAAAAGGAATAGAAAAATATCTCGCTTCAGGTGTAATTGTAGGAATAGGCCCAATAACTGCTAAGAAAATAGTAAATAAGTTTGGAGAAGACACTTTAGATATTTTAGATAATGATATTGAAAGACTTAGAGAGGTAGAAGGAATCGGTGAAAAAAAGCTTGAGCTCATATATGATTCTTACGGAAAACAGAGAGATGTGAGAAACATAATGATATTTCTCCAAAGTTATGGGATAGGACCTAATCAGTGCATGAAAATACACAAGAGATTTGGCTCTCAAGCCGTAACTGTAGTGAAGGAAAATCCTTATATACTTTGTGAAGAGGTTGCAGGTATCGGTTTTAAGACTTCTGACAAAATAGCTAGGAGCCTTGGAGTAGAAAAAGATGCACCTTTTAGAATTCAAAGTGGAATTAAATATGTAGTGAATGAATTTTGTGCTATGGGACATACTTATATACCAAAGGATAAACTTGTCAACAATGCAGCAAAGGTTCTTTTAGTTGAAGAGAGCATTATAGAAAGAAATATATCAGATTGCATAATTGATGGAAAGATAAAGATGGAAAAGATAGAAGGATTAGAGTGTGTATTTACACCATTCTACTATTATTGTGAGCTTAGTGTTACTAAGAACATCTTAACTTTGGCTACATCAAATTATGACGACCTAAATATAAAAGTTGATGATGAGATAGAGGAGTTTCAAAAGAAGAACAATATAGCTTTTGCTGATAGTCAGAAGGAAGCTATAAGAGGAGCTTTTCAGCATGGAGTTGAGATAATAACTGGTGGACCAGGAACAGGAAAAACCACCATAATAAACTGTATAATGGACATATTTGAAGATAACAGTTTTAAGGTGGTAATGGCGGCTCCTACAGGAAGAGCGGCAAAACGAATGACAGAGGCAACTCATAGAGAAGCAAAGACAATACATAGACTTTTAGAGATGGGTTTTACAGGTGATGAAACATTGGATGTATTTGCAAAAGGTGAAGAATCGCCTCTAGAATGTGATGTAATTATAATAGATGAAGCTTCAATGATTGATATATCATTGATGTCCAGTCTTTTAAAAGCAATAAAGATAGGAACAAGACTTGTAATAGTTGGAGACGTGGACCAGCTACCATCAGTGGGACCTGGAAATGTGCTTAGAGATTTGATTGAAAGTGGATGCGTTAAAGTTACAAAACTTCAGGAGATATTTAGACAATCTGAAACTAGCCTTATAACTATAAATGCCCACAAAATAAACAATGGGGAGATGCCATTACTAAATAAAAAGGGAAAAGACTTCTTCTTTATGCAGGAAGAAGGACCAGAAGAGATTTTAACTAAAATTAAAGAGCTTATAAAAGTTAGACTTCCAAAGTTCAATAAATCATGGGATGGTTTTAGTGATATACAGATTCTTTCACCTATGCGAAAGGGAATGCTTGGAGTAGACAATCTAAATTCCAATCTTCAGGATATACTTAATCCAAGAGAAAAAGGAAAAGCAGAAAAAGAATATAGAGGCATGATTTTTAGAGAAGGTGACAAAGTCATGCAGACAAAAAATAATTATAATCTTCAATGGATCAGAATAAAAGGTAGTGGAGAAAAGGAAGGTTTAGGGGTATTCAATGGTGACATAGGCTTTATAGAATCAATAGACAATGAAGGAAATTCAATAACTATAATTTTTGATGATGAGAGAAGAGTATGTTATGAAAGCATGTACTTAGATGAATTAGAACTAGCTTATGCAATAACTATACATAAAAGTCAAGGAAGTGAATTTCCTGTAATAGTGATACCTATGTTCATGGGACCACCTATGCTTATGAATAGAAATCTAATATATACTGCTATAACAAGAGCAAAAGAGTTAGTTGTTTTAAATGGTTCGCCTAAAGCGCTAAAATTTATGATTGAGAATGATAGAGCGTTTGAGAGATATTCATCATTACGATGGAGAATACAAGATATTTTAAAAGATGATATTTTTAATGAATAGGAGAAGGGGGATTATATGATTTGGTTCAAATCCCATAAACATCATGCAGAGAAATCTATAAGTGAAAAGATTGAAAGATGGAGCAGGAGTTTTAATAAGAATTCTATGCTAAATATATTGGCCACGCCATACAGTTCACCAGATATATTTTTAAACACAGTTTTAAACTTTATGAATTCAAAAAAGAGAGTGTTATATATCACAAATGAACAAGAAGATAATATAAAATTCTTAAAGATTTTGAAAAGAAGCAGCGGCTTTAGAAATTATGCCTATTTTAGAAATAATGGAAGTTTAGATGAAGGTGTTCAGCTCATATTTTCAAATCATGAAAATGCTTTTGAATTAAGTATGAATTTTGATTTAGTGATATATGATGATATAAGCGAGTATGCGGATTATAGTAGAGATGAGATAGAGGAACTTACTATATCAAAGAAAACTCAAAAGTATCTAGTGTACTCTGTTGAAACTGTGCTTCTAGATGGGGATACTATGGAGCATGTATCGGGCAGAAATCCATTTATAGAGCCAAGGATAGTGAATACTAGAATAGACTTATCAAAAGATATACCGTATATCATATATGATTATATAAAGTGGTTTATAGAAAGTAAGAGAAATCTTATAATATATCTTCCTGCAAGTCAAAGTCGTCAGCTTATCTCAGAGTACCTTCAAAATATAGATGAAGAGTATGAGGATATAATATTAGATATTGAGAATGACTATAGACGATCTTTAAAGAAAATTAAAAATAAAGACATAGCAACTATAATTTTAACAAGCCCAATGTATAATATTCCTCAGGATGTCAAGAATGTAGACATAATAGTCTATTTTGCAGACAGCACTGAGTTTAAATATAAGAGACTCTTGTTTTTATGTGGGAAGGTAGGTATAAGCAATAGTGGAAACCTTGGAGAAACCATATTTTTATCTAATACTGTGACAGAAAATATGACTAAAGCTAAGGAGATAGCTAGAAGCTTCAATAAGTTGGCATGGGAAAGCGGTTTGTTGAAAGAGTAGAATACATCAAGAGATGCATTTTGAATACTATATATGATGAAGAAGAAGGCCTCTGCTTAAACTGCAGGAGGCCTGTTTTATATGATTTTTTATGCAGTAGCTGTAAAAAGAAAATATTAATTCCAAAAGATCCATATATTTTAGAAAAAGATTATTATAAGCTTTCTATATATAGTGCAGCTTATTATTCTTCTGTAGTCAAAAATATGATATTAGCTTTCAAGTATAAGGATGATTTTCAATGTGGAGAATATTTAGGTCAGTTAATGATAGAATGCATGAAAAATCTTAATCTTAATGATATAGATATGATAACTTATGTACCTATGACTAAAGAAAATAAGAAAAAAAGAGGATTTAATCAAAGCGAATTCTTAAGTATGATTATAGGAAGAAAATTCAACTTAGAAGTAGAAGAAACTCTGGAGAAGAAAAATGGCCACAGAAAACAAAAGACATTATCTGTAGAAGAGCGTTGGGTGAATGCAAAAAATGGCTATAAGTTTATAGGTGGTAAAAATGTAAAGGATAAAAATATTATGCTTATAGATGATGTGTTGACCACTGGTGCTACAGTATTTTATTGTAGCAGAGAACTTATGAAAAACGGTGCTAGAAAAGTTTGGGTATTGACTGTTGCAAAATCTCGTATATAATAATATTGTAGCTAGGTTTGTGGTTGAAAGTCGATGCCAGTCGCAGGCAAAACGATCCACGTAAGTTAAACAAAGTTTTAATGAGCATGGTGCGGCTTAGAAGTAAGTCCTGCCATATTTTAATATGAGAGGGTTAGTAGTGAGAGGTTAAATCCGGGTAGCAAAAGCTCCTGCAGGCGAGTGTGGGGTCAAAGACCAGGTCAGCTAGCTTCAAACCTTTGTATATCAGAGGTTCGCAGTCTTAAGGGGCTGCTTTTTTATTGCTTATTCCTAGGTTTTCCTAGTTTTTTCCCAGTCTAGTAAAAGCATAAACTATTTTGGGACTGCTATTCTATAATTTTGAAGTGCCTTTTTAATACCTTAATTCTTGATAATCATATGTAATTTTATAGGGATTTTTATATAAATATGACTGTTAAGAGCAGTCAAATATGAAGTATAAATGAATTTAATTAAAGAAGAGTAAAATAAATATTAAATTATCTGAAAATTATAAAAATATAATCTTTAGAGAAAAACATTGATATTGAAAGAAAACATAAGATAAATGAAGATAAATTTAAATATAAAGGTTTGAGAAGTTGATGGACATGGTATAAAATTAGATTAACAAAACATAATAAATAGGTGAATATCACCATAGAGAGGGGCTGGAATTTATGGAAATTAAAATCGTAGCTAAAAACATAGAGCTAACACAAGGACTTAAGGAGGCAGTTGAGAAAAAACTTTCTAGATTGGAAAAGTACTTTGGACCGGAGGTTGTAGCTCATGTAACTCTCAGTGTACAGAAAAAAAGGCAGATAGTAGAAGTGACTATTCCTTTTAACGGCGTTGTGCTTAGAGGTCAAGAAGATTTAGAAGATATGTATGCATCTATAGATTTAGTTATAGATAAATTGGAAGGACAGATAAGAAAGCAAAAGACTAAACTACAAAGAAGACAGGTTGGTGATTCATTAAGATATCAATATATAGATGATTTAAAGGAATGTGGCGATGATGAGCCAAAAATAGTGAAAACTAAGAGATTCTCTATAAAGCCAATGTCTACAGATGAAGCTATACTTGAGATGGAACTTATAGGACATAATTTCTTTGTATTTGAAGATGCGGACAATAATGATATATGTGTTGTCTACAAAAGAAAAGATGGGAATTATGGATTGATTGAACCTGAATATTAAAAAGTAATTTAAACCCTTAGAGTGAAATTAAAACTTCCTCTAAGGGTTTTATATATTTTACAATATGTCAATAATCATAATGTAAGCTAATTGTTGAAATATAAGTAGCTTAAATGGTATAATTTATAAATGAATATTCTATATATCATATCATGAAGAATAATAGTATAAGTCGACTTCTTAGATTCAGATGGTGTGAACTTCATCTTAAGGTTAGAAGTCGTTATCTAGAGGTGTGTTTATTGAAACATTTTCGTCTAAAAAGATGTGAAGTTATTTCAACGGATACCAATTGAGTAAAATTTAAATGATAGAATTATAGATTAATATTACAAGAAGTGTGAGGATGAAAAAATGGGATTTTTAGAAAAGTTTTTTGGAACATATAGTGAACGAGAAGTCAAAAGAATACAGCCCTTAGTAGATAAAGTAGAAAAATTTGAAGATAGTATAAAGCCTCTAAGCGATGAAGAACTTAGAAACAAAACAGAAGAATTTAAAAATAGATTAAATAATGGTGAAACATTAGATGACATATTACCAGAAGCGTTTGCTGTTGTAAGAGAAGCATCTGTAAGAACATTAGGACTTAAACATTATAGAGAACAGATTATAGGGGGTATAGTTCTTCACCAAGGAAGAATTTCAGAAATGAAAACTGGAGAAGGAAAAACTTTAGTTGCTACACTTCCTGCATATTTAAATGCTCTTTCAGGCAAAGGTGTTCATGTAATTACAGTTAATGATTACCTTGCAAAAAGAGATAAAGAGTGGATGGGACAAATCTATGAGTTCTTAGGGCTAAAAGTAGGAGTTATAACTCATGAATTAAATAATGAGGAGAGAAGAGAAGCTTATAACTCAGATATAACATATGGAACAAACAACGAATTTGGATTCGATTATTTGAGAGATAATATGGTTGTATATAAGGAGGAAAGAGTTCAAAGAGAACTTAACTTCTGTATAGTGGACGAAGTTGACTCCATCCTTATTGACGAAGCTAGAACACCTCTTATAATATCAGGTCAAGGTGAAAAGTCTACAGAGTTTTATAAAGTTGCTGATTACTTTGTAAAGACATTAAAAGAAGAGGAAGACTTCACAATAGATGAAAAAGCAAAATCAGTTATAATGACAGATAGTGGAGTGCAAAAGGCTGAAAAGTATTTCCATTTAGATAACTATGCTGATTCAGCAAACATGGAAATACAACACCACGTAACTCAAGCATTAAAAGCAAATTATATAATGAAGATAGATAAAGACTACATGGTTAAGAATGGTGAAGTTATCATAGTTGATGAATTCACTGGAAGACTTATGGAAGGTAGAAGATACTCTGATGGTCTTCACCAAGCTATAGAAGCTAAAGAAGGTGTAAAGGTAGAAAGAGAATCAAAGACTTTAGCTACAATAACATTCCAAAACTATTTTAGAATGTACACTAAGCTTTCAGGTATGACTGGTACAGCTCTTACTGAAGAGAACGAATTTAGAGAGATATATGGACTTGATGTTATAGTTATACCTACTCATAAACCAATTCAAAGACAAGATATGCCAGATTTAGTATATAAGACTGTAAAAGGAAAATACGAGGCTATAGTAAAAGATATAATTGAAAGTCATAAGAAAGGACAGCCGGTACTTGTTGGTACAGTAAGTATAGAAAAATCAGAAGTTTTATCAATGCTTCTTAAGAAAAAGGGCGTACCTCATCAGGTATTAAATGCTAAGTATCATGAAAAGGAAGCGGATATAGTATCTCATGCTGGAGAAAAGGGTATGGTTACCATAGCTACAAACATGGCAGGTAGAGGTACAGATATAAAGCTTGGCGATGATGTAGTAGAACTTGGTGGTCTTAAGATAATAGGTACTGAAAGACATGAATCAAGAAGAATAGATAATCAGCTTAGAGGACGTTCTGGTCGTCAAGGAGATCCAGGAACATCTCAATTCTATATAGCATTAGAAGATGACCTTATGAGAATATTCGGTTCCGAAAAGCTTGAAGGACTTATAGACAAATTAGGTTTAGAAGAAGACGAAGCTATAGAAAGCAAGATGGTTACAAAAGCCATAGAAAGTGCTCAAAAGAAGGTTGAAGGTAACAACTTTGATATAAGAAAGACACTTCTTGGATATGATGACGTTATGAATAAGCAAAGAGAAGTTATCTACTCTCAAAGAGCTGAAGTTTTAAGTGGAACAAACTTAAAAGAACAAGTTGAGAGTATGATAAACTGGGCTATAGAGAATGCTGTAAGTTCCCATATAACTGGAGTAGAAGATACATTTAATGATGAAGTAAAAGCTCTATCTCATTACATGGAAGATATGATAGGTCATAGAGCATTAATTAAGCCAGAAGAGCTAGAAAAACTTTCAAATGAAGAAATGATAGAGAGATATAAGAATATAGCTTTTGAAATGTATAATGAAAAGGAAAAGGATTTTGAAGAAGAACAAATGAGGGAAATTGAAAGAGTTGTTCTTCTAAAAGTAGTTGATACTAAGTGGATGGATCATATAGACAATATGGATCATTTAAAACAAGGTATAGGATTAAGAGCTTACAAACAACAAGATCCAGTTCAAGCATATCAATTCGAAGGAAGTAATATGTTTGATGAAATGATAGATAATATAAAGATTGATACAGTGAGAATGCTTATGCATGTTCAAATAGAAAAGGCGCCAGAAAGAGAAAGAGTTGTAAAGGAAACAGCAACCAACTACAGTGATGATGGAAATTCTGGAGCACATACTCCTATAAAGAAAGAGAAAAAAGTAGGCAGAAATGATCCATGCCCATGTGGAAGTGGTAAAAAGTATAAAAACTGCTGCGGCAGAGAGGCTTAGTATTGTTTAGTAGATTTGCAGAAACTCTTATTCTGCAAATCTATATTTATTTAGGCATAGAAAGGATGATAGGCGTGATATTAAAATTACAACAAGAATTAGGAAGTTTGGAAGGCCTTAGAGGTACATTAAATGAAATGAGGGACTCTCTTTGACTTGCCTAGCTTAAAAAAGAAGTTAGATGAACTTGAGATGAAGATGCAGAGCAGTGTTTTTTGGGATGACATTAAAAATGCTCAAGAGATTACTCAAGAAGCAAAATCTTTAAAAGATAGAATAGATGCATTTAATTCTTTAGAGCAGAGATTTGAAGATATATTCGAATTAGGCCAGCTTGTAGAAGAAGATGATGAAAATTCTATAAGGGATATTTTATCGGAGATAAAAGAACTACAAGATTCTATAGAGAACTTTAGAATAGAAATACTTTTATGTGGAGAATATGATAAAAACAACTGCATTTTAAATCTTCATACAGGTGTTGGAGGTACTGATGCTCAGGATTGGACTGAGATGCTTTTAAGGATGTATACAAGATGGTGCGAGAAAAAGGGATTTAAAACAGAAATTATGGATTATCTAGCTGGTGATGAAGCAGGAATTAAATCAGTGACATTAAAGGTAACTGGAGGGTATGCTTATGGATATCTTAAAGCAGAAAAAGGAATTCACAGACTTGTAAGAATATCTCCATTTAATTCTAATGGCAAAAGACAGACTTCTTTTGCATCGGTAGAAGCTATGCCTGAACTTACAGCAAATCAGGATATAGACATAAAATCTGACGATTTAAAGATAGATACCTATAGAGCTGGAGGGGCAGGAGGACAGTATGTAAATAAAACTGAATCTGCAATAAGGATAACTCACCTTCCTACAGGAATAGTTGTGCAATGTCAAAATGAAAGAAGTCAGCATACAAATAAAGAATCTGCCATGAAGATATTAAAAGCAAAGCTTATAGAGCTTAAAGAAAGAGCTCATAAGGAGAAAATAGAAGACTTAGCTGGCGAACTTAAAGATATGGCTTGGGGCAGTCAGATAAGATCATATATATTTCAACCATATACTTTAGTAAAAGATCATAGAACTAATTTAGAAAATGGTAATGTAAATAGTGTTATGGACGGAGAGATAGACGGATTTATAAATGAATATTTGAAACAGAGCAGCAATGGAACTTTGGATTTAAATTAGCTTGAAGTTCATGAGGAGGATTATATGAAAAAAATAGAAGAATTATTGAGTAAGGAACTAAATATAAGCTTAACTCAGGTGAATAATGTAATAGAACTTTTAGATGAAGGAAATACAGTTCCTTTCATTGCTAGATATAGAAAAGAGAGAACTGGAGGGCTTAGTGATGAACTTCTTAGAACCTTCAATGAAAGGCTTACATATCTAAGGAATTTAAATGATAGGCGTAATGATGTGTTAAGAATCATAGAAGAACAAGGAAACCTTTCAGAGGAAGTAAAATCTGCTCTTATGAAGGCAGAAACATTAACTGAAATTGAAGACATATATAGGCCATTTAAGCCTAAAAAGAGAACAAGAGCTACAATGGCGGTTGAAAAGGGATTAAAACCTTTATCAGAAGCATTATTTTCAAAAGATTTTCTGGGAAATATAGAGGATATAGCTGTTGAATTCATAAATGAAGAAAAAGGTGTAAAGTCTGTAGCGGAAGCTATTCAAGGAGCAATGGATATAGCAGCAGAAACTATATCTGATAATGCAGATTATAGAAAATGGATAAGAAGTTATGTGTTTAATGAAGGTATTGTAGAAACAAAGGGTTCATCAGAAGAACCAACTCCTTATGAGATGTATTATGACTACAATGAGAAAGTAAGATTTATTCCAGCTCACAGAATTCTTGCTATAAATAGAGGAGAAAAGGAAAAAATACTTTCTGTAAAGATAACATCCAATGAGGAAAAAATACTTCAGTATTTAGATAACAGACTTTTAAAATATAGTGAAAACCAAAATAAATATATAGCTATGTCTATTAGAGATTCTTTAAAAAGACTTATATATCCATCAATTGAAAGAGATATAAGAAATGAACTAACTGAAAAGGGAGAAGAAGGAGCTATAACAATATTCAAAGCTAACTTAAAAGCTCTTCTTATGCAAGCTCCTATAAAGGGCAAAGTTGTCTTAGGATATGACCCTGGTTTTAGAACAGGATGTAAAGTCGCTGTATTAGATGATACAGGAAAATTTTTAGAAAAGGCTACAGTATATCCAACAGTTCCTAAAAGCGATGTAGAGGGAACTATAAGAACTCTTAAGGAACTTATCTATAAATATGATGTAGAAGTTATATCTCTAGGAAATGGTACTGCAAGCAGGGAATCAGAAGAGGTTATAACAAGGCTTATAAAGGAAGTCAAATCAGAAAAGAACAAGGATATATATTATGTTATAGTAAATGAGGCAGGAGCATCTGTTTATTCAGCTTCAGAGCTTGCTACAAAAGAATATCCTGACTTAGACGTAACAATAAGAGGTGCTATATCCATAGGAAGAAGACTTCAAGATCCACTTGCAGAGCTTGTAAAAATAGATCCTAAGTCTATTGGTGTTGGACAATATCAGCATGATGTAACTCCAAAGAGGATGGATGAATCATTGAAAGGTGTTGTTGAAGACTGCGTTAACTCTGTAGGAGTAGATCTTAATATGGCAACTCCATCATTACTTTCATATATTTCAGGAATAAATGCATCAATTGCAAATAATATTGTTCAGTACAGAGAAGAAAAAGGAAAGTTTGAAAGCAGAAAAGAACTTCTAAAGGTAAAGAGACTAGGACAAAAGGCTTATGAGCAGTGTGCAGGTTTCTTGAGAGTTATGGAAAGTAAAGAAGCTTTAGATAACACTGCTGTTCACCCAGAATCTTATGAAGCAGCAAAGGCTTTAATAATAGAGCTTGGATATTCATTAAATGATTTAAAGAAGGGAGCTTTAAGTGGTATTGAGGCAAAAGCAAAAGAAGTTGGAATAAAGATGTTAAGTGAGAAATTAAACATTGGAGATATGACACTTCAAGATATAATAAAAGAGCTTCAAAAGCCAGGAAGAGATCCAAGAGAGGATATGCCTAAGCCTATACTAAAATCAGGTGTTTTAGATATAAGTGATCTTAAGCCTGGAATGATCTTAAATGGAACTGTAAGAAATGTATCAGACTTTGGAGCCTTTGTTGATATTGGAGTCCATCAAGATGGATTAGTTCACAAGAGCCAGATGTCAGATAGGTTTGTAAAGCATCCTTTAGATATAGTAAAAGTTGGAGATATAGTAGAAGTTAGAGTTTTAGATATAGATATTAAGAGAAAGAGGATATCCCTTTCAATGAAAAAAGAGGAAAAATTATAAAAACATATTGAATTATAAAAACAAAAGATATATAATAAATTTGTAAAATATAATAAAGTTATCTTCAGGGCAGGGCGTAAATCCCTACCGGCGGTATAGCCCGCGAGCCGTAAGGCATGATTCGGTGAAATTCCGAGGCCGACAGTATAGTCTGGATGAAAGAAGGTATTATTATTAGAAATGGTAAGTTATGCCCTGGCTTTTTGTCAGGGCTTTTTCTTGTTTCTAGTACTTATACCCTGGAGGATTATTTGGGAGGGTATCAAAATGGCAAACAATTCTATCAAACTAAACAAAATGGTAAAAATCTCATTTTTAGCGGCTGTGGCTGTTGTTCTTATGGCAATAGATTTTCCACTACCAATTTTTCCTGCTTTTTTAAAAATTGATTTAAGTGATGTACCGGCTATAGTAGGAGCATTTACTTTAGGACCAGTAGCAGGGGTTGTAGTTGAATTTATCAAGGTTTTTCTTTATGCTTTAATAAAAGGTACAAGCACAGCTATGGTTGGGGAAACAGCCAACTTTTTAGTTGGAGGATCATTAGTATTAGTTACAGGACTTATCTATAAGAAAAATAAAACAAGAAAAAGTGCAATTATAGGATTAATTGCTGGAAGTATAACAATGACTGTTGTAGCAGCACTTGCTAACTATTATTTTATGCTTCCTGCTTATGTGAAGTTTATGGGAATGACAATGGAACAAATTGTATCTATGGGAACAGTTGTTAATAGCAGCATAGTTGATCCGTTCACTTTGGTACTATTAGGAATAACTCCATTTAATTTAGTTAAGTGTTTACTTGTTTCAGTAGTTACAATGGTTTTATTTAATAAGGTTATACCAGTATTATCATCTGTAAAAGACGGAAGTGCAAAAGGTTCAAATAGAGCCGCCTAACATAAAATAAAGAACCGCTGGATTTTTATTCAGCGGTTCTTTGTTTATATCTAAATAAAACTTTCTAAAGACCTATTCCACATAAGTAGTGCGTCTTCTTTGTTATTAGCGTAGTATCCTTTGCGGATTCCTTCAACTTCAAATCCAAATTTCTTATATAGATTTTGAGCAATGATGTTAGAACGTCTAACCTCAAGTGTGATGGCAGTCCCATTTTCTTTATGGCAAATTCTTAATAGTTCTTTCACTATGGCAGAACCTATTCCCTTGCCCCTATATTCAGGAGAAACTGCTATGTTGGTTATATTTCCTTCGCCAATAATTATCCAGCAGCCTCCAAAACCAACGACTTTATCATCACATAAAGCTACTACATATCTAGAAAATTTATTTTCAAATTCTTCTTCAAAGGATTGAAAACTCCAAGGTATTGCAAGACTTTCTTCGCTTATTTTAACCATATCATTTATATGATTTTTAGAAGCTAAAATCACTTTTATATCACACATAGACTACAATCCTTTTTTTAGTTTTTCATCATATTCTCTTTCAGCTTGGGATTTTCTAAGGTATAGGGGATTAGATATATTTATATCATCGCTGATACCTTGAGATAATAATTTTATTCCAAGCTCTCCAAGAGAAGATGCTCTAGTATAGTTCAAATTGTTTGGAGCGAAGAAACAGTTTTCTAAAGAATTCTTTAAAAGTTCTCCATACTTTTTAGTTCCATCTCCAACAAAATATACAGGTTCATTAAACTCTTTTAATTTTGAAACAAGCTCATCTAATGAAAGCCTGTCATAATCCATAAGTTTTATCATCTCACCATTTTCAAACTTATATAAGCCGCAGTATACATTTTCTCTAAGTGCATCCATGATAGGACATACTATTCCATTAGCTCCATACAAGTTATAGGCTAGAGAATCTAGTGAAGATATAGATACATAAGGCTTAGAGCTTCCAAGGCTTAATCCTTTTATTGTAGCCATTCCTATTCTAAGTCCTGTAAAGGAGCCAGGGCCTTTAGATATTACAAATCCTTCTATATCATCTATAGTCAAATCTAATGACTTAAGAAGTTCATCTATCATAGGCATTATAAGTACTGAATGCTGCTTTTTATTTGCAAAATTCATTTCTCCTAATATTTGATCGTTACTAACTACAGCAGCAGTTGCAGCGTCTGTTGCTGAATCTATACTCAAAACTATCATATAATAATCTCCTTTATATAATCATATTGCTCTCCATGAGGAGTTAAAGTGATTTTTCTCACATTTTCCCCTAGGCTAGGCACTTTTTCTATTTCTATGTTTAAAAAGTTCTTTGGAATAAGTTCTTCTATATAATTAGCCCATTCAATGATAGAGACACCTTCACCGAATATATACTCGTCAAAACCTATTGCACTTATTTCATCTGGGTCATTTACTCTGTATACATCAAAATGATAAAGAGTAAGTCTGCCGCTGTGATATTCATTTACTATATTAAATGTAGGACTTGTTATGTATTCATCTATTTTAAGACCTGTAGCAAAACCTTTAGTAAGATGAGTTTTTCCAGTGCCTAAATCTCCTATAAGACATATTATATCTTCAGAGTTGCATAGTTCACCCAATTGTTTTCCTATATTAAAGGTTTCCTCCACGCTATGTACCAAAAATTCCATAGTCAATGACCTCCTAATATTAAAGTCTATCCTTTATTTTATCCTAAAATCTATAAAAAGAAAAGCTTAGGGAATATTTCGATGTAATAAGTTTGACTTGAAATTTACTAGAGGTTAAAATTAAGTAAGTATTATTTAGAGGGTGATTTAATTGAAACGAGGTTGGAAACTTTTAATAGCATTCATAATCACTAATGCAGTTGTGATTTCAGCCATAGTAGTAAGTCATAATGTTCAGCAGAAAAAGTATGCACCTATGTTAGATGAAAAGGAAAGAGAAAGTTACATATCAATCATGGTTCCCACAAAAAGCTTGTATAATATGGTTCTTGACATTGTAGGAGATGACCATGATGTTTCATATATGTTTAAAAATGACAATGAAAATTTAAATTTTGAATATACAAATGATAGCGTAATAAATGTTGGGAAACAGGATTTATTTTTGTATATGGGAATGGAAAATGAGCCTTGGGTAGATGGATTTTTGGATTTGGTGAAAAGAGAAACCCTATCCACTTCGAATATATCTAGAGGTATCATATCATTACCTCTTACAAAGCCTAGAAAGATAAAGGAAAAGGAGTATAAGGAGAATCCATATTATTGGATGAATTTAGAAAATTATAAAACTGCTTTGAATAACATAAGAGTTGCTGTTACTGAAAAGGACACTAGGAATAGAGATAAATATGAAAAAAATTTCAAAGAAGCTATGGAAAAGATTAATAAGCTTGAAGAGAGTTTGAATGAATCATTAGAAAAGGTAAGTCAATATACTTTTGTTGTAAGAGAAGACACATTTGATTATTTTCTAAAATACAAGGGATTAAAAACTATAAAAATTCCTAAGGAGTTAAAAAAAGAAGAATGGGATACTATGAAAGAAAAATTTAAAGAAACTAAAAAACTTATTTTTCTATGTGGTTATAATGATATCCTTAGAGAAAATGAAGGCATAATAACAGAGTTTGGAATGAAAACTATGTATATAGATATAGATAAATATCATAATTCCAATTATGAATTTTTACAAAAGTTAGTTGAAAAATTCACGAGTTTCGAGTCTGAAAAATAAATGTAAAATATGATAGTTTTAAAATATGCTCATATTATTAAAGTAATACTGCTAGTTTTTTTGATATGAGCTATGAAAAAGCAGAAATGATATTGGTTATTATAGCAGCAGTGGTTTTATTTATCGGTATTTGTGCAATTAATAGTCCAAGGACTACAGCAAAAGATTTTATTTACCAGTACAGTAGAACAGCTTCTCATCAAGATATAAAATCAAGATGGGGACAAGATTTTGATTTAATAAGGTCAGGCTATGGATTTTTTATACGTTTCTTTATAGTAGGAATCACTATGGTGATTTATTGCTTTGCTATAGAGAAGATATTTTTTTAGTATTGTTTTAAGGGTCGTCTTTTTTAGAGCAATGCGAAGAAAAAAATGTGTTGCAAAATTTACTGAATTAATTTATAATAAATTTTGTCTTAGGGGTATAGCTCAATTGGTAGAGTAGCGGTCTCCAAAACCGTTGGTTCCGGGTTCAAGTCCTCGTGCCCCTGCCAAAAATAGTCAGTAAAATTACTGGCTATTTTTTTGTTTAAAAGTATTAAATTTTAATATGAAGCAATTGAAATACATTTTAAAAGATATATTTTTAAATAATATAAGAAATATTAACAATATCTTAAAAAAAGTTTTTTTTATAATGAAATAGTTAAAAAAGTGATTTTAAAATAACTTTAGAACTGTGATATACTATAGCCAATAAAAAAGGGGTAACTCTAGTTATTGGGAGGAATTATGGATAAGAATTGTAGGCTAAAAGTAGAGTTAAGTAAAAATGAACCGAGTGAGACTATTTACAAATTTATACTAAATGAAAATGGAGAAAATATTGGCTGGTGTCACACAAAATTGAATAAATTTGGTGCTGTAGAAATAAATTATGAGATTTACAGCCAATATAGAGGACTTGGATATAGTATAGAAGGTATAGGAAGCGTACTAAAGATGTTGAAAGATAGTAACCTTAATATGAAAATTGTCGCTAAAGTAATTGAGAAGAATATTGGAGCATGGAGAGTTTTAGAGAAAACAGGATTTAATTTAGAAAAAGTATTTCTTGACAAAGATGAAAATACTATGGCTAGAATTTATATTTATAATATATAATGTAGGCATTCAATAGATTAGAATATTTAAAATTAATTGATTTTTATTATGTAAAATTATATAATGAGAATTGAGCATAAGCAAGAAGAGAAAACTTTACTTGTTTTAGCTAATAAATAGTATTATTTGACCTCTATAATAGTATAGAGGTCTTTCTTATTAGGGGGAGCTTTATGGATAATATAAACAGCATTATAAATGGAATAAAACCACTAAATGTACAAGTTATGAAGGATGTAAAGACAAAAATAGACAATTTAGCTAAGCCTATAGGAAGTCTTGGAACATTAGAAGATATAGTTATAAAACTTAGCGGAATTAATGAAAAAGCTGTAAAAACTATAGAAAAAAAGTCTATAGTAATAATGTGCGCTGATAATGGCATTGTAGATGAAGGTGTATCGACATGCCCTCAATCCACAACTCTTACTGTGTCTCTAAATTTTGTAAAGGGAACTACAGGAGTGTGCCTTTTAAGTAAATATGCAGGATCAGATTTAACCGTTGTTGATATAGGTATAAATGCAGAGGTTGATGATTCAAGGATACTAAATAGAAAAATTTCTTATGGTACAAAGAATATAGCAAAAGAAGCAGCTATGTCTAGAGAAGATGTGATAAAAGCTATAAATGTAGGAATAGATATTGTAAAGGATTTGAAGAAAAATGGTTATGAGATGCTTGGTACAGGAGAGATGGGAGTAGGAAATACCTCTACTTCAGCAGCGGTAATAAGCGTATTAACTGGAAGACATAGTGACAGTATAGTTGGGAAAGGATCTGGGCTTACGGACTTAGGACTTGAAAATAAAAAAGAAGTTATAAGAAGAGCTATAGAAGTAAATAAACCTGATAAAAGTGATACTATAGATGTGTTAAGTAAGGTTGGAGGGTTAGATATAGCAGGGTTATGTGGATGCTTCTTGGGTGCTGCTTATGAGAGAATTCCTATAGTTATGGATGGAGTTATTTCTGCAGCAGCAGCTTTATGTGCATATAGATTAAATCCATTAGTTAGAGATTATATATTCCCATCTCATATTTCTATGGAAGAGGGAAGTAGAACAGTTTTAGAAGAAATGGGATTGCAGTCTATGATTAATTTAAATATGAGACTTGGAGAAGGTTCAGGATGCCCATTTACATTTAAAATAGCGGATATGGCTCTATTCACTTTATGTAATATGTCATCTTTCAATGAATCAGGAATATCAAAGGATGATTATGTAGACATAAGGGAAGATGACAGCCTTTAGGAGGATTTATGAATATTTATTTTGTAAGGCATGGTAAAACTGAAAGTAATGAAAAAGGAGTTTATTATGGATCCTTAGATTCATCTATAAATTCTATTGGCAAGGATCAGGGTAAAAAACTAAATGAGTATTTAAAAAATGTAAATTTCACTAAAGCCTATGTGAGTACGCTTAAAAGAGCAAAGGAAACTTTAGCTTTAATAGAACCTAAATGTAGCATTGTTGAAGATGAAAGGCTTAAGGAGCGAAGCTTTGGCGTTTTTGAAGGTCTTACTTATGATGAAATAAAGAGTAGTTTTCCTAAAGAACATGATATTTGGATTAAAGATTGGGAGAATTTCAAGCCAGAAGATGGAGAAAGTTTTAGAGATTTTTATGATAGAGTAGAAAGTTTTATTTTAGATGTTGAAAAAGAAAATGAAGATAATATATTAGTAGTAACTCATGGAGGAGTCATAAGAGCTGTATATTGTCATATATTAGAAGGAAATCTTGATTTTTATTGGAAATTTGCAAGTAAAAATGGAGATGTATCTGTTATAAAATATGAAGATAATTACATGTACATTGATTCTATAGTTCATATAGACTAGGAGGAGAATTGAAATGAGCAATATTACTTTAGTAACTGGAGGAAGCAGAAGTGGAAAGAGTTCTTTTGGTGAATCTCTTTTGAAGGATACAGATGATGTACTTTACATAGCTACTGCAATAGTGACAGACGAAGAGATGGCAGCAAGGATAAAGAGACATAGAGAAAGTAGAAATCAAAACTGGCTAACTTACGAAGGATATAAGAATTTAGATGAAATTTTAGGGAATTATAGTGAAAAAAATATATTTTTAGATTGTGTCACTGTAATGACTACAAACCTATTATTTGATAGTCCTATAGATTTTGATAAAGCAAGTCAGGATGAAATAGATAAAGTGACTGAATATATAAAAGGGCAGTTTACATTATTGATTTCAAAAGCCAGAGAGTTAGATAAAAATTTGATTCTTATCACTAATGAAGTAGGCTGGGGACTTGTGCCAGAATATAAATTGTCTAGAATATTTAGAGACGTAGCGGGATTTGTAAATCAACATATAGCAATGGCTTGTGATGAAGTTTATCTAGTGAGCTGTGGAATTCCATTAAAATTAAAGGGGTAATTTTAGAAAAATAGGAGCAAAGTTATGAAAAAATATTTAAATGGGTTTCTTCTTATGATACAATTTATGACTAGAATACCCGTAAACAAAGAACTAAGTTGTAATATGGATGATTTTAGAATAGGAATATCATATTTTCCTATAATAGGACTTATAGTTGGAGGAATTCAATATTTGATATATTTCCTTCTTCAAAATATTATAGCATCAGAAATTGCTATTGTAATAGCTGTCATAGCGGGAGTCATGTTGACAGGGGCTCTTCATGTTGATGGACTCGGAGATGTCTTTGATGCATTTTATTCATTTAAAGGTGGAAAAGATAAAATTCTAGAAATCATGAAGGATAGTAGAATGGGGACCTATGGTTCACTTGCAATTTTCTTTGATGTTCTTTTAAAGATAGTATCATTTATACTTTTAGAACAAAGAGGACTTATAAGCCTTATGATAGTAACTCCTGTAATAGGAAGAGGTGCTATGGTATTTCTTTTCTCTATAGGTAAAAGTGCAAAGGAAAAGAGTAGCGGAAATGTTTATATAGGGAACTGTGGTATAAAAGAAGTTATAATAACCTTTGTGGAGATTATGATAATAGGAACACTTATAGTTGGACCTATTAGAACAATATCACTTATAGCATGCTCATATATTATAGTGTTTTTATTCAATAAGTATTGTAATATCAAGATAGGAGGACTTGTTGGAGATACTTTAGGGGCAGGTAATGAGTTAAGTGAAATTTTAACTTTAATTATATCTAATTCATATTTATTCTAAGTTTACGGTTTTAGGAGGAGGAACATATGGTAATAAAGATATGGGGCAAAATAATGAAAGATACTAAGATAGTAAAAGATTGCGTAGTTATATCAGAAGATATAGATGAATATCAGGCATGCCTTACATATTGTATAAATGAGATATGCGATAAACTTGATATAGCAAAGCCATACTGGCTCCCTGTAAACTTAAAGAGGTACAATCAATTTGGAAAGACAGCTTTCAATAAGGATAACTTCATTGAGGATATAGAGTTCGATAAGTTTGTTATTGAAGAAATAGAAGATGATGATAAGTAGAATTCAGTATATAATAAGGATTTAATTATAACAAAGAGTATTTAATCTAGAGAACGATAAGAAATGTATGTTTTTATTGTTCTCTATTTTTATGTAAAAAAATATAATAAAAAGCAGTCAGTATTTCACTGACTGCTTTTGGCAGGGGCACGAGGACTTGAACCCGGAACCAACGGTTTTGGAGACCGCTACTCTACCAATTGAGCTATACCCCTTCGAACAATAATATTATAATACAAATTTTATGTAATAGCAAGTTTTTTTACAAAAAAATAATTTAGATACAATTTTGTAACATATTATGGAAGAAATAAAATATAATGGAGATAGGTGGTGGTAATATGAGAGAATTTTTTAAAGAGAAAAAGCTTGAGAAAAACTACATAATTATAATTTTTATATTGCTTTTTTATAATATGTTGTCTATTGAACTTTACTTATATTTAAACTTACGAAGCAATACTGTACAAGCTTCTGAAATAGAAGATAAAGTTGATAAGCCAATAAATGAGGGAGTAGTGGAGCAATCTCTTAGGTATAGAGCAAACGAAGATGAGAAAGTTTTTCTTGAAGATGTCTATAAAAACGATGGGAAAAAAACTGCATATTTAACATTTGATGATGGACCAAGCAATTATGTAACGTCTGTGATATTGGATATTTTAGATAAATATAATATAAAGGCAACATTTTTTGTTGTAGGAAATATGGCTATGGAAAATAGCAAGATTCTTAAGGAAGAGTATATTAGAGGTCATAGTATAGGCTCTCATAGCTATGATCATGACTACAAGAAGATTTATGCTAGTGAAGATAGTTTTAGAGAAGAAAAAGAGAAAGGGTTTAAAGTTCTAAATGATATACTCGGCAATAAATTTGAAACTAGATTATTTAGGTTTCCAGGAGGTTCTTTTGGAAATAATAAACATAGGTTTAAGGAGATTTTGCATGAAGAAGGAAAAGTTTATGCAGATTGGAATGCTTTAAATGGTGATGGAGAAGTTCAAGGTGCCAGTGAAGAATGGCTTTTTAATAGACTAAAAGAAACTGTAAAAGGTAAAGAAAAGGTAGTTGTATTAATGCATGATACAAATGCTAAAGAAAGTACCGTAAGGTCTTTAGAAAGTATAATCCTATATTTGAAAAATGAAGGATATGAATTTAAATCTATTAAATAATGAAAAATTAAGATTATTCATATTGAAATTTGAAGATTTAAATGTTAAAATTGCATTAAATTACCACAATGAATGTGTACTCATTGTAAATGAAAGTTAAATAAAGGGTGATTACTAAGCTATAAATTAGCTTTGTAAAATAAATAAAACAGGGGGATTTTTATGAAGAGAAGAGGGATGTCAAAAATTCTTGCATTTACAGTTTCATTAGCATTAATAACATCTAACATGTCTGTATTTGCAAAAGAAGCCTCTAAAGAGGCACTAGAAAAGAACAACTCTGAAGTACAACAGAAAGTAGACGAATTAAAGAAGCAGCTGTTAGATGAAAAGGAGGAAATTAAAGATACTCTAAAAGATCCAGAGGAATTGGTTAGAGTCATAGTCGAGACTAACGGAAAAAGTGCTATGGAACGATCATCAATGCCAACTCCTTACGCTGTTGAGTCAGCTAAAAATGATATTCAAAAAGTAGAGAGAGTTGCATCTGACTTAGAAGGAGCAGAAATAAGACACAGTTATGGAGTAACGTTTAACGGCTTTAGTATGGATGTAAAAGCAAAAGAGGTAGACAAGCTAAAAGACATGTATGGGGTGAAAAATGTAAGATTAGCTAATACTTACACTGCTGATATGACTAATGCTAAAAAACTTACTCAAGTTTATGATGAATGGAAGGACTATGGATTTAAAGGAGAAGGTCAGCTTGTTTCTATAATAGATACAGGAATAGATTATGAACATAAAGATATGAAAGCACCTTCGGAAAAAGCAAAGCTTAAACTTACAGAGGATTCAGTTAAGGAAAAAATAGATAAATATGATCTTAAAGCTGAAAAAGGAAGTTATAAACTAAAGGGATATTGCACAGAAAAAGTTCCATTTGCTCACAATTATGCAGATGCAAAAGGTAGTTCTATAAAAGAAGATATTGTAAAAGATACTAAACCAGATGGCGGGCATGGAATGCACGTTGCTGGAATAGTTGGAGCTAATGGCGATGAGGAAGAAGTTAAAAATGGAGCTGCTATACAAGGTGTAGCACCAGAAACTCAGCTTTTAAACATGAAAGTTTTCTCAAATGATGTAAATAGAAAAGGTGCATACAGTGATGATATAATTGCAGCAATAGAAGACTCTATAATTTTAGGTGCAGATGTAATAAATATGAGTTTGGGAGCACCATCTGGATTCCAAGATAGCAATGATCCAGAGCAACAAGCAGTAAAGAAAGCAACAGAGGCTGGAATAATAGTAGTTATTTCCGCTGGTAACTCATCTACATCAACATATCCATATGTTGATCCTAAGGTAAAAGATACTTCTACATCGGGAACACCAGGATTATCAGAAGATGCTCTTATGGTGGCGAATTATCAAAATTCAGCTATATCAGCTAATGCTATATCAATAAAAGTATCTGGAAAAGATGATCGAAAATTCCCATTCAAGGCTCATCAAGTTAAGTTTGGAAATAACGAACTTAAAAATTTTGTGGATGGAGGTCTTGGAAAACCAGAACAATTAAAAGATGTAAAAGATAAGATTGTTCTAGTTCAAAGAGGAGAATTAGCATTTACAGATAAGATATTAAATGCTCAAAAACAAGGGGCAGCTGGGGTTATAGTTTACAACCATGAAGCAGGTGGAGACGCAATGGTTAGTATGGCTACAGATCCTAGTATAACTATACCTGCTATATTTACATCTCACAATGCAGGTGTTGCTTTAATAAATGATATTTCACATGATCCAACTGTAGTGTTAAATGATGGAACTGTACAAGTAGTAAATCCATCAGCAGGAGATTATGATGATAGTACTTCTTGGGGACCTGCTCCAAATCTAGATTTTAGACCTCAAATAGCAGCTCCAGGAGGAAATATAACATCCACTGTAAACAATAATCAATATGATGTATATAGTGGAACTTCTATGGCGGCTCCACATGCAGCTGGAGCTATGGCTATAATAAAACAAGAAATTGAAAAATCTAAAGATAGTTTTAAATTTGCTACTCCAAGAGCTTTAGTTGAATATGCTAAAAATTGTGCCATGAACACTTCAGATGTAAAGAAGGATGGCTCAGGAGTTCCATTCTCTCCAAGAAGACAAGGTTCTGGACTAATTCAATTAAATAATGCAGTAAAGAATAGAGTTACTGCAACCTATGATGGAGAATCAAATGTAGCTTTGAAGGAAATAGGAAAAGATGGTAAGAGCTTTAATATAAAAGTTCAAAACTATGGAACAAAAGAAGCAGTGTATGATTTGTCAATATTAGATGGAGTTTTAACAGATGGTGATACTGAGTTTAAACAAGGAATGAGTAAAGATATAGTCCTTTCAAAAGATAAAGCAGATTTAACTTTTGGAAGTAAGACAATAAAGGTACCAGCTGGGGGATCAGTAGAATTTACTGCAACTCTTACTATAGGAAATTTAGATGCAGAAAGATTTTTAGAAGGATATATAATGCTTACATCTAAGACAGAAGGTGTTCCAAACCTAAATGTTCCATTCATGGGTTATTATGGTGAATGGGATCAAGCTCCTGTATTAAGCAATTTTGTATGGGATCAAGAAAAGAATAACTTCTTATATAATGATCAGAAATTAGCAAGCAGATATGCTTACGGTATGAATGGTAAGAATTATTATGCTAGTGATAAGCCAGAAGAATTAGCGTTCTCACCTAATGGTGATGGAAACATGGATAGTTTAGTACCAGTAATATATTTTATGAGAAATGCAAAATCATTTACAGTAGAAGTAGAAGATAAAAATGGAAATAATCTTGGAGAAGTAGCACGTGATACTGATTTAAGAAGACAAATTTATAACAGTCCTGATGGAAAAGGAAAGAAGATTTTCTTATGGCCACAATTTGCTTGGGATGGAAAAGTAAATGGAAGTCTAAAAGAAGAGGGAGAATATACAGTTCTTTTAAAACCAGTTGTAGGAATTGAAGGTGCTGAAGCTCAGGAATATAGAATTCCAATGAAATTAGACGTAACAGAACCAGAAATCAATATAACTTCACCTTCTATTACTAATAGCAGAGAGTATGAAGTGGCATGGACAGTTACTGATAATCTTTCAGGAGTAGGTTTAGAAGGCATATTTATAAATGACAAAATTGTTAAAGATGTAGATATAAAAGCTGATGGTAATAATAGAACAGCTAAGATAACTTTGCCTGAAGGTCAAGATAAAGCTGTTATTACTGTTCTCTCAATGGATAATGCTCACAATTCTCAAATGAGTAAATTAAATGTAAATATAGATATTAAAGCACCAGTTGTATCTATAAATGGAATAAAGAATAATGGTATTTACAATAAAGATGTAACTCCTAATGTTTCTATGGATAAAGAGGGAACTTTAGAACTTACTCTAGATGGAAATCCATATGAAAATGGAACAACTGTAAATGCAGAAGGAACTCACGTATTAAAGGCAGTAGCAAAGGATTTAGCAGGTAATATAACAACAGAAACTTATACTTTCACTATAGACAAGACTGCACCAGAAATATCAGTACAAGGAATAGAAGATAAAGGATTATACAATAAAGATGTAGCTGCAAAAGTAATGACTAATGAGGAAGCTACGCTAGAGATTACTTTAAATGGAAAGGCTTATGTGAATGAGACAGCTATAACTGAAGACGGAAAATATGTATTAAAGGTAGCTGCAACAGATAAAGCTGGAAACAAATCAGAAAAATCATTTGAATTTTCGATAGACAAATCTAATCCAGAAATAAAAGTTGAAGGATTAAATGATGGATGGGTTTACAATAAAGATGTAACTCCTACTATCTCATTTGGTGAAGAGGTTAAAGCTGAAATAACACTAAACGGAAAAGCTTATGTAAGTGGAACGGCAATATCTTCTGAAGGCAATTATGAATTAAAGATAGTTGCAACAGATAAAGCTGGAAACAAAAATACTGTAATTTATAAATTTGTCATAGATAAAACACCAGCTGTAGTAAAGATTACAGGTGTTGAAGATGGCGGACATTATAATAAGGATGTAACTGTAGGATTATCAGTTAATGAAAAAGCTGAAACTTCAGTATTATTAAATGGAAAACCATATGATCTTGGAAATCCTATAACAGAAGAAGGTAACTATGAGTTAGAAATAACTGCTATAGATGCTGCAAAGAATTCAACTAAAGTTGTAGTTAAGTTTGTTATAGACAAGACTGCTCCAGAAGTTGTAATAAAAGGTGTAGAAGATGGTATGGCATATAAGAGTGAAGTTAAGCCAGAAATAACTGCTAGTGAGGATGCTACTATAACTGCAACTTTAAATGGAAAAGAGTATAAGCCTGGAACAATGATAAGTGACGAAGGTCAATACGAGTTAAAAGCATTTGCAGTAGATAAGGCTAATAATAAGTCAAAAGAAGTTGTAGTTAAGTTTACAATAGACAAGACTGCTCCAGAATTTAAGATATCTGGTGTAGAAGATGGAGAAACTTATGACAAGGCTGTAAAGGTAAGCGTTGAATCAGAAAAGGATGCAGTTGTAACAGCTACATTAAACGGCAAGGATTTTGACTTGACTAAGGAAATTATGGAGAATGGAGAATATAGCTTAGTTGTAAAAGTTCAAGACAAAGCTGGTAATGTTACTGAAAAGACTATAAAGTTCACTATTAAGATAAAGAATGATAATCCTGGTGGCGGTAGTGGAAGTATTGATAAGCCAACTAATGATAAACCATCTACTGGGATTGGAAAACTTCCTCAAACAGGATCACCAATAAGCTTTGCTGATATAATGACATTTGGAGTTGTTATGACTCTAGCCGGTGTTGCTTTCTTATCAGAGCAAAGAAGAAGAAATAAAAAAAATCAAATAAATGATTTAAGATAAATGATATAAAGGAGCAGATTTCTTAGGAAATCTGCTCTTTTATTTGAAATAAAATACATAATAAGAACTTCAATCCTCAATTACATAAAATTAAATAGAGTATTAATTCTATGAGTGGTCAAAATAGTAGTGCAAGGAGAAAACTTGCAAAATAAATAAAACCCTAAATTACGAGGAGGAATGTATTATGGCAAAGAAGTTAGTTCCAGAAGCAAAACAAGGATTAGCAAATTTTAAGAATGAAGTAGCTTCAGAGCTAGGAGTTCCATTTAAGGACTACAACGGAGATCTTACATCAAAACAATGTGGATCAGTTGGCGGCGAAATGGTAAAGAGAATGGTAGAAGCATACGAAAAAGGTATGAAGTAGACCAAAGTCTAATTAACTTCTATCACGATAGTATTTTTGCTATATCAGTATCTATATAAATAATTATAGATAAGGCAAAAATAGGCTTAGGGTAAAAACGGGAGTCTCAGATTTGTAGAAGATAATTATCTTCTACAGGTTTGAGGCTCTTTGTTTTTCTAAATTACTATGATAAAATTAAATGAGAACTAAAGTTCGGAGGTGTTATAATGAAAGGCGTTAAGATTCTGCATTGTGCAGACCTGCATTTTGACAGTCCTTTTAGAGATTCTGATCCTTCCTATAGGGAGAAGAGGAAAGAGGATCTAAGAGAGACTTTCGGAGCCATAATAGATAAAGCAGTAAACGAGGAAGTAGACATAATTTTAATGGCAGGGGATTTGTTTGATAATGCAACAGTTATGAAAACCACCGTAGATTATGTTATAAGAAAATTAAAAGAGATACCACATATAAGAGTATTTATCTCTCCAGGTAATCATGACCCTTATCATGGAAAATCATTTTATAAGATAATACCATGGCCAAATAATGTCCATGTATTTCAAGATAAACTTGAAAAGATACATATAGAAAATTTAAATACAATTGTTTATGGAATAGGATTTGGAGATAGTTATGAAAGAATAGGCCTTATAGAAGAAATGAAAAGTAAAATTGATATAGATGATAGCAAAATAAATATAATGGTACTACATGGAGATGTGACTGCCGGTATAAGTGAATACAATCCTATAACTATAGATGATATAGGGAAAAGTGGAATGGATTACATAGCTTTAGGTCATAAACATGATTTTTCAGGAATTCTTAGAGAAGATGATACTTTCTATGCGTATAGCGGCAACCCTGAAGGAAGAGGATTTGATGAATGTGGAGAGAAGGGAATAATTCTAGGAACTGTATATAAGAACTATGTAGAATTAAATTTTCACCCAATTTCAAAGAGAAAGTACGTTATATGTAGTGTTGACATTTCTGGATGTAGAGATTATGAAGAAGTAAAGAGTATGATACTTAAAGCTTCAGAGAGTTTTTCAAGGGAGAAAAATTTGTTTAAGCTTATGCTTTGCGGGGAAGTCTCAGAAGATTTCATAATAAATAAAGAACTTTTAAATCATAAGATAAAAGATGATTTCTTTTATGTAAAATTAGAAGATAATACTACAATATCAATAGATTATGAAGAGATAGCAGGAGAATTTTCTCTTCGAGGTTTGTATGCGAAGAAGATGTTAAAGTCTATAGAGGAAGAAACAGAATCTTCAGAAAAGGAATTCCTTTATAAGGCACTAAAGCTAGGAATAGAAAGTTTAACTGCAAAAGAGGTCAAAATGAAATGATAATAAAAGAATTGAATATAAAATCTTTTGGGGCTATTAAAAATAAAAAAATAAGCCTTACAGAAGGGATTAATGTAATATATGGTAAAAATGAAAGCGGAAAGAGTACTACAGAGGGCTTTATAAGTATATTATTATATGGAATGAGCGGTGGTCGAAAAAATTTAAAACAGAATGAGAGAAAAAGGTTTATACCTTGGAAAGAAAATACAGCTCAAGGAGAAATCCATATCAAACATGGAGAAGACGAAATTATAATAGAGAGAACTTTTGGATCAACTAAAAAAGAAGACACTATAAACTTCATAAATTTTCTCACTGGTGAAAAGATAAAAGGAATAACTAAAGAGCCAGGAAGATATTTTTTAGATTTATCAAAGGAAAGCTTCATGAAGACACTCCTTATAAAACAACTTGGGGCAGAAGTGGCAAGAGATAAGGAAGAGGAGATAATGCAAAAACTCACCAACTTGGAACAGGGCGGAGACGATAGTATATCTTATTATGAAGCGGTTGCTGTCCTTGAAAATTATAAAAAGTTTTATGTTGGAAGCAGAAAAAATGGAGAACTTGATTCATTAAGAAAAAGGCTATTATTATTAACAGAAGAGCTCAGCGACTCTTTAAAAAGAAATGAGGATGGAATTGAAGATGAGATAAAGCTTAAAGAGTTGAAAGATGAAGGTGAAAGCTTAATTAAAAATCTTAAAGCTTTAGAATTATATAAAAAATACATGAGAAAAATGAATCTTCAAAAGGAATATGAAGAAATCTCTAAATATCTAAAAATGAGTAAAGACCTTGGAGAAACCAAAGATCAGTATGATAGGGATTTAGGACAATATATAAATGAAGAAGTATTAAATAGAATTAGTGAAGATTACAAACAATACGAAAGTTTAAATGATGAACTTATATACCAAGAAGAGTGTCTAAAAGAAGCTGAAAGCAATTATGATATCTTCAAGGATGAATATGAGAGATTAGAGGCTTTTCAAGGTTTAGAGGATGATGTTGACATAAAGCTCATAAAGCTTTTGGAAGAAAGAAAGGGCGCTCTAATTAAACTAGAACATCGCAGTAAATGTAAAAAAAATTTAGATAATATAGAAAATGAGATTAATGAGGTAAAAGGCAAAATAGAAAAATATGGTATAATAGATGATGAGAGAAATGATATAGATAAGATTCTGGAAAGATACGAAGATGCCTTGAAAGAATTAAAATATCTTTTAAACACATACTCATCACATAACAATATTACTATATCAAATGAAGAGATTAAAAAAAATAAAATCATGGCAAATCTTTTAGAAATAGGAGCTATAGCTTCTGCTGGTATTTTTATTTTTCAGCTCATAAAAAAGTCAGCAGGAATACCAATGTATTTTCTGGCTATAATCTCTATTGTATGTATTTTTTTATCATTTAAAATTAAAAATCATGCAAACTTAAATGAGATGAGGATGAAAGATGATCAAAAGAAATATGATTCAATAAACTCTCTAAAGGAAGAGATAGTTTCTATAGAAAATAAACTAGAATCATATTACAATAAGCTTGGAATTAAGAATTATGAGGAATTTGTTGCAGCCATAAAATGTTATGATGTCATGAAAGATAAGGAAGAAAGACTTAAATATGTTATGAGGGAAAAACTTATAGAATTTAACAGCTATGAGGGAGAAAGTTTGGAAAACAGTTTAAATAGAGCGAATAACATGATAAACTTTTTATTAAACCATACATCATGCGAAAATGAAGAAGAATTTCTTAGAAATCATAAACTTTATGAGGAAAAAGCTTTTCAAATGGATTCTCTAGAAAGAGAACTTAAAAATTTAGAAAGCAATGTCTCAACAATAAAAAATAAGTTGGACATTAAGGAAATTGAATTAAAGAACGAACTTTCAAAAATAGAGAGAGGGTATATACCTCTAGAAAAGCTTACAGAAGAGATTGAGATTTTAAAGAATAAGCTTAAAATGAAGGTTATGGTAGAAAATGAAATAAAGAGAGTTGAAGATGGATACAAACTTCTTTTAAAAGATAGGCATCTTGAAGACATGAAGGATGAACTGCAGGATATCTTTAAAGAGGATATAGATTTTTCATTTGAAAAAGAAGAAGATGTTGATACATGTCTTAAAGAGAATAATGAAAAGCTTAGAGAAACAGAAAAATCTATAAAAGATGTTGAAAATTCTATAAGCAATAGGTTTAAAGGATTTAGAGAACCTTGGATTATAGAAGAAGAGATAGAAGAAGTAAAGTCAGCTATAGAAAATGGGGAAGAAGCTGTAAAAATAGCTGATATAGCTTTAGAAAATTTGAATCAATGTTTTAAAGAGCTTCAGAAAAACTTTGGACCAAAGCTTAACAAAATAGTAGGGAAAATATATAGTAAACTTACTGATGGAAAGTATGAAGAAGTTAAAGTAAGCGACAATTATGACCTTCTTGTAAGAGATAACAAAGAAAATTCCTTAGTTGAAGCTAATTATTTAAGCAATGGAGCTTTTGATCAAGCGTATTTTGCACTTAGAATGGCATTGATAGAAATGATATTTGGTGAAGATAAAGTTCCTATAATCTTAGATGATACATTTATTCAATATGACGATGAGAGAACTCTAAGGGCTCTAAAGATTCTTGAGGAATACAGCGAGAACAAACAGATAATTCTTCTTACATGTCAAAGTAGAGAAAAGGATTATTTTGAAAGGGTGGATAATGCAAATATAATAACTATGGAGGGGATCTAGAGAATGAATAAAAGGTATAAATATGATAATCGTATTAGGGGATATGAGAAATTTCAAGATAAACTTTTAAAGGTTGCAAGAACTTACAGTAATATAAGACTTATAATAGCATTTGCAGCTATAGTACTATGTGTTGTATTTTATAAAATGCGCAGAGAGGATTTATTCATAATAAATCTTGTGGTTATGCTGACTGCATTTATATTTATAGCGGTAAAGCATTCTAAGGTTATAGCCTTTATTAAAGAGGTAAAGATCTTAAAAAATATTAATTTAAATGGAATCAAGAGAATTGAAGGAAAGTTTGCAGAGATTCTAGATACTGGTGAAGAATTTAAAGATGAGGAACATAACTATTGCAATGACTTGGATATCTTTGGGGCATCATCTTTATTTCAATGGATGAATAATGCTGTTACATTTAAAGGAAGAGAAAGACTAAGTCGTATTCTTAAGGGAAATATGAGTTTTGATAAGAATATTATATATAACAGGCAGGAGGCTATAAAGGAATTATCTCCTCTTGTTGGTTTCAGACAGAGATTACAAGGCAAAGCTATTATAAATGCTGAACATATCTTAAATCCTCAGGATTTTATAGAATGGGGAAAGGAAAAAGGAAAAGACATATCTAATATGTTTATAATGGTGCTCTATATAGACTCTGCCGTGACAATAGGATTCTTTATAGCTGCAATGCTTAACTTAGTATCATTTGGATTTTTTATGGCTATGGTGCTTTTAAATGTAGTAATAATTCAAGGTAATAAGAAAAATTTAGGAAGCAGTCTAGATATGGTTGGAAAACACTATAAGGCTATGGTTTCCTATAGAGATATGTTAAGACTTATAGAAAGAAGAAATTATAAAAGCAGATTATTAAAAGGACTTAAAGATAAGATAAAAAATCAGAGTTTTGACAGCTACAAAGAATTTGTTGAGCTTACAAAATTAACTGAAACAATAGAGGATAGACAAAATGCCATATACCTTTTATTGAACATTCTTTTCTTTTTAGATTTTCACTACTATAACAAACTTAACAGCTGGAAGAAGATATATGGTGACAATATAGAAGATGTCCTTGATGTTATAGCTGAATTTGAAGAATTAAGCTCTTTTGCAGATATTTATTACAATAATGATGATTATGCATTTCCAATTATAAAAGATGACTTTATAGTTAAGGGGGAAGATATAAGGCATCCTCTTATAGGAGAAAAGGCAGTAGGAAATCCTATATCGTTAACTCATAAAGGAAAAGGATGGATTATAACAGGTTCAAATATGGCTGGAAAGAGTACATATTTGAGGACTATAGCTATAAATTTAGTTTTAGCTTATAGTGGAAGTGCTGTAAGAGCTAAGAATTTTGAATGTAGCCCTATGGAGATATACACATGTATGAGAATTGGTGATAATTTAGAAAAGAGTATATCATCTTTTTATGCAGAAATTTTAAGGGTTAAAGCTATAATAGAAAGTGTAAAATCAGGAGAGAGGGTATTTTATCTATTAGATGAAATATTTAAGGGAACTAACTCAAGAGACAGACATAAAGGAGCAGAGATACTTATAAATGAACTTTCAACACTAAATACTTTAGGTCTTGTTTCAACTCACGACTTAGAACTTGGAGAAATAGAAAACGAAAAGATAAGCAATTATCATTTTGAAGAGTATTATGAAGACGGTAAGATAAGATTTGATTATACCCTTAGAAAGGGAATAAGCACTACACAAAATGCATTGTATCTTATGAGAATGGCCGGTATAAATTGTTAATATAAAATAGCTGAGGATGTTAATCCTTAGTTATTTTTATGCAATAAATAGAGAGTTATGGAATGAAAATTTGTATCTTGACATAACAAATGCTAGATATTAGAGTAATAATGTTACTATTAAAAAAGGGGGAATTATAACAGTGACAAAAAGAATCAACTTAATAGATGGGGAAATTGTACCAAGTCTTATAAGACTTGCGCTACCTATTATGGGTACATCGTTCTTGCAGATGGCCTATAATATGACGGACATGCTATGGCTTGGAAGAGTGGGGAGCAGTGCTGTAGCTGCAGTTGGAACGGCAGGTTTTTTTATAATGTTTGCCAATTCATTAGTTATGATATGTAAAGCAGGAGCAGAAATAAAGGTTGCTCAGTCAATTGGAAAAGGAAGAGAAAATGAAACAAGACTATACATAGTAAATAGTATACAAGTCAATATTATACTATCTATAATTTACAGTACTATAATTTTAATGCTTAATAAACAGCTTATATCATTTTTCAGGCTTGGTGAAAGCGGTGTTGTAAATATGGCTGAAGAGTATCTTATAATTATGGCTTTAGGAATGATTTTTACATTTATAAATCCAGTGCTTACGGCTATATTTAATGGGGCAGGTAATAGTAAAACTCCATTTTTTATAAATACATTAGGTCTTATTTTTAACATAGTTGCTGACCCGATTCTTATATTTGGGGTAGGACCTTTTCCTGTAATGGGAGTAAAGGGAGCAGCTATTGCAACAGTAATGGCGCAGGCAGTTGTAACTTTATGCTTTATAGCAGAGATAAAAAAATCTAAAGAAAGCTTTTTTAAGTTCACTCTGCTTCAAAAAATTCATTGGAATTATGTAAAAAAGATTTCTAAAATAGGTATGCCTGTGGCTTTGCAAAGTGGATTATTCACTGTGTTTGGAATGTTTATAGGAAGAATAATAGCAGTATGGGGGGAAGTGCCTATAGCAGTTCAAAAAGTAGGAACTCAAATTGAGGCTATAACTTGGATGACAGCAGGGGGATTCTCAACAGCTCTTGGAACCTTTGTTGGTCAAAATTATGGTGCTAAGAAGTATGACAGAATCTTTAAAGGATATAAGGCAACTATGGGATTAGCCATTGCAGTAGGAGCAATAACCACTATTTTGCTTATAGTGGGTGGAGAATTTATATTCTCACTATTTATACCAGAGGCAGAAGCTATAATGCTTGGAAAAGATTATTTGAGGATACTTGCTTATTCTCAGCTCTTCATGTGTATTGAAATAACTACAAGCGGAGCATTTAATGGCCTTGGAAAGACACTGATACCATCTGTAGTAAGTGTAATTTTCACTGGACTTAGAGTGCCAGCTGCATATATACTATCATCTGAAAATTTACTTGGATTAAACGGAGTATGGTGGAGTATAAGTTTAAGTAGTGTGTTTAAAGGTGTGATACTTACATCAATATTTGTGTATTATATGAAAAAGAAAAAAGAAAAGCTTTTTAGAAAATAAGTATAAAGACGTTATTGCCTAGGCAATAACGTCTTTATACTTATTTTTATTGATTGATTTTTTAAATAACATATAGTTCATAGAAGGTACCTTTTTTAATGACAATATATTATCTGAAATCATAAAACTTTCGTCGCTAAACTCATTTTTAACTATATCATCTAAAGTTATATCTTTTAAAGCATAAGAAAAGTTCCATGTAAAAGATGAAGCTTTGGAAGAAAAATTAAAAACACCTATATATATGTCACTATCAGTATATAATAAAAATCCAAACACATTATTTTTGTACAAGTAAGGAAGTATTTTGTGGGATTTTTTTAGTGAAAGTGATATATCATTGTATATACTGGAAGAATCATATTCCTTAAAATTTGTATTTATGAATAGCTCAAGTAGTTCTTTCATTTCAGCATTTTTTATAACGTGTTTTTCATTGTGGATATAAAATAAATTGTACAAAATAGAGTTTATTAAAAACTGATGATTAAACTCATATTTTGAATGGCTTGAAAAAATAGTTTTAGATTGATGAACTATTTTTTTGTAAGCGATATTATATCCAGGGCATAATCCAATAGGAATATCAGAAACGCATATAGTTATATTAGGGAACACTTTTTTTATTATTGAAAGAAAGTTGTTTATTTCGTAAAAGGAATTAAAAACTTTTTTTGAAGCAGTAAGCTCCAGATATTCAACTAAGTCATGAATTTCTAGGACATCGTTTTTTAAGTGCTCATTTATCCAAAGAAGTATGTAATCTTGCCCATCTTTTGACGAAATGTCTATAGCATAAGGGGTGGAACTTTTGCTTTTAACATAAGATCCATTGACCTTCAGGGAAAACGACTGTGGTTTTTTTGTAAAGAACATTGATTGTAAGGAACGTTTCTGCATTTCATAGAATTTCATATTTTTCTTAGGGATTTCATTTATATATATATCTAATATTTTTGATACATATGAAGATATCATGTTGGTATAACTTATATCCCAAGAAAAATATAGAGGATCTAATATAATCTCTTCATCACTTTTTAAAATATGACTTACAAAATTATAACTTGGATTTATTGAAATATTATTTTTAGAGTAATCAAAGTTTATAGAAGTATACGAAGTTTTAGACCCTAAAAACCCTATAAGAAAATTAGCGTAATCATTGCTTGAGAAAGCGGTGAAAAGGTAGGAACTCGCAATTTTATCCTTTATAGGGTGAATTTCTACAGGTTTTTTTAGGGAATTATCATATTGCAGTATAGAGTCATAATCTTTTTTATTTAGACTAAATGCTTCGAAAGAAAGATTATTAAGTATAATATCGTTTTTTGAAGTATTTATTATAGAAAGATTTAAAGTATTAACATATATCTGCATCTTTAAAAAAACACCATTATATATATTTAGACAACTGTTATTATCTTCGAATTTTATGATATAATTTTTATTATTGATTCGTACATTTATATTATTTAACTTAAGATACATTACATCACCTCATCAGTAGGAATATATTATATATTATACCATATATTGTAAAATAAGTATATAGCAAATAGAAAGGAATAAAAAATGGAGTTTACTAAGAAGGAAAAAAATTATATAAAAAGTAAGCCTTATTGCTTAAATGTTCTTAGAGGACCCTGCGAATGGTATAGAGATTTGAGTCTTAATAGAATTGCTTACTTAAAAAATAATTATTGTTTAAATGAAAAACAAAATATAATCTATCTAGCTGAGAAGGAAAATTTAGATGAAATTCAAACTAAGTTTTTACAAATAGATCAAAGCAGAGATTACTTATCATTATTTAGCTTTTTAAATGTTGGCGTAGCATTCTATCCTTTAGAAGAATTAAATAATATGACATCACTAGAAAATTATAGTCACATATTTATTGAAGGAGTGAAAGCATTTAATTGTTATAGAGACGAAATATTAGAGTTTTTAAATCATGACTGTAAACCTTGCTTGAGTATATTAGCTGAAAATAGAGATAGAATAAAGAAATCTGGCATATCTATAAAATTTAAAAATGTAAGATATGCTTTACCTAAAAAAGATAATATGAACAATACAAAAGAATGCGTAAATGAAAGAAATTGTGAAAGTAACATAGATACGGAGTTTGAATGTTTTAAATATGTAGATTTAAGACATGGAAATGCCATTTCATATAAGAGAGAAATATCAAAATTAGAAGAGATAATTATAGGAGAAAATAAGGAGTATGTTGATAAAAAGAGCCTTATAGAAGTTCCATTATATAGCAATATAGCAGCTGGAGAACCTATAGAAATAAATCCTGTAGCAGAAGACCATTTTTATATACCTGACTACATGTTAAGAGGAGTTAAAAATTGCTTCTTTCTTCAAGTAAGAGGAGATAGTATGAAAAATGCGGATATAAATAATGGAGATTATGTACTTATAAGACAGCAGAATTCGGCCAATAATGGGGATATAGTTGCAGTAGATTTAGATGGAGAAGCTACATTAAAGAGACTTAAACTTAATAGTAAGGAAGCTTATTTGATGCCTGAAAATCCAAAATATAATCCAATAAATTTAAGAGAAAATATGGGAACAATATTAGGACTAGCTGTAGCAATAGTAAAGAAAATTTAAAATTTTAAAGGTTTTAATTTGAAAATATATGTGATATAGTATAAATACTAACAGTAAATCATAGATTAATATTGCTTTAGGAGGCATAGCTATGAAAAAAAAGTCAAAATTAATAATAACAGCAGCAGCTTTAGGAGCACTTGTTGCCACTTTAGCTAAAGATAAAAAAAATCAAACAAAAGATATAAAAAAATCAACTTCACAAGATTAACATAAGATTTTGATTACAAAAATATTGTCAGAGAATAATGTTTATTCTCTGACGTTTTTTTATATTACTTATTTTGAATTGAATCTTTTGGAAGTCTGTCATTTTGGAACATCATATATACGTAAAATGGAATGCCGAGAAGCATTAATATAAATCCGAAAGTTACAGTTTCAAATCCTGAACCATAAATAGCATATATGCTATATGCAAATGACAGTGCTACAATAATAGATTTTTTAAGTCCTTTTCTAGTAAACAACTCATCTTTCTTAAACAAAAGTACCACTTCTGCACATACACATATAGTATAAATTGGAAGAAATGATAAAGTAGCAAGTAGTATCATGAAATTAAATGCTGTATTTAAAGATGATACGTAATTTAAAATTAGCAGTAAGTTAGTTAAGATACCGCTTATTACAAGAGAAGACACTGGTGTTTTATACTTAGGATGAACTTTGTAGAATACTTTTGGAAATATGTTTCTCTCAGCAGCAGAAAATGAACTTCTAGCTGTTGTCATAAGCCAACCAGAGGTTGCTCCTAAAGTAGAGATTATAGCTCCTATGGCTATAAAGTTTCCACCCCAGCTTGAACCAGTTACGTAATCAATTATTTGAGCTAAAGGAGCAGTTGAGGACATAAGCATTTCTTGAGGTATGGCTCCAGCTGCAGCTATAGATATAAGCAAATAAATAATTCCAGCAAAACTTATACCTATTATGGTGCTTTTCCTTACTATTTTTTCAGCGTTTTTAATCTCTCCAGCAGTTACTGTGCAGCTTTCAAGCCCTATAAAACTCCATAGTGCAACAGCTATAGCTGATGGTAGTGTAGATACTCCATGAGGTGTAGTGCTTCCAACTGGAGTAATAAGATTTGTAGCATCAAACTTTGAAAAAGCAATTATTAAAAATACTAAAAGAGGAAGTATTTTTAAAACAGTGGTAATGATTCCGATAAAACCAGCTTCCTTAACTCCTCTAATATTTATGTATGTAAATCCCCAAACAATAAATGTTGAAATTAAGAATGATAAAAGACCATTTGATTGAAGTATAGGAAAAAAATGTGATAAATAATTTATGCAAGCAGTTATTATAGCTGCATTTCCAACCCAGGAGCCTACCCAGTAGAGCCATGATACCAAGAAAGCTGCAAAGCTTCCAAAAGCTTTTTCAGTATAGATTATAGGTCCTCCTGTTTCAGGGAATCTGCTAGATAGATTTGTGAAACTAAGAGCAAGTAAAATTGAACCTATGGCTGTTATAATCCAAGCTATAATAGTAGTTATGGGGTCAGACACTAAAGCCATAGAAGTTGGGGACATGAAAATACCTGAACCTATAGTATTTCCTATTACAATAGCTATAGCAGCTGTCAGGCCAAGTTCTCTCTTTAGAGAATTCTCATTAGAAAGATTTGAGTTGTCACTCATTTTAAGACCTCCTATGATATTAAGAATAAATAGTATTGCGTATCGGCTATAATTTTTGAAACAAATATTTCTATTAAAAAAACATCCATGATATACAAGATAAAACTTTACTCATGGATGTAGAATTTAGGCCTATTTTTAAACTAGTCTGTGTTATTAGTAATATATCCTTTTTGTACAAATTATATTCTATCTCTCTGAAAACATATCTTCAGTAATATCGATCATATTTTCTTCTACATTTTTCTTCTCATCTTTATTAAGGTATGAAGATAATTTGTTTTTTGCTTTAATTGTTGTAGAGCTTGCTTTTTCTTTTATATTAGTATTTAATTCCTTTGCAGAATTAGTTAAATTTTTTCTGGTTTCTTTACCTGATTTTGGAGCAAATAGTATTCCAGCAGCTATTCCAGCTAAGAGACCAGTAGTACAAACTGCGATATTTTTAGTTGTATTTTTATTTTGTTTTTTCTTTTTAGCATCAATTAGATTTTTTAACATATATGTAAACCTCCTTATAGTTTAACTAATTAAGAGTATAACAAAAATTTAAATGGTTTTCTATACATTTTAAATGGTAACTATAACGTGTTTAATAATTTATGAACTTTATCTAATCGAATGGATAGAGGTCTGAAAATATGGTAAAATGAAATCATAAAGATAAAAATATATTTTAAGGGGAAAGGGTTTGCCATGAATATTGCGTTCTTTCTGACACCTAAAAATGAAGTTATATATGAAAATATAGAGTCTAACATGAGACAAGTTATTGAGAGGATGGAGTATCACGGATATACTGCCATACCACTAATAAATAATCAAGGAAAATATGTTGGAACTCTTACTGAAGGGGATATACTTTGGAAGCTTAAAAGTAATCCTGAACTTAATTTTTCAAATACACAACGAGTAAAGGTGCATGATATACCAAGAAGAATAAGACATAAATCAGTCACTATAAATTCAACTATTGAAAGCCTGATGTCATTAGCAGCTAGTCAAAACTTTGTACCTGTTGTAGATGATGAAGGAATTTTTATAGGGATAATAAAAAGAAGTGATATAATAAACTATTGTTCAGATGCGCTTATGAGCTGTGAACAGAGAAATATAGTTTAATAATAAGAATAGTTGTATAAACTTAAAGAGTGCTATAAGAGATATGCACTCTTTTTATATATAATTATATTCTTTAAGATGAAACCGAACAAAAGAAACTGACAATGTAATATTATAATGACTAAAAGCAGGTTATATATACAAAAATATATATGATCTGTTTTTTTTTTTATAAAATATATATTGAATTATTTAAATTATAGTGATATACTTTTAACATACCCCTCATACGGGGAGGGGGTATATAAAAGAGGTGAAATTATGAACGAAGAAAAAAAGGCAGCCTTACAGATGTTAAAGACATCAAAAGGACAAATAGAGGGAATAATAAAAATGATAGAAGATGGCAGATACTGCATTGACATATCTAATCAAATAGTAGCAGCTCAGGCACTTTTGAAGAAAGCTAACTCATTAATTTTAAAACAGCATATGAATCATTGTGTCAAAGAAGCGTTTCTTCACAATTCAGGAGAGGAAAAAGTAGATGAAATAATAAGTGTCTTAGAAAAGATTATGGGAAAGTAGGGATATATGATGGCAAACAAGATTTTAAATATAGATGGCATGACTTGTGCTGCTTGTGCAAAAGCTGTAGAGAGAGTGACTAAAAAACTTGAGGGCGTTGAAAGTGCTTCTGTAAATATAGCTACTGAAAAACTTAATATATCATATGATGAAAATAAAGTTACTGTTGAGCAAATTGAAAATGCTATAGAAAAGGCTGGTTACAAAGGAAAGTTAGAAACATTAGAAAAGACTATGGTTATAGAGGGAATGACTTGTGCTGCATGTGCAAAGGCTGTAGAAAGAGTGACTAAAAAACTTCCAGGAGTTGTGGAATCCAATGTAAATATAGCTACAGAAAAATTAAAAATAGTATATGAACCATCGCTTACAGACATAGCTGATATAAAGAGAGTTATTTCTAAAGCAGGGTACAAAGCATTAGAAATAGAAGAAGGAAAGAAAGAAGAATCAAATAAAGCTGAGAGAGAAAGCAAAAGTCTTTGGAAGAGATTTATAATATCACTTATATTTACAGCTCCTCTTCTATATATTTCTATGGGTCATATGATGGGACTTCATCTTCCATCGATTATAGACCCTATGATAAGTCCATTAAACTTTGGAATAGTGCAGCTTCTACTTGTAGTTCCAGTTATGTATACAGGAAGAAGATTTTATGTTAATGGGTCTAAAGCATTAAAACTTATGGCGCCTAATATGGACTCACTTATTTCTATAGGCACTCTAGCAGCAGTTTTATATGGATTATTTGCTATATATCAGATATATATAGGAAACTCAAAATATGCAATGGATTTGTATTTTGAGTCAGCAGCAACAATATTAACTTTGATAACATTAGGAAAATATTTAGAAAGTGTATCAAAAGGAAAGACTTCAGAAGCTATAAAGAAGCTTATGGGGCTTGCACCTAAAAATGCTACTATAATCAGAGATGGAAAAGAGATTGTTGTACTAATAGATGATGTTATGGTGGATGATATAGTTATTGTCAAGCCTGGAGAAAGGCTTCCTGTGGATGGAGAGATAGTAGAGGGAAGTACATCAATAGATGAATCCATGCTTACAGGGGAAAGCATACCTGTAGAAAAGAATATAGGTTCCAAAGTAATAGGGGCTTCTATAAATAAAAATGGCTATATAAAATATAGAGCAACAAAGGTTAGAAAGGATACTACACTTTCTCAAATAATAAAGCTTGTAGAAGAAGCCCAAGGGTCAAAAGCACCTATTGCAAAACTTGCAGATGTAATTTCAGGTTATTTTGTTCCTACAGTAATAGGACTTGCAATTTTAGGAGCAATAATATGGGTTATTGCAGGCAAGGATACTATATTTGTGCTTACTATATTTATATCTGTTCTTGTAATAGCGTGTCCATGTGCATTAGGATTAGCTACACCTACAGCTATTATGGTAGGGACAGGAAAAGGAGCAGAGAATGGTGTTCTTATAAAGAGTGGAGAAGCATTAGAAAATGCTCACAAAATAAATGCTATTATTTTTGATAAAACAGGAACGATAACTGAGGGAAAACCTAAGGTTACAGATATAATAACTTATGATATTGATGAGAAAGAACTGTTATATTTTGCTGCTACAGCAGAAAAGGGATCGGAGCATCCTCTTGGAGAGGCAATAGTAAAAAAAGCAGAAGACGAGAACATAGAATTTGGAGCATCAGATAAATTTACAGCTATATCAGGAAGAGGCATAGAGGTAATTATAAATGGAAAAGATGTTTATTTAGGAAACATAAATCTTATGATGGATAAAGAGCTGCCTTTAAAAGATGTAGATAAGCAAATGGAGAGTTTATCATTAGAAGGTAAAACTCCTATGATAATAGCTATAGATAAGGATATAAAGGGAATAATAGCTGTTGCTGATACTATAAAGCCTAGCAGCAAAAAAGCTGTAGAAGTGCTTCACAATATGGGAATCACAGTAGCTATGCTTACTGGTGACAATAAAAATACAGCAAATGCTATAGGAAGACAGGTTGGGATCGATAAGATTATAGCAGAAGTAATGCCTGAACATAAATCAGCAGAAGTAAAGAATCTTCAAAAACAGGGGTATAAGGTTGCTATGGTTGGAGATGGTATAAATGATGCCCCAGCTTTAGTTGCTGCTGATGTAGGTATAGCTATAGGTTCTGGTACTGATGTAGCTATAGAATCAGCAGATATAGTTTTAGTAAAAAGTGACCTCATGGATGTGCCTATAGCCATAGATTTGAGCAAGAAAACTATTAGAAATATAAAAGAGAATTTATTCTGGGCATTTGGATATAATACATTGGGAATACCAGTGGCAATGGGATTATTATATGCCTTTGGAGGACCGCTACTAAATCCTATGATAGCTGCATTAGCTATGAGTTTTAGTTCAGTTTCAGTTTTGTTAAATGCTTTAAGATTAAAAGGCTATAAGCCTTTAAAATAAATTAGTGCATGGAGATATGCACCATATAATTAAAAGGAGATGTATAGATATGAAAAAAGTAATTATAAATGGAATGAGCTGTGGACATTGTGCAAACCATGTTAAAGAGGCTTTAAGTGAAATAGGAGCTAAAAATATTAATGTAGATTTAGCTTCCAAATGTGCTACTTTTGATGGAGAAATATCAGATGAAGCAATAAAAAATGCTATAGAAGACTATGGATATGAAGTGGTTGAAATTCAATAAAAATTTAAAGTAAATATAAAAAAGCTGCCTTTAAAGGGGCAGCTTTTTTGTGTACTTATCAATGTTGAAAATTAATTATTACAAACTAGTAGTTACTCTGTTCGTAAATGCCTGCAATAGTATCGAACTCATTTACATCTTCTATCTCACCAAATTCATCACCGGAAAGAGTTGGATAATAATACAGTATGAATTTATCATCCTTGTCCACTATATTTTCAATTAAAATATATCTTTTGTCTAAATTACAATCTTTTATAGTAGCTAAAGTTTTATACTTATTTCTTCTTCCTGTGTCATTGTTAGTAAGGTCTAAGGTAAAGTTGTCATGGAATGTTACGCAAAACCTTTCATGATCGCAATAGTTAGTATGAGAATTTCTTCTACAATCACTGCAGGCTTTAAATTTACATTCTGCTACACAGTTTAGACATTTACAGGTTGAACATGTAACAAGTTGATTTAAAGATTCAATATTTTTAGATTTGTAGCTTTCCAAATTAGATATTGAACTATCACCTTTAAACATAGAAAACAGCCCTTTTTTCTTATTTGAAGATGTTTCTGAAGCTTCAAGCATATCAATATATTTATCAAGTACAGGAAGCTTTATAACATATTTTCTCTTAGAGAGTTCATCCTTTTCTAAAAAAGGTGAAATGTTGTCTATAGCGTAGTTTATATCTACAAACACCTTACCGAAGGAGTCTTTTTCCTTTTCTATAAATTCTCGAGTACTCATGATAGCACCTTCTATTTATTCTTGTATTTTTCAAGTTCAGCATCTAAGTCTAGGTTATTTAAATCTTCAAATTCTTTGTCTAAAGAGTTATTGTCTCTTAAATCTTGAAGACCTTCGGCCATAGCTTCTTTTCTTTGAATTTTTCTCTCTATATCATCTATATTTATTTTGTTAGATGATGTTTGAACGTTAGATAAAATTTCATTTACTTTTTTGTTTGCTTCAGCGTTATTGAATCTAGCTGCAGCTTCATCTCTATAGTTTCTTGTTTCTTGAATTTCTTCTTCAAGAGCTCTTAAATTCTTTTTAACTGCTTCTGCCTTTACAGATGCTTCGTCATAACTCTTCTTTAATGACTCGTATCTCTTATCTGCATCCAATTTTCTTTCTAAAGCTTTCTTTGCAAGGTCTTCATTGCCTTTTCCTAAAGCAAGCTTAACCTTACCTTCGTAATCAGCAGATTCCTTTTGGCACTCTTCCATCTTTTTTTGGATTTCTCGTACATTGCCTAATATTTGAGCTGAAGAAAGTTTTGCTTTTCCTAAGCTTTCTTCCATATCTCTTATCTTTTGATCCAATAGTTCAATTGGATTCTCCATTTCATCTAAAGTATTATTTACCTTTGCTCTAAACATGTTTGAAATTCTATTAAATACTCCCATTCTTATTACCTCCGTATTATTTATATTTTTTATCAAAGTAACGTTTTATTGCTTTGATAATTATGATTATTAGTATTAATAATACTACAAACTTTAACACAGTTCCAATAGAAAATCCACGGCCTCCCCCATAATAGGATCTACCCCAAAAAAATGGGTTTGGAAAGAAGGATCGGCTAGAACTTCCACCTGAACCTGAGCTGCTATTATAGGTGGACTCTTTCTTTGAACTGCTGGTATTATCATTGCTTGAACTTTTATCCTTTGAATTTGAGAAACTTCCAGACTTAAATCCACCAGAGTTTGAATTGCTACTGGAAGATGAACCGGATGAACTTTTACTTCCGCTATTAAAATTTCCGGATTTAAATCCACCAGAAGATGAAGAAGTTCCACTTTTTCCAGAAGAAGAACTTGAACCACTACCAAAGGAACCAGATTTAAAGCCACTTGAACTTTTACTAGAAGAACTTTTAGTTGAAGAACTTTTGCTAGAAGAGCTTCTACTTGATGAGCTCTTAGAGGAAGAACTTTTAGCATAAGCTATAGTGGTAGAAGATTCACCGCTGTTAATATCAAGCTGAGAAACCCCAAAATCTAAATAACAAGTGAATAAAAAGATAAATGTTAATAATATACTAAGTATAATAGGTCTTTTATTCTTATTTTTAATTGTTGACACCCCCCAGAAAAATAAATTACATATAATAAATATATGTAATTACCTAATTTTAAGTATACATGATGTATTATAAAATAGTAAGACAGAATATATGCTTTTATAGAAAGATTAAGATTTTATTAACATAGTATGATAATATTTCATTGAAGACTACCATATAAATCGAGTAAAATATAATTATACAAAACTTAAGGAGTGTTATAAGATGAGTGAAAATGAAATGTCTATGGAAGAATTACTAAGCCAGTACGATTTGAAAACCTTAAGAACAGGTGAATTAGTGAAGGGAACAATTTTGAAGGCAACTTCTGAATATATTCTTGTAAATATAAATTACATGAAGGATGGAATAATAGAAAAGAAAAATTTATGTAATGAAGATGAGAATATAGAAGAGCTTTTCCATGAAGGAGATTCAATAGAAGCTATAATAGAAAGCTTTGACGATGGAGAAGGAAACGTTTCTTTGTCAAAGAAATCTGCTGATGAGAGAATTGCTAGAAAGAACATAAAGAAAGCTTTCGATAAAAAGGAAGAGATAACTTTAAAAATTAAAGAAGAAGTTAAAGGCGGTCTTGTAGCTGATTACAATGGAATGAGAGTATTCATACCTGCATCTCATGCATCAGTTCATAGAGTTGAGCTTAAAAACCTTATAGGTAATGAATTTAAGGCTGAAATCATAGAACTTGACCTAAACAAAAATAAGATAGTTGCTTCAATAAAAGTTGTAGAGAAGAAAGAATTAGAGGCTAAGAAGGAAAAGCTTTGGAATTCTTTAACCAAGGGAGAAACTAGATGCGGAACTGTAGTTAAGCTAATGAGCTTTGGTGCATTTGTTGATCTTGGTGGAATTGAAGGACTTGTACATTTAAATGATTTAAGCTGGAAGAGAGTAAATAAGCCAGAAGAAGTTGTATCTGTTGGAGACAAGGTAAATGTTTATGTAATAGACTTTGATAGAGACAGAAATAGAATTTCTTTAGGACTTAAGAATATAGAAGAAGACCCTTGGAACAAGGTTGAAACTGAATTGAAAATTGGAGATGTTGTACAAGGAAAAGTTGTGAAATTCATAAACATTGGAGCCTTTGTTGAGGTTATGGATGGAGTTGAAGGTTTAGTACATATATCAGAAATATGTGAAGATAGAATAGCTAAGCCATCAGAAAAGCTTGAAATAGGACAAAAGGTAAATGTTAAAGTACTAGATATAAATACTAAGAATAAGAGGATTTCTTTAAGCATAAAGGATGCTGTAGAAAAGCCAAAGGAAGATTACTCAATGTACAATGATAGTAGTGATGAAGGAACAAGTCTTGCAGAGCTTTTAGGAAATAAACTTAAAGATTTAAAATTAGATTAGAATATTTTAAGGGGATTTGATCCCCTTAAATTTTTTTAGAGGTGATTAACATGAATTTTCCATTGAATAGTGGAAAAAAAAGAAAGCTTACAGTTGGTATGATTATAATAATTCTTTTAGGGGTAATGGAACCATTTGTATGGCTTCTTCTAATTCCATATGGTATATATGTTTTAAAGAAGATAAAAATCTATAAAAGTGAAGAGGCAAAGTGTTTTGATAATGCAGTAAGAGCCTTCGATAAAGAAGACTATGAAAGAACTCTTGAGATACTTGATAGGAAATTCAATTATGAAGAATTAAAAAAAGATATAGTTGTTATGAAATCTTATTGCTATTATAAGCTTAATAGGCATAGAGAATTTTTAAGTCTATGTGAGACAATTCCAGAGAATCAGATGGAGTATAACTACACATTGCTTTTGGCTAAAGGAGAAGCTCTAGAATTAATTGGAGATATAGAAAAGGCTAAGGAGCTTTATGGGACTCTTATAAAAAGGTTTCCTAAAAGTGAATTTTTAAAAGAAAAATTAAAATAGATTTAACTCATTTTAATTACAATATATTATTTATTAAGTTGTAAAAATAATAAGTATTAATGTCGAAAAAAATGATATTAAAGAAATTAATGGCACTTTGTGATATAATAGCAATTATATTATTATGATATTTAGAGAGGTGTTAGATGGACGGAGAATTTACAACTAGTGCTATTTTACTAGTGTTAAATATAATGATAGCGGTATTATACACATGTATATGGACCCTTGAAAGAAAAAGCTTTATAAAATTATGGGTGCATGCAGCATTTTATTCCGTTTCTTCTCATATACTGTACTTTATTATTATTTTTATAGACTTACCTCATATTAGAAACATATTGATGATTCTGAAGTGCTGTTTTTTGATTCTTAGTTCTATATATTTTATATATGGAATCTTTGAACTTATGAATAGAAAGCTGAAACTTAACATTAGAATTATCAATATTATTATTATAGCAAGCGGTATTATTATGAAAATTTTTAGATATACACCTAGAAATTTTCTGCAATTATATATGAACTTTGTGGGAATAGCTATAATAGTAACATCTATTGTTTATTCAAAAACAATGATACATAAATCCTTATACAAAACTTATACAAAAGTATCTTTAATGGTTTTTGGAATAATAGTATTGTTCTTTAACTATGGACATTCAAATTATTTTTCATTAATAAGCTTTTGTAATACTTACACAGCATTACAGTCTGTTGTTTATTTAAGCTTCTTATTTCTATATTTTCAAAATGTAAAAGACGAACTTATAGAGATTAAAAATAGGCTTCAAAGAAATGAAAATAAGCTTAGAGATATTATAGAAAATCAGAAAGATGTTATTTTTGAGTTAGACGAATATGGAAAATTTACTTTTGTAAGTGATGCAGCTAGAACTATACTTGGGTATAGTGGCAATGAACTCATAGGGAAAAATATAAAAGATATCTTTAAGGTAGATATAGAAACAGGAATAGTAAGAAACGAAGAAAGTTACATGAAAATGGAAGTTATCTTTGAAAGACAAGATAAAAAGAATATTTCATTAGATATAACTTGGAAAAACATAAAAGGAAATTTAAACAAATTTAAAGGAGCAGTAGGATCTATTAGAGACATAACGGATCATAAGCTTTTAGATGAATATATAAAGACAGACAAGATAAAGACGGAGAATTTCACTAATTTATCCCATGATCTAAGAACTCCTCTTAATGTTATTAATAGCACTCTTCAAGTTGTAGACCTTTATAAAAAGGAAAACATTAAAGATCAAGGAGAGAAGTTAGATAACTATCTAGATGTTATGAAAAAAAATGTATATAGACTTATAAAACTTGTGAATAATATTATAGATATTTCAAAATTGGATAGTGGTTTTTATAAGCTTAATTGCACATATGGAAATATGGTTGAAGTTGTAGAAGATACATGTATGCTTGCTGTTGATTATGCTAAGAGTAAAGAAATAACTCTTCAATTTGACACAACAGAAGAAGAGATGTATTCTGATTTTGATGAAGATAAAATAGAAAGAGTGGTTCTTAATTTATTATCAAATGCTCTTCGATTTACACCAAGAGGCGGATATATAATGGTGAATATGAATATGGAAAGTGAAAATATAATTATAAGTATCAAGGATAGTGGCATAGGTATAGAGAAGGAAAAAATAGACCTAATCTTTGATAAATTCACTCAGCTTAATAAGAGCAATTTAAGAGGTACTGCAGGAAGTGGTCTTGGTCTTTCTATTGTAAAGTCGTTAATTGAACTTCATGGCGGCATTATAGAAGTTCATAGTGAAATTAATAAGGGGTCAAACTTTATTATAAGGCTCCCTATAACTAATCATAATAATGGTGAAAAATCAGCATTATTAGCAAGAAGCAAGGAAAATATAAAGATAGAATTAGGTGACATATAGAACGAATTCCTAAAATAACAAATATTAGGAAGGAGTTTTAAATATATAGTCGAATACTAAAATAAATGCAAATTAGGGGGTAAAAATAACATGGAAAATAGAATATTAAAAGACTTAGAACCTCAATCAGTATTTAAATACTTTGAAGAATTATCACAGATTCCAAGAGGTTCAGGAAATGAAAAGGCAATTAGTGATTATTTGGTAAATTTTGCAAAGAAACTAAATCTTGAAGTTAAACAAGATAAAGCATTGAATGTTATAATAAAAAAGCCAGCTACAGCTGGATATGAAAAAGCTGAACCTGTTATAATACAAGGTCATATGGACATGGTATGTGAGAAGAATAAAGGAACAGAGCATAACTTTGAAACAGACCCATTGCAGCTTAGAATAGATGGGGATTATGTATATGCAACCGATACAACATTGGGAGCTGATAATGGAATAGCAGTAGCTTATGCTATGGCTATATTAGCATCAAATGATATAGCTCATCCAGCTTTAGAAGTTCTTGTAACAAGCGAAGAAGAGACAGGAATGGGAGGAGCTACAGCCTTAGATAAGAATGATGTAGTTGGAAGAACTTTAATAAATATAGACTCTGAAGAAGAGGGAACTCTTTTAGTAAGCTGTGCTGGAGGAATAAGAACCTGTGCTACACTTCCAATCTGCTGGATTGATGGACCAAATTCAAATGTAGTTGACTGTTCTATAGTTGTATCTGGGCTTAGAGGCGGACACTCCGGAATGGATATCAACAAAGAAAGAGGAAATGCAAATAAGATTTTAGGAAGAGTTCTTATGAAACTTCTTAATTCTGTAGACCTATATATAGTTAACTTAAATGGGGGCGCAAAAGCAAATGCTATACCAAGAGAAGCAGATGCTACTATAAAAGTATACGAAAATTCACTTTCTCTAATAAATTCAAAGATAGAAAATTTAAATGAAATTTTACAAAATGAATTAAAGTCTTCTGATCCAGGAGTTAAAATTGAACTTAAAGTCTTAGATAAGACTACAAGCAAATGTTTCTCCAAGATTTCAACAGAGAAAGCTGTAAGTCTTTTATGCTTAATGCCAAATGGCGTTAAGAGCATGAGCATTGATATACCAGGACTTGTACAAAGTTCGGTAAATCTAGGAGTTGTAATTACTGGCAAAAATGAAATAGAATTCGATAGTGCTGTAAGAAGTTCAGTAGGATCTTTAAAAGATGAAATAGTGAATGAAACAGTTATATTATCAGAGCTTCTAGGAGCTAGGATAAATGCTCACAGCTCATATCCAGAATGGCAGTATGATAAGAATTCTAAAATTCGCAAGGTTTTTGAAGAGACTTATGAAAAACTATATGGAGAGAAGCCAGAAATAGCAGCACTTCATGCTGGTCTTGAATGTGGTCTTTTTAAAGAAAAATTTGGAGAAATAGATATGATTTCATTTGGACCTAACCTTTATGACGTTCATACTCCAAATGAGCATATGAGCATAAGCTCAGTAAAGAAGAATTGGGAATATCTTGTTGAAGTATTAAGAAATTTAAAATAGTTTAAAATATATTTACAAAGAGGCTGTCTTAAGGTAGCCTCTTTAAATTTAATTTTACTTTTATTGTGTAGATACTATATAATTATAATTAACTGACGAAGGGAGGAGTGACCATATGAAGTTTTTGGACCGTATGGAGCGAAAATTTGGCAGATTTGCTATAAAAAATTTAATGACATACATCATAAGTGCCAATGCAATATTTTACGTTCTTATATACTTATTAGGAAATACTAAGTTGTGGAATCTTATGATATTGATACCCGAAAGAGTTATGCATGGTGAAATCTGGAGACTTATAACATTTATACTCATACCGCCAAATACAAGTCCGTTGTGGATAGTATTCACGCTATATTTTTATTATCTTGCTGGAAGCGGTTTGGAGTCTCATTGGGGGTCTTTCAAATTCAATATGTACTACTTATGCGGGGTTATAGGGACAATCATAGGAACCTTTATAAGCGGAAGTGTAAGCATAGGTGCTACTTTTATAAATTTATCTCTATTCTTAGCTTTTGCAAAGCTATATCCTAATTTTGAGCTTTTAGTATTCCTTGTACTTCCAGTACCTATAAAAATACTAGCTTGGATAGATTGGTTCTATATAATATACAACATAGTAGTTGCACCAAATAATGCTGTAAGAATAGCAGCTATATTTGCTGTATTAAACTACTTCTTATTCTTTGGAAAAGATATGGTGAAGACTGTGAAGCTTAAGAAGACTGTAGCAGACAATAGGGACTTTAGAGTTATTACAAATACTGAAAAACCTTATATTCATAAATGCACAGTTTGTGGAATAACAGAAAATGATGACCCAGATATGGAATTTAGATATTGTTCTAAATGCTCAGGGGCAAGAGAGTATTGCATGAAGCATATAAAGGATCATGAGCATATATAAGTAATTTTACGTCCAAGGAGATTATTTCTTCTTGGACGTTATTTGTAATATAATATTATTGGAAAAATCATATGTAGTTCAAAAGGAGAAAGAAAATTTATGAGATGTAATATAGATGATATATGGATAAATTATGAGGTTATAGGTGAAGGGAAATCAATTCTTATGATTCATGGCTTTTATGCTGATCATAGGCTTATGAAGGGGTGTATGGAACCTATATTTAAAGATTTATACGGGTATAAAAGAATTTATATAGATCTTCCAGGAATGGGAAAGACAAATGGCTCTGAAAAGATAACTTGCTCAGACAATATTTTAGATATAGTTCTTGAATTTATAAATAAAGTTATACCAGAAGAAAAATTTCTCCTTGCTGGAGAATCTTTTGGTGGATATATTTCGAGGGGAATAATATATAATATGGCTGATAGAGTAGATGGACTTTGTCTCATATGCCCAGTTATATATGCTTATATGGATAAGAGAAATGTTGATAATCATGTGATTTTACATCGAGATGAAGAACTTTTATCCCGTCTTTCAGATGAGGATTTAGATATGTTTGACAAATCTTCAGTAGTTCAAAGCAGAAGGATTTTTGAGAGATATAGAAATGATGTGCTTTCAGGTATTAAAATAAGAGAAAAAGATTTTTTAAGAAATATTAAAAAATATGGGTATGAATATTCTTTTGATGTTGATGTTTTAGAACACAAATTCTTAAAACCATCATTAATACTTTTAGGAAGACAGGATTCTAGTGTAGGCTATCGTGATGCTATATCAATTTTAGAAAACTATCCAAGAGCAACCTTTGCTATTATAGACAAGTGTGGACATAATCTTCAAATAGAACAAGAGAGATTATTTAATGAGCTTGTAAAGGAATGGATAATGAGGACTCGGGAAGAAAATAAGTAAAATAACGAAGAGTGAAAGGCTTTTAAGTCTTTCACTCTTTATAATTTAAAAATAAACTTATTATAGATTTTCTGATAATAAAGTAATTACGAAAATACAACCCTTATTTATGTCGCTATATAGTTCTATAGTACCATTATGCTTTTCTATTATATCTTTTGCTATAGCAAGACCAAGGCCATTTCCTCCGCTTTTAGAATTACGTGAATCATCAACCCTTACAAAGGGATTGAATATATCATGTTGTAGGGAGGCTGGGATTCCTATTCCATTGTCTTCAATGGTTATAATAAATGAGTTTTTTGAGGATTTCCCAGAAATTTTTACTTTAGTTCCATCAGGATTATATTTTATTGAGTTATTTATTATATTAGATAAAGCTCTATACATATGCTTTTCATCTATTTTGAGCATAAAAGGTTCTTCCATTATATCAAAATCATAATCAAACTTATTTTTATCAAATTCAGGAATGTAGAAAGCTATTATTTCTCTTAAAAATTCACATATATCACTGTTTATTAATGTAAGTTTAAAGTCAATACTTTGAAGCTTAGAGAAATCAAATAAATCTTGTAAAAGTTCATTTGCTCTCTGGCTATTATTATTTATAACCTCAAGATATTTCTTTTTATCCTCATTTGGGATATTTTCTTCTAAAATGAGATTTGAATAACCTAAGATACTTGACAATGGATTTTTTAAATCATGGGATATGTCAAGTATAAGTCTTCTTCTACTTTCTTCAGATTTTTCACGAAGCATCATTTCATCCTGAATTTTTTGTGCCATTATATTAAAAGAATCCTTTAATTCACCAAACTCATTTTCAGAATAAATAGCAATTCGTGTGGAATAATCTCCTTTAGCAAAACGATTTGCTCCTTCCGTTAAAAGCTCAAGAGGTTTTACAAAATCTCTTGATGATAGCCTAGAGTAAAAGATAAAAAATATAGCGATTATAGAAAATCCGCTTAATAGTGATAGTGCTATAAATACCCTAGGACTTAATCTTTTCTTTGGAGGATGAATATCTTTTTCACCGCTTTCTGGTATAGCTACTACTAAAAGAAAATCTTTATTTTTATTATAACTGCTTCTATAGGAATACCCATCTTCTAAATTTTCAAATTGGCTGCTTAATATTATCTTATTATAATCTTCTAAACTATAATGAGATTTTGGATTAGGATTCGTTCCTCTAGTATAAACTACATTATTGTTTTTATCTATAACCTCTACAAAACCTCCTGAAGATTCAATAGTGGAGGTATCGATCAAAGTATAATCATCCATCATTATTTCCTCTGGCTCAGACATAACGTTTGAAGTATTAAAGAAGAGAAAAAATGCAAACATTCCTACTATTATAGAGGTTATAATAATAAGTAGAGTCATGGAAAAAGCTAAAAATACATAGTTACGAAGCAGGGAATTAGCAATCTTATGCTTATATTTTTTATTGCAGCTCATATTATAGACTTTCAAGCTTGTAGCCTATACCTCGGATAGTTTTTAGGTATTTAGGCTCTCTGGGATTGTCCTCTATTTTTTCTCTAATATGGCTTATGTGTACCATTATTGTATTATCATCGCCATAATAAGTATCTTTCCAAACCTGCTCATAAATTTGTTTTTTAGTATATACTTTTCCTGGATTCTCCATAAGAAGCTCCATTATTTTATACTCTTTAGCATTAAGCTCTATAGGGGCATCATTTTTGCATAAAGCGCAACTATCTCTACATAGAGATAAATCCCCAACGTATAAGATGTTTTTTCCTTTTCCATTAGTAAATTTATAGTATCTTCTTAATTGGGCATTGACCCTTGCTATAAGTACCATTGCAGAAAATGGTTTAACTACATAGTCATCAGCTCCTAGATTTAATCCTGCTATTTTATCGGTATCTTCACCTCGAGCAGTTACCATAATAACTGGTATTTCACTAGTTTCTCGTATATTTTTAAGGACAGAAAATCCGTCCATTATTGGCATCATTACATCTAGAATAGCTAAATCAATATTATTATTCCTAAAAGTTTCTATGGCTGACATTCCATCAAAGGTTTTAAAAACGTTGAATCCTTCCTTTGTCAGATGCAGGGCCATAAGTTCGCATATATCTTGTTCATCTTCAGCTATCAGTATATTCAAAGCATTTCACCTACCTATAATTTTCTATATGTATAAATTAATAAAATAATTATATCATAATGTAATTACATTATGATTACGATAAAGTGTAGATTTCTTAAAAAATATTATATAAAATAAGTTTAAAGATGTTTTTATGAAATACAGATGAGGTGAGTAAGTGTGAAAAGAAAAAACTTTAAGTTTATAGATAGTCGTGGAATAAAATTAAATTGCTATAAGTGGGAAAATATTACATGTGATATGCCTAAGGCTATCGTTCAGATTTCTCATGGTATGTCAGAAAATATATTAAGGTATGATGAGTTTGCAAGAGAACTTGTAGAAGTAGGATTTACTGTCTATGGACATGATCATAGAGGACATGGGGAAACTGCAGCATCAATAGATGATTTAGGATATATGGATGATAAGGACAATTTTCATTCTATGGTATATGATTTAAAAGATATGAATGATCTTATTAAAAGAGAAAACGAAGGAATACCTATTATTTTATTTGGTCACAGTATGGGTTCTTTCTTATCTCAAAGGTATATAGAGCTTTACGGAGACAGCATAGATGGGCTTATATTGTCAGGATCTAATGGAAAGCAGAAAGCTATAAATAATCTTGGAATTCCTATATCATATTTGGAGATGAAAATCTTTGGAAGAAGAAAGCAAAGTAAACTTATGGATAAGCTTTCTTTTGGAAGCTTTAATAATAACTTTAAGCCTGTTAGAACTAACTGTGACTGGCTTACAAGAGATGAAAAAGAAGTGGACAAGTATTTAAATAATAAATATTGCGGAAATATCTTTACAGCATCTTATTTTTATGATTTATTAAAGGGATTAAAAGAAATTCATAAAGAGAGTAATTTAAAAAAAATACCAAAATCATTAAACATATATATTCTAGCTGGAAGTAAAGATCCTGTTGGAGAAAACGGAAAAGGAATTATAAATCTATATAACCTTTATAAGAAGCTTGGAATAAAAAATGTTTCCTATAAGCTATACGATGGAGCAAGACATGAGATATTAAATGAAATAAATAGGGATGAAGTCATAAACGATATAAAAAATATCTTAGAAGAAATACTTTCAAAAACTATTGTATATTCATAATACATTAGTATAAAATGGAATATCTCCTCATAATATTTAATAAACCGAATTCTTAGATTTAGGTTTAAAGTCATCTTAAGCATAGAAGTCTTTGTCTATGGACATGTCTGTTGTTATTTCTTATCTGAAAAGATGTGGGAGTGTTACAACGGCTAGTCATGAGATGAAACATATGGGGAGGGTCTTTTTTATGAAAAAAGGAAATAAAGAAAAGAAGAAAGTTGACATAGGTGCTCTCATAATAAGTCTGATTATATCAGTAGGAGGGGGCTTCATAGCTGGAATTTTTAATAAAAATTCCATACTTATGTACTCTAATTTACAAAAGCCTGTATTTTCTCCGCCAGCTATAGTATTTCCAATAGTTTGGACAATTCTTTATATATTAATGGGAATAGCCGCATATAGAGTATACATGGTAATAAAAGAAACTAATACCTCAAAGATTCCATTAGTGTTCTATGGAATTCAGCTTATTCTAAATTTCTTATGGCCATTCCTTTTCTTTAATTTTAGACTATATGGTTTAGCGTTTGTAGAGCTTGTAGTGCTATTTATTTTCATAATTTTAACTACCATAGCATTTTTTAAGAGAGATAAGGTGGCAGGAATGTTGATGATACCTTATGCGGCTTGGGTAGCTTTTGCAGGAGTATTAAACTTTTTTGTATGGATGCTAAATGAGATGTGATTAACAAGTTTTAGGTTTGAACACCCATATCTAGATTATATATGGGTGTTTTATATTTGTAATGAACATTAATATATAAACATTTTAAGCAATACAATTTTAAAAAAAGTAGTACAGATATTTAAATAATAACAAGGCTTTTATATTACTTATATAGAAAAAGATAGTATAGATAATTTAAAAGGAGGCTATAACATATGCTTATAAAAAATGGAAAGATATACACCATGGCAGAGGATGTATATGAAAATGGTGATATATTAATTGAGGATGGAAAGATAAAAAAGGTAGCAAGGGAGATAAAGGATTACTCCGGAGAAATAATAGACGCTAGTGGAGCTGTGGTTATACCTGGAATGATAGATGCGCATTGTCATTTAGGAATGTGGGAATCAGGCATGGGCTTTGAAGGTAATGATGGGAATGAAGCCACTGACCCAATAACTCCAGAAATGAGAGCTATAGATGGTATCAATCCTATGGATCATTATTTTGACGTAGCCGTCGAAGCTGGAATAACTACAGTTATGACTGGGCCAGGAAGTGCTAATGTTGTAGGTGGACAATTTGTTGTAATGAAAACTTATGGAAACAATGTAGACAAGATGAAAATAGTTGAACCAGCTGCTATGAAAATAGCTTTTGGAGAAAATCCAAAGAGAGTATATAACGGAAAGGGTAAAATGCCTTCAACTAGAATGGGTACAGCAGCACTTCTTAGAAAAACTATTACGGAAGCAGAAAACTACAAAGCTAAGAAAGAAAATGCAGAAAAGAAAGGTGAATATTTTGAGAAGAATATAAAGATGGAAGCTTTCTTACCAGTACTTGAAGGTAAAATGCCGCTAAAGGCTCACTGCCATAGAGCTGATGATATATTAACTGCAATAAGAATAGCTAAAGAATTTGATTTAAAATTGACTTTAGATCATTGTTCAGAAGGGCATTTAATAAGTGACGACGTTAAGGAATCAGGATGTCCAGCTATAATAGGACCAACTATGTCGAATAAATCTAAGATAGAGGTTAAAAATAAGAGCTTTGAAACACCAGCAGCGCTTATGCATAAGGGGGTAAAAGTTGCTATAATGACAGATCACCCAGTTATAGAAATAAATTATCTTCCAATATGTGCAGGACTTGCTCAAAAAGCAGGAAATTTAACTTTTGAAGAGGCACTAAGCACAATAACAATAAATGCAGCAGAAATATTAGGTGTTTCAGATAGATTAGGTTCTATAGAAGAAGGAAAAGATGCTGATGTGGTAATCTTAGATGGCAATCCCCTAGATACTTATACCAACACTTTATATACAATAATAAATGGAGAAGTAGTATATAAAAGATAAATATAAACTTCCTAGACAAGTAGTTCTAGGAAGTTTTTAATTTGTAAATTATTAAAAAAAACGTATAATAGAAATAGAAAACTATACTAATAGTCGTAGCAATTAGGAGGAAACTTCAACAATGAAAAAAGTTATAATAGCAGAAAAGCCTTCTGTAGCTAAGAATATTGCAGATGCTTTCAAGATAAAAACTAGAAAAGATGGATACTTTGAAGGAGAAATCTATATAGTTACCTGGGCTTTTGGACATCTGCTTCAGTTATATGATGCTAAGGATTATGATGCTAATATGAAGGGCTGGAGGCTTGAAAAGTTTCCTTTTATACCACAAGGATTTAAGTATAAGATTAAAAGTGACAGTGTAAATAAAGCTATGGTGGATAAGGGAGCTCAAAAGCAGATAGAAACTATAAAAAATCTTATAGATAGAAATGATGTAGATGGAATTATCTCTGCAACAGACTTTGATAGGGAAGGACAGCTTATTGGAGATGAACTTTTCATGTATTTTCATGAAAAAAAGCCTGTTTTTAGAATACTTTTGAATGAATGGACAGCAGAAGAAGTAAAAAAGGGTATGGAGAAGTTAAAGGCCAATGAGGAAATGAAATCTCTTAGGGATGCTGGAATAGGAAGGCAATGGGCAGACTGGATAATAGGAATAAATTTAACCTCTGTGGCAACCTTAAGATATAGTACCAATAAAAAAGGTATAATAAATATCGGAAGGGTACTTCTTCCAACATTAAAGATTATTTATGACAGAGACAAGGAGATTGAAAACTTTCAGGCAACTACTTATTATAAATTATCAGCAGATTTTAAGAATAAAAGCAATGAGGAATTTCAAGGAATCTACTATGAAAATGAAAGTGAAAAGTTTGAGGATAAGGAAAAGCTAGAAGAAATTAAAAAGCTTTTGAAAGATAAAAGCGGACAGATAATGGAGAAGCAGATAGAAAAGAAAAAAGAATATCCGCCTCTTTTATTTAACCTTTCAAATCTTCAAGGACACATAACGAGCAAATATAAGGGGTGGACTTCGGATAAAGTTTTAAAGGTTGCTCAGTCTCTTTATGAAAAGAAATTCATAACTTATCCGAGAACAGGTAGTGTGGCCTTAGAGGAAAGCTTAAAAGATAGGACACAAAAAGTTCTTGATACCTTGAAAAAAGGGCTTCCATATGAAGCTCAGATTAAATTCACTACAAATAAAAGAGTATTTGATAACTCGAAAGTAGAAAGCCACAGTGCTATAGTTCCGACTTACATGAAGCCTCAAGGTTTAACTAAGGATGAATTCATAGTTTATGAGGCTGTAAAAAACAGATTTTTGATGCAGTTCATGCCTATAGCTGAGTTTGAAGAAACTAAGCTTATAATAAAAGTAAATGAACCTAACATACCTGGAGTCTTTATGGCGAAGGGTAAGGTACAAATCGTTGAAGGATGGCGTATTGTAGAAAATATGGAAAGCAAGGATACTATTCTTCCTATGGTTTTAGAAAAGGAAATGGTAGATATAACTAATGCTAAGGTAAATGCTGTAACTAAAAAGCCGCCAAAGCTTCATACTGAAAAAACTCTATTAAGGGTTATGGAGACTTGTGGAAAGAGCTTTAAAGATGAAGAGGATAGCGCAGAGATGATGGCTGCCATCCTTAGTGGGTTTAGCATCGGAACTCCTGCAACTAGAGCAGAAACTATAAAGAAATTAAAGGATGCAGGTTATATAAAATCTAAAGGAAAGAGCCTGACTTGTACAGAGCTAGGAAGAACATTAGTTGAAATATTTCCTGTGAGAGAGTTATTGGATCTAGAGTACACCGGACGTCTTGAAAAAACTCTTTCAGATATAGAAAAAGGAAAATTTCAAAGAGATGAATTTTTAGAAATGATAAAAGATTTTACTGTAAAAGCTACAGAAGCAATAAAGAATGACACATCTATGCTAAAAAATTTTAAGATGGAAGTTCCAGAAGGATATGAAGAAATAGGTAAGTGTCCTATTTGTGGCAATCCAGTTATAGAAACAGAAAAAGCTTTTGGCTGTACAAATTGGAAAAATGGCTGCAAGTACACCATATGGAAAGAGGACAAATTTATAGCATCCTTTAATAAGCCGGTTAACCGTGCTATGGTAGAGCTTCTTCTTAAAAATGGTAAAGTTGGTTTCAGAAATCTAAAGAGCCGAAAGGGTAATGTATTTAGTGCCTATTTTAAGTATGAAAAAGATGAGGAAACTGGATACTTTAAATGGAAGATGGAGTTTATAGAGTAAAAAAATCAAATAGGATTTTAAGAAAGTATCTATGATGAAAATTTAAATCATCATAGATACTTTTGTTTATAATTCTTAAAAACTATTTTAAATCATCTATAACCTTTGAGAGTGCAAGTGCTAGATTATCTCCTTTTGAATTATCTCTAGTGAAAGAGATATTGCCTTGTTTTAATTTTATTTCTATTATTTCTGTAGAGTCTTTGTCATATACCTTAAATTCCTCTATATCTTCTAGAGAAATTTTATCTACACTTCTAACTTCTTCAGCGTAACCTATGGCAACATGTCCTATAGCAGCTAAGTAAAGAGAATCCTTTGTCAAAACCATTATGATGTTGTTAGCTATATCTCCGCCAGCTACAAGCAAGTTACCTATAAAGTTGTTTATCATATCTTTTGTAGTTACAGGTTTAGAAACTTTAATCTTCATTATCATGTCTTCATCTTTTAGTTTAAGTGCTAGATTTAATTCATCCATAATAGTTCCTCCAGATTTATTTGTAATTATATGGTTCAATTATACACTAATGTATTTAATAGTGAAATAAAATTTGATGTTTATGTAAAATATATAATTGAAATAAAAAGTTGAATTTCTATGAGAAGGAAAGAAATAGACAGTAAAAGTGCGGAATGTTATAATATTCTAAAGTGTTTGTGTGAATAGGAGGAAGTGTTGTAAATGAAAACATATAGATTTCATAATAAAAACCTTGAAGAATTACCTGTCATACTTAAGAACGTAGTAATAAGCGGAAATATATGTGGTGAGTTTGTTGAATTTGTAATGGAGCAAACTTTTGAAAACATAGGTGAAGACAATATAGAGGCTATATATAGCTTCCCAATACCTGATACTGGAATCATAACGGGACTTGAAGTTTCTTTAGGAGGACGCAGTATCAAAGCTATGGTAGAAGAAAAGGCAAAGGCAAAAGAACTTTGGGATAAAGCACTGGAAGAGGGAGTAAACACTCTAAACTTAGAAGGGGACAGTGACAATATATACAATATAACCATAGGAAATATTCTACCAAATGAAGTTGTGAAGATAAAGATATCTTATATGGACCAATTGACATTAGAGGATGAAGTATATAAGCTTATCATTCCAGAAATAGAAGGTCCAATAGGAATAAATCGTGGACTAAAAGAGAACGCAAGTGATTATGATGTGTCTATGAATTTACTGATAGAGTCTTTTGAAAGATTAAAAATATGGAGTCCATCTCATGATATTGAAAAGGAATATGGTAGTCAAACTCTAGTTAAAGTAACTTTAAAGAAGGGGGAGACACTAAATAGAGAATTCGTACTTCTTATGGAGGAAGAAACAGAATATGAGTTTAGTGCTATGTCTTATAGTTTTCCAAAACATATAAAGGATGAAAGTATAGTTTATCTAAAGGTATTCCCTGATATGGATGAGGACGAAAGTAAAAAGCCAGTTAATTATCTTTTTTTGATGGATATATCAAATGATATGGGTGATAATAACCTAAGCGAGATTAAGACTTCGTTATCATTAGGATTAAGAAATCTTAATAAGGAAGATAGATTTAATATATTGGCATTTCATGATGAGTTAAACTCCTTTAGTGATGAATTTTTGAATAGCTCAGAAGAGAATGTAGATAATGCAGTAGCTTGGCTTAAGAAATTGAATTATGGAAATGGTGCTGATATAAGTGAGGCATTAAAGTGGGCATTAAACCAAGGAAATGACTCTGTAATAATTCTATTTACAAATGATGAAGCTGAAAATGAAGAGCAGATTTTAAGATATATAAGAGAGAATGTAAAAGAAAATAGAATCTTTCCAATAGGAGTTGCAGATAAGACTAATAAGTATTTCATAAGGGAGATTGCAGCAATTAGCGGAGGACGTGCTGATTTCATAAAAAGAGAAGAGAAAATAGGAGAGCTTATATTAAGGCAATTTAATAGAATAACAGGGCCTCAAATAGATGTAAGAGAAATATATTTTGGAGGAGAAACCTTAAATACTTATCCAAGAACTATAGAATATATTTATGATATAGAGCCTTTTTCTATATTTGCTAAGATTAAAGGCATAACAAAAGGACCAATTATCATAAAAGGGTTTATAGGAGATAAACCTTTTATTCAAGAAGTTCCAATAGATTCATTTGAATTAAAAGAAAATGCTTATTTAATAGAAAAAGTTTGGATAAGAAAGAGAATAGAGATATTAGAAGAGAGAATGGATTCTTTTAGAGGAATTGAACGAGATGCCATGGAAAGTAAGGTTGTAGAGTTATCTAAAAGCTATGGGATTATAAGCAGTAAGACATCCTTTATCATGACAGAGGTATTAGAAGACCCTCTTTTAGGAATAGCAATTCAAAAGATACTTCCTCTTGATGTTTCGGAGGAAACTATGGAAAGTCTTAGCTATGGATATTTCTTGGATGCACCAGGATTTTTATATAAGATAAGCAAAAATAATAATAATATTTTAGACAATGAAAAGCTGTATAGTAAGATGGCTGAGAATCAAAGAAAAGATGGATCTATATGCGTAGTTGATGCATCGGAAAAAGAAAAGATTAAATCTACTTTAAAAGCATTAATAGCTTTTGCGTCCTGTAAACAAAGCTTAGGTGTTTATGTGAAAATAATAAACAGAGCAATAGCTTATGTATTAAATTATATCAATGAGAATTCTTTAGATAGGTCAGAGCAGTTATTGTATCTTACAGCATTTAGAGCTTTAGCTCTAAAAAATACAATAGTCAAGGACAAAACAGGTGCCTTTAAAGCAGCATACGATAAACTTTTATCCATGATAAATGAACCTCAAGAAATAAGAGATGTAAATGACATAATTGATTTAATTACAATCAAAAACAATCTATAAAAAATGGGCTGCCATAAGGCAGCTCTAATTTTCATTTCCGTTGATTTGCTTTGGGTCAATAGAGTTTAGTAATGATTCAATATCTTCTTTATGTATGGCTGTCAAAAATCCTTGAGGACACTTTAATGCCAACTCTAAAAGCTCCTTAGCCTGATCAATTTTTTCTTCTTTTATATAAATTGAAGCTAAGTAGTAATAAGGTTCTGAGAAAGTTAAATTTCTCTGTGTAAGATTTTCATAAATTTCTTTTGACTTATCATACTGACCTAAGAAATAATAGCTTTCAGCAAGGTTGTCTATTATTATTTCATCATTACTATCATATTCAAAAGCTTCTAAATTAAACTTTAATGCCTTTTCATAGTCTTTTGATAATAAAAGAAGATATCCAAGGCTTTCATAAATCATAAGAGCCTTAAGTTCTAAATTTGCATCTTCTAAAATTTTTATGGCACCTTCTAGATTATCATCTTTCCATTCTATAAGTGCTTTGGTAGTGAAATAATTTATCTTCTCCCTAGGGTCTAAGGCATCATTTTTAACTAGATGCAAAGCTTCTTCAGCTTCCTTTATTCTTTCTTCAATTAAAAGAAGATAAGAATAGCTTATTATAGTTCTAGGTCTGCATGATGAAACTTTTGCAGCTTTACCATACCATTTTAAAGCACCATCTTTATCTCCATTATCAAATTTAGTTTTACCTATCATTGAAAAAAGACTGTATCTAAGAGCAAAAAGTTTGTATGCAAAATAAGCTATAAGTAAAAGCGTACCATAAAGTGGCTTTACTTTTGATACTAGAAAAATTAATAAAAACAATAAACCTACTTCTAACAGTAGTTTTTTTAGTGCACTATTCATAAAACTTCCTCCAAACCGATGTAGTAATGAAAATATTTTAATACTATTATACAATGATTTGGAGGAATATAAAAGAAAGAAAATTCTAAGAATATTTTTTTTCAAATATAGCAACAAATTTGTACATAACGAAAGCGATGATGGATAATACTACAATACTCATCATTACCATATCAAGTTGTGATATTTGACCGCCATATACTATTATGAAACCAAGACCATCTTTTGCTACTAAGAACTCACCCATTATTACACCGACCCAAGATAGTCCTACATTTATCTTTAGCGCGGATATAAATGTAGGTATTGAAGCTGGCATTATAAGATGAGTTAAAATTTGAAGCTTAGATGCACCAAAGGTTTTTAGAAGCTTAATTTTATCTTCATCAACTTCGTTAAAACCTGATAGAACACTTATAATAGTAGTGACTATGGAAATGAGCAAAGTTATAACAATAATAGCAGTAATTCCATTACCAACCCAGAAGATTATAATAGGAGCTAAAGCTATCTTTGGAAGAGCATTTAAGACTATTAAATAAGGCTCTAAAACTTTAGAAACAAAGGTTGACCACCAAAGAAGCATTGCAATCAGTGTACCTAATACAGTTCCTAAAGTAAAGCCCACTATAGTTTCATATACGGTTATACCTGTATGCTTAAGCAAGGTGCCTTCAGTATAAAATTCCATAAAACTCTTCCACATTCTAGAAGGACTGCTGGTTAGGAATGGATCTATCCACTTTTCTTGTGCAGCTATTTCCCATAGTGCTATAAGGAATACTAAAAGAAGTATTCTTGTAATGGTTACAATCCATTTATCTCTTGAAAGTTTATTTAAATATTTTTTGTGTTCAAGTTCTTTATTCATTTAAATCCAGCTCCTTCCATATACGATTAAAATATTCTCTGAAAGCTGGAGACTCTCTTCTCTTTAGTGGTGATGAATACTCCGAGTCGATATCTATTTTTATTACATCTTTTAGATAAGCTGGTCTCTTAGAAAGCACTACAATTTTGGAAGATACAGAGACTGCTTCTGAGATATCGTGAGTTACCATTATAGCTGTTTTATTTTCCTTTTTTATTATATTGTATATTTCATCACTTACCATAAGCCTGCTTTGATAGTCAAGAGCTGAAAATGGTTCGTCTAAAAGAAGTATATGGGGGTCAAGGGCTAAAGTCCTTATTAAGGCTACCCTCTGCCTCATACCACCAGAAAGCTCTGAGGGCTTATGATTTTTAAATTCATGAAGTCCATAGTTTGTCAATAGTTCATCTATTTTCTTTTTAGACTTCTCGTTAAGTTTTTTCTTGATTTTTAATCCTAAAATTACGTTTTCCCACACTGTAAGCCATTCAAATAATTGATCTTTTTGAAACATGTACCCTATTTTTTCATTTGGACCTGTTATTAATTCGCCTTCAAGTAAAATATCACCACGTGATGGCTGTATTAGGCCGCATAGTATATTTAATAAAGTAGATTTTCCACATCCCGAAGGGCCTACAATGGATATAAACTCTCCCTCTTCTAGAGAAAAGCTTATATCCGTAAGGGCTTCTGTAACTCCAGTTGGGGAGTGATAATTCATATAAACATTTTTTATATCCATTTCATTCATTACAATTCACCTACTCTATTTTCCAGACACTGCTTTTTCTGCAAATTCATTTGTTACTATATCTTTAAATGCTGGTTTTTTAGCTATTAATTTTGCGTCATATCCTTCTATTAATGACATAAGTCTATTCATATCTTCTTCTTTTATTATAGGAGAAGTAGCTATTGCTTCTATTTCTCTATAGTTTTTCATAACGTTTATTATAATGTCATGGTTAGTTCCAGGGAAGAAACTCTCTATAGCTGTAGCAACTTCTTCATCAGAATGATTTTTAACCCATTGTTGTCCTTTGTATATTGCATTTGTGAATCCTTGAATTATTTCAGGGTTCTTTTCCATATAAGATTTAGTTGAGTAGAAGCAGGTATATGGAAGGTTTCCAACTTCTTTTCCTATAGATGCTGCAATATATCCGCCGTCTTCTTTTTCAAGCATACTAGCTGTTGGCTCAAATAATGCTACATAGTCTTCAGAACCGCTTTTAAATGCACCAGATGTTGCAGTGAAAGCTATATTAGTTACAATTTCAACGTTTTTTCCTTTTTCAATCCCGTGGTTTTTTAGTGCTTGTTCGAGTGACATTTCTGGTACTCCGCCAGGTCTTGCACCAATTATGCTTTTTCCAGTTACATCTTCCCACTTAAAATTAGTTGGTTTTTCTTTTGCAACTAAGAAAGAACCATCTTTTTGAGTTAATTGAGCAAAAACTACAGGCAAATCTTCTCTTCCTTGATTATATATATATATTATTTGTTCAGGACCAGAAAATCCTATATCTGCATTGTTACTTAGTAGTTGTTGCATAGTTTTATCTGCACCTTGACCAGTTGCAAGATCTATGTCTATGCCTTCTTCTTTAAAGTATCCATTGTTTATTGCTACGTACATAGGTGCATAGAATACTGAACGTACAACTTCATTAAGTCTAACTTTAGTAAGTGGCTTTTCTTCTGGCTTTTTTGCGGTGTTGCTATTGCCACATGCTGCCAGTGAAAAAGATAATGCACAGATTAAAACTGCACCTATGAGTTTCTTTAAGTTTCTCCTGTTCATGTTTTTTATACCTCCTCTTGTTAGTTGAATGGTAAATAGTTACTAGTATGGTTTATTATATGAACTTATGTAGGTAAGTGTTAAATTATTTATTTATCTAAAATATAAATAAATAATTTATCTAAACATAAATTAGTAATAATGGTATGTTATAATAAAATATGATAATTATAATGAAAAGTGACATGATAAATATTTTAGATTTTAATGGGGTGGTTAAAGTTATGAAAAGTGGATTAAATGAAATTTTTATGACAGATTTAAAAGAGGGTAAGCTTAAAGAACTTTTAGATTTTGTTAAAAAAGACGATACCCTGAGTCTAGAAATAAGACAGAATTTTATAGAGCTGTATTATAGAGGACAAAAAATTTGCAAAGTAATTTCAGAGAATAATGATTATAAGATTATAGATTTATCTCAAAACAATGATGATATAGAAAGATGCTGTTATGAGTGGACAAGATATATACCACTTATGAAACAGAATATAGATTTTTATCTTCATGATAATCCTAACCTAGAAATGGAATATGGACAGTGCCTTGTTAGAGAAAACAATAGAAATGCTCAATCTGATAAAACGGACTATTATATGGCTTCTATGGAATATAGCAGAGATGAGGAAAATAAAATAAATTTAGTAGGAATAAAGTGGCTTGCAACAGAATCAAGCAGAACAAAAGGTGATAGAATTGCTCTTGCATTTATAGAAATGAAATATGGTGATAAAAAGCCAATTGAGGATTCTATTCTTCAAAAGCATACTGAGGATTTGAATGAGTTTACACAAAATAAGAGAAATTTATTTGGAATATATGAAGATATAGAAATCATATTTAATCAAAAGGTAGAGCTTGGACTTATAAATGGAGTGGATAAGGAGATTACTATAAATAGAAACATAAAACCTGAACTTATATTGGTGGTATCAAGTCATAGGGGAGAAAATCATGAGCTTATAAGTGAAATAAGAAAAGTCACAACATCTTTTGATTACTCAAATCTTGTGCAAAATATAAATATGAAAGTAGCAAAAACTAACTATGCAGGATATGGTCTTTATGAGGAACAGATTTTAAACATTCAAGAGTTTGTGAACGAATGTCAAGATATATGGGGAGTTCATGTAGATTATTAAAAATAATTATTATAGGGGGAAGGCTGAAAGCTAGATTCAGCTTCCCCCTATTTTTATATAATAAATAAGAAAAAGTAGTATATGATGATATTTACTTAAGCATAGAGAAAACGCTCTAATGCATGATATAAATAGACTTATTAAAAGTTAGGTGAAAAGTTCCTCTACTTAAGAGAAAAAAGAGAACTTTTATAAAAAGTATATTGTTGATAACATAATATGTGTAAAGGTGATATGAATGTTGAAAGATACCATAAACTTAAGAAAAAGAACAATTATAACTAAATTACTAAATGCAGAGCTTTATATTACAGGCAAAGATTTAGCAGAGGAACTAAAGCTCTCAGTGAAAACGGTTCAAAACGAAATTAAGGAAATCAATTGCATTTTAAAGAATTATGGATGTGAAGTTGTTTCCAAAAAGGGCTTAGGATATAAGATCGAATATAGAGATTACGAGCAGTATAGTCAGTTAAAAGCCATAATTAAAGAAAATACGGGAGAAGCTTTTCCTACTATAGAAAAGAACCGAGTAGAGTGGCTAATAAAAAAATTGGCTCTTCTATATGTTGATGAGGAAAGAGTAAGTATAAAGCTGGACGAGCTAAGCGATGAACTGTTTATAAGTATGTCTACTTTAAAAAATGACTTGAAAATAGTTAGAAATATTCTTAATGAATATGAATTAGAATTATCAAGATATGGGAATTCTGGTGTAGGAATAAAAGGTGAAGAGGCAAAATTCAGATATTTTATATCTGAGTATATAGTTCATAAGAATGACTGCAAAGATCAGACCAAGTTTTTTGAACTCATAAGTAAAGAGATGGAGAGCACTCTGAAAAATGAGATGATAAAAATAATAAAGAAATATAATTTAAATGTAACTGATTTAGGATTTGAAAATTTATTTAATCATATAATCATTACAGTTACAAGAATTAAGAGTAATAAGCTTATAACATATTCAATCACTAAAAATATGTCATCAGATAAAATTGAGTATAAAGCTTCAGAGGAATTGTGCAGGAAAGTTTCAGAATACTTTTCAATAGAATTCTCAGAAGAAGAGATATCCTATGTATATGAGTACCTAAAAGCTCAAAACAAACTTGTTTTAGAACAGCATTGTGAACTAGACAAGGAAGATGAAAGAAACCTTATTTTGGTGAAAAAGGCTTTAGAAGAAATACATAAAAAAATGGGTATTGATTTTACAAATGATAGCATATTGGTTTTAGGTTTAGTAACTCATCTTAAAAGTCTTATCCATAGAATAAAGCTTGGAATGAAAATAAAAAATGATATGCTTTATGAAATAAAAAAAAGTTATCTTTTAGCATTTGAATTAGCTGAAATATTGGCTTTATTAATAGAAGAAGAAAATGATGTGGTTATGGATGAAAACGAAATTGGCTTTTTAACACTGCACTTTGGAGGTGCATTGGAAAGGATGAACTTAAATAAGAACAAATCAGTTTTAAGAGTAGTGGTAATATGTGCATCAGGGATGGGGACATCAATTCTTATAAAGAGCAAGCTTATATCAAGATTTGGTAAACAAATAGAAGTTGTTGGTGTACATCCATCATATAATGTGGGAAATATAAATTTAGATGAAATAGACCTTATAATTTCAACTGTAAATCTTCAGCTGAAGAGAAAGCCAGTAATACAAATATCACCATTGTTAGTTGAAGAAGATATTAATAAGCTTGAACACTTTATTTCTAAAGGAAGCGAGAACTATAAAATAAATATAAGTTCCTTGTTTAAAGATGATTTATTCTCTGTAGATATAGAATTTAAAGATAGGCTTAAAGCTGTAGAATTTATGGCTAATAGAATGTTTGAATTAGGTTATATAAATGAGAATATGAAAAAATCTTTTATAGATAGAGAAAATTTAGGAACTACAGAAATAGGAAATATGGTAGCTATACCACATGCTGTAGTTGAAAATGTAAAAGTGCCTTGCATATATCCGTGTATATTAAAGAAACCTATAAAATGGGTATATGGTGAAGTACAGCTTATATTTATGTTAGCTTTAGATAAAGAAATTTTTATAGAACATGAAGATATATTTTTAAACATATATGAAAAAATAAATGAATCATACAAGGTAAAGGATATAATATGTAAAAAAAATTTAAATTATATAAGAAATATATATTATTAGGAGGAATAAATAATGAAAAGGATAGTAGTATCATGCGGAGCAGGAATAGCAACATCAACAGTAGCCATACAAAAATTAAAGACAGCTTTTGAAAAAAGAGGAGTATTAAATCAAATATCATTCACTCAATGTACAGTAGCAGAACTTCCAACAAAGGCTCAAGGACACGATTTAGTAGTAACAACTGCTCAAACATCTTATAAGATGGACATTCCGGTTATATCAGGATTACCATTCATCACTGGAATTGGAGTAGACAAAGTAGTAGACGATATAGTTGCAAAACTTGGACTATAGGAGGAATTATGTTAACTCAAGAATTAATATTTTTACAAAGAGAAGAAAAAACAAGTTTTGAATTTTTATCAAATATATCTGATAAGCTTTTGTCTATGGGATATATAAAAGAGAGTTTTAAGAAAGCTATTCTTAAAAGAGAAGAAATATTTCCAACAGGTATAGGAACAGAAAACTATAGTATAGCCATACCTCATACTGATTCAGAACATATTATAAAGCCAGGCATAGCATTTGTAAGATTTAATAATAAATGTGCCTTTAAAGAAATGTGTACTAATAATGATTTAGATGTAACTATGGCTTTTGTATTGTTAGTAAAAGCAAAAGAAGAGCAGGCAGTATTACTATCAAAGCTTATGGGATTATTTACTGACAATGAATTACTAGACAAGCTAAATAGTGAAAATGATTGTGAGACAATAGTGAACATTTTAAATGATAAATTAAAGTAAATATTTAAACCATTTTAATGGCTTTAGAATAATTAAAAGATATAAATAAAAGGAGAGTTTTAAAAATGCAAGCTTTACAATACTTAGTTGATTTAGGCCCTTCCGTTATGATGCCGATAATATTCACAGTATTTGCACTTTGTTTAGGAGTTAAATTCGGAAAAGCAATACGTTCAGGACTTCTAATAGGAATAGGATTTATAGGATTAAATTTAGTAATAACACTTCTTACTGAAAATTTAGGACCAGCAGCAGAGGCTATGGTTGCGAATTTTGGATTACATCTAAATGTATTAGATGTAGGTTGGCCTGCAGCATCCGCGATAGCATTTGGTTCTACAGTTGGAGTTTTAATAATACCTTTAGGAATAATAGTTAATATTATAATGCTTTTAACAAGAACAACAAGAACCGTAAACATAGATATATGGAATTTTTGGCATTTTGCTTTTACTGGTTCCTTAGTGTACATGTTAACAGGTAATTTAGGAATTAGTTTGTTAATGTCTGCAATAAATATGATAATAACTATGGTTATAGCCGATAGAACTGCTCCAAAGGTAGAAAAGGAACTAGGACTTCCAGGAATATCAATACCACATGGATTTTCAGCATCATATGTTCCTATAGCATGGATTGTTAATAAAATATTAGATGTTATACCAGGAATAAACAAGATAAAATTAGATGCAAATGATATTCAAAAGAAATTTGGAATATTTGGAGATCCAGCTATATTAGGAACTTTAATAGGTGTACTATTAGGATTACTTGCAAAGTATAACGTAAAAGATACTTTAAACTTAGCTGTTATTATGGGAGCAGTACTAGTATTAACTCCAAAAATGGCAGCTATATTAATGGAAGGTCTTATGCCAGTATCAGAATCAGTTCAAGAACTTATCCAACGTAAGTTTGCGGGTAAAGCTAAGCTATACATAGGATTAGATTCTGCAGTAAGTGTTGGACATCCTGTAACATTAGCAGTATCACTTGTACTTGTACCAGTTACATTATTATTAGCAGTTATCGTACCAGGAAATCAATTCTTACCATTTGCATCCTTGGCGGGACTTCCATTCATGTTTGTACTTATAGTACCATTAGCAAAAGGAGACTTTTTTAGAACTTTTGTTATAGGGGTAATAACAGTTGGATTGGGACTTTTAATAGGAACAAACATAGCACCATTATTTACAGAAGCTGCTGTAGCCGCTAAGTTTGCTATACCAGATGGTGCAAGATTAATATCAAGCATAGATTATGGTTCAAGCCCATTACCATGGTTAATAATAAAACTTGTTGAATTTAAGACAATAGGATTAGCATTAATAACAGCCTTTACAGCAGGATTAATGGTATGGAATAGAAAGAAAATAATCTCTGAAGATGCACAATAATAAGTAAGTATTTTATCTTAATCTCAAAGTTTAATAAATAAATTCTTTTGAAAACTGCTTCAAAGTAATTAGAAGCAGTTTTTTTATATTACAAAATATAAGAGATAAAAATACAAAAAAGTAGTATATGTTTAAGTTTAATGTATTAAAATAAAAATATAGTAATGGAGAGAGGTGAAAAGTATGGAAATATACACAATAGGTCATTCTAATTATTCAGTAGAGAGACTTATAGATATGCTGAAAAAACACCATATAAATTGTGTTGTTGATATAAGAGGGACACCTTATTCAAAATATAATATTCAGTATAATAAAGAAACTATAAGAAATACTTTAATAAATGAAGGTTTTACATACATTTATATGGCTAAGGAATTAGCAGCTAAACGAGAAAACAAACAGTCATACAATAAAGAGGGATACTCTGATTTTGAAAAAGTGTGTAAAGAGGATGATTTTTTATCAGGAATTGAAAGGCTTAAAAATGGGTGTAGAAAAGGATATAGAATAGCACTTTTAGGTGCTATGCAGGAGCCTATAAGATGTCATAGAAGTGTTTTAGTAGGTAGAGCTTTGAGAGAAGAAGATTTTGATGTAAAGCATATACTGCATGACTATTCCATTGCATCACAGGAAGATATAGAAGAAATGCTTTTAGATAAATATTTCAGCAAAAGATATGACCTTACTATAGACGAGCTTTTGGGAAATAAAATGTCTAGAGAAGATATGATAAAAGAAGGATATAGAAGGGCTAATAAAGAAATAGGATATAGGATAGAACATATAGATGAGAAAAAGTGATTGTAAATTTATTAACAGTCATAAGAATAATTAGAGGATTTGGGAAAGTTGGGGTGTTTTTTATGATAAAAAAGGTTAAAGTAGTAGATGATTATCATGGTATGAAGGTTTATGATCCATATAGGTGGCTTGAGGATATTCATAGCGAAGATACTACAATGTTTGTGGACGAGCATAATGAAAAAACTAAAGAATTTGTTGAAGGCTACTATGATTACGATATTATAAAAGACAGAATGAAGGAACTTTGGAAGTTTGACAGCTATTCATCGCCTAAGAAATTTAATGGATATTACTATTTCTTTTATAATGATGGTAGTAGAAACCAACCATGCTATTATAGGGCAAAAGAACTCAATGGAGAAAAGGAACTTTTAATAGATCCTAACTCTTATGCAGAAGATGGCACAGCTGCAATAGGAACTGTTTCTGTAAATCCAGTTAAAGACATACTTGCTTATTCAATATCTCAAAAGGGTAGTGACTGGCAGGTAATAAAGATTTATGATATGAGGGAAAAAAAGCACATAGATGAAGAGTTGAACTGGTGCCGCTTTACAGGAATAGAATGGCTTACAAATGGTGAAAGTTTTATATATTCTAGATATCCAGAACAAGGGTCTATGGATGACGAGGAATTGTCTTATCACAATATGGTGTGCATACACAATCTTGGAACAACACAAAATGATGACATAATTTTAGTTGATGGCAAACAAAAATCAGAGTACTCAAACTATGTAGCCTTAACTTCTGATGGAGACTATATGATATTAGAAAAGCAAAAGGGTACGTCTTCGAATAATTTGGTATTAATCCAAGATCTTAAAAAAGAAAAGATTTTTGACCCATTTGAAGGGAAAGAGGCATCTTGGGAGCTTTTAGGAAATAAAGAAACAAAGTTTTACTTCCTTACGAATTACTGTGCACATAAGAGAAGAATAATAGAAGTAGACTTGAATGACTATAGAGAAGAAAACTGGAAAGAACTCGTGGAAGAAGATAATATAGATACAATATCTTTTGCTATATATAATGATGGATATATAGTATTAGCATTTATGCATCATGCTCATCATGAGCTTGCTATGTATAATATATCTACAGGTAAGTTATACAATCATGAGATGAATTCTTTAGGTGCCATATCAGAAATGTCTAAAGGAGAAAAAGGTAAAGAGATCTTCTTCAAATTTGCCTCATATCTTTTACCAGACACCATTTATAGATTTGATCTACAAAGTAAGGAGTGCACTAAAGTATTTGAACCTCATTTAGATGTAGATTTCTCTAAGTTTGAAACTATTCAAGTTTTTGTGACTTCTAAAGATGGCACAGAAATTCCTATGTTTATAAGCCATAGGAAGGGGATAAAATTAGATGGTGGAAATAGAACATTATTATACGCTTATGGAGGGTTTAATCTAAACAGAATACCGGAATTCAGAGTTCCAGAACTAGTATGGATGGAAAGAGGGGGAGTTTTTGCAGTTGCCAATATAAGAGGAGGGAATGAATATGGAGAGCAATGGCATGAAGATGCTATGCTTGAGAAAAAGCAGAATTGCTTTGATGATTTCATATCCTGTGCAGAATGGCTTATAGAAAACAAATATACAAACAATAGATATCTGGCTATAAGAGGAAGAAGCAATGGAGGCCTACTTACTGGAGCATGTATGGTTCAAAGACCAGATCTTTATGGAGCTGTAATCACGCAAGTTGGAGTTTTAGATATGCTTAGATATCATAAGTATACAATAGGAAGATTCTGGATTCCTGAATATGGAGATGCCGAGCATGATAAGGAACATTTCAAATTCTTATTTAAATACTCACCACTTCACAATATAAAATGTGGAACTGTTTATCCTCCAGTATTAGTTGCTACAGGAGATAGTGATGACAGAGTACTGCCTTGCCATTCTTATAAATATGTTGCAACTCTAGAGGAAGTATCAAGCGGAGAAAATCCTATACTTTTAAGAGTAGAAAAAAATGCAGGGCATGGACAAGGAAAGCCTATTTCAAAACTTATAGATGTAGAAGCTGATATATATTCTTTCTTAGAAAAGGTGTTAGTATAATATACAAGGTGCCAAGATGCTTAAAGAGTATCAAGGTACCTTTTTTAATAGTGATAGGTAATGGGAAAATTATCTGAATTTTAGGAAAATCCAAAGACGTATTTCAAGAATATAAAAGGATTTTTTGATATAATAAGATTAAGAATCAATAACACATAGGATGTGAGATTATGAATAAAACTATAGGGATACTGGCTCATGTAGATGCCGGGAAAACCACATTGGCAGAACAGATTTTGTATCACACAAATGCAATAAGAAAAAGGGGAAGGGTAGATTACAAAGATGCTTTTCTAGATAGTCATCAAATAGAGAAGGACAGAGGAATAACTATATTTTCATCTCAAGGGAGATTCAACTATAAGGATTCAACTTACTACCTGGTAGACACACCTGGACATATAGATTTTTCGCCAGAAATGGAAAGAGCCATAAGCATAATGGATTACGCAATAGTAGTTGTAAGTGCAGTTGAGGGAGTACAAGCTCATACAGAAACAATATGGAGATTATTAAGAAAGTACAACATCCCAACTTTTATATTTATAAATAAGATTGATAGAGATGGAGCAGACTGCATAGAAACTCTTGATGATATAAAGTGCAATCTTTCTCCTGACGCATATTTGATTGAAAATAATATGTTTGAAGAAGATATAGATGATGGACTCATAGAAATAATAGCAGAGAATAATAATAATCTTTTGGAACAATATTTAGACGGAAAGTATGATAAAAAACTTTGGCTAGAAGAATTGAAAAATATGATAAATCACCGTGATGTATTTCCTTGTTTTAAAGGTTCAGCTCTTCAGGATTTAGGTATAGAAAAATTTATAAATAGTTTTCACAATCTAACAACAACTGAATATAATGATGATGGTGACTTTCAAGGAAAAGTATATAAAGTAAAATATGACGGTAATGGAAATAGAATCACATATGTAAAAGCTATAAGAGGGACTATTAAGACTAAAGACATAGTAAGTTATAAGTTTAATGGAGAAGTCTTAAATGAAAAAATAAATGATATAAGATACTATAATGGGGAAAAATTTGAAAAGACAAATGAAGCAAAAGCTGGAGAAGTATTTGGATTAGTAGGACTTACAAAGATATTTTCAGGGCAAGGGATAGGATATAGGGAAGAAAACATAGATTATGACATGATTCCTACATTGAGTTCTAAGGTAATTTATGATGAGAAACTTAATCCCAAAGAAGTTTTAAGTTTTTTCAAAATTTTAGAGGATGAGGAAACCTCGCTAAAGGTTATATGGCATGAAAAGCTTAAAGAGATACATATTCATGTTATGGGCGTAATTCAGCTTGAGATACTAAAAGAAATAGTAAAAGATAGGTTTAAGTTGGATATAGAGTTTGGGCCTTGCCAGATACTTTATAAAGAGACAATAAGAAAAACTTCTATAGGTAGAGGACATTTTGAACCTTTAAGACATTATGCAGAGGTACATTTAAGACTTGAGCCGGGACAAAGAGGAAGTGGTATAACATTTTATAGTAATTGTCCTGTAGATACTTTAGCTGTAAATTTTCAAAACTTAGTTAAAAGTCATGTTTTTGAAAGAGAGCATAATGGAATTCTTATAGGGGCTCCAATAACGGATATAAAAGTTACTTTAATTAATGGAAAATCTCATATAAAACATACAGAGGGTGGGGATTTTAGAGAAGTTACTTATAGAGCGTTAAGACAGGGCTTGGAAAAGGCGGATAGCACTCTTCTTGAACCATACTATAGATTTAAGATACAAGTAAATATTGACAGCATGGGAAGAGTATTATCAGATATACAAAAGTTCAATGGAACTTTTGATACACCAAAGATATTTGGAGAAAAAGTCATAATAGAAGGCAGGGGGGCTGTAAAGACATTTATGAACTATTCATTAGAGTTAGTATCTTTCACAAAAGGGCGTGGAATTATAAATTTTATCTTTGATGGATATGATTACTGCCATAATGAGGGAGAGATAATTAAAGAAAAAGGATACAATAAAGATGCAGATACAGAGTATACCTCAGCTTCAGTATTTTGTTCTAAGGGAGTAGACTTTGTAGTAAAGGGGAATGAATCTGATAACTATATGCATTGCATCTCTGAGTAAATAAACTGAATTTTTAGTTTCAGGTGGAGTTTTAATTCTATCATATAAAAAGATTATATTAAGAAAAGGGGTATTAAAATGTACGATTTTGACAAAGTTGTAGACAGAAGACATACTCATAGTAGAAAACATGATATGGTATTAGAAAAATATGGGGTGGATAATGATGAAGCAATTCCATTATGGGTTGCAGATATGGATTTTGAATCTCCAGAGTGTGTTAGACAAACTTTAATAAATTACATAAAAGATGGAGCATTAGGATATGGTGGAGACTATGAAGATCTTTATGAAGCTCTCATAGCTTGGTATAAGAGAAGACATGGTTTTGACATAAAGCGTGAATGGCTATGCTTTGGCAGCACTATTATAGACATAATACTTAGATCAATAAGAACATATACTGATGAAGGGGATAAAATATTAATTCAGCCTCCTGTATATCATCAGTTTGCGAATATGATTAAACATGCCAACAGAACTGTTATAGAAAATCCGCTAAAGCTTCAAGGAGACAAATATTATATGGATTTAGATAATCTGAAAGCTATCATAAAGGAAAATAAGGACATAAAGATGATGATACTTTGTAATCCTCATAATCCTGTTGGAAGAGCATGGAGCGAAAAAGAATTACAAGAATTAAGCAAAATATTAATAGAGAATAATATAATTATAGTATCCGATGATGCACACTGTGAGCTTGTTCATAACGATTATAAACATAATTTTTTGATATCTTTAGGTGAAGAGGTAGCTGATAATACTATAACCTGTATATCATGTCATAAGACTTTTAATCTCTGCGGCCTTCAAATATCAAATGTCATTATTCCAAATAAAACATTAAGAGAGAAGTATAAGAGTGTTCTTGAAAAAGAACATGGCGGTGATCCTAATTTACTTGGCGCCATAGCTATAAAAGCAGCTTATGAAAAGGGAGATAAGTGGCTTGATGAGCTTTTAGATTATCTACAAGAAAACTTTAAGTATCTAAAGGACTTTATGAAAATACATGTTCCTAAAGCTAAAGTTATAGAATCAGAAGCTACATTTTTAGCTTGGATTGATTTAAGAGAATTTGGACTTAATGGAAAAGAATTAGAAGAGTTCTTGAATAAAGAATCTAAGGTTATTCTAAGTCAAGGATATAGCTTTGGAAGCAATGGAGATGGTTTTGTAAGATTGAATTTAGCTTGCTCAAGAGAGGTGTTAAAAAAAGCACTTGAAAGACTAGAAATAGCACTAAAAAAATTGGATTAATAGAGTGAAAATATTAAGAAGTTAGGGGGGAGTTCTTATGCAAGAGGAATTAAATTGTAAATTTATATATGAAACGCTGAATGACTTTGTATATAGAAATTATGATTCTATCTATAAAAATCAGGATTTTGAGAATAGTGGTAAGTTTGACGTTGAGCAATTTCTGATGGGAGAAGAACTGCCCATGGAAAGAAAGTATAGTCTTTCAAGAGAACTAATTTTCTGTATAGACAATTACTTAGAATGTCCTAATGAAGATGAACTGGTAGACTTCTTAGATGAAAATAAGTTAATCCTATATTACTTTACATTTTATGAGATGATAAGTGCTTATGTAAATGATGGGTTTATAGATAGACTTACTTTAAGCAGCATAGCAGAACAATTTATTACAAAATCAAATGAGGAATCTCTAATAAAGCTTGGAATTACACTTCTTGGTATAGTAGACAAAGAAAAAGCTAAAGACTATGGAAGGGTACTAGGTATATTAAGTGAATATACGTTTTTTGTAGTATATTCAGTAAAGAATAGTAAAGACGAAAATACTTTTATTTTTGACTTACTCAAGAGGACTTATGGATATGGAAGACTTATATGTCTTCAAAATATATATCCGTTTGATGACACAATAAAAGATAAAATTTTATTACTAGGAATGGACAATGAGGGATTAGAGGGGATTAGTGCCAGTATTCTAAGCAAAAAGGTTAACTTGAGTTGGTATTTGGAGCCTTGTAGAATAAAGGAAGAATATTTTCATAAAATCTCTAAAGTTATAATTAATATATTAAAGTTAGAAGAAAAATCTATTTATACTATAGAAGATAGTGCTAATTTTATATGGCTTTATCTAAAGAAAATAGATGAAATGGGAAATTCTCTAGATGATATGATGGCTATAGATTATTTAGGATATGCACTATATGCAGAAGCAGAAGATGTAGATAGAATTCCTAAATCCTTGAAAGAACAGATGATAGACAAGATTGGAGAAGTTATAGTATCTTCAAAGTGGAAGCCTGTATTTAGACAGGGGCTTGTAGAAGGACTTTATGATGTTGATTTCTACTACAATATTGGAGAGCTTATAGATGAAACTATAGAATTTGATGATTTGAAAGCTTTTTTGAAGAGGAATCCATTGAATATGGCTGTATATTATCATGTGGGGGATACTGGTGGTAAGGAAGAAATGAAAAAACTTCTTAAGTTTGCCAAGAAGACTCTGCCCTTTGATGAAATAAACTGTGGCTCTGAGGATTTAAAACAGGATGATTTAACCTCTAATAATAATGGTGATATATGCCTTATGTTTCTTTTACGATTCTTAATGGAATATAATATAGAAGATGATGAGCTATATCTTTCATCATTATCAGCTAGATTTAATGAATGTAGAAAATTAAGTTTGAAATATTTAAAAAAGAGAAACTTAGTTAAAAATAAAGATATACAAGAATTATTAAAGGCTCTTGCTGATACTGAGCCCAATAGAGAAATACGAGGAAAGATTTTAAAGCTTATATATAGCGATAAAGATAAAAGTAAAGATAAAATAGAGGAGATTATAAATGTAAAGAATCAGATTATAACTCCACATATAAAAGATATCTCTTTAATGACTACAAATGTAGCAGGAATGTATTACAGAAATATGGATGTTATAGAGGGAACGCTGCAAGAAAATGATATAGTTCTTCTAAAAAGAGAAAGTGATAATCCATATGATAAAAATGCAATTCAAATAGCTACTGAAAAAGGATATGTAATAGGATATGTACCTAAACAAGATAATCTTATATTAAAACAGCTTTTAGATAGTGGTAAATATCTATATGGAATAATAGAAGATTTAGATTTAGACGAAAATTATATGCAAATAGATGTAGTTATGAGTTATAAAGATGTGATTTTAGATATAAAAGAGATAATATCAATGATAAATGGAAGCGACAACCTTAAGAATTAGTATATAAAAGAATTCCCCTATTATAAAGTATATAATAGGGGATTCTTTTATATTTGTATTTATTCGAATTTATATATTCCGATAGAATTCAAAAATTTCATATCTAGGGTATAATTTTCATAATCAAAACCATAATCCATTTTATAACGTTGAACTGCTTTTATGAGAGGATAATCATATATTCCATTAAAGGGGCCATCATAGTAACCCATAGCATTTAGTATCTTTTGTACTTCATATACATCGGCACCTTTATCATTAGGATTTATATTTCGAACGTAAGAAGAAAAAATCCAACTTGGTCCGCTGTATACAATAACAGGTGTATCATAATCAATCATGTAAAACAGTTCCTCTATATTTTGATTGTACATACGGATACATCCATTAGATGAAAGACTTCCTATAGAATCTGGACGATTCGTACCGTGAATACCAAAAGTATCCCAAGGCACATTAAGCCCAAGCCAATAGCCTCCAAATACATGATTTTTAAGAGCTTTGCTAGAAATTTTCCAACACCCAATAGGTGATGGAGTTTCTTTTTTTCCAAGAGCAACAGGATATCTTTTCACCACCTTAAAAGTGTTGGATTCTATAACATATAAAGAAAATTCATTTGTATCTATTAATATTTTATATTTTGATTGTTTAATTTCTTCAGCATAAATTGATGACGTAAAAATCAGCATTATAGCAACGAAGAACAATATTATTTTGTATAGATATTTCCGCATTTTATCACCTACGTAGAAATAATGTTAGTACTTTAATATCATTAGCAAAAATTAAAAATATTATTTATCAATTAAAAAATATGTTGCAATTACATATTTTATATGATATTATAAGTATGAAAAGTGAATAAGACAAGCTTAAGGTTACATTTTTAAGCAATGTATTAAAAGGGAATATGGTTAAAATCCATAACAGCCCCCGCTACTGTAAGAATGACGAAAACTTATATTTTAGTCACTGAGATATATCTCGGGAAGACTTAAGTTAGTAGGATGATTTTGAGTCAGGAGACCTGCCCTATGCTTTTAAAAGAAATTTCGGTGGGAAATGGTCTTTATATTATTAGAAATAATATGTGTGAGATTTTGTGGGAGCCGAAGAGTTTAGGCTCCCTTTAATATTGCTATATTTTATACAAAGTCGCGCGAATTCGTTTCTTGTATGTAGCTACCATTGTATTATCACCACCAATGAATTTGCTAATAACCATATTATTTTCCATAATGTACTCCTAACATTATTTAAGTCTACAGTTTATTGGATTGGCAGTCGCAGTAAACACCTAAGAAAATAATATGGTTTTTTTTAGATTTTAATAATGTTTAAATATATATAAATAATTTATAAATGCATTTTGATATAATGCATCAAAAAGAATATTGTATTGGAAGAGGAACTACCTAACAGGTTTCTCTTTTTTTTATATAAAATTAAAGCTTTTAGATATATGAAAAGTATATATACATAAAAATGATTGAATCCTGTATAATATAGGATTCAATCATTAAGAGTTGATTAATTAAAATGTTCAATATGTGAGGTTCAGTTCTTTTATATTAAGAATTAAGAAAAATATTACTTAAGAAACTTTAACATTCTTTTTTCCTTCATCAGGATGAGCAAGTTTCTTTTTATAAAATATTGCGAAGCAAGTTACAGTAGATAATACAGCAATTATATCTGCTACTGGTTCAGCAGTTAATACTCCTAATAACTTATTTTCAAAGAAGCTTGGAAGTATGAATATAAGAGGTATTAAAAGTATTATTTTTCTAAGCAATGCAAGCATTAAAGAAATCTTTGCTTGTCCTAAAGCTAAGAATGTTTGTTGGCAAGCTATTTGGGCACCAAATATGCTCATTCCTATAAAGTAAATTCGTATGCTCCATACAGTGATTTCCATAAGTTTTTGGTCTTTATTGAAAATACTTACAAAGAATTCAGGGAACATCATAAGAAGTCCACAGCATACAAGAGTAAGTGTTAATGAGCTTATCAAAAGAAGTCTAAAAGTCTTTTTAACTCTATCCATATTTTTAGCACCGAAATTATAGCTTATTATAGGTTGAGCACCTTGAGTCAATCCTTGAAGTGGAAGGGTAATCATTTGCATTATGCTGCTCATTATTGTCATAGCCCCAACAGCTAAGTCACCACCATAAGCCTGAAGTTTGGTATTTAAAGAAATAAGAACTAAACTTTCAGTAGACTGCATTATAAATGGAGATACACCTAAAGCCATAACAGGCAATATAACTTTGGGGTTAATGGCTAAGTATTTTTTTCTTATTTTTAATATGCTCTTTTTTCCAAATAAAAATTTCAATACCCATATAGCAGAAACGGTTTGTGCAATTATAGTAGCTAAAGCAGCTCCTTTAACCCCCATGTCTAGACCGAAGATTAGTATAGGGTCTAAAACTATATTTATAACTGCACCTATAAGTACTGTTATCATACCAGTCTTTGCAAATCCTTGAGTGTTTATAAATGGATTCATTCCTAAAGCTATTTGAACGAACACAGTTCCAATAAGATAAATGCTTAAATATTCTAGTGCAATTCCTATAGTTGCCTCACTAGCTCCAAAAGCCCATAAAATAGGCTCTTTAAATATCATAAATACTATAGTGAGAATTAGACCCAGTATTATTAATGTGGAGAAACAGTTGCTTAAGATATTTTCGGCTCCATCGTTGTCGTGTTCTCCCATTTTTATTGCACAGCGGGGTGCACCTCCCATACCTATAAGCGAACTGAAAGCAGAAACTATTATTATAATAGGAAAGGCAACACCAACACCAGCCATAGCAAGTTCTCCGCTAGGAAGCCTACCTATAAATATTCTATCTACTATATTGTATAAAACATTAACCAGTTGAGCGATTATAGCTGGAACGGAAAGTTTTAGAAGAAGCTTTCCGACACTACCCTTGCCTAAATCTATAGAATTTTTCGACATAAATTATTCCTCCTAAAAATATTATGAATAAAAATATTACAATAATATAATGATACTACAAATACTTATTTTGTTAAATGAATTTTGGTTCATTTAACAAAAAATTTTAAATCTTTATTAGGAAAACGTATAACCAGATTAGGCGTATATTTTTTTATATGATATAATTTAATAGGTCAAAAAAACAGTGATTATAAAAATAATTTGTTTTATAATGAGGAGATATTATGGAACTATATGTTACAGATTTAGATGGAACTTTGTTAAATAGCGACAAAAAAGTGTCTCAGAACTCTCAGGAGTTGTTAAATAAATTTATAAATGAAGGATTAGAATTTACTATTGCTACAGCTAGAACCCCTGCTACAGTTGTCGATTTATTAAAAGGAATTGATATTAAACTTCCAGTTATACTTATGAATGGTGTTGTAACTTATGACATAGATGAAAATAAATATCTAGATGTAAAAGATATGAAAAAAGATGATGTATTGAAGATATTAAAGCTATTAAAAGATCATAAGAGAAGTGCTTTTGTATATGGTATAAAAAATAATAAACTTTATGTTTATCATCAAGATTTTCAATATGATTCCGAATATAATTTTTATAAGGAAAGATGCACTAAGAAGTTAAAGGAATTTGTAAAAGTTGATGAATATGAAAAAGCTATAGAGGGCAGTGCTGTTGTAAATGTATTAATTTTTGACACATTAGATAATATTAAAAATATGTACAAGTCTTTAAAAGATTTGAAGAGTATAACTTGTAATTATTATGAAGATATATATGAAAAAGGAGCGTATTTTTTAGAAATATACAGCAGTGATGCATCAAAAGCTAAAGCTATAAAAAATCTATCTAATTTAATGAAAGATGATAAGATAATATGCTTTGGAGATAATATAAATGATATACCAATGTTTGAAACTGCTAATGAAGGATATGCCGTAGAAAATGCCGTTACTGAGCTTAAAAATATAGCGACAGCTATAATTGAAAGCAATAATCAAGATGCAGTAGCAAAATTTATAGAAAAGAGATTTATATGTGGTAAAAATATATTATAACTACAAGTATTTACAATTTACATCTTAAAAAAATTGTGCAATAATAGAAAAATGTAAATTTAAAATAGGATAAGCGAGGAGTATAAATGAAGATAGGATTTGATCATAAAAAGTATCTTGAAGAACAATCAAAATATATTTTAGAAAGAGTAAATAACTATGATAAGCTATATTTAGAATTTGGCGGAAAGCTTATGTTTGATATGCATGCCAAAAGAGTACTTCCAGGCTTCGACGAAAATGCAAAAATAAAGCTTTTACAAAAGCTTAAAGAAAATGCAGAAATAATAATATGCGTATATGCTGGAGATATTGAAAGAAATAAAATAAGAGGCGATTTTGGAATAACATATGACATGGACGTACTAAGGCTTATAGATGATTTAAGAGCTTACGAACTTGATGTCAACAGTGTTGTTATAACAAGATATGAAGGACAGCCGTCAACTAAAGTATTTATAAACAAACTTGAGAGAAGAGGAATAAAGGTCTATAAACATGAAGCTACAAAAGGATACCCAACTGATGTAGACACTATAGTAAGTGATGAAGGATATGGAAAGAACCCATACATAGAGACAACTAAACCTATAGTTGTTGTTACAGCTCCAGGACCAGGAAGCGGAAAGCTTGCTACATGTTTAAGTCAGCTATATCATGAGCATAAGAGAGGAAATGTTGCAGGATATTCAAAGTTTGAAACTTTCCCAGTATGGAATGTACCTTTAAAGCATCCATTAAATATAGCTTATGAAGCTGCTACAGTTGATTTAAAGGATGTAAACATGATTGACCCATTCCATATGGAGGCTTATGGGAAAACTGCTGTAAACTATAATCGAGACGTTGAAACTTTCCCTGTACTTAAGAGAATAATAGAAAAAATAACAGGAGAAGAATCAGTATATCAGTCACCAACAGATATGGGCGTAAATAGAGTTGGGTTTGGAATAGTTGATGATGAAGTAGTAAAGGAAGCATCAAGACAGGAAATAATAAGACGTTACTTTAAAACAAGCTGTGAGTATAAAAAAGGATATGTAGATAAAGAGACTTTCCAAAGATCTAAGCTTATAATGGAGGAACTAAATCTTAAAGAAAATAATAGAAAAGTTGTAGAACCAGCTAGAAATTATGCTAAAGAACTTAATGAAGATTCCTCAAAGAGAGAGCTCTTCACAGTAACAGCATTAGAACTTGAAGATGGAACTATTCTTACAGGTAAAAGCTCTGAACTTATGGATGCTTCAGCTGCAGTTATAATAAATGCTATAAAATATTTAGCAGGAATAGCAGATGGAATATATCTTCTATCTCCAGTTGTATTAGAGCCAATTCAAAAATTAAAAGAGAAGACTTTTGGAGATAAGAGAATAGCTTTAAGCGGTGAAGAAATCCTTATTGCTCTAAGCATATGTGCTGCAACAAATCCTATGGCGGAAGTAGCTATGTCTAAACTTCCAGCATTAAAAGGATGTCAAGCACACTCAACTACTATACTTTCATCAAACGATGAGCAGACATTTAGAAAATTAGGAATAGATATAACTTGTGACGCTGAATACCAAAGCGAAAGCTTATTCTACGGAAACTAAATTAATTAAGAATTTAAAATTGAAAATATAAAATTTATGATAAAACTCCTGTTAAGGAGTTTTATTTTTGTGAATAAATTAAATTTATAATTGTAAATATAAGGTTTGAGCAAAAGGTGCCCATACAATAAATAAAAGGAAAAGATTATAATTAAATTATATGAAAAAAGAAAACGATTAGAGGGGGATATCATGAAAAAAACTTATGCAAAGGATGTTTTTATATCAGGATTTGCATTATTTGCAATGTTCTTTGGAGCAGGAAATTTAATATTTCCTCCATATTTGGGGTGGAGTAGTGCATCAAATTGGTTTCTAGGATTTTTATGTTTTATAATTACAGATATCGGTTTAAGCATGCTTGGAATTATTGTTGTTGGAAAAGTTGGGAAGGGAGCTCAGGGTGTAACAGAGCCATTAGGAAAGTTTTTCTCTATACTTCTTTTGGCAGTAGATGTCATTTGCCTTGGTCCTCTTATCGCTATACCAAGAACGGCAGCAACAACTTTTGAATTTGCAATTCTTCCTAATTTTACAAACATTAACAGTTGGGTATTTTCAATAATATTTTTTGCTATAGTTGTGACTTTAAGTATAAAGCAGACAAAAGCAGTAGACATAGTTGGAGCTGTTTTAGCACCTATAATGTTTATAGCACTAATACTTCTCATTATAAAAGGTACACTATCACCTTTAGGGTTTGCTGAGAGAACAACAGTAGTAGGTACTGTTGTATCTGATGGAATAAAAGCTGGATATCAGACAATGGATATGATGGGAGCTATAATAATGGCATTAGCTCTTACATTTAGTATGAAATCTAAAGGATATACTGAACCAAAACAACAATTTAAAATGATTTCTCAAGCTGGAATTATTTCATCTATAGCTCTTTTTAGCGTATATGGAGGGTTAGCATATCTTGGATCTACGGTTTCATCAGTATTTTCATCAAATATGAGTCAAGCTGAATTACTTATTGCAATAACTAGTGGACTTTTGGGGAAAAGTGGAATAATACTTCTTGGAGTAATAGTAGCCTTTGCATGTATTACAACAGCTATAGGACTTTTGTCTAGTGCATCAACTTTCTTTGAGGAAATTTCTAATGGAAAATTTAAATATAAAACAAATATAATAGTGGGAGCAGTCATTAGCTGTTTTGTATCTAATCTTGGTATATCAGCAATAATAAATTTTGCAGCACCTATCCTTGACCTAATATACCCAGTTCTTATAGTACTCATAGTTCTTGGTGCCTTTAATGGTAAAATTAAAAATCTTAATATTCATAAAGCTGCTTCTTTAGGAGCTTTTGCAGTATCATTAGCAACTCTTATTCAAAACATAACAGGAATAAACTTAGGTATAAATATGCTACCATTAAATAATATTGGTTTTGGATGGCTAATTCCATCAGTAGTAATGGGAATAGTAGGCTCATTCATTAAGAAGTCAGAAGCTCATGTGAAAAATATTTTAAGCAAAGAAGCCTAGGAAACTAAATTAATTAAGAATTTAAAAATGAAAATATAAATTAAGAGGGTGCTTCAAAATAATTTATTTATCTTGGAACACCCTCTTAATATAATTCCTTTATCTTTTTATATTTTTCCGTTATATGCTTTAAATCCGCCACGTACATTAATTACCTTATAGCCAAGTTTAGAGAGGTGTTTTGATGTTCTTAAGCTTCTCATAAAAAGCTCTAGCAGAAATATTATCTTCAAAAACCCATAAGGATATTTTAGACTTAACTTTCATTATTGGTTTGATGTATTATTAATATATATAAATAATATATATTAATAATAAAAAGGGGTGCTATTATGGAATATAGGGTTTTGGGGAAAAGTGGGCTAAAAATCTCTGCTATTGGATTTGGAGGAATACCTATTCAAAGAGGAAGTGTAGAGGAAGCTAAAGGGGCTATAGTAAAAGCACAAGATTTAGGAATAAATTTTATAGACACTGCAAGAGGATATACAGTATCAGAGGAATTTATAGGAGAAGCATTAGAAAAAAGACGTAGCAGTTGGATAATAGCTACAAAAAGTATGGCAAGAGATAAGGTATCTATGGCAAAAGACATAGAGATAAGTTTAAAAAATTTGAGGACAAACTATATAGATTTATATCAACTTCACAACATAAAAACTAGAGAGGATCTTGAAAAAGTTTTAAGTGAAGAAGGCGCATATAGAGCATTAATAGATGCTAAAGAATCTGGAAAGATTGGTCATATAGGTCTTACATCTCACAGCTTAGAACTTCTGGAGTATGCTATAGAGCTTGATAAGTTTGAAACTATAATGTACCCATATAATATAGTAGAAAATCAAGCTGACGAATTATTTAAAAGAGCTAATGAATTAAATATAGGTGTAATTGCAATGAAGCCATTGGCTGGGGGAGCCATAGAAGATGGTACTTTAGCATTAAAGTTCATAAGAAATAATCCAGCAGTTACAGTAGCCATACCTGGAATGGGTAATTGTAAGGAAGTAGAGGAGAACTCAAAAGTATATGAGGAAAATCAAAACCTTTCAGAAGAAGATTTAAAGAATATAAATGAAATAAAAAAAGAGCTTGGAAATGAATTTTGCAGAAGATGCGGATATTGTGCACCATGCCCTAGAGGAATAGATATACCAACCATGTTTATATTTAGTGGATATAAGGAAAGGTATGGACTTGGAGCTTGGGCAGAAGATAGATATTTTTCTCAAAAAAATAGAGCAAAAGATTGCATAGAATGTGGTGCTTGTGAAAAGAAATGTCCTTATGAACTTCCAATAAGAAAAATGCTTGCAAAAGTTAGAAGAACTTTTAACGAATAAAAAATGTTGTTTTAAACTTTAACCATTAATGTATTTTATATACATTACATAAAAATACATGTAAACATTTAGATATTAAGAAACTCAAAATTATATCAAATTACCACAATAAAAACTACTAATTTTTTAAAAAATTTTCGAAAAAACGTAGAGAAATACAGCGATTATTTGATAGAATAGTAAAGTGGATGGACAAGGCCTAGGCCAATGTCGAAACACTTTTTAAAAGATGTTTAAACTTTTCACAAGGAAGGAGAAATTTAACAATGATGTATTCAGCAGAAGTTAAGGAAATGTGTACATTAGCAAAAGGACCTAATCATGGTTCAGCACCAATTCCTCAAGAAGGTAAATGGGTTCAATCTAAAGAAGTAAAAGATATTTCAGGATTAACTCATGGAATAGGTTGGTGTGCACCTCAACAAGGAGCCTGTAAGTTAACCTTAAATGTTAAAGATGGAATAATTCAAGAGGCACTAGTTGAAACAATAGGATGTTCTGGTATGACTCACTCAGCTGCAATGGCTTCAGAAATATTACCAGGAAAGACTATATTAGAAGCATTAAACACAGACCTAGTTTGTGATGCTATAAACACAGCTATGAGAGAATTATTCTTACAAATAGTTTATGGAAGAACTCAAACTGCATTCTCAGAAGGCGGACTTCCAATAGGAGCAGGACTTGAGGACTTAGGAAAGGGATTAAGAAGCCAGGTTGGTACTATGTACGGAACTCTAGCTAAAGGCCCTAGATACCTAGAAATGGCTGAAGGATATGTAACTAGATTAGCAGTTGATGCAAATGATGAAATTATAGGATATGAATTTGTTCACCTTGGAAAGATGATGGAAATGATCACTAAGGGAACAGAGGCAGCTGAAGCTTTAGAAAAAGCAAAGAGCACTTATGGAAGATTCACTGAAGCTGTTAAGTATGTAAATCCAAGACACGAATAATAAAGGGAGGTTACTGAGAAATGGCATTATTTGAAAGTTATGAAAGAAGAATAAATCAAATAACTCCAGTACTTGAAAAGTACGGTATAGAATCATTAGAAGCTGCTAGAGAACTTTGCAATTCTAAGGGTTTTGATCCATATACAATAGTAAAGGAAACTCAACCAATAGCATTTGAAAATGCTGCATGGTCATACACTTTAGGTGCTGCTATAGCAATAAAGAAGGGATGTACTAAGGCTGCTGAAGCTGCTGAAGCAATCGGAGAAGGATTACAAGCATTCTGTATTCCAGGATCTGTTGCAGATGATAGAAAAGTTGGTTTAGGACACGGAAATTTAGGAGCAATGCTTCTAAGAGAAGAAACTAAATGTTTTGCTTTCTTAGCAGGACACGAATCTTTTGCAGCTGCAGAAGGTGCTATAAAGATAGCTGAAAAAGCTAATAAAGTAAGAAAAGAGCCACTAAGAGTTATATTAAACGGTCTTGGAAAAGATGCTGCTTATATAATCTCAAGAATCAACGGTTTCACTTACGTTCAAACTAAGTTCGATTACTACACTTCAAACTTAGAAGTTGTTAGAGAAGTTCCATTCTCAAATGGTCCAAGAGCTAAGGTTAAATGTTACGGATGTGACGACGTTAGAGAAGGTGTTGCTATAATGCACGCTGAGGGGGTTGACGTATCTATAACTGGAAACTCAACTAACCCAACTAGATTCCAACATCCAGTTGCAGGAACATACAAGAAAGAATGTGTACAAGAAGGCAAGAAGTACTTCTCAGTTGCATCAGGTGGTGGTACTGGAAGAACTCTTCACCCAGATAACATGGCTGCTGGTCCAGCTTCTTACGGTATGACAGATACTATGGGAAGAATGCACTCAGACGCTCAATTCGCAGGTTCATCATCAGTTCCAGCTCACGTTGAAATGATGGGACTTATCGGAATGGGTAATAACCCAATGGTTGGAGCTACTGTTGCAGTTGCTGTTGCTGTTGAAGAAGGCATGAATAAGTAGTATTAAATTTATAAAATATATGAGGTGAGCATATTTTGTCCATGATGGGACAATTTATGTCCTATATGGATAATTTGCTGGCCCAGAAAAGTAAGCACACATTTATTATTAGAATATTAAGTTCTAGTAATAGATGTGTGTTTTTTTATTTAGTTTTTATGCCTATAGAACAATTAAAAATCCAAGTTTATATATTTTATTTATGATGATGTTATTTTGGGGAATGAATTTCACTTTAGACTTCTACTCTCGCAAAATAAAATATATAATGATCAATACTAAGTATTATTAATAAATATCATATTTATCTTGATGGTGTGCTGTGCAAAGTGGTCAACGCAAAAGGACCTGCGAACTAAATTACTTAGTGCGCAGATCCTTTTATTTATAATATCCTTCAGAAACCAGAACTTCTTCATCCCATGCTTCTTTTACGAGTACCTGCTGACTTACATACCTGCAAGTTGTATGTAAGCCGGCTCATCCGCCATTCGCATCTTTGTGAATTTGAAATTCACCTACTGTTAGAAAGATTTCATTGCAATAATTGCAGGAAACAACACGTTTGGTTTCGTATACGGCATCATGGTGAATCGTCCTATACACTGGTGGAACCCATTCTTTTTCAACTGGAGTAGTCGAAGGAGAAGTGGTGGATTCATGAGGTTTATTTTCCTCGGGCATTGTAGGGGTAGGTGATACGTTTTTGGAAGCATCAACAGGAGTATGAGGTTGTTGCGACTCTATAGTAGTGGGCACTGATGCAACTTCAGACATAGGAGTATCCGCTTCTGTTTTTTCGGCTACTGCATTGGAAGTATCTTGAAGTTCGTCTGTAGCATGATCTATAACAGAATCTTCCTTCTCAACAATCATATTCGTGCATGTATTCGGTGTTGATTTCGATAGTTGTTCACGAATCTGTGGCAATTTCAAACCACAAAGGAAAAATGCAACTAATAGGAGAATAATCGTTATTTGTTCTTTATGATATAAAGTTATATTCTTTAATTTCTTTTTTTCCATAAGTTACCTACAATAATTTATATAATATTTTAATTCCAACAAATGAGCCCATAAACAAAAAGATTAGAAAGATCCAAGCTGATAGTGAAAGTGAAGCTGCACTAATAAAAAATGCGCTGATATTACAGCCACCAGCAATACAAGCACCATATCCCATAAGCAAACCGCCTATCACCGATTTCAAAATCTGTTTGTACGAACGGATTTTTTGTATATGAAATTTTTTGCACACTAGTACGGATAAGAAAGCACCGAGAAATAACCCAAAATTTCTTAGATTTGGTCCGAGAGCAGCCATGAGGGAATCCACTTTTACAGTGGAGAGTTCACCAAACCAAAAGAATGCTCCAGTAATTGACCATGTAGACTTTAATACAAAAAAATGAAGTACATTAAGTATTCCTAAACAGATAGCACCGTATAAATAATTAGATTGATATGAGATGGCAGTGGATGATTCATACTTTCGTGCTGCCAAATAGAGCAAAAGTATAATTAAAATATTAGAAACGATGCCAGCGCTCCACCCGATTTCATGTGGCAAAAAAATGACAGGTGCATCCACGATGAAGTTAGACCAAAGTGTAGTATAGTGTTTGGTACCAATCAGATAACCAATAATCACACTGGGAATGGTGAAAAGGTGTACCATACATCCTTCTGCTAATCGAATGAACATTCCAGAAGCACATGTTCCAGCAAGCATCATTCCTATTCCAAACAAAAATGCTCCGAACATAAGTGGAATACTAATAGTAGAAACACCTAGTAAATCCAATGCGCCATTTGATAAATATTTCATGATTGTAATTCCAAGAGATGAGGTGAGAATTCCAATCAAAATAGAACGAAATATTTCTGTTGAGCCTGTAATCTGAGGATCACTCATTGCAGACACAAAACAAATATGTGAGCGTTGCAAAATGACTCCAAACCCTATTCCAAATAATAAATACCACAGTATCATAAAATTGCTCCCAAATTTTATTTACGCTTATTATCCCATAAAAATCGAAAAAAAGCAATATATAGAAAAATATAATATATAAGATGATAATCAATCGAAAATATCAATAAGTAAATGTGTTGGAAATTATAGGTTAAGGTGATATTATTAAAGTAAATATGTCTAAATATGGGGGGAGAGATTATGAAAAAGAGAAGATGGATTGCATTGCTGTTATGTTTTATTATGCTAATGTCAGATGCAATTCCCGTATTCGCAACAAATGTGAAAAACCAAAGTGAAGTAGTCTGGACATCAAAAGATTTCACATATGGAACTTATGAAAAAGATTTGTATGGTTGCGATTACACAAGACAAATTAAAGTCAAAGGAGTGGCGATTACAGGTTTTTCTGAATCGGGTGAAGAAAAATTAACAAAGAGCAAAGATTTAGTAATCCCATCAGTTGATGATGAGGGATATGCCATTGTAGGCATAGCTGGTAGTGCGTTTAAAGGGAAAGGACTTACATCAGTAGTATTCCCTACGGGAATGATGGTAGACTATGACGATACCATTACTCATAAAGTAACCAAGAGAGGGAATTTTGTGATTGCTGAAAATGCATTTTCGGGTAACCAATTAACTTCGGTAGTTTTGCCAGAAGGAGTAATTGCAGTTTTATCAAATGCATTTATGAATAATAAAATTGAAACTGTAAAATTACCAAAAACAATTTGGTGGTTAGAAACACAGGCATTTTCGAAAAATAGAATCACAACGGTTAATTTTCCAACTACATGTGATTTTCAACTTGAAATGCATGGGATGACATTTGCAAATAACTTTATTAAATCAGTTCGTTTACCAGATTATACAGAAGTAGTAAACAAAGATGCGTTCATATTAAACACAGGAATGGAACCAATTGAAGCAACTGCAAAGGATACTTACAAAACATACATAGTTGATGGAGTAAAACATGATGCTGGTGTTGTGTATATGTACACAGATAATGCAGAATTGGAAGGAAAAGATCGCATTCATCATACAGGAAAAGAAACCGCATCGCAAAAATCATATGTGCAGAAGTTGGTCGTAACCAATGGTTCTGGTGATACGAATCTGCTATGGAACATTAGTGATTTTACTGTGGATGGCACAACAATCACAGGTTTGTCAGATTCAGGAATAGATAAAAGAAAAACCAATAAGCATCTAGTAATTCCGGAATTTAACAAAGATGGTCAGTATATTACGGAGATTGGTAGTGCGCCTTTTGGTGGATATGGTTTGTTCGCATCAGAAACGGAAAAATTTGAATCCGTTTATCTACCAAGTGGTGTAAAAATAATTGGCAACTTTGCATTTCAAAATAATGATTTGAAAGAAGTTACATTCCCTTCTAAATTAGAGAAAATAGGAAATGTGGCCTTCCAAACAAATAACTTAACAAGCGTTATCTTACCAAACAGTGTTACCTCATTAGGAAGTGGTGCATTTGCAACCAATCCGAAATTAGAACGAATTAGCTTATCAAAAGGATTGACAAAGATTCCAGACAGTGCATTTGGATGTAGTGATGGTGATAACTGGATGGATAAGTTAACAAGTATTGAATTACATGAAGGTATTACAGAAATTGGAAGCCGTGCGTTTGCTGGAAATAATTTTAGTAAAATAGAAATCCCATCAACTGTCACAAGTATTGGGAGTTACGCTTTCTCCACGAAGAACTATTTGAATGGACCATGTGAAGTGATTTTACAGGAAGGCTTGAAAACAATTGGTGCAGATGCATTTAGAAACAAAGTGATTTCTGAAATAGAGCTTCCTACTACAGTTACAAAACTTCATAAGAATACTTTTAGAAAAGAATATTCAGATAGTACTCAAGCATTGGTGACAAAAGTTTATGTTTCTTCAAAAACTCAGTATGAAGATACAAAAAACTTTCCAACGTCTGATTATCATAAAGTGTATTTAACAGACACATCTGTATGGACAGCAGAGGATTTTACTTATGGAGAAGAAAGCGTGGCTTTATATCCAGCATCGGAATATTCTTCAACTAATAATATCACAGTATGGGTTGTGAAAGGTTTCTCGGAACAGGGCGAAGGAAAACTCTCAACAAATAAGGAATTGGTTATTCCTGCAAAGGACCCAACAGGAAGAGTTGTAGAAGGGGTAGGGGCCAATGCCTTCAAAGAAAAAGGAATTACAAAATTAACATTACCAGAAGGTGTTATGACACAACACAGTGAAGACTTTTGGAAAACAGATGCCACGGGAATTGCACAGAGAGGGAATTTCTATATCCTTAGCGGTGCATTCAGAAAAAACAAGTTGACATCATTAGAATTACCAGAAGGAGTTATTTACGTTGGTGGAAATGCATTTAAACAAAACCAACTTTCTAGAGTTATATTTCCAAAAACATTGATGTTTATCGGAAATGCTTCTTTTGCTCAGAATCAGATTCAGTTACTATCCTTTACAGAATCTACTGATTTTGCTTTAAACATTGACACTCAGGCATTTGCTGTCAATCAGATTAGCGCAGTACAACTTCCTGTGAATACAGAGAAAGTTACAAAATGGGCATTTATGCAAAATACAGGTATGGAGCCGGTAACGTCAGGAACGGCTTCAGAGAAAAAAGGTGGCATTGTGTACATGTACAAGGCTGATGCTACTGGCAATTATATTGACCATATAGATAATAAAAAGTCTAACGTACAAAAACTAATTGTTGGAACCATTCCATCTAAATATACATCATGGAATGAAAAGGATTTTACTTATGATGTAGCAGGTACAAGCATTACAGGGTTGTCAAACGATGGAAAAGATAAAATTAAGATTAATCCAAGGCTGGAGTTACCAAAGGTAGGACTAACAGGAGAGAAGATTGTAGCGTTAGGTGATGGTGCAAATAATGTAGGAATTTTTGTGTATAGCGAAGGGGATAAAAACTATACACCAGCTAGTATTGTTTTGCCAGATAGCTTAACTAAAATAGGTAAATGGACATTTGCGTTAAATACAACATTGACTTATGAAGCAGAAATGAAAGCAATTAACCTTCCGGATGGATTGGTTGAGATTGGTCAGACTGCTTTCCAAAATTCAAAATTAGAATCGGTATCTATTCCAGATAGCGTAACTACAATGGGAATTGGAAGCTTTACAGGCAGTGCTAACTTGAAAGAAGTAAAATTATCTAGGAATGTGGAAGTGATTCCTCAATCAGCCTTTGCTTCAGCTATTGAATTAAAGAATATTGCAATTCCAGAAGGTGTAAAAGAAATAGGAAAACAGGCATTTGCAGGAACTCATGTGGAAGAATTAAGTTTACCTAGCACATTGGTAGAAATTGAACAACGAGCATTTGAAAATCACAATTTAGTTACATTGGAAATTCCTTCTAACGTTAAAAATATCGGAAAATATGCGTTTAGAGTAAATCAAGAAGGATATACAGGAAAACTTAAAACACTAGTGTTACATGAAGGGTTGTTAAGTATTGGACAAGAGGCATTTGTCGGTTCGGCAATTGAAGAAGTAACACTTCCAAGTACAACTGTTCTTTCTACTATAGATAAAGCAGCGGATTGTATTTTTGGAAATAAGTCAAAGCCAGCGGAACCAATCGTTGTTGTCCGTGTTTCAGATGAATCAAAAGTAAATGCATACAATACATCATATGCAAACAACTATTCTCACAGAGTTATTTATGATGAATTACTAGGAAGTGGATGGAATCATAAAGATTTCACATATGATGAAGGTACCGCAACTATAACTGGATGGTCAGAAAGTGGACAGGTAAAACGTACTCAATTACGTGAATTAGTTCTTCCAGATACAACTCCAGATGGAAAAACAATTGTTGCAGTAGGGGAGGGTGCATTTAAGATTCCAGATAATGAAGTTGTAATTACAAAGTTTGGGATATATTCACCAAATGGTATGCGTTCTGTTAAACTTCCCAATGGTATTCAAACGATTGGAAAAGAGGCATTTTCTCAAAATGCATTAACAGAAGTAGATTTAAAGAGTGTTACTGAAATTGGTTATCGTGCATTTTATGGGAATGATCTTGTAAAAGTACAGATTCCAGATACAGTTACAAAGCTTGGGGATGGAGCGTTCGCTACAAATGACATTAAAGAATTGAAACTTTCTTCAGGAGTTACAATTATTCCTAAAGGTGTATTCTCCATGAATATTCATCTTGAATCCATTGAAATTCCAGATACGGTTACTGAAATTGGAGCGACAGCATTTGCAGGAGCTAGATTAACATCTCTTACTATTCCAAAATCTGTTGAGAAAATTGGTGAAAAGGCATTCCACCTACACCATTTATCTTCATTGACCATTCCAGGCAATGTCAAAGAAATTGGAGAATCAGCATTTGAAGGGACATACAAAGCAACTACACTTACAAAATTAGTAATTGAAGAAGGTGTAGAATATATTGGAAAATTTGCATTTAAAGAAGCATTATTGGAAACTGTATATTTACCAAATAGCATTAAAAAAATAGGAGAGAAACCATTTTTAAATAATTCAGGAAAAGATGGTTCTCACGTAGTTGAGATTATTACAAAAAATTATGCACACTTAAGCTTTGTAGATGATTCTTATAGTATTACATATGCAGGAATTTGGCCTATTTCCGCTTATGAGAATAGTATTAAATTATCAGCTGATGCAGTCCCTTATACAGGCACAGAGTTGAAACCTACTGTAAGTATTGAGGGATTAACAGAAGGAAAAGATTTTGTTGTAAGCTATAAAAACAATATTGAAGTAGGTACAGCAACTGTTGTAGTTACTGGGGTGAATGGATACAATGGCGAAATTTCGAAAACATTTGTGATTACATCTAATCCATTTGTAGCAGAGAATGAGCAGCTTAAGGCGGACAAAGAACAACTACAAGCAGAGATAGACAGACTGAATAAACAACTGAATTCTCATAAATGCGAGACAAAAATAGTGGAAAAGGTAGTTGAGAAAGATACTCCTGTTGAAAAAGAGGTAGCAGCAGCAGTAGAGCAAAAAGAGGTGCCAAAACAAGAATCAAAACAAAAACAAGAGGTCAAGGACAAATCTACAGAAGAACTAAAAGAGAAAGTGGTGAGTGGAAAAGCTGAAACAGGAAACAATCAGCTTATCGTTGGAATTGTAATAGGTGCACTGGTCGGTGGATGTATCGTGTATTTACTATGTGGTAAAAAGAAAATAGCTTAAATGAAAAAAAGAGAATGTGCATCAATTTAAAGTGGAATCTATAAGATAGACACTAATAAAAGAGAGTCTATCTATATAGCAATGTCATTAAGTTAAGATGACAAAGTCAGATCTCTATACTAGGAAATAGTATAGGGGTCTTTTTTTTATAAAAAATAGTTAACAAGAATAAGAATATGTGCAGCCGCTTTCGCTTAAACAAATGCTAACAGGAATTAGTGGTACCTAATCTACTCAATAGAAATTTCAAGCAAGGAATATCTGGTAAATTATTGCTTACAGGTATCACATATCTACCATATTCAAATAATAATATGGCTTTAATTTAAAAGCTATAAATGATGACAAAGTATTAACTCAAATTCATTAAGTGTGTGATTAACTGGTGATGTTGACAACACTACTATTGAAAGTATGCACCATAAAAATAAAAAGTTTGTTTTTGGTAATAATCATATAATTAAGTTACCACATCATGGTTCACTAAATTCTGATAAGATTATTAAAGAGAATATAATTAAATATTTTGATTTTGCTATATCAACAGGGTACAAAAAACATGGTTTGCCAAAAGATGAAATTATAAATAAATAACCTCTTTGATAACTGAATAATATGGTGTTTACAAAATATGTTATAATTAATTCATAATTGTATTATAACACTAAGTAAAGATTACTAAGATTAATAAAGGGGGGAGTGTGTTATGAGTAAGGATTTAAAAAGGTGGTTGCCTTATGTATTTGGGTTCTTCTTTATTGCAGGAGTAATTGTTACGTCTATTTATTATGTGTTTGTAAAATAGTGGATAGAGTAACTTCATATATTTATTAAAGTGCTAACTGAAAATTATAAACATATAAGGTGGTGCAAAACATGAAAGTAAGAAAAACGGTTAAAGAGGACATTGACTTCCTCATAAAGATTCGTATGGAATACCTGTTTGCAGAAAAAGGTGTGTCTTCTTCGGAAGAAGTGCAAGATATTAGAAGGAAGTTAGAAGAATATTTCACTCAACATCTTAACAAGGGATTTATTGCTATCATTGCCGAGAATGAAAATGAAGTATTAGCAACTGCATTTATGTCAATCGTGGAAAGACCTCCGCTAATAGCGTTTTCATCATATCTTGTTGGTACAGTGTACAATGTCTTTACATACCCTCAATATAGAAGAAAAGGCATTGCAACGAAAGTTATGAATGAACTTTTATCTGAAGCAAAGCTATTAGGCGTTGCTGCAGTTGATTTAATGTCAACTGAAAAAGGGAAACCATTATATGAAAATCTTGGATTTCGAGTATCAAATTATACATCAATGAACAAGTTCCTCTAACTCCAGCAAAATAATCATAATAAGCGAGATAAATTAAATAAATCTGAATTTTAGGTATGGATTATTTATATAATATACAATTCTATCGGAATTAAAGCACTGAACTCATATAGAGAATCAGTGCTTTTTAAAATACCATAGAAAATTTTGGGGTACATATTGTAACCTTTTATTATTCTCAGTTGTATTATCAGTGAAAGGCTTTCAAATAGATTAAGGAGTAGACTCATGAGGTTATCGGTAGAGATATTGATTGAAAAGTACAAGAACAATATTTATGTAATAGCTTTTAATTTATGCAAAAACGCTCAAGATGCAGAAGATGTTGTTCAGGATACATTTATTCAGTATTTATCAAAAAAATGATTTTGAAACAGAGCAACATATACGTGCATGGCTTATCAGAGTAGCAATTAATAAAGCAAAGAATAAAAACAACACTTTTTTTAGAAGGAATACATTACATTTGGAAGACTATATAGAAACATTAACTTTCGAATCATCTGAATCATTGGAATTATTTGAGGAAGTTATGAAACTACCTAATAGGAAAGATGAAAAAAATAAGTAGAAAGCAAAAATAAATCAAATGGTTGCAGCTGTTGCTACCTGTGTACTTTTAGTGGGAGGATCAACTGTTGCATATGCTGCTGATTTAGGCGGAATTCAACGTATAGTTCAGCTTTGGATACATGGAGACAAAACTGAAGTATCCATTGATTTTAATTCTGACGGAAGCTATGATATGGAATACTACGACAACAAAGGAAATGTCATTCAAGAAAGTGGCGGTGGAGTTGCTTCAAATCTTAATGGAAGCGAAAGACCTATAACAGAAGATGAACTAATGGATCACCTTGATGACCCAGAAGTAAGATATGAATAGGATGGCTCTGTTTGGATTTATTATTTTAATCAAAAAATTAATATAACAGATAAGTTTGATGATAATATTTGCTATGCTCAAGTTTCAAACGGAAATGAAACATTATATATGACTATAAAATATAAAAATGGATGGAGTATAAGCTCTAATAAATATCAGAGTCCTTCTTCATTTAACTAATAGCATAACAGTTAGATAAATGAAAATGAGCATAACTTAAACTAAAAAATAATGATATAAAAAATACCGTACTATTCAAAAGAATATGCGGTATTTATGGGAAGCAGAAAGATATTATGAACAACTTAAGGAAAGAATGGCGAAATTCAACCTAGAACTTGAAGATAATAAAAGTAGATTGTTGAAATTTGGTAAGTTTGCAGAAAGCAATAGGAAAGCAAGGTGAGAAGGAAAACCAGAGACATTCGATTTCTTAGGATTTACATTTTACTGTGGGAAAAGTCGCAGAGGGTATCCATGTGTAATGTTACAAACAAGCAGAAAGAAATTTAGACAAAAGCCGAAAGATACTAAAAAGTGGCTGTATGATAATAGAACTATGCTAGTTAGAGAAATGATAAAGGCATTAAATCTTAAGTTGGTTGGGCATTATAGGTACTATGGTATATCTTTTAATGGCAAGATGATAGCAAACTTTTTGCATAGGGTACAGCAATTTCTATGTAAGACATTGAATAGGCGAAGCGACAAGAAAAGTTACAGCTGGGATGGATATAGAAATGCTAAAATATTATCCTTTAGCAAAGCCAAAGATATATTTTAAGCTGTTTTAATTGTGAATGTTATTATGAGGAGTCGTATGCGGGAAAGTCGCACGTACGGATTCTGTGAGTGGCTTACATTGTGAGGTGTAAGTCTACTCGACTGTTGACTAGCTTATTGAATAAATAGAGAGAAGAAAACTAAAAATACTGTATTATTCACAAATGAATACACAGTATTTTTTATGTTGCAATCATAATATATTGAGAATTAAAATGTAGTAAGAATGAAAGTTAGAAGGTTATATAAATGATTAGTAAAATTATTACTCTATAATAGGGTCATCATCAGAATCTTCATTTGAAGAAGTAGAACTTTGTTTTTTAGATGAAAGATATTGTTCTTGGGGAATGTAGATAGATTTGTGTAAATCAAATCTACTACATTCCTTTTTTGTATGT
>ERZ781272.50-NODE-50-length-184347-cov-15.057127_pt1 | contig 184347 bp, 166 predicted proteins | sample MGYA00375850_ERZ781272 | MGnify/ENA primary metagenome ERZ781272 (study PRJEB29790, sample SAMN06051246) | human gut metagenome | host: Homo sapiens | place: USA: Cincinnati, Ohio | collected 2013-06-21 | study: EMG produced TPA metagenomics assembly of the Gut...
CCTGTTAGGCAGAACCGAAGCAGGCGGGCTGCCGTCAATCAGCCTATTGTAGCCAACGTTTGAGGTAGGAGACATGAATCACATGTCGTACTACGTGTAGTTGAGTTACAAGCCCGTGCCTTTAGACATGGGTAATTGACGTGCCCTATTAACTCCTCACAAGCCATTCTTGACAATTCCGATATTTGTGGTAGACTAATATCTGGCTCTTAATAGTTTGCATACAAACATTTCACATGCAAACTATTTTATCTGAATAAATCATAAGGAGGTCTTATGGATAAAAGTCTTCACTATTTACTGATGGCAACCCACTCACTATTTCAAAAAAAGGTATTCAGCGGGCTCAGCGATTTGGGGCCCGGGCAGCCGAAGATTCTGGACTATCTCGGGCTTCATGACGGAAGTGTGCAGCGCCGGATCGCTCAGGGCTGTCAGATCGATCCGGCCACGCTGACCGGTCTTCTTACCCGTATGGAGGAAAAGCAGCTGATTGAACGCCGAACCGAAGGCGGTGACCGCCGCTCCTTTCACGTCTATTTAACACCGCTTGGCTGGAAAAAGCAGCGGGAGGTAATGGAAGTTTTTCAAAAATGTGAAGAAGAAATCTGCGGCGGACTGAGCGTTTCCCAGACGGAAGCGCTCAAAGAAACACTGACGGCCCTATGCCGCAATATGACTGATTTGGAGGTACTGCAATGACCCGCAGAGAATGGTGCAAACGATATCTGTTTTTTCTCGCCGGACTTTTTATTAACTCGTTCGGCGTCAGTTTTATAACCAAGGCCGCTTTAGGGACTTCGCCAATATCCAGTGTCCCCTATACGTTAAGTCTTGGTTTTTCCCCTACCCTGGGTATGTTTACCCTGTATATGAGTATTGTGCTGATCCTGATTCAGATGATTCTGCTGCGCAAAGATTTCCCCCGCCAGTATCTGCTGCAGATTCCCGTATCCTTTCTGTTTTCCTGGTTCATTGACATGACCATGGAACTGTTGGGATTCCTTTCACCTGCTGCTTACCCGGCCAAGGTCATATGCCTGCTGCTGGGTTGTGCCATTCTGGGGTTCGGAGTATTTATGGAAATGGCCGCAGGCGTGGTCATGCTGCCTGGCGAATGCTTCGTCAATGCCATTTCCAGGACATTCCATACTGACTTCGGCAGAACCAAGGTGGCTTTCGATACCTCAATCACCGTTGCCGCCGCCATCATTGGCATCGTCCTTTACAGGGAACTGGCCGGAGTGAGGGAAGGGACCATTGTGGCCGCTGTCCTTGTGGGGATGATCGCCCGCCGTCTAAACTGTACCATCGGGCCAAGAGTCAATCTCCTGCTGGTGCGGTAACACGGCCGGTCTCCCCCATTTACCCTGGCTGCCACAAAACAGAGCGGCGCCAGGCTTCAGCACCCAGCTGATTTCTGCCAGCGCTTTTTTAAGATGAGGCATGATATGCAGTACATTGGAGATAACTGCTCAATATCTGCCTCTTTCCCTGCATTTACTTTTCCCGCATTTACTTTGCGCAGAAGCTCGTCTCATCGAATTCATTGTGCAGCGCTATAGTGGCTCTAAATGATGGAGCGTCATCTTAATTCTTAAAGTAATAAATTCCTTTTACATATCCTTTCTGATCTCTGATCAGGCGATTGCCCTCATACTCAGCACTGCTGTTCCCATGAAATTCAATCTTCTGACAGGTTCCGGTTCCATCTGCAAGATCGTCAAACTGATAGCCGGTTCCCGTATCAGCTCCCTTCAGCACATAGATATCCCCTTTATATACAGGTTTCATTATCATACCCAACATATTTTGTGACACCGTATAGCCGCCGTCATAAGCCCCCTCATCCAGATGCACACGGATAAGTTCAGACCCTGAACCCTGAGATCCGGTCTGCAAGGCTATCTGATAGTTAAAATATGAACCTTCATTCAGCTTCTCCAAAAATGCAGTCTCTCGGGTCAGCGTATTGACAGTCACCTCAACGCGTTCTCCCAGTTCCATTTTCCTGTGTTGTTCCTCTGAAATGGTAACAGGAAGAGAGATGGTTCCCTGCACACAGTAATAGATCCCTTTATCCACTGCATTCTGACCAAATTTCATACCGATCACCTGCGTATAGGGAAGCAGCTTCAAGTAGGGAGCCGTTGGAAGCTGGTTATAGGCCTCGCGATACTCCTGTACCTTCTTCTCATCAAAATGCGCTTCCGCATTCTTCACAAACTCCAGATTCTTTTTTTCCAGAATGGTAAGCGCCTCCTCGTCAAAATCCTCCGGCTCCACAAGCCCCCGGTACCAGTCTGTCCCTTCAAAATAGGTCTTCAGTTCATCATCCTGAAATTTTCGTCCATACGTAGCATAAAACTGGTTCCGAAGCAGCCTGAGCGTTTTCTGATCCAATCCGGCCAGATCCGTCTCATTCAAAAGCCTTCCTAACGAATCCGGCAGTATCAACTGATTATTCCACGTGATCCAGTCACAGTAATCACCCGTTTCCGCGCCCTCTCCTTCCAGTGTAAACGCATTATCAGCAGTGAATCGCAGGACGTACGTTTTCATATTTCCCCCGCCATCTGTACCGTTTAGCGTATATTCCTGAATATCAGGCTGATAGTACATATCTGCTTCCATTAACAGATTCCACGCATGCTTAAAATCGAGATTTCTGCAAAAAATATTTACAGTCAGCTTTTTCGTATTCGTTCCGTGGTCTCCTGGAACAATATGCGCAATCAGGCGAACCTGACAGGCCCTGTAATACGCCTTGCAGACAGCCGGTGCGATAATATCTGTTGATGATAACGCAGAATTCTGCCCGGTAGTTTCTGACACTGCCACTGTTTCAGATGCATCTTCTATGTAAGTGCCATTGTTTTTGACGTTGTCTGTGTTTTTTTCTGTTTCATCCGAGGATTTAGTGCCGCTTGAATTATTTGTGTTGTTTGTATTATCTGTGTCGTTTGTATTATCTGTGTTGTTTGTATTATCTGTATTGCTTACACTACTTCCACCATTCTCCCCCTCCTCCTGGCATTCCCCATCTCCCTCACTTCCCACCGTCTCAGACGCCATTCCCATTCCCGCTCCTGCTCCCGCTTCCGCGTGTATTCCGTCCTCCCTCATTCCGCACGCAGTCAGTGCTGCCGCCATAAAAGCCAGTACAACGGCCAAAACACCCGCCACCTTTAATTTCATTTTTACTTTCATAATTATTTTCGCCATCATTTTCATGATTATTTTCATACTCATGTTCATTCCCCCGCTCCATCTCACCCTCATACAATCTCCCCCGCTCCTATTCCGCCTTCTCAGGCAGCAATATCCTCAGCTCAAACCAATGGTTCTTCACCGAGGCCGTCACCGATCCCCCGTATTTTCTGGCCGTGCTCTGAATGCTCTTCAAGCCATACCCGTGAAACCTTGTGTCCTTCTTCGTCGTGACCGGCATTCCGTCCTTGAGCACCGGCTCTTTTTCACAGTAATTTTCCACGCGGATCCGGACAAACCCTTTCTGTTTCACCACCGATAAATGAATCAGCCTCTTCTCGCTCTCTTCCTCCGGAATCTGTCTGACGCTCTCGATGGCATTATCCAGCGCATTGCCGAACAGGCTGCTGATATCGATGGTATCCATGAAATGCAGCGCCCTGCCATCGGCCACGCAGGTAAGGCTGATATTCTGCCCCTGGCAGTAGATGCTTTTACTTGTAAGAATCGCATCCAGCACCTCATTTCCCGTCTTATTCTGAGTTTCATAGATCTTGATCTCCCGCTCCATTCTGTCCAGGCAGTCCGTCTTCTCCTCGGAGCGCACTTCGCTTCGCAGCACCGCGATCTGGTGCTTTAAATCGTGGTATTTCTGATTCACCATATCGATGCTTTCCTGGGAGATCTGATAGTTCGCATACTGCATCTGCAGCATTTTCTGCAGCGCGTCTACCTCAAATTTCATCTGAAGCTCCTTCACCTGGAGATGGTATGCGTAGAGGACGGCCACCCCACCTAAATCCACAAATGTCCGAATAATATAAATTTCCGACAGGAAACGGCTGCTGAACGGCGTGTTGTCATAGACATAGCTTAAATTGCTCATCAGATAGATTCCTGCGCTGAGAATGATTGCGGAAAAACACTCCCTTCGTGTAATCCGTATCTCCACCTCATCCGAGGACTGCTTCGTATCCAGGAACCAGAACACGGCAAATACCACGGCATAGACCACAGCAATCAGAAGGAGGCTGGTAAGATAGGAACGCTTCAAATGCAGCCCCGCCACCGAATAGAAGTAAATCTGCCAGCCCAGGGAGGCCGTAAACTCCCCGCAGATAAATGCCCGCGCACAGTAATATCCGGCTACTGTCGGCGTAAAATCCGCACACGTATAGATTTGGAGGAACAGTATAAAAATGCATAAGGCCATGATCGGCAGGAAGAAAATTCTGTCCGGATTTGCCGTCACCGTCATGAGAACCGTGATGGCGATCAGGAAGCAAAGCTGAACGCCCCACCAGCCCCGGCTCTTTATGCGCTTCTTATTCTGCATCACAATCAGCAGGGCCGACAGCCAGTATGCGATTGCGTAATAGTATCCTGGCGTATCCGCCAGGTTCATCGTATTCATCTTATTTTCCCACCTCGTTCATGTAATCGTTGAGCACATCCAGAAACGCTTTCTTTCTGGAACGGCTGACCAGCACGGGGACTCCGCCCACGGTCGCTATGCCGTTCTGGAAATTCTCCACATGTTCCAGATTGACGAGATAACAGCGGTTGCACCGGAAAAATGTATTGCTGTGAACCGCATCTTCGACCTCGTTCATCGTGCCCTTCGAACGAAACTTCCCCGCTGCCGTATAATAGATCAGATCGTGATCCTGCACCTCCACGTAATAGATCTGGGAAATATCGATCTTCTGCATTCCCCCTTTTACCGCAATTGTCAGATACTTCCTGTCCCTCTTCTTCATACGCACCAGCGCCCTGTCGATCCGCTGGGAAAATGCGAAATAGGACACCGGTTTTAAGACGTAATCCAGCGCGTCCACCAGGTAGCCCTTGATCGCATACTGGGGCATATTGGTGATAAAAATAATGACGACTTCGCTGTCATGCTCACGAATCTTTTCCGCCGCCGTCATTCCGTCCATAAACCGCATCTCAATATCCATCAGAATGATATCGTACTCCGCTTTATAATCTGTCGCAATGTCTTCCCCATCCTCAAATACCGTAATCTTTATTTTCTCCCCACTGTCCGCTTCATAGTGACGCAGATGCTCTGTCAGGCTTTCCGCATAATTCCGATCATCTTCTACTAACGCAACATGAATCATGGACTTTTCCCCTCTTTCTGCTACCCAATACTTTCCTATTAAATTATATACCACAAAAGAACCCCAGAGACAACCGTCTGGCTGTCTCCAAGATTCCTTCTCTCGTTGCAGTTCACAACCCCGTCATCCTCTGCTTCCCGGTCTGCCCCGGCTGGCTCATGGGCCGTTTCCAGTTCAAGTTTCGGGGATAAGCACTTCTAAACGTGCAGAATTTTTCTAAAAACCAGGGAAAATTCCCAAACTCGCTGCGCTCAGACAGGTGGGAATTTCCCCTGAACGAAAAATCCTGCGCGTTAAGAATTGCTAATCCCCTGCAAAGTCACTGGAAACGGCCCATGAGCCAGCCGGGGCAGACCGGGAAGCAGAGGACGACGGGGCTGTGAACTGCAACCTTCTCTTCCGTTTCTGTCCCTTACCGCTCCTTTACGACACGGAAAAAAGATGCAATAATGTTAAATACAATGGCCAGCAGACAGAATACCATGCCGATGACTGCACTCTTCATATCCGCCATAGTCTGTGCGTTGTTTTCAAACGTCATGATCGAGGCGATACCTGCCACGCGGCTCGAAATGAAGAGAACCAGTGCTGCCGTGAGCAGAACCCCGGCGATCACAGGCAGGAGGTCCAGATAGATTTTCGATCCGGCCCTTTCGTATCCGATGATGTAAACCAGCTCCAGCACACAGGCCGCCGCCAGACACACCACCTGAGACAGACTGACTCCCAGATTTCCGAAATAATCCGTATTGCAGTTTATATAATAAAATACCAGCCCTGCAATGGCAAATACCGTTGTTATTGCCGCAAGGTAAAATCCCGCGGACTGCTTTTTCAGAAAATTCATGCTTCTCCCTCCTGGCTCTCTTTCCGTTTTACACTCCTTAAGTACATGGCTGCTCCGCCCAGTGTCAGCAGCGCAAACACAATCCATGCCGCCGTCAGTGCGTTGTCATACCAGGTCCTCACGCTTACAATGCGGGAAGATTCTGCAAGGCCGTCCATCGCGTTGGAATTGGCCAGCGCATAGTTCTGCCAGAGCATTACATTCTTTAAATCCTGCATCATGGAAGCGTCTTTGCTGACCGCGTCCACGGTCCAGTACGGCCACTTCGCGGTGACTGCCGCAATGTCATTATCGCCGGTGTTGCAGGTCATCGTAACGCCGCAGTGAACCGCCTCCTTTAACACGCTGTAGTTGGCGTCCTGGATAAAGTCTTCCGACATCAGTCCCTGAAATCCCCATTCCTTATGAAGAATGTTCATGAGCAGTCCGTAATGCGCGTTGCCCGCCGTGCATCCAATCCGGTTAAAGGTTGTCATGACTCCCAGCGCGCCCGCATCCTCGATGCTGGCCTGGGTACCGCGGAGTTCATTTTCGCGCAGCTTCTGTTCCGTCATGAAAGCGCTGATACCCGACCGGTTGATCTCCGTGTCATTGGCTGCAAAATGCTTCGGAGCGATGATACATCCGTATTCCTTTCCTGCCGCGATGTAAGCCGCCGCCTGATAAGCAGTCAGCACCGCATCCTCCGAGTAGTACTCATGGTTTCTCGCATTGTAAGGCAGACGGTGCAGGTTGGTCCCCGCACCCCAGAAGATCGGTAAGTTGGACCAGATCGAATAATTTCCGATCACTCTGCCGTATTCCGCGGCCAGTTCTTTGCTGAAGGTCTGTGCAATCACGGTTTCGTTGCACATGGTTCCGAATTTATAGCTTAAATTCTTGTCGTCGCTGCTGACTGCGTAAGGATCTCCCGATTCGGCATCCGTATTTGCATACTGTCCGAGTGTGTAGGAATTAATTCCGTTAGGCCCGTCGTTCTGAACCGCCTCCGGGGACACGATGGATTCGATCGTCTTCGTGCTGGTGCCTCCGAAACCGGTACGGATCATGGCTTCTTCCAGCGTAATCTGGTCGATCAGCTGCTGCCATCTGGGATCATTGATATCTTCCACTCCCTTTAAGGCCGCAAGCGTCAGGCCGTTGTCCGCGCCAAAGGTAACGGAGGATGGATCCCCCTGTTCCCGGATCTCCACCAGGTCATTTTTAAGGACTTCCAGCATTTCCTCTGTGGCAGTTAAATCCTTATAGGTTTTCGGCCACGTACCGGACCAGTCGCTTCTCGTTAAGTAAGTAACCGTACCGGGCATATAGTAATTTAAATCGGCGTCGCCAAGCTGATTCTCGACCGCGGTTCCATTGGCACTGTATGCAAAGGTTGTGGAATCAAAGGAATCCAGCGTCCATGTTTTCACACAGTCTTGATTTCCGTCTTCCGTCATGCCGTCCGAGACGGTCTTTCCCTGCGCCGCAAGCACGTTGTTTACCGCCTCATGGGAGCCGTTGCCCAGCGTAAAATAGTAGGTCCCGTCGTCTAAGATAAAGCAGCCTTTCGTCCCCGCCTCATTGTCACTGGCGCTGTCCCAGCTGGTCATATCCTGCGCGTCCGCTGTGATCGTGACCGTCACGGATTCTCCGGGATTTAACAGCTCCGTCTTCGCGTAGTCGAGAAGCTGAACCGCGGATTTCTCTACCTGATTCTTCTGATCGTACTCCGTATAGGGCAGGGAAACGTAAAGCTGAACCACATCTTTTCCCGCAGTGCCGCCGGTATTGGTCACAGTAACCGCCGCCGTCACTGTTTTGGCCGCCAGATCCACTTCCAGGCTGTCCAGGGTCTGGCTGAAGGTCGTATAGGAGAGGCCGTAGCCGAAGGGATAGGAGACTTCCGCATCGTACTGCCAGGATGTGCCGTTTACACTTCCCACCGCATCGGAGGCATTTCCCTGTCCCAGAACGCAGTCCGCATACCTCGTTTCATAATATTTATATCCCGTATAGATGCCTTCCGCTTCCACCAGCGCGGAATTAATGGAATAAGCCGAATCCGCATTGGTGTATTCGAAATTCCCGTAATTCTGTGCGGCCGGAGAATTGCTGTTCTTTACCGCGTACGTATCGGTCAGATGGCCGGATGGATTGGCCGCTCCGCTTAAAATATCGGCCACACCGTAGAATCCGTATCCGCCCGGAAGTCCGATCTGTAAAATGGCATCCACACCCGTGTTGTTCTTGATCTCGTCGATTTCCATGGCGCTGGCATTGTTCAAAAGCACGATGACCTTTCCGCCGGCTGACTTTTTCGCATCCACCGCGGCCTGAATGATCTCCCGCTCCGTATCCGACAGGCCCAGCGGATCCGTCTGATTTAAGCTCTGCTCCGGATTAACGCCGTCTTCTCCAGGCATATAGTTGCCGTTTTCCGTAGCGGCGCGGGCCAGGGTCACCACCATGACGTTATAATCGGAAAGGCTGTCCTTCCATCCCGGAGCGGCGCTGTCCATGGCCTCCTCGTCGGCTTCCAGACTGGTAAAGGTTCCCGTCGTGGAAGGCGCTGTCGTCCGGTAATACGTGGTCTTTCCCCACGGGAGGATGGCTTCTGATTTGAAGCTTTCCTTCATCCCCTCATACATGGACTGTAAAACCGGATTGATTACAAACCCCTTCGAGGCGAAGGCAGTCACCATATCGACCGTATCCGCGTCGGTTCCCGTATTTACGGACAGCGTGCTTCCGAAATCTCCGCCCTGTACCGGATAATAGCTGCTGAAGCCCAGCAGGGATACCTTCTTCGTCTCCGCCTCCGAGAGAGGGAGCGCGCCGTTATTCTTGAGAAGCACGGAGCCTTCCTCATTCATACGCTCTCCAAGATCCTCAATGGCGTCCAAAAGCTCTGTCGTACTCTTATAATCAGAAGCGTATGTATACAGTTCCTCTGCAGAAGCCCCCTCGGTGAGAATCTTCGAACTCTGTGTTCCAAGGAATTTATCAATATCCGTTCGAAATCCGCCGATCACCATGGCTGCGGATAAGGATACTGCCAGAAACGATGCGGTAAGCGTCGTTACCCCCCGCCAGATATGACTTTTTACTTTCATCTTCTACCTCCTCTTATTTAGTGCCCCTGCCTTTTTATCAGCAAGCTTTTTCTGATATTTTTCTTCTTCCCGCTCGTAGCTTAAGCCTTTCTTTCGGCAGTACGCCCTTAATTCCTCTTTGCGGGCCTCCTCTGCCGCACGCTCCGCTTCTTCCTGTTCCATGCGGAGACGCTCTTCCGGCTCGATCCATTGGCCGCCGGCGGCCAGAACCGCCTTCTTCTGGTGCTCCAGAATGATCTGCTGGTCCGCTTTCACATGCTTTTCAACCTTTAAGAAGCCCATCAATACAACGATGGCCGCGTAACAGATCAGCTCGATGGCCAGATAGCAGACTACCAGCATCGTCTGAACGCCTGCGTTCTGCACAGCCGCGGAAGCATCGTATCCGCTGGCCGTTAAAAGGGCATTGATGATGCCATTTCCAAGGCCGGTCATGCCTACCATGATGGCGCCGTATACCGACATGGTGAACCCGTCGCTCCGGAATCCATTTCTGGCCTCCAAGTGGTCCAGCACATCGGACAGCAGCGCCAGTGTCACATACATGGCCGGTATGGAACCGATCCCCTTTAAAATCACACCGACGCAGACAAGCATGAAATTATGGACATCTATAAAGCTCACAAGTCCGCCCACTACGGAGACGGCAAGTCCAATCGTTACGGCCCGCTGTTTTCCCAGTTTATTGGCAATCGGCCAGGCGATTACCATGCCCACTGCCGTCGGAATGCCTCCGATCAGCCCCAGGGTCCCCATGGCCGCGCCTGCTGCCGCTTCGCTCGTAATTCCATCAAACATCCAGCGGCAATAATAACTCATGGAGCCATTTTTTACGAGTCCGCCAAACTGAAACAGCAGGAAATACAGGATAATGATCCACCAGTACCGGTTCTTTACACACGCCTTCAGCTGCTTCATCATGGGAAGCTTCTCCTCCCGGATATCCAGCTTCAGGTTTTCCTCCGTGATCCGCTCCCGCGTAAAATAGTACTCCAGCATGATTCCCAGAAATGTGACGATACACAGGATCACCATCACCATGCGCCAGTTACTGTAGCTTGCCGCGGTGTCGATCACGCCGTCCTTCTCCACAAACAGGAAGCTCTGAAGCAGCATCGGCACCAGTATGCTCGCGCCGATTCCCACCGCCGCCACACCGGAGGCGTTGGAAAAGGTGGCCAGCATTCCGCGGTGGTTTAGATTTCTGGTGGACAGGGCCACCATGGAGCTGTGGGCCGTATAGAAAAATGGATACGCCACGGCGTAATACAGATTATAGGATAAGGCGATCCACACCATCTGCATGGCCGGGCTTGCCCCCTGAGGGGATAAGAATAAGAGGGCGATGGCAATGACCACCAGCGGAGCCGAGAGGAACAGATAGGGCCTCGCCTTCCCCTGCGGCGTCCTCGTATTATCGATCAGCCGCCCCACTACGAGATTACCGATAATAACGAAGATTACGGAGACCATCGGCAGAAATGCCGAGAAACGTCCAAACCGCCCCGTATCCGTCCAGCCAATCACATCGGAATAGTACCGGTTTAGATAGGAGCCAAACACGGCGTTAGATATAAACGCGCAGAACGGTCCAATCAAATATCCCAGCAGCATCTCCCTCGTCTTTACATTGGCTGACGTGATTTTTGTCCGCATCAGCGGATTTTCAAAAAAGTTGCCTGTCTTCATTTCTGTTTCCCTTCACTCATCGTATATTTTCCGCTTCCCAGCGTCCTCTTTGTGCCGCTCGGCATGGTCAGATAACAGACCGTTCCCACCGGCACCTCCACCGTGATGGTAAAGATCCCATTTTTCAGCTCCCATTCGCTGGAAACCGGCCCGTAAGCGGTTATCACACGGCCTTTGGCCCACGTAATGCCGCCTCCCATAAGCGGTTCTATCTGAAAGGACTTATAACCGCCTTCTAACGCTTCTATGCCGGCGATCCGGCGGTATAAGAAGTCTCCAACCGCACCGCTGGCGTAGTGATTGAAGGAAACCATGCCGCCGGTGCCGTCGTCGGCCCCCGTGTTGCAGGTTCCGTCTTCCCGCAGGGCATCCCACCGTTCCCAGATGGTCGTACCGCCCACCTTCATCTCGTACAGCCAGGATGGGCACGTATCGGTCAGAAGCATCTGGCAGGCGTCCTCGCCGTAACCGTTATCCGCCAGGGCAAACAGGACGAAAGGTGTTCCTGGAAATCCGGTGCCGATATGGTAGTCATTATCCCGGATCAGGCGGACCAGATGAGCCGCCGCCTTCTTTTTATCCTGTGCGGATAGCATCTGGTAGTAGAGTGGAAGCACGTAGGCGGTCTGAAATTCGGGTCTGACCGTGCCATCCTTCTCCATCAGAATCTCCCGGTACGCGGCAGAGGTCTCCGCACTCAGCTTCGCATAGTATGCGGCGTCCTCCTCTTTTCCCAGCAATCCGGCAATTTCTGAGACAATGCGGGAAGAGTTGGCAAGGCATGCCGTCGCCGTCCATTTGCCTCTCCCCATCCATGCCCACATGCCGATTCCCGGTGCGCACCAGTCTCCATAGTGGTGAAGCAGCTTCCAGATTCTCCGGTGTTTGCCAAAGGAAAACAGGCCGGCCCAGAATTTGCACGCGCCGATATACCGCTTCATGACGGGATACATGCGGCGCAGGAGATCCCGGTCTCCTCTCGCCCGGTACTCTGCCCAGGGAACCAGGATACAGGCGTCTCCCCAGTGGTCTACCGCCATGGGAATCATGATCTCCCACTGCAGCGGGACCCTCACTAAAGGTACCGTCATGGGAATGCCTCCGCCCCTGCTCTGCTCGGATTTCACATCCCGCAGCCACTTTTCCAGGAAACGGCTCATATTGAAGTTATAGGCGGCTGTCGGCGAGAACAGGGCGATATCCCCCGTCCATCCCATGCGCTCGTCTCTCTGAGGACAGTCCGTGGGAATATCCACGAAATTGGACTTCGCCCCCCACTTTATGCTGCTCTGCAGCTGATTGACCAGATTATGGGAACAGCGGAAGTCCCCTGTCTCCTCAATATCGGAGTACAGCGCCGCCGCCGTCAGCTCCAGGTCCTTTTCTTCGATTCCCTCAACACCCACATACCGGAATCCCATATATGTCATCCGCGGCGAATACGTCTGCTCTCCGTCCACACAGCAGTAGACCGCTTCCTGTCTGGCCGTCCGCAGCGGTTCCGTATAGAGCTCGCCGCCCATCAGAATCTCGGCATGTTTCCAGACGATGCGCTGGCCCTTTCTGCCTCTCAGCCTCGCACAGATCACCCCGGCAAAATTCTGTCCGAAGTCATAGATCAGCATGCCGCTCTTCGCTCTGGTAACCGAGACCGGCCGGAAGAGCTCATGCGCCCGGACCGGCACGCCATACTGCGCCGTTATCTCGGGATGAATGCGGACTTCTTCCAGGGCGGCATTTCTCCATGAAATCTGATCGTATTCCACAGCCGCGTCATACACCTCGCCGTTATAGAATTCCGTCTCCCGGTATCTGCCGTCTTCCGTGACGCTCCACGTCTCATCCGTACCGATTACTTCCGTGCTTCCGTCCGTGTGCACGATACGCAGTTCACACAGCAGCGCCTGGCGTTTCGCATAAACCCGGTTTCTTCTCTTATAAGTAAAGGCGCCCACCGCCCAGCCGCCGCCGACAACCGCAATCAGCTCGTTGGTGTCTCTTAATGAGTCGGTGATATCATACGTCTGATACTGAAGCTGATGCCTGTAGGAAGTAAAGCCCGGTGCAAAATAGTCGTTTCCGACCTTCCCGCCGTTTAACTGCAGTTCATAGATTCCCAGTGCGGTCACATACAGCTTTGCGCTTTTCACCTCTCGAATCCCATCAATCTTCTTTCGGAAGGTCATGGTCTTCGGTGAGATTTTTGCTTCCTTAAAATGATAGGAGCCGTCGGTTATCCATTTCGCCGTCCATGGTGTATGCAGGCGGCCTGTTTCAAAATCCATGCGGGCCTCTGCCGTCTCCCCCGCGTCATCGGTCACATGGACCGTCACCGCATACCGGGTAAATGGCTCAAGCTCCGGCCCGCCATAGGGCACCGCTACCTGGTCTTCCGTCACGGTGCTCCATCCGTTCATCCGAATGACCGCGCTCTTCAGTGATACATTCTCCCGGTCACTCTCCAGGTAGTAGGAAAATCGCGGCCGGGGATTGTCCGTCACGCATTCTTTTGTCAGATTTTCTACTGTCAGTCTGCCTATTCTCAGCATTTTGTTCCTCCTGATACTGCTTGACGTAAGTACGTATTAAATAGTGCCTGAAATCTGTGTCACGTGTGTATCCGTGATGCGGCAGTGCCGCCTGACGCATTTAGGACAGGAGGCTCCGGAACCAGAATCCTGCATTCTCTCACGCCGTCGCTCACCACAGCCTCCACACGGCCTTCGCCATCAGCGCGGATCGCCGCCAGCGCTTCCCCGTAATACGTATCCGTCTCACGGTTTAAGTAGCCGTCCCGGTTAAACGGGCAGGCGCTGCCAAGCCCAAGAAGCGTTCCTTTTGATACCGTTACCCTGATTCTGCCGCGTTCCAGTGGCTTTACCGTGCCGTTTCTGTCTGAGTAGCTGAGCTTCACAAAGCAGATTTCTTTGGGAGCGCACGCTTTCTGCTCCGGTATGGCGTTTAAATACGTTTCATTTTCAGCGGTCTCCAGGGAATTTCTCGAAAGCTCATCACCATTTTCATCGTAGGCCACCGCGGTGATTTTCCCGCTGTAATATTTCGTCTCAAACTGTACCAGCCGGCCCGCCTTTACCCGGCGGCTTCCCACTTTTTTCCCATTGATAAACAGATCTACACGGGCGGCCCGGGCGTATACTTCCACGATAGCCGCATTGCCGTCGCATCCGTTCCAGGACCAGGACTGTCTGGCGTTGCTCATCTTCCAGGCAGAGGGCGTATGCCTGTCCTTCGTATGATTGACCGGACGCACTCCGATCACAGGTTTCTGTTCCAGTTCAAATGCCGCTTTTGTGTAAGCAGCCTCGGCAAGAGGATTTCCGATCAGATCCACACGGCCGCTGCCCGCCGTCATCCAGCCGACACAACCGTTATCCTTCGGCGCATAGTCTTCGTATTCCCAGGCGCCGATTCCGACCTCCCCCATGTAATCCATTCCGGCCCATACGAAATCACCGATAATCCGTGGATTCTTCTTTGCTGTTTCCCAGAAATCATAGGCGTCCGAGCAGAAGGTCTCGCTTCCCAGAATCAGGCGATCCGGGTATTTTCTTAAATCATGGCGGTAACGGAATATCCCATAGTTATAGCCCGCGATATCCATCGCCGCAAATGCATCTCTCGTCTTCCTGTCGCATTCATAAAAGACAGCCCCCAGCTTCATTGTCGTTCCGCCCAGAATGCCAGCCAGATTGTTGAAGAACTCACTTCCCACTGCTTTCTTCTTTTTTCCGGAGTTCTCTGCTTCTTTTTTGGCTTTCTTGTCGCTGTAGACGCCGAATCCGACCGAGCTTAAGAAGTTGAAAAATATGTTGATGCCGCAGGTAACCGGGCGCGTATCGTCCAGACTGTGCAAATATTCGGTCATCATGGAGGTCAGTTTAATTCCCTTTTTCTGGGCCGTCTCGGACACTTCATTTCCAGTGGAGTACATGATCACCGACGGATGATTGTAGTCTTTCTCAACCATATCCTTTAAATCCTGCTTCCACCATTTCGCGAGATAGTTTACATAATCATACTCCGTTTTGTGGATATACCAGACGTCAACGTACTCATCGAGAACCAGCATTCCCAGCCGGTCACAGGCGTTCAGCAGCGCCTTGGAACAGGGATTGTGAGCGGAGCGAAGGGCGTTGTAGCCATTTTCCTTCATAATCCGTACTTTTCGTTCCTCCGCCTCCGGAAATGCGCAGGCCCCCAGGATACCGTTGTCGTGATGGATACAGGCCCCACGGAGTATGACTCTTTTTCCATTTACCGTCAGCCCCTTTTCGGCGTTCCACTCCAGCGTTCGGATTCCAAATGCCACCTCGGCGGTATCCGCCTCATAGGTTACCCGGCACGTATACAGATTGGGATGGCCGCAGTCCCACAGAAGGGCATCAGGAATTTCCACACTCACACCGATCTTTCCCTCCGTATCGGCAGTTCCTCCCGTCACGACACGGCCTTCCCGCAGGATTTCAATCGTCAGGCGGCCCACATCTGTGGTATCCACCAGCACCTCGACAACCGCCGGCCGGATACTCTTCGTCCGTACCTTCAAGCCGTTCATCAGAATGTGCCGTTTTTCAGCGAGATACAGGGACACCGGACGATAGATTCCGGCTCCGGAGTACCATCTGCTGTTGGGCTGGTCCGCGTTGCGGGCAATGACCTCGATCCGGTTTGTCTCCCCGTATTTTAAATATGGATTTGCGTCTACGTAAAAATTCGTATAGCCATATGGGCGGAACGCCGCCTGCTGACCGTTAATCAATACCTCCGCATTGTGGTAGACCCCCTCAAATTCAAAGACCGCATCTTTGTCCTTGTAATCGGCCGGCACATGGAACTCCTTTTCATATAGATAATCGTGTCCCTCAAACCAGCATCCGTTGATACCGCTTGCGCTTTTTTCCGATCGGTTTTCAGCAAGCATGGCGTCATGAGGAAGTGTTACGGGACGGCCGGAAGGGCCGGGCTGGCCGGAATACCCTTTTTTATCGTCAGCTTCGCCGCTGAGATGCCTGTACGTCCAGTTTTCATTAAAATCAATCCGTTCCATTGTTCTTACCCCTCACAGCTTTTTGAATGATCCCATCATAACACTTCTTAGGGATAATGAACCGTCGGATACGCAAACGGTATGTTTTTTAACGTAATTTGGATTTGTTTTTGCTCATAATAACAGCCGGAGTGGGTGGGTGGAAATTCGAGGCGAAGGTTTTTGTATATTATAAACAAATTTTGTTTTCGATTTTTAGCTATTTTTTTATGGTTCTCTTTTGCTTAATTTTTAAGTAAGTATTTATATAAGTATATAATCGAAAAAATAAGAGTTAAAAAGATCTGCAAATCAGACGCTTATTCGCTGATTTGCAGGGCTTTTTAACTCTTATCTAAACTGCTGTTTATATTTTCTTAGTAAAGCATATAATTCTGTTTGCCTCTGTAAAATTCATTGCTCTATGAAATTGTAAGCTGTCATCATTGTCTAATTCACAATCACTGGCAAATTCTTTGCATCCCTTTGATTTCGCCCAGTTTTCACACTCCGCCAGCAGCGCTCCTGCATACCCTTTATGACGAAAGCCTTCTTTTACAAAAATGCCTTCCAAATATCCAACCGGACTCGTTTCTGTTCCTTCCACATAATCATATCTTAATTGGCATTGGGCAAAGCCAACGGGAATATCATTTTCATACTTTAAGAAGAATTGAGCCTCTTCTTTCATGAAGAGGTCTGAGAATTCATTATTTAACTCTTCAACGGAATGATTGCTCCACATCATGGCAGCTAAATTTGCTATTGCAGCTATATCTTTTTCTTCTGCCCTTTTAATCACGGTTATCCCTCCAAACCCAATTTTATCAAGTGCGCATGATCTTTTAAACCGGATATGCTGCTGTACACAAAATACTTCGTTCATTTTCGATAGCGGCATCTGCGGGCATGCTTTCAATTTTATAAGTATTTCGACGCCAAGAGACGGGATATCTCAGAATTGCCCGCCACAATGTTATTAACCATGCTGGTATCTGCCTGGGCTCCGCTGTAATCCAGGACGCTTCCGCCAGCCTCCCGCACCAAAAGCATACCTGCCGCAAAATCCCAGATCTTCAGGCCTATTTCAAAATAGCCTTCCAGCCTCCCGCAGGCTACATGTGCAAGATCGAGGGCCGCGGAACCGCTCCTTCTGATATCCTGGCAGTCCAGGAACAGGCGTTTAAACAGCTCAAAGTTTTCATCTGCCATTTCTTTGTGATAAGGCGAGGTGCCTATGGCAATCAGACTTTCCTCCATATGTGTAGCACCGCTTACCGTAATCCGTTCCCCATTCAAATAGCTGCCGCCGCCCTTTTTCGCCTGAAATAGTTCCTTGCTGTAGGGATTGTAGATCATACCAAGCACCACCTCTCCCCCGCCCATCAGAGCCAGGGAAATGCAGCTGGTATGGTAATCGTGAATCAGATTGGTGGTTCCATCCACCGGATCGAGCACCCACACGAGACCGGATTGATCGATTTCCTGGTTTGCCTTCTCCTCACTCAGGAACTGAATATGAGGATAAGAGGCCTCTAAATGCTCCTGAATATACTGCTGTACCGCGTAATCCACTGCTGTTACGTAATCCGCAATTCCCTTTGTCTGAACCTGCCCGGCGGCCGTTCTATCCTGAAACAGGTTTCCTGCCTGCCGGAGAAGGTGCTCCAGCTCCTCAATATTGATATTTACAGCGTCCATTTTCAATATCCCCTTCTTTCTTTTTCCACAGAACCGCCAGAAAGAGCCTGCATATCCGGCTTAGGCAGCATCCTGCTTATCTTTTGTTTCATCACAGTTTTCTGAAATTTATTTTTCTAAATAGTTACACTATATCAGATCACGGTTTAAATCTCAAGTCCGATATACCGCAGCAAACAAAGCGGCATAGCCCATATGGCCTATGCCGCTTTGTTTGCTGTTTTTATAAGAGGTATTATCTTCAGTCCGGTTATTAGATGAAATCAAAATCCTTTCCTGGAACGCCGCATACCTGAAGAAAAGCCATGACACTCTCTTTCTCCTTCTCCATATCCACACCGGCGCGTCCCAGCCTGTCGCAAAGTCCCAGCAGCGCCGCCTCCCGGATGTCCACGGAACGCTTCATCTCCTCCAGCTGTGCACGTGCGGTCCCTTTTGTCACAAACAGGATTTGCATATGGTATCGCACCAGCCCGCAGACGGCATCAATAAATGCCTCATCTTCTGTAAAGACCAGAAGGAACTCCCGCGCCAGTTCCGCCCCCTCCCTGTCATGATTGTAGGAGGTAATCTTTCCATTCCGGAATCTGGTAACGGACGGTTTTCCAATATCATGAAGAAGGGCAGCCCACATAAATACCTGCGGATTTTTGCTTTGTTCCCGGTGCTTAGCCGCCTCGTCTACCACCATCATTGTATGGATCCATACGCTGCCTTCCGGATGGTATTTCGGTGACTGCTTTGTCTGTTTCATTCGTTTCAGAAGATCGAAGGGGAAATGATTAAATTCTTCCGTTTCCCCTATTTTCTCCAGGTACTCGGATGGACGGTCGTCCAGAAGGAGATGTGATTCTATTTTTCTGTATTGCTCTTCCCTGTATATCTCTTTTTCATTTCTGTCTTTTAAGCTCATAACCATTTCTCCGTCAACTGCTCCAGTTTCTCTACTGGAGGCAGACATCTGCTGCCGCTGCAGAGATAGAACAGCATACCGTCTTCCGGCACCAGATAATCTCTGGTATATGGCGCCAGCTTTGCCAGTTCCATTTCATTGTCCGCAGTCTTCACCACGACGGCCAGTCCCGGCACCGTTTCTGACAGATATGCCAGACGGTTAAGCAGTGTCTTCTGCTCTGTATCGCGGACAGCAGGTGAAATCGTACAAACCAGTTCCTTTGACGGATACAGAACATTCATCATTGTCAGCAGCGCATAGCTGTGCCCGGAGGGATATCCCTCCATGGCGCCGGCCAGATAATGCAACTGCTGATCCAGTATTTCCTGCCATTTTGACTCCCCGGTAATCTGTACCAGCTGCTGAAGTCCCCGGGCAGCAGCCGAATTTCCAGAAGGCATTGCACCGTCATAAGTCTCCTTTGTCCTCACGATAAGCTGTTCCCCGTCTTTTGCCGTAAGATAGAATCCGCCCCGCTCCCGGTCAAAAAACTGCTCAATCATCGTTTCCGCCCAGGCAGACGCACGCGCGAGATACTCTTCCTGGAAGGTCACCCTGTAAAGCTCCAGCAATGCGAGAATATAGCAGGCATAATCGTCCAGCTTTCCCTCTCCCGCAGCATCGCCATCACGATAGCGCACCATCAGCCGACCGTTCCTCGCAAGGTTTTTACGGATAAATGCTTCCGCCCGCACAGCCAGGTCCACATACTCCGTCTCACCCAGCACAGCTCCGGCCTTCGCACACGCGCAGATCATCCAGCCATTCCAGGAAACCAGAATCTTATCGTCCTTGTGAAGCCGGGTCCGTTGGAGGCGGTATTCATATAGCTTTTGAAGGTCAGCTATTGTCAGTTCCTTTTTTGCCTGTTCCGCTTTTGTGTATCCTGCGTTTACATCTTCCTCATACGCTTCATTTCCCAACAGATTCGGTATGCTTTTCCCTTCGAAATTTCCATGCTCTGTAATCCCATAACGGTCACAAAATGCCGTGCCTGCGTTTTCGCCCAAGACCCTGCATATTTCCTTTGGGGTGAAAACATAATACTTTCCTTCTACGCCGTCGCTGTCCGCATCCTGTCCGCAATAGAATCCGCCCTGTGCATCCGTCAGTTCCGCACCCACATATGCAAGAATCTTCCGCGCCACGCCTCCATATAACTCACGGCCGGTCAGGCCGAAGGCTCCCACATAAGCCAGAGCCAACAGCGCATTATCATAAAGCATTTTTTCAAAGTGCGGCACCAGCCACCTTTCGTCCGTAGAATATCTGGAGAATCCGCCGCCAATATGGTCGAAAATTCCGCCCCGGTACATCTGCACCAGCGTTATTTCCGCCATAGTCAAAGCTTCCCGCTTCTTCTCCCTCGTTCCATATTCCATCAGAAACATCAGATTATGGGGTGTCGGAAATTTAGGTGCGCCGCCAAAGCCGCCATTCTTCTTATCGAAATTGCCTGCAAACTGCCGAAATGCCTGATGCACCAGATCCATTCCTGGCTCCGCTGACACTGTCGCCCGTTCCTGTTCTTTCAGGTATGCTTCGATCCGTCCTGCACTGTCTAAGAGTTTTCCTCTGTTCGTTTTCCACTGCCCTGCCACCGCAGTCAGCAGTTCTTCCAGACCAACCCGGCCGTACCGTGCTTTAGGCGGTAAATACGTGCCCGAAAAAAACGGTCTGCACGCAGGTGTCATAATAATCGTGAGCGGCCATCCGCCCTGTCCATTCATGGCCTGGCAGACTGACATGTATACAGCATCCACATCCGGCCGTTCCTCCCGATCCACCTTTACACAGATATACTCCCTGTTTAAAAGCTCCGCGATTGTATTGTTTTCAAATGATTCCTGTTCCATCACATGGCACCAGTGACATGTACTTCCATGCAGACAAGTCAGCTGTACCCAATAGATAGGAAAACAGGCTTATCCTCAAGCACTGCTTTCTCAAACGCTTCCCCGCCCCAGGGATACCACTGCACGGGATTGTAAGCGTGCTGCAGCAGATAAGGCGATTTTTCATTGATTAACCTATTGGGTATATTTTTATGATTGTCCACAGGATCACCTCCTTTCTGTAAAAAGAGGATATATTTGCAGCTGCAAATACATCCCCTATGAATGATCTGAAATTGATTGTTACCCTGTTATTTTCTCCCTGACAGCCATAAATTATACGCTGTCAGTCCGGGCACTGTTCAGGCTCATACCGCAGTTCCTCTCTGATTCTCCCTGTATACCATCGTTACGCTTTATTTCCAGACTGGATAAAGGAAATCAGTTCTTCCACATCTTCAAAATCATCGTAATCTCCGTTAATGCCCTCCCTGTGGTACAGGACTCCATTCTTTTCATTGCGTTCCAGGCAGTCCAGCAGCGTTTCCACGCCGTATCGCTGAATAAATGTGCGGAATCCAAGCGGTTTTATTTTGCCCAGCAGCCCTTTGGAACAGGATTCGTCACAGACGTAACAGCCTTCAATTCCTTTTTCCATGGAACAGTTCCGATTCTCGCACCAGTCCCGGTCCGGACATTCCCCGGAATTACAGCCTGCGCACGTTTCATTCCCCGAACACAGACAGCAGGCAAGCCCGCATCTCGCTATACCCATTTCACGTTTCATTTGTATTTCCTCCATACCTTTATTTCGACCCTATATACCTATAAACGTGTTCTCTGTATTTCTCGTACTCGCTGCCAAATGTATCTGCCATATATTTTTCTTCCTGCAAAATCTGCATGTGCAGCATCACCATTGCGAAAATCGAAAATACCAGTAACACCGGATTAAAAAACATGAGCAGCAAGCCGATATACACCAGATCGAATCCCAAAAATGCAGGATTGCGGCTCATACTGTAGATTCCAGTCGTCACAATCTCCGTTTTATCGCCTTCCGGTATCCCGGCCCGCCAGCTGTCCCGCATCGTATAAACAGAAGCTGCAAAACACGCCGCTCCGGCAAATGCTGCCAACGCCCCAAAATATCTGATCAAATCCGGCATCCGGCTGATTCCGGAAAGCAGGCTTATGATTTCCACAACAGGGACCGCATAAGTCGCCGCCTTCATGGTCATTTCCACCCGGAACAGACGTCCCTTTTTTCCGCCTTTGGCAATGTGATCGGTCTGGATACCCTGCTTTCTCTGCGCTGCCATTTTTCCAAAATAAACCCCATAAAAGAGGAGCAGCGCCGTTAATCCCATCAGCTGAAATATCATGACTTTACCTGAACTCTCTGTGTATTTGTCTTTTCCCACTGTTCCTTTGTCATACAGTTGATATGTTCTGTGCGGGTATCATTCATCAGTTCCCAGTGAATATTTTCATTGGTATGGTGAAAAAGGAAGCCGCACTTTTCCTGAGAACGGCGTGATTTCTCATTTCCATCAAAATATCCGCACCACAGCTTTTCCATATGCAGTTCCTCGAAACTGTACCGAATCAGTTCGCGTGCCGCTTCCGGAATCAGCCCCTGGCCCCAATAAGGAACTCCGATCCAGTATCCGATTTCCGCTTCTGTATCGGGAATATTGAGATTGCTGTCTTTGCCAGCCATCAATCCAATACTTCCCACCGGGAGCATGGTCTCCTTTAAGACAACGGCATACGTTCCCTCCTTCGACAGGACATTCTTAATGATCTCCCGGCTGTTCTCCACGCTTGTATGTACCGGCCATCCTGCGATGGGGCCTACTCTGTCATCCTTTGCATAGTTGTATAAGTACTCCGCGTCCGCCTCATCCCATGGTCTGAGAATCAATCGGTCTGTTTCCAATCTGTCTGTCACAAGAATACCTCCTGTTATTGGTTTTGAATCGTCTTAAGCTCTATTATAAGGCGTTTTTGCTTATAATCAATGTATATTTTTGTTTCTTCTATACTGCCTGGATTGCTGTTGTAAAGAGATTCCTTCAATTTCATCAAAGCATGCTTTTATGAATTGTTTTATTATAAAAAGCAGATATGATCCATTCCCCTTGGAATGATATGATATCTGCTTTTTTATTCTTTATATATTGCCTTTATATGCCGTCTATCTATACCCTATTTGAAGCTTCTTCTGCCCTTATGACTCCTTAATTTCATATCCGTCATCTTCCGTTTTCTGAAACAGCGGCAGTTTCTGCAAAAAGATAATATCATCCCGCTCCGCCGCATTTCCCTCTGCGAGCACTGCTGCCTTTTTGGTGACGATTCCCCCGGCACTCTCCACCAGTGCCTCCAGCGCGTAAAGCGATTCTCCGGTGGAAATGACGTCATCCACAATACACACCTTTTTCCCCTTGAGACTCTCTGCATCATGGCCGTCCAGGTACAAGTGCTGCTCTCCTGAAGTCGTAATGGAGTGTACCGACACCGACACGACTCCGCTCATATAGGATTTGATGCTTTTCCTTGCAACAATAAATTCCTTTTTTCCAAGAATTCTGCTGATTTCATAGGTCAGCGCAATTCCTTTGGCTTCCGCGGTTATAATGACATCCACATCCCCGATCTTCTCGGCAAGCTTAGGCGCGCAGGCCATAATAAGCTCCGTATCCCCCATAATGACAAAACTTGCAAATGCCAGATTATCCTCCAGATCAATAAAAGGCAGTTCCCGTTTTACACCAAATAGATTTAGTTCATAGTTTTTCATCAATGATTTTCTCCTTTACATGCCAAGAATTCTGGCTGCAATTCCGGCAAGCATTCCGAGAAACGGATTGGAGATTGCCGTGACAACGAGTGCACTTCCGCCCACTGCCGGATTAACCGCAAGCGCCGCAGGCGCATCCAGCACAAATGTCTTGAACAGGCCCAGCACAAACAGAAAGCCTGCAATGGACGAGGACGGAACGTAATTGCCGATTTTCGGAAGCAGGCCGCTTAAAAGAATCACGCCTACCACTACCATCATCGCAACTCCGGCCCATACCGGGTGGGGCGCATTTGCGGTAGCGGAAATAATTGACTCAACCGGTGCGCCGCCGAAGAAGGAGGAGCCGATGTCCGCAAGGGACGAGATCAGGGTTAAATGATCCACATTAAAAGTATCTGCCCCCGCCATGCTGGCAGTAATCGCCCCAAAGGAAATGTTGGACCCGATATTTAAGCATACCATACCGAGTGCTCCAAAAATAACTGTTCCGTTTATCGTAAATTTCTGCCGCTTAAATTTATCGTCGGCAATAACAATATTCTTCTTTTCTTTATTCAGAACCGCGGAAGCAATGCTGGAAGCGATAACCGAAATAACAATTGTATAAACCAGCGTATTGGCACTGGATCTGGTCAAAAGATAGGTGATAACAGCCGCAGCCAGCGACACTCCGCCGGCAATGTGATCTTCCTTCACCATGTTGACAGCCGCTTTCGTCAAGATCAGTCCCACGCCGGCCATCATTCCGTTCGCAATATCTGTCCCAATAAAATCCACAATTTTTGTGAGCATCCCACAAGCGCCGACCACCGCAAGAATAACCGCACCTATAAAGATCATGGTACACCGCTCCGAGCGGTTCCTGCCGCTGGTTCCCGCATAGGTTATGGTCTCCGCCTGAAATGAAATAGGCGCCACATTTCCCGTTATTACATTCCCTGCTGCTCCAATAAAAAACGCCATCGCCGTCGGGACAGCTGCAAATCCAAATGACAGCGCCAAAAGTCCCTGAGGAAGCGCGTTCAAAACAACACCAAATACGGCAAGTAAATCTGTCAGTAAAGCATTCATCGTAATCTTTAGTCCCCCTTATTTTCATTAATTAGTATTGCTTATAAATATTATATCTTTTATAAGCATGTATTTTTAAAAACAATTTGCATTGTAGCATATTTTTTAATATAATAAAACTATCATTTTTACATATTTTATATAATATTTTTATTATATTAGTAAGGAGGTTTGCTCTATGACTTTAGAGTCTTACCGAAATTTTGTTACGATTGTGGAATGCGGAAGTATTTTGGCCGCGGCGAATCAATTGCTGATCGCTCAGCCATCTTTGAGCAATCAGCTAAAAAATATAGAAGCCTATTATGGGGCGAAGCTGCTAATCCGAAACCGGCACAAACTGGAACTGACCGATGCAGGGCGAGTCTTTTATCTGCATGCCAGAGAGATCTGTCAGGCCGAGGAGAAACTTCACAACGAGATACACAGCAAAAAGACAGCTTTTTCCGAACTGCTAAAGCTGTCAATCCCTGCGGGAAACTCCGCCTATTTTCTGCACCACCTTTTCGATGATTTCCGGGCGGCATACCCTAATGTAAATTTTGATTTTTACGAAATTCCCAGTGATTTTGCGATTCCCAATGTCCTCAACCACGTAACGGAGATCGGCCTCATACGTTCCAGCCTCCCCGGCTATGCCTCCCTGGCCGTCTACCCCTATGAAAAAGAGGAGATCGTCGCTATCTGTAAACCGGATCATCCTCTGATGCAAAAAGGTGATATTCTCGATATCGCTCAACTGGCAGATTACCCGCTGGCGGTTCCCTTTGACTGCCTGGACCTGGTCCGATCTTCCTTTGGCCACCGCCTGCTTGCGCCGAATATCTCTATCATTACCTCCTCCAATGCGACCGCCATCGAGTGGGCCAGATCCTTCGGCACCATCGCGCTGGCCTCACTGACAACCGCCGACTTTCAGCATATTAAGGATTTGGCAGTGAAACATTTTTCTGATGACAATCTGTTTATTACCAGCGCATTTATTGTTAATAAGGAGTATCCGCTGTCTCGGGCGGCGCGGAATTTTTTGGGGTTTCATGGGGTTGAGATTTAATTTCGACACGCCCACCATACCCAAATCTGCAGCAAAAGAGAAAAGCATAAAGCCAATTTACGTTTACTTCTTTATCTGTTTCCCTTAAAACCGTACTCTTTTTTTAGCCGTTCATAAATCTCAAAAGCTACCGGGCATACTTCTACAGCCTCCAGGACGCTATACAGGCTCCATAAACGTTCCGGCTGATCCGTATAGGGATACTTTACACAGTTCTCCGGTTTACACTCGCCTAACAGGCACTCGCCGTTTTCCTGCAAAAAATCGCAGGGACTATGTATGGTCTCATATGCTCCTGTAATAGAATTCCGGCAAAGATACCGTTTGATAAAGGCTTCCTCTGTCATATGCAGGTAAGCCGCATCTTTGCTTATATCCTCTCTCGGAATACTTCCCGCATACATTTTACAGCAATTCCGACATTTACTGCAGTCATAACCGTCAAACAGCTTCTGGTGTAATTCTAAAAACTGCTTATCCAGGGTTTCTTCATCCCCGTGATTTTTTAAAAATGCACGGAACTTCATATTTTCTTTTTCTTTTTTCCTGGCTTGAACATTCACTTCCTGTGGTTCCAGCATCCGTATCACCCTTTCTTTTTTCTTTGCCTCTCCTCATACATTTCATGAATCCAATCCTTGACGGGAAGTTTCCATTGTTCCTTTGGATTTGGTATATTCTTAATCAGGCTCCTGGGGTTTAATCCCATTTCTTTCGCCATCTCAATTTCTTTCACTCCAAGTCTGCATTTTTTCTTAGCTTCCGCCCATAATTCCGGTTTATATGCCATGTAAATTCTCCCTACTGTCATCTTGTCTTATTTTTCCGTGTATCTTTCATCCCATTTTCTCTCAGTTCTGCATGAAATGCAGAATGCCGTGGAAACGCCTGCCAATACTTGCGCAGGACTGCCTCTTTGGCGGACGCATCTCCCAGAACTTCGGTAAATTTTCCAATTCTTCTTTTCCCAGACTCAGCATGTTCTCCAGACTGATATTTAAAAAAAACGAAATCGAGAAATAATCATACAGCGCCTGCGCCCTCTCTTCCGGTATTTTCCGCGCAATACTGTGAATCAAAAGCTGCGGCAGCCCCTGGTCCATTTTCTGTGCTGCCTGATCCACGGCTAATGTAAACTCTTTTAAATTCACACCAGACGCCATCTTATTGATCCCCCTGATCGCAATCTTTTTTTATTTTCGTTATAAGGTTATTTAATACATCAATGTCAAAATTAACCTCATCTTTGCAGTAATTTCGAATGACTTTGTCGATCGTTTCATCAATCGGGAGTACCTTATAGATTGCAGTTGGAGCAAATCTGCTTTCCCCCTCATATCTGACCTCCCCTGTGCCATAACAGAATATTTTTGTAAGATGCTTCAGTTTTATACCGTTTTTTGTTGTCTTTTCTATTACCCTTACATAATACTTCTCTTTTACCCCGCTTAAATTTATTCTTTTTAAGGAAGTTAAAACCAGTTCATCCGTATGCAGTGACCTGAGCCATTCTTCATATGTACCTACGCTGTCTGACCGTTTTTCTTCACTCAATAAATAAGTTTCCATTTCCTCAGAATTCAGGTATTTCCATTTGACCATTTTCCCGCCGCAGTTATTGCACTTCAACGATTATTCTCCCTCCTGAATAAATTTTATACAAGTTTTTTAGATTTAAATAACAACTGTATTGCGGTCTTTTTGTACCATATTTGAATAAAAGGCCTTCAGCTGGGAACCATAAATCCACTCCAAATATTTTGTCTCCAAATATGTTTCCGGCCGGTTCACCGCCAAACACGCCGCCTTTTTCAAATCTCTCCTCATCTCTTCTTTCAACTCATCGATATCACTGAAATCCAGAGATTTGTATAGGCTGGATCTCGTTTCAAAATAGTATTCCATGAAACCAGACCAGCGGTTTTCAAGGTCAAACAGTTGGTTGAACGAATCTATTTTTTCATTTATGTATGTTTCACTCTCGTCGGCAGGTGCCAGGCTGATCCGGTCTTTCTCCTCTTCGTGAATAAATTCTATCTTTACCCTGTCTCTGATGGTATCAATATAAGGTAGGAATACCCTGCGCACATCTATAATTCCATCATGAAAAACACGCTTCATACTCTTGTACCGTTCATTACAGACGGGGCAGATAAAATAAAGATTATAAGGATGGAGCGCAAGACAGGGTATCCACGCTTTTGCAAAATAATGTTCGATATCGTCTTCTCTTTCTGCATTTGTGGTTGTTTGTAAACAAACAGGGCAAATATATTTTATTTTCTTGTTCTTACCGCTAAAATATTCCTGCGCAAAATCTGCTCTGCCGAACTTATCTTTTGTGAGACCCTGTAGTGCAAAATGTGCTGAACATAACACTACATTGTAAAAATACAGAAAAAAATCACTTATCACGCTTTGTGCGCCTTTCTCTAATCCAATACTTTCAAATTGAAAACCATTCGCAGGGTCCTCCGCAAATTTCATATCATGAGCGATGGCCGTATAAATCGTTTCCCTTTCTTCCATACTCATCGCAAAAAGGCGTTCGACTGCCTGCCGCATCGGTTTTCCATTCTCCGCATCCTTTTCATAAAGCTCATAAATCCATTTCCCGTTTACGGGTGAGAATGAAAGCCATTCTGTCTTATCAAATACGGCGCTTTTAGAAACTGAAGCAAATTCAAACACAGACAGCAGATATTCACTAATACAGTTTAAATCAGCTTCATGGTTGTCCTTATCTATCTCCCAAAAAATAGTATCACCTCAGTCCTGTTTCTCATCTAACATGGAATACAACTGTTCATACAGGCGGAACCTTTGATATCCGGGGCCTAATCTTCCTATATTTTCTTTCATTTTATCCAGATTATTTTCACCCATCATGCGCTTTACCGCATCGGCGGCATATGCTCCGATCGGTTCCGTATCAAAAATCAGTTTTGAAATTTCATCTCTCTGAGCGGCAAATGTAGAAGTTCCTGCGTTACAAACCTCCGTTCTTCCGCCGGAGCGGTTGTCAAAAAGATTTAATTGTTCATACATGGCGTCTGTCAAAATCAACGTTGAATGAGTCGCTATCAGGAATTCATTCCATGTTCTGTGGCTTAGATCATATAAGACTTTTATAAAATCCCTGTTCCAATCATCATTAAAATGAACATCCGGTTCATCATACAGAAAGAGCGTATTTTCTCCGCAGTGTCTCTGGGCCAGTAAAACCAGGCCTGTACGTGCCAGCCACATCAACTCACCATCACTCAGCGCTTCCATTCCATAGAGCCCCCTTTCCTCCCCATTTCTGAAAGAAAAATGGATATCACCTATAATCCCTTCCCGATATGCGGTTAATAATGCCGACATCAACACAAACGGATTCCCATCAAAATACTTCTGCAATCCAGGATGATAATACGTCCCATTATCAGACTGATCATACTTTGTATACCGGAACACAACCACTGTTTCCGTGGCTATACTTCCATCGTCATCCAACCGGTTCGATGATGACCGGTTCACGATGCAGTCGCTTAATCCCTTCTTGTTGTTGTGGCCGCTCGACATAAGCTGCCGCAGCATACCGATCTGCGGTGTGTCGATGGCATGCCCCAGCATCTCATCATAAACCTTAAACGAAAATGCCACCGGAATCAGATTCATATTTAATCGGCTGGCCAGCTTCTTTCTCAGTCCACAGTAGTTTTTCAATTCCGATTCGATATTTTTTCCCTGCATTTCCAAAGGTAAGACAGCATACATCACAGGCAAAACAATTTTCGATGTGACAGCATCCAGATAAATAACGCGCGGACTGCTGTCAAGCTGTTCATAAAAACTTAAGACCAAATTTTTCTCCTCATGATCCTGATCTTCTTCGTCCAAAATCGAAAGATCGTAGAGATCACTGGCCAGGGATTCCCTTGGTGATGTAATTAATATTTCCTCCATAGAATTGTTAGCTCCAGAGCAATAGGAAATGATGCGATCGGGCAAATACTCATTCGGGATCGAAGAAACCTGACTTACTTCTCCGTATTTCGCGATCTCGATATAGAGTTTTCGCCGCCGTCCAGTCTCATCGTAAATGTTTTTCTCCTCCGGTTTTACATAAATATCGGTTCCGTCTCGCATGCGGTATTTCATTTCGAAGTGAAATCCAGGCAGTTCATCCTGCATAATACGTGTAAAAATCAGGCCGAGTGCTTCAATCACACTTGATTTGCCGGAACCATTCCGACCGATCAGAAAATCAATTGATACAGGAGACGACTGCTCCTTAAAATAAATAGACAGCTCTTTTAACCCCTTATATCCATCCACATACAGATATTCCAGTTTCATCTTTCCCTCCTAGCTTCCATGAGAAGCCTGATATTTCTGAATCGTGATTGGTTCTCCTCTTGAGTCCACAACCGCTCTTCCGGAGAAATTTATCTTATCAGGAATCGTTTTTTCGAGAAATCCCAGACCTTCCAACAATTTTACGGTTGTAATCGCATCCTGAATAGAAGATCCTCTTAAAATGGTTTGATCACTCATACCGATTCTTTTAAGCGCGATATGAATCGGCATCGGAACTTTGGATACAACGTAAATCCGTAAAATTTCTTTCTGAAAGACAGACAAATGCCTGATTAATTCCCTCTTTTCCTGATCAAACTCCTGATACCAACTGCCGGAACCTGCTGGTACCTCTCCATTTATCTGCTGCATCCCTTTCGCACGGTAATGCCTCAAAATGGCAGCATAGTCAGGCTCATCCAAAAGATGAACCAAACGATACCGCCTTGTCAGATTCCCAGTAAAAGAAGCAGCCAAAAGCGACTGAAAAAGTCTCTCTATCTTCTTATATACCGTTGCCTGCCTGTGCTGAACCTCTAACATCTTATTTACTATTTTCACAAATCTGTCCTGCTCAGAAAGCGGGATTGATGGAATGGGAATATTGCCGATAAAAGACGCGTCGGAAACCGCCTTATCCCAGCCTAACAGTTCTCCCAGGTATGTCGAACAAAAATGCATCCATACCAGCAAAAATTTCGGTCGTATCCAATCATTGCTTACTCTGACCCGAAAAATATTCCTGCCCCAGACTACCTCATCCATATCTTCCATCACCAGAACAAAATGAACACTCCTGCCTCCATCGATTCGTCCGCACAGTAAATCATCTTTCCTTAACAAATACCGGTTTCGGTCTATATCCGTGCACTGAACTGCCGGATATTCATTTGCAGCTGTCATGGACCATTCCGTATCATAAAGCGAATTGATATACTGCACACTTACGTTTCCTTCCTCTTTCTTAATGGAACGTCCTGCTAACACTTTAATTGAATCGCAGTCTTTTAGTCGTTCCATTTTACGGATATCCATCAAATATCCGAGCCGTTTATGCATAACACCATATATGGCCCGTTTTACTTCCATCATCCCATTTTGTTGCCATCCAGGCAGTTTCTCCCAATGCTTCATTACATTGACGATACACTTTTGCTCTTCCAGGCATGGAAAAATGATAGCTGTATTCTCCAACTGATTTTTTGTCAGATTCGGTATTGTGACTGCATTCGCCGTTTCCTCCAACCATGGTTTATAAAACTGGAAGTAATAGTATGCATAGTCTGCCAGAATCATACTCTCATCAAAAATCATCCCCTGGATTGCCTGATTAATTTTCAAATCGATTCCCGCAATCGCTGTCTTACCTATGGTACCAGAGACAGATAAAAGCACGGTTCCCTTCGGAACCCACCCTTTTATCTGTTCTGCCCCCTCGGCAGTCAGATACTCCTCCGTATTCACTAGAATTCCACCGTTTAAATCGCCTGCTCTGGCCCAGGGAATTCCTGGTTTATTGGTATAATACTCCTTATGGGAACGCTCAGGCGTAGATCCTTTGATCCAACGAACCACTATATCCTTTAACAGTTTTCGCTGCCAGTTTATCATAAGCTCTCAACCTCCTCAAGAAGTTTTTCCAGAGCCTCAAGCAATTCTTTCTGTTCCTGAATCACATCATGAAGCAGTATTTCAGGAGCCTCAAACTCTAATTCCGGTCTCTTAGGCGGCTGATAAAACCCCGGAAGCATGTTCCATTTTGATTCCTTCACTGTCTTTCTGTCAGCAAACCAGAAATAAACCCTGTCCCACTCTTCAGGCGTCTTTATATTGTTGTAATTCTCCAACAAACTTCTTTCAGACAACTGCACCCACTGTTTGTAATACTCATCACGCCTGTTCCACACATATAGTAATTCATCATAGTTTCCCGGCTCCCCGTCGCTGTTATCCGGCTTCATCTGATAAAAGAACAGGTACGGCATTCTATCCTTCCAACCGCCCAGCATCATGGGATTACTAATGATTAAAATACTGGAAGCCACTGTTGCATTTGTAAAAAATGTATCCTGCGGCAACGATAGAATCGCTTCTACCAAATATGTATTTAGTATCCATTTGCGCACTTCCATATTTTCTTTTTTAGATGAGAACAGAAAGTTGTCAGGAACGATAATCGCAGAACGTCCTTCCGTTTCCAACGCCTGTAAGGTGCGAACAATAAACAGATTGTATTTTCCGTTGATATGCCCAAGCTCTTCCGGCAGTGGAGGCTCATACACATTACTATTCTCAGGCACTGGATCATTCGTAAAGGATGGATTGGCAAGCACAATATCATATCGTTTTTCAAGGCGATTCGTCAGAAAGTTTTCTTCTCCCGTATTAACATCAATATTTGCAAGGATAAAAAGGATTTGAGCGGAAATCTTCAAGCTGTTATCGCTTTCAAAACCGTATAATTGAGAATTTTTAAAATAACCGCTTGCTGCAGTCAACATATTTCCTGAGCTGTACTGAGGATCCAGTATGGATACTTTTCTGTCTGTATTTGTAAATTTCCGTTCTGCATCCAATATCTGTGCCAAATACTTTATTATCTCATCCGGTAAAATATATCTGCTTTTCTCTGCTTTGTTATTTATACATAATTCTAAGATCCTCTGCACGGCATCATATAACAGGTCTGTACCCCCTGACCTGTCTTGTAATTCATACAATTCATTGACGATCTCCAGAATCGGACGCATAACTGAATTTTTCTTTATTGTCAGCTTATAATTCTTAAGAAATGCCAATTGATCTTCGTATTCGGTCGCAACCCGAAAGTTGTATTCCAGCTTATTGAGATAGGAAGTGATCTCCTCTGCCGACTGCAGCGAAAAATCCTTAACTCCCAAAGAATCTCCTTCTCTTCGAAAATCAGAATTGTCACGTTTCCATTTTTTAATTGTTCCATATTCATGAATTAACCGGCAAAGCAGTAGATACCCTAAATCGTTAAAAAGTAAAATTAGATTCTCAGAATATTCCATACGATAAAAGTCAATTACGGATTTGAACTCACGTATTGCGCCACTGATTAATTCCTCCCTTGTTTTATTGGTGAAAGCTTCCTTGTTCATGTTTATTCTCCCTTTTATAGCCTGAGTCGTATGACTCTGCCATTCGCGCCTTAATATTTCCGTAAAATTCATCACAGTTACAGCAGTTATTTCTGCATTACCGCTCTGTTAGAACCGTATTTATATCAAGCATGAATTTTATTGCTGAATCGTTTTTGGATATCCTTGGCAAAAGAAAACCACTTACCAAAATCGATAGACTCAATTTTATAAATATCAGTGGCTAAAATAAGCAAAGTATAGTTTATTTATTCTTACAAATTGTATTCTGCATAACACGATTCTAACTATGCAACGAGCTCTTGCACAGTTACTCTAACTCTCGATCTCTACTTCTCTCCGAGGCATATCAGTTCCAAGAAAATCAAACAGATAGGGATCTATAAATACTTGATTGACCATATCAGAGTCCACTGGCGGAAGTGCTGCCGGGAAATTATTTACGCTTTTTCCCGAACGTTCCATCAATTTACTTTCTATTTGCAAGTCCAAGATAGTTTTACTCCATCCATTTTTGATTGCTTTATGTGCATACCAAATGCGACTTTCTTCATCTTTCAGTTTATCCATTAAGGAAATATTGGTTCGCCACGGTATTTGTGCAACGCCCCGTTGCACAATTTCAAAATCAGGCCAGCTCTCGGCAAATTTCCGCATATATTTTATATTTCTTGGCGAAAATCCGGACATTTCAGGAAAGGCGTCCTTTAAGTCCTTAGCCATGCGGTCAATTACTTTAGCTCCCCAGCCTTCTTCTTGTTTTTTCAGAATGGCTCTGCCAATGTTCCAATAAAGGCAGATCATACTGGAATTTGCATTCAATACAACAGAAATCTTCTGCTTTAGGATTTCTGCTTTCACTTCTTCTATAAATTTCAAGTAAGCATCACTCATCTCGGAAAGTTTTGGAGCAACTGGAAATACAACTCCATCTTTATTCTTTCCCATTTGATTTCGATTATCCAATACGATTCCCCCCCACAATCCGTCGATTTCTTCTTGTCAATTATAGATTTATAGTTATTTTTTAATGCTGTACATATTAAGTTCAAATTCCATTAGGCTTGTCTTTACTAATATCTTCTGATAAATTATAATAATCATATATTTTCCGAACATAATTTCGTTCAACGCAACATGCTTTCTCTCTTTTAAAAGTCAATGTCTCAACAGCATGCATAATAGCCTTATGTCGTACCGTTTTCTTCGAAAATTGGTTATATGTATAATTTTCTTTTGTATTCATATTTCCCCCATATCTTTACTTCGTAGAAATTCTTAATACATTTCTTATTTTAATGAACATTTTACTTAAATTCAACAAAACTTCACAAGAAAAGAAGCCAGAGTTATTCATTAGCAAAAGACTGAGATATATCAAAGTGATGAAAAGTACAAGACACCGTTATGGCATCTATACTCTTGATTTCAAAGCAGGGAGGGGTACAGGGAGTAGTCGCAAATGTACAGGCCAGGTATCTTTCTCTATCAGAGACAATCATATTTCCACACCACTCATTATATACTTATTGAAACTGTTCCGTCTTTTCCCCACAGATAATCCTCCGAAATTCTATTATCTGGAAAGTTTTAATTTACTACATATAATATAAACAGCCCATGGCAGGAACATGTGCTCGAATATAAAAGAAAAGCCTGACCCATGGTTTTGCCATAGAGTATATCTTTTTCCAAATAGTAAAGGTTTTGCCAGATTGTATCTTTTGCCCAACAAAACTCTCATTTTTGAACTATCCGGCGTTATCCCCGTCCCCGCCCATACGAGAACTTATCCATCTCACTTTCCTTAAAAACACAACTCTATTTTCCCCAAATAATCCCGCAAACGCCCATAGAATCAAGGTTTCCGCACGAGAAGCACGGCGGTCTCCACATGGCACGAGAGGATAGAATAAATGTCATATCGCCTTTTTTTGCCGATTTTCTCCATTGTAGGTTCAAGGAAACATATCAACGGTGTTTTTCGCATTTGCTTGTCGGCGGAAACATATCCATCGAGTTTTGTCTGCTTGCGGGAACATATCTACTATAATTACCAGACCTGCAATTTTTGCAATGGACTCATAAAGTATTTTAGATTAAACTATCTTTGCTTTGATATCATGAACATATTCTATGACCATATTTTTTCAACCAAAGCAAGTGATAAGTTGCTCCGCTTTTTTTTGCAATCGTTCCATATATTGTTCCATATAATTCCAATCTGGAACACCATCTGATGTGATTGGAAGTTTTATCATTTCACGCTTTAATACCTTTTGAGTACACATGTCTTTAAACCCATATTTTTGTATAAACATAGATTTTATAGCTGTTGCAATAAATAATCCAACGCCTTTACTAATACTAATTTTAGGTATTAAAACATTTACATGACCATGTGCTGTAACAAAAAAATCTTCTTCGTGATAATAAGCATTTCCAAACATATCAACAGTTAAACAACCAGCATCATACAACGTACTTTCACTATTACGTGGAATTCGTTGAATTAACCCATTATTTGTATTACTTGGAGTTATAAGAGCAATGTCACCATCATCTAAACCTTTAACTTGAATATCTCCCTTCGGCAATGACAAATCAAAAAAATCTACAACACCAAAGTCTTTCCAATCAGAAAAATCAGCTTTCTTTTTAGGAATATGTTTTGCTCTATCTAACACAATTAACGAAGCAGTAACTTTTCCTTCAAGTTTTTCTATATATTCTTCCATATACTCCCAATCAACTTTACCACTCTCTGTTACTGGTAATTTTATTTTATGATTTTTCAACATTATTTTAGTTGCTTTCATATCGTAGTCAAAAACCCTATCTAGCGAAGAATTTAAAACAGAAATAAGAAACATCGCATTCTTTTCATTTAGATTTTCTGAACTCAACACGCTAGTCGCACCATGACCATCCTTCAAATAAAACGGTTTATCCACATAAACAACAACGTGATTATTGGAATGAATAAGTAACAATGGTTTTGATTCAATATTATTTAACATTTCCTTTCCGATATTAACATATGATATTAAGCCATTGTTCACAGACGACTGCCCAATAAAGGCATATTGCTCTTCGCCATCAATGCTATTAAGGATCAATCTCGGATTAATTTCTTTTTGTGTTTCCCATTTCAAAATGTCTATTAACCTAAATTCCCCCCATTTCGATGTGTCAAATTTTTTCATCAACATCACCATCCTTTAAGGTGATTCTAACACCGTTTTCATCAGATTCGACATGACTACTGTACATTGCTTTTTGAAGCAATGTGTTTCCAAATTCTTTAGCATCAATTCCTTGCTTGAACATCTCATAATCCATCAGTGTTTTAATAAAATCTTCTTCAAAAATTTCAAAAGGTTTCTCTGGCATCTGATATGATAAATGTTCCTTTGGATTAACTACTTGGATAAAATCACGAACATCATTTGCTTCATTGCAAATTGGATTTTCAATGATTTTCACCCATTTATCTTCAATCGCTTGCCATCTTCCTTTAATATCCTGTCGTCCCTGATTCTTAACAGTTTCAAGTCCATCATCTTCGATATAGCAAGCAAAAATATCTTTTTCATCATGTGCAACACCTGATTCAAAGATAAAAATACTTGTCGTGATTCCTACACCAAAGAACAGATTTTCAGGCAACTTGATAATCTTTTTCAGCGTATGATTTTTCAATAATTTATTGCCAATCTTTTTATCTGTAAAATCTTTTTCCAGTTTTTTATCAGGTAAAATAAATGCACATTCTGTATGTGCCGGAACATTATCAAGAACATTTTGAACAATCTGCATACAACCATATTTTCGCTCATATGGTGGATTCATTAAGACCTTTGTAATATCTTTGCTCTTAATCCAATCACACGCTTCTTGGCCTCTTGTATCTAACTGTTCCAAATTTGTTTTTCCGTCTTTATGGATCAGCATATTAGCACACGCAAGAGCATAAATTTCTTTATCCCATTCAATACCAAACAATTGTACATCTTTAATGTAACCAGCCTTTTCCGTATTGATTCCACCAGCTTCTTTAATCATGTTACACATTGCTTTCACAAGAAATGCTCCACTTCCACACGTTGCATCTAAAACTCTGTCATTCATATCGCAATGAATCAAACGATACATGAAAGATGTCACATGGTCAGGGGTAAAGATTTGACCATTCTCTGACTTTGCTTTGTATCTATTAAATTCATTGAAGAAAATCCCCATAACATCTTCGCCATTCCAATTGTCCGATGTAACATAACCAGAAATTTCTTTCACCCATCCGATGAAATCATCAATAGCCGTCTGATTATCAGGAGAATTCATTTCAATTTTAGTATAAATATCAGCCAAAAGTTGTAATTTATTATTTCTCTTTTTGCTCTCTCTCAATGATTTATTCAATTGATTAAGGATTGCATTATGGAAGTCATTATAATCCATGCTCTTTGCAAGCGTAGCACCTTCCTTAGTTGCTACCAATGCACACGCTGTAAAAATCATTCTATGATATAAATTTTTAATACCGAAACGAATATGAAGACAATTATTGATTTTCGCAGTTAACCTATAAATAGCCTGTTTATCAACTGCTTCTTGATTATAAACAGACAAATAATATGATTTATCTTGCAGTTGTTTAGATAACTTCGTCAATTCCTCATAATATTTAAAAACACGAATATCCTGTCCATTGTAAAGAATTCCAATGATTTTATCATATTGGGCGTCAACGACCTTGATATTATCAAACAACTCCTGCACCCATTTTCGATTTGATAAATCCTCTTTCTCTGATTTTGTTTCCAAAATTATTGCCGGCATACTTCTGTCTTTTGGAAGGTACCAACCATCAGGCTTTCTATTCACTCCCTGAAATCCCAACTGATTAAATGTAGTAATCTGTCCTGTTCCTTGTTTAATACCATCTTCAATTTTATCAAAGCCTAAAATCAGTTTTGCCTCATCACGAACTTCATCTTCTGTTCTATATACCGGAGTAACCCTGCTCATTTTATTCTCCTCCCAAATTCTTTAATATATCTATCTTGTCAACTCAACCTCATTAAATATAAAATACTCATGAAAATGTATTGATATGTTCCCACAAACGCAAAAACACACTTTAGGTTGAGTAGGCGGTTTTGTTATCGCTGATAAACCCTAGTAAAATCAAGCTTTCTGGCGTGACATCAATACAACTGTTTCCACATGCCCACTATGCGGAAACATATCACACCCTCTCACCTTCACCACCTCATACCCTCTCTCCGCCAGATACTTCATATCCCGCGCGAGCGTAGCCGAGTCACAGCTGACATAGACCACCCGCTTCGGTCCCATTTTCACGATCGTATCCAGGCAGACCTCATCACAGCCTTTTCTCGGTGGGTCCACGACAATCACATCGGCATATACCTGGTTCTTCTCATATTCCCGGGGCAGTACCTCCTCCGCTTTTCCGACGAAGAACTCCACGTTCTCTATCCCATTAATCCTGGCATTCTCCCGGGCATCATCGATGGCCTGCGGCACGATCTCCACGCCATACACCTTCTTCGCCTTCTGTGCAAGAAATAATGATATGGTACCGATCCCACAATATAAATCCCACACGGTTTCTCCGCCGGTCAGTCCCGCATATTCCAGGGCTGTGGAGTAGAGTTTCTCCGTCTGCACCGGATTTACCTGGTAAAATGACAGCGGGGAAATGCGGTATTTCACTCCGCCGATCGAATCCGTAATATAACCCGGCCCATAAAGGTTGATGACTTCATTTCCAAGTATCACATTGGTCTGATCACGATTTATGTTGACTGAAATACTCGTCATTCCCGGTATCTTTAACAGCTGCTCAGTCAGCTCATCCTGATGGGGCAGGCTTTTTCCATTGATCACCTGACATACCATCAGTTCGCCGGTATGAAACCCCTTTCGAATCAGGGTATGACGGATTAAGCCTGAATGGGATGCCTCATCGTATGGCCTTATATGGCAGCGTTCCAGATGATTTTTGATTATCTTCAGTATCTCTCTGTTTTCTTCAATCCCCAGCAGGCAATCCCCGTTTTCAATGATCGCATGGGTCCGGCCTGCATAAAATCCGGTTATAATCTTACCGCCCTTATCAAGTCCCCAGGGAAACTGTGCCTTATTGCGGTATCTCCATGGCTCGTCCATCCCCATGATGGGCAGCATCGGAACCTCATCAAATCCGCCGATTCGTGTAATATTATTATAGATTTTCCGTTCTTTGTAAGCTAACTGTTCTTTGTAGTCCATTGCCTGGAGCTGACAGCCGCCGCACTGGCGGGCCACCGGGCACCGCGGCGTCACACGGTTTGGCGACGCATTGATGATTTTCTCTAAGCGGGCGAAGCCATAAGACTTTTTTGTCTTCATTACCTTGGCTTCCACCTCGTCTCCAATCACTGCATCCTTCACAAACCAGGTGTAACCATCGGTCTTGCCGATTCCTTCACCTGTATCTCCCATATCCTCTATTGTCACCTGAATCCTGTCATTCTTTTTCCATTCCATATTAATCGTTCTCCCCGATTGTTCTATACGATTCGAATTAATTCCAGCATATATAAATTTCTTTTAGCTAAGTTTTATTCTATCCTCTTTCCTTTCAATACGCAAGAAATATCTCCGTCCCTGCCAAATATCAAAATTACACAGCATCATCATTCTTCCAGATCAGACCTCCAAACCAGACCTCCAAACCACTGATTCATATCAAAAACGGCTGTATACGAGCGCACTTCACTACGCCCTTACACAACCGTTTCTTACGATTCTAATTATCAGTTCTTCATCAACTGCTCTATCTATCCGCCAGCCAGACTTCACCGGCCTACTGCCGCCAATTCGCCCCGGCGTTTTATTTGCTCTTGCCGCCGTTCGCCTTTTCCATGTGAATATTCTTACCCTTGATCTTTACATCCTTCATGGCCTTTAACACTGCATCAGCGTTTTCTCTCGGCACTTCTACAAATGTATACTTGTCATACATATCGATGCTTCCGACCATTTTGCCCGGCATGCCTGATTCGCCTGCGATGGCTCCCAGGATGTCACCCGGCTTCACGTTCTGGTTCTTTCCGATGTTGATGAACAGACGGGCCATATCCTCACGGCCGCTGTCATACCGGCTGTCGCGGCCGCCGCTGTTTCTGCCTCTTCCGCGTCCGTTACCATTACGGCTTCCTCCGCTGTAATAGCTGTCTAAATCATCGAGAGAGCGTGGTTCTCTTGTGTCGACAATGTCCTCACTCTCTTCGCCCATCATCATCTTTAACAGCGCGGCTGCCAGATCCAGGGAAGTATAATCTTCTTCCAGAAGCTTCTTTTCAAGAATATTAATCATTTCGCTTAAATCGGATTCTTCGATGGTATCCGCCACATTCTCTAAAATCTTATCGACTTTAATGCCTGTCACGTCATTCAGGGAAGGAATCGCCTGAGGAATGATCTTGGTCTTGCAGTAACGCTGAATATCGCGAAGCTTATAAACTTCTTTTCCAACCACAAAGCTGAATGCAATACCCTCGCGGCCAGCACGACCGGTACGGCCGATCCGGTGTACGTAGTACTCGTCATCCTGCGGGAGATCGTAGTTAAATACGGCTTCTACGTCGTCTACGTCAATTCCGCGGGCCGCCACATCGGTGGCCACCAGAATATCGGTTCTGCCGTTACGGAAGCTGTTCATAACGCGGTCACGCTGAATCTGCTTCAAATCACCGTGCAGACCTTCCGCGAAATAGCCACGTCCCTGAAGTGCCTGTACCAGTTCGTCCACGCCCTTTTTCGTATTACAGAACACAACGGAAAGCTTTGGTGCGTACATATCTAACAGACGGCACATAACCTCTACCTTTGTCTTCGGCTTTACTTCATAATAATACTGGGTTACCTTCGGAACAGTCAGTTCTTTCTTAACCACCTTCACAGTCACCGGTTCCTTCTGGAACTTGTGCGCAATGTCCGCAATCGCCTGAGGCATGGTAGCGGAAAACATCACAGTCTGGCGCTCCTCCGGAAGCTGGCTTAAAATGGTCTCCATATCCTCTAAGAAGCCCATGTTCAGCATCTCGTCAGCCTCATCCATAACTACGGTATGAATATGGTCAAATTTCACCGTCTTGCGGCGCATATGATCCATCACACGGCCCGGTGTTCCGATGATAATCTGGGTACCATCCTTTAAGGAACGAATCTGTTTTACAATGTCCTGGCCGCCATAAATCGGAAGAACCTTGACACCGTGCATATATTTTGCTAATCTACGGATTTCGTCAGCCACCTGAATTGCAAGCTCTCTGGTGGGACACAGGGCGATCGCCTGGAGTTTCTTGGATTTCGGATCCACTTTCTGTAACAGCGGAATACCAAATGCGGCCGTCTTACCGGTTCCTGTCTGAGCCTGGCCAATAATGTCCCTGCCCTCCATCTGTACCGGAATCGCCTGCGCCTGAATCGGCGAAGCCTCCTCAAATCCCATGTCCGCAACTGCCCGCAGAATTCTTTCGTCTAGCTGTAATTCATCAAATCTCATTGTCTCCATAAATAAATAAGTCCTTTCTAGGCCTGCCGGGTTCACCTGTTGCCGACGGCCGCACACACACTTTTCGCAAAGAAAACGAGAGGTGTCAGGTATACGTTTCAGACCTTCATCCTCTCGTTTCACAAGTTTAAACTATAACAGAAATATTTTTTCATGTCAAGGAGTTTTCTTTATATCCATGATATCCCGGCTATATATTTTTCTGTAACACGCAAATTCCGCGCGTTCTTAAGTAGTTCAGGACCTCCAGCTTTTCCCTCTCTGCCTGAAATGCCCAAACTGGAATATTCAAAAAATACGGACCTTTCGTAAAAATAAATACCTCTTTTTTGCTCTCCACCACCTTGTAAATTGTGGGATAAGTCAGGTTCCACTGTTCCGTATCCGTACAGAGGCTGATTCCCGACCGATCGAAGGAAATTACCTGGCGGCCAGTCCTGTCCGGCACAGTTTTACCGCGTTTTAAGGCTCGTTTTACGCCGCGGTAAATCCATTTCCTGCTGTAAAATATCTGATAAGCCATACCAATAAACAGAATAATAAAAATACCATAAACCGCAGCAGCCACCGGATCTCTGTCCCGTATAAATGATAAGATTCCAACGCCTGTAAGCAGTAACAACGACAGTATCACAGTCATGCTTTCTGGTATTTTAAGCGCATACCTCGTCCGCATCATATAATACTTGCCTGCAGTCAGCACATCCAGCCATTCTGCCTCCTCCTGAATAAATGCAAAGGAATATACCTGTTCTTCAGGGCATATGATCTCCGCCTGCTGGTCCAGAGGATCCATAAAGGCCTCCTGCTGCTGCTTTTCCTGCAGAAAGGCGAGGCAGCAGTCCATTTCGGCTTCGCCGGTGAACGCAGAATCCGGAAGTGTCAGCAGAGTCTTTACCGTCCCAATCCGTTTCATATAAACCAGGATCTGATGCCTCGTTTTTTCCGCATATAAAATGGAGGCGTAAGGATAACAGCTTACGCCTTCCTCCGTACACATCTCAATCCGATGTTCTCCGAACCGTACCAGCTGCCGGTGCATAAGCGGGCCTTTTATGATTCTGAAGTATTGAACCGTTTTAATGAGAATCGTGATTATCACGGCAAAACCAAGCCACAGCCCGATTCCGGCACACAGATCGGTTATCCACCAGAGAATGGATGGGTCATGACCGCCGAGCAGCACAACACCCACGGTGTAGATCAGGGATATTCCGGCAATGATAAGCATGACAGCCTGGATCTTTGACTCCTTCATCCCGTCCTTCTTAAGCCTCATATCCGACATCATGCGCAGAATATCCTTTTTTGAAAGCTGAACTTCGAGTTCACGCATCGGCGATACCCCCTATCCTTTCTATTATCGCAGTACTTTATGTATTTCTTTCCTATCATCCTATCTCTTTCTCTTCAAAATATCTCTTCCATTTCATAGCACCTCTTCCGCCCCATTATATATCATAGAAGAAACTACCGCAAGTCACAAATCCCAACTCTGAAAATCCCCTGTTTTACCTTTGCCCGACAAACAAAATCCAGAACCATCTAAACAAAAAAATTCAGAAAATATTTCCTTGACAAAAATTCTTACTGCATGTTACGATTAGTCCGTAATCGGACTATTAATCTATAAAACGGAGGTCAGCTCAATCATGTACGATATTCTGACAGAACAGCTAAAACACTACACCGTACTCTGGCGGGAAACCAGCGCCCTGTACGAAGAATGGGCCAAAAAACGCGGTCTGTCCTATTATGAACTCCTGGTTATCCTTTCCATCATGGAGCCGGACGGCCCTTGTCTTCAGAAAGACATCTGCACCCACTGGCAGCTTCCGAAACAGACGGTCAACACCATCCTGAAAAACTTTGCCGGGCGCGCCTGGATTACACTTGTGCCTTCGGAGGAAGACCGGCGGGGCAAGGTCATTCTGCTGACTGACGCGGGCCGGTTATTTATGGAAGCCACGGCTTCCGATCTTCAGACCCATGAAAGGTCCGTCTGGCAAAAGATGGGCCAGGAGAATGCCAGAGCACTGTTAGAGAGCACCGCGCTCTATAACAAACTATTTAAGGAGACAGACTCAAATGAAACTGCATAAAGAATTTTTCCACTACGTCATTCCGTCCATGCTGGCCTTTGCGCTGTCGGGCGTCTATGCCATCGCCGATGGTTTTTTCGTCGGCAACGCCCTGGGCGACAGCGCCCTGGCCGCAGTCAATATTGCATACCCGCTGACAGCTTTTTTACAGGCCGTCGGCACCGGAATCGGCATGGGCGGCGCAATCCAGTACGCCATCAGCGCCGGCACGGAAAATCATAAAAGGGGCCGCCAGTATTTCGGTATGTCTCTCATTATGTTGACCATTTCCGGAATTTTTTTATCCGCGCTGCTGCTGTTAAGCGCCCCTGTGGTCCTCCGCTTTTTTGGAGCGTCTGGCACGATTGGGGAGCTGGCGCAGGAGTACATTCTTTATATTGCTTTTGGAGCCATTTTTCAGGTTCTGGGAACGGGGCTCGTTCCCTTCATTCGCAATATGGGAGGCGCGGTTTCGGCCATGGCCGCTATGATCGCAGGTTTTTTAACGAACATATTTCTCGATTACCTGTTCGTATGGCATCTTCCCTTCGGCATGATGGGAGCCGCCGTTGCGACGGTTATTGGACAGGCGGTAACCTTTCTGGTGTGCGTGGCATTTTTCATTGCCAAAAAGAAGAAACCTTTGCTCCGTTTTGGACAAGATGGTACCTTTCTCTTCAAAACGATTCTGAAGGTAGGGCTCTCTCCCTTCGGACTCACATTTTCACCTAATATCACGCTGATCCTGATCAATAAAAGCGCGGCCCTGGTAGGCGGTGCGGCGGCCGTCACCTGCTATGCGCCGGTCAGCTATATTTCCGCCATCATCATCCTCCTGCTTCAGGGTGTCAGTGACGGCTGTCAGCCGCTGATCAGCCTCTCCTACGGTGAGGGCCGTCACGACCGTACAAAGCAGTTCCGTAACCTGGCGTATAGCTTTGCCGCTGCGGTCTCACTCCTGTGTATGGGAGTGCTGTTTCTTCTTCGGGGACAGGCGGCCGCGCTGTTCGGCGCCTCTCCCCAGATTACAGCGCGCGTTGCAGATATTCTCCCTGTATTCCTGAGCGGTTACTTATTTGTCAGCATATCCAGGGTGACGACAGCCTATTTCTACGCTACGGACAAAGACCTGCAGGCCTACATTATGATCTATGGGGAAGTAATAATCCTGTTCCTGCTGCTGCTCATATTGCCGCAAATGACAGGGATCGGCGGAACATGGCTCTCAGTACCGGTCTCACAACTGGCGGCTATGTGTATCAGTATCTTTCTGATTATGAAGGAAAAGAAAAAGGCGTAAAAATATTTTAATGTAAAATGCTATTGACAAACTGCTTTTTTGCTGTTAGGATGTTCAATAATTTATAAATTATTATATTTTTGAACAATATCTTTATTCCAGTGCACACCTTAAGGAGGACCAATCATGAACGAATTGGAGAACATCAGCAGGAAATCAGAGACAAATCACACCATCATACAAACGGAGGCAGGGCAGATCATACCCGCAGAAGAAGAAACCTGGAAGCAGATCTGGACGCGCAAGGGAAGGGCTGAGGGCGGCATAGAGGATCTTCTGGCCTTCGACGGATACGAGCGCACTCAGGTTGATATGGAAGAGGTGGCTGCTGAGATCAGCCGCCGCCTCGATATTCAGAAGGAAGATAAGGTACTGGAGGTCGGATGCGGCGCCGGAGCACTGGCCCAGTATCTGGACTGCGATTATACAGGCATCGACTATTCCCCTACACTTGTCAGACGCCACATCGAGCTGCTGCACAATCCGGTTTTGGTCGGCGAGGCCGCCAATCTGCCGTTTAAAGACAAGACCTTTGACAAGGTCATCTGCTACGGCGTATTTCTTTATTTTGATGATAAGGAATACGCTCAGAGGGCTGCGGAGGAACTGTTACGGGTGGCAAAAAAGAGTGTACTGATCGGAGAGCTTCCCATCCGGTCCCACAGAACGGAGCATTTGCTGTTCGCTCCGGAGGAATTCGAGGGCTGGGATATCAGCGACGGTTTTTACGATCCGTATAGAAAAGACAGGTTCAACGCAGCGTTGGCGTTCTGACCGGACGCCGGCTTTCTTCCTTATTAGGATCGGAGATCGCCCAATTACCGGTTTTGGTGATTTTACGGCACCTTTCTGTTTTAAGGCACAAAAATGGAGCGTTGTAAAACAGATGGTTACTCCTCTGTTTTACAACGCCCCGTTACATAGATCCAATTCCGGTTAGCAGATTCTATATTCTATTTGACATACTCTATCTCCTGTTCGGCACATCCGATATCCTATTTCATCCGGTAAACCGGATCCGCCGGATATCCGCCGCGGATCTTCTGCATGCCCCGCTGAATGGCATCCTTGGACTGCTTCCAGTCTGCATCACGGTTTAAGTAATCGTATTTTTCAATAAACCAGTCCACATCCGCGGACAGGCGCTCCATGTTGCGCTGCATCACATCAAAGATCATGGGATAAAAGTCCCTGCGTTCGGCGTCGTTTAAATACCGGTCCGCCCCTGCACACAGCTCTGCAAAATGGTGGAGACAGACGCCCTTTCCGTTCTTAACCTTTTCCCGGAAAGCCGCGTCCTTTTTGTACAGATGAAAAAATGTGGCGATATATCGCTCATAGACCTCATGAAAACGGTCGCAGATATAACAGGTCCGCTCCTTTTCGTTCACCCATTTCTCAATGGGATTTCCGCCTTCCCGTTTGCCGGCTTTTCCCGTGATCCGGTCCATCACCGAGGTCTTTCCAGGGGTGTAATCCTTAAACTCGGACTTCATCTCCTGAATCAGCTTCTTATAATACGTCTTTAAAATCCATCCGTTCCCCAGTGCATTGCCATAATCAAACATCTTCTTCTGATGGACCCGGCAGAATCCCGCCTTGTCCGTCGCTTCCCTCGTATCGCTCTCCATATACGAGGCACAGGAACCCAGGACAAAGTCCATTAACTCCTGCTCCGTCTTCCGTTCCACGTAGCAGAATGGACATTCGTCATCCGCATCCATCGCGTCATTCATTGGTATTTCATATAGTTTTTCCTTCATTGTTATCGCCCCGTCTTACACCTTGAACCGGTATCGCATAAGCTATGTCATGTCTAACCGCTTTTAACATTTTACACCCTTTTTCACCTTGTTATCTCTAGGAATTTTCCACATCTTACCTTTTCTTTCCCTTTTATATTTTTCTAGCCGTGTAACTTTCGGTAGTATATGCGGTAGTATGGGAGTCCGATACTACCAAGAGGAAAAGACACAAAATCATACCACTCTTTAGATGGGAAAAGGTGTTTCCTCACCCTTTCCCGATTATTCGCCATCATACCACTTCCAAAATGAATTGGCAAAAATCACTATTTTTTTTCCTCCGATACGCTCCGTCCGAAATGGTGGATTTTCCAAATATTTATATATAAGGCTTTCACTACTATCAGTTATGAGCATTAAATCTTGAGGTGTTAAAAACAGCTTACTTCTCCATTCATTCTGAACATTGTAGGTGGCTTCTGATTTTGCTCCCACGTCTAACCTTTCTAGTCGTTTTTTTCGGGAAGGAAGTACAGTACATGGAACACTTAGCCATGACCAATGACCTTCAACGCATTTTTATGCGCCTACGTGTTAAGCGTACTGACTAACAAAATCTATCTCTATTCTACCCGTAAATGTGGGTGTTGTCAATGCCGCCGCAGGCGTTCATTTTAGCATTGACATAAACAAGAGCGACCAGAATAGAAAGAGGTGGAACGGTTTTATCTGTTCCGCCTTGACTACTTTTTTTGGTATTTGGCAAAATCATTCTTCGATACATCAAAATGAAAAGAACAACCACCGTTGTGCAGTGCAATAAATACCACCCCAGTCACGCCGAACGCAGGCTACTTGTAGCCGTAGTGAGTTATTGCTACAACTTAGCAGATGCTTCTAACATACTTAGTAATGTAACTCGTTGTAGCAATATTAAGGATATGGAGGGATAACACTATGGTATGTCAAATACTAAGGGTCGCAACCTATAAAGCGGGAGCGATTAACTACATTGGTTGGGAAGAACACCGCCAAAAATATACTCATAAAAACAGCGATATTGATGAGAGCAGAAGCCATCTCAATCTAAACAACGGAATGAAAAACAAGTCGCTATATCAAGCATGGAAAAGCCGTCTTGAACAACTAGAAATCAAACTTCCAGTAAAGAAGAATCAAAATGTTATGGAGCAGATGGTGATAACTGCCAGTCCAGAATTTTTCAAAGACCTAGGTTGGGATAAAAATGCCGCTAAAAATTGGACTAACCGAGACATTCCAACCGGAATTAAAAAATATTTTAATGATAGCCTTCGCTTTTGCCATCGTTATATCGGAAAAGAAAATATAATTTCAGCCACAATTCATTTTGACGAAAGCACTCCACATATGCACGTTGATTTTATTCCAATTATTACTGGAAAACAAAAGCGAAAGAGCGTCTACGAGAAAGATAAAGACGGGAAATGCGTCCGTGATGCAAATGGAAACGCCATAAGGGCAAGGGATAGCCACGGGAAGATTATTTATGATTATGTTGATGAACCACCATCAATCAATCGAACTGAATTTTGGTTTGAACGTGGCGGACGGCAGTCATACCGTAAACTTCAAGACAAATTTTATAAGGAAGTTGCCAGCCACTACGGTTTAGAGCGTGGAGAAATCGGCTCCAGCAAAGAGCATAAAGATCAGAGCAAGCACAAAGCCAACATTTTAAATAAAGAAATCAAAGCAAAGCAAGCGGAAATATCGACATTGAATACACTTGAAAAACAATCCGTGCAGGGTCTTACAACTGCTTTACAAAAAAATCCAAATATACTTGGGCATATAAATCAAGCCTTAAAAATTGCCATTGGCGAAGAACCTCCACACCAAAAGATTTCATACACCAGAGAGCATAACCGATAACAGCAAAGGAGATTAAAAATGATAATAGATGATGATAAATTAGAAATATTAGTGCAAAAAGTTCTATCAGATGAACGGGAGCGCATATACAATAGTTGGTTCTGCGAAGGAGATATCGTTACTCCCATATTGGAAATCAAGCAATCACGTTTTCGTAAAAAATCTACTGTTTACATGGATTTAGGCGTATGGGAAAATTTCCAATCGGAAATCAAAGAACTTTTACAAGCCTTATATTATGCACACAAACGATTGGAATATTTTGAAGAGGTACAAAATCAAGAAATTCCAATAACATTTGACGAATACATAAGGAAAAATGTATTTGATTATGATACAGCGGCATTTGAACGAATGAGAAATAAAGTCGAAGAATTGTATTACGTCCAAACAGATGATGAACGATAGACACAAAAAATGCGCCCAATACTGGACGCATTTTTTAGCAACTATCCTACCGCTTCACAAGCTGATATGTATCGCCACCGTATAAATCTTCAATAATGAGTGTATTACCGCTGAAACTATATCGCATATATGGACTGGCAAAGACACCATTTCCGGCATAACTCGGCAAATAGTCTTTCCCAAGGTCGCATTCTACCCAAAATTTATTATTACCTTCATTTGCAATGATACAGATTATTCCACTACCCGCATAAGTTCCGGCTACATCTGGAACTTCGGAACTAATCTGTTCAGTGAATTGTGTTTCTGTAGCCTGCGCTTCTGCATTTTTTGTCTGCACCACACCATCAACTGTCCATGCACCATTTTCATCTACGGTATAGCCATCTGGTGTTGTGGTGCTTGCATACATAAAAGAAGTTCCATCAAAGCAATAACATTCGGATATCCCGTCATTATTTCCATCAATCCATAACCATTCACTCGTCGCAAAATTTCCAGTGCCAGTTTTGTCATAGCGCCAGTCATTACCATCACTCGTCCACTGTCCTGCCAGTGCTGTCATACTCATTGTAAATACTATCATTGCTGTGAATACTACCGTTAAAAACTTTCTTCTCATTGTTCTTTCTCCTTTTTAAACTATAAAATGCAAATCCCCAGCCACGCTTTAGTCATTAGGGTGTTTAAGCCAGTTTTCGAGTTCTTGATGGCTTTCTGCAAGTATTTTTAGCGTATCATTTTGGGCAAATATCAAATAAAAGAGGGATGTTATGATACCGCATAAACCTATAAATATTGCAATAATAAGGTCCTTCATGTTAAATAACTCCTTTAGATTTATATAATGTCTTTACAACATTCCATCGTTATTCCGCAAAGGTATTTTTCATAAAGCAGCGGAACGATTGGTGCACATATGACAGCCATAACGCAAGGTGCAAAGTAAAAAATAAAGACAAGGAATCCAATAATTGTCCCTAATTTCCTAAAAGGCAACACTAACAGTTTTCCGACATAAAACCACGCTTCAGCATAAGTTAGCAGAATTATATTGACAACTACGACTACCATCGACAATGTTTCTAGAAGTTTGTTATCTGCGGTACTGAATTTCATTAATAGTACAGATAACACTGTCAATATAATCGCCGGAACAAAGCATTGCTTAATCTTGTTTAATCTCCTTTCAACTTTTTTCTGACATTCTGTTGCTTGTGTTGAACTTCGGAACTCGTCTACTCCTAACATTTTCGCACTCCTTTAACTTTTTTATACGGAATTTGTCACACAATTCCGCCATGCCAATATTATACCATTTAGAAAATATTTGTCAATTACAAATAATCATTACTGATAAGTATATTTATACTTGTGTTTGATATGCTTGTCATGTGGAGGTGTTCAACTATGATAATTATCACAAACAAAAGAATTAACGAATTACGGATACGATGCGGCATGTCTCAAACCGAACTTGCACAGAAGTTGAATGTTACCCGTTCAAGTGTAAATGCTTGGGAAATGGGTATTTCTGTTCCCTCTGTCCAAAACCTCTTAGAACTTTCTCAAATATTTCACGCATCTGTAGATTACCTAATCGGCACTGTTCCCAATGAATCCGTGTGTCTGGATAACTACAGTGAAGAAGAAAAAGAACTTATATATAGCCTTTTAAAATATTTTGATTCCAAACGTTGACATTAGAAAAGGCTAGATGGAAATCCCCAACTAGCCTTTTTCCTGCTGACGGATAACCGCCTTTACTGATTTTATAGTTCTGATTGAGCAACCTAACTCCTCCGCCAATGATGCGGCGGTGAAATCCATGTGGGATTTTACATACTCATATCGTTGTTGCCTTTTTTCTTGTATGTTAGCACGGTTTTCCGCATAACGCTTTGCATCATAAGACTTGACACTTTTTACCCGCGCCGCTTGTTTTTGTTCGACTGTGTATGCGGAAAATGAATTTTTTATGTCATATTCTTGAAAGTCAAGAAGGGCGGCAATTCGAGCATTTGTATACATATATTGGGTCTTAGAAGCATATGCGTTTCTTACAATCTCCTCTGCTTCATCGAAAAAATCGCGATCTATATATTGTTTGACACGTTCAACGGCGGCTTCTTCCGGCACTAAAATCCTCTTTAAAAAAATCGCCGTTATATGGGTGTATATTGCTCGATGTCCTTTGGGACACCCTTTTCTTCTGGCGGCATAGTTATGCAAATCTCGTAATATCCGTTTATATCTTGATTTTGTAGGCATAGGAAAAGTGTTAATCTTCAATTCCGGATGTACTCCCGTTTTAGATGTGGCTGAATCTGGTTGTATATCTATTTTAGATTTATTTATAGCAGAAACCGTTTTCGCTGTGGTCTGTATGGGTATTGGTGTTGACCTTTTATCTGCTACTTTGATTTTTATAGCTTTCGTTTTCCATGTGCCGTTTTTAATCATGGTCTGCTTGCGCTTTTCTGCCCGTATAAGATTACACGCCTTTATATATGCGTCTATTTCTGATTGAGGGTGTCGAAAGCAATCCAGACGTTTTATATCTATATCTGTTGACGGGTTCAAATGGAACAACCGAGTGGTTTTGATTGCTTCCATGTTTTTGACGTTACGGCTCAATGGGAAACGCAAAACCCTTGATTTATTTCGGCAAGCTATATCGGCTCGGAAATGGGTAATAAGATAGTCTGTGTATAATGCCCGCAACTTTGAATCAGCTTCATTTTTCAAGTCCAATGTGTTTACAATGTAGTATAGGTGTAGCCCATGCCCACTCGAAACCAGCCAGTTCGGAAACATAGCAGAGGTTAGATGGTAAGTGCAGTAAAGATAGTCCTTGATACCTTTTTCGTCCATCTCTGAAAAATCAACACCCTCCACATCATCAATATCTATATAGATGACATTGATGCGGCTGACATTTTTGTCTTTACGCCAACCTTTAAATATCGCCGGTGAATAGTATAAATTCACATCATAATTGAGTAAAGCTGTAAAGCCTTTCAACGCTTCATCAAGTGTTGAAAAAGAAAAATTATAGCTATAGCCTCCAGCGGACGCCATCGCCCAAAGAATGTCACCACCATGTAATTCACAAAAGACATCTTTAAAAAATTCAGCTATGAGCGGATTTGGCTTGACACCGTCTGTCGTTTTTAGCGCAATAAACATATCAAACATAAAGTCAAATTTCTCTGTCCCTTCAATTAGCTGAGGATAATTTTCTATAAAATCAATATATAGTTCTGAATAAACACCCATCATCTTGTCTCCTTTTTTAATATATATTAAAAGTATGAAGCGATATCGCCCAAATGTCAAAGAATTTTACTATTGCTACAGTTAATAAGATTTATGATAATATGAATATGAGAGTATATCTTATTATAGTCAATCGGATTTTTTTGCACCCTTTTGGCATTGGAAAAGCCGAAGCATCTCACTTCGGCTTTAAACATTCTTTTATTTTAAAATATCAAAATCCACAGTTAAACTCTTGTTCCAAAAGTCAATAATTTCCTGCCTGTCTCCTTGATCGTGCCAGTAAGTCTTGGTACTTGTATTGTCCTCTATCACATGACCTGCACAGCCATAAACTTGAAATGGGTTCACTTGACCGCTATTCAGCAGAACACTTATAAAGCTGTGTCTCAAATCATGCAATCGGATAACAGGTAATGGCTCTTGCCCTGCCTTTTCTAATCGTTTATTGATTCTCTTCTGTAATTCCTTAAATCTTCGGCTTACTTTTCCCGGGTGCGGTAAATAGTCAGATACAATATTGGTCTTTGTCAGATACACATATTCACCACATTCAAGTGTCTTTCCTTGAGACCATTCCAACTGTTGTTCCAATGCCAACTGCATAAATTTTTCAAGTACCTCACAAATACAAGTTGTCCGTGTTTTATCCCCTTTTGGCAGCTTTTCTATGAATCCGGTGTTTATCTGCACTCTGGCTACGTCCACCAAAATCTTTTTGTTTTCAAAATCGACCTTGGAATGTCTCAAGCCGCACAACTCTGAACGTCTCATTCCTGCCAAAACCGGAAGTCCAACCATCAAAAGGGTACTTCTATCATCTTCCAGTAAACATTGATTTAAAAGTATATTTATCTGTTCCAGCGTCAAGGGAGTAGCTTCGTATTTTATGATATTTCCATAGTCCGCATCTAAAACCACATTTTCGTTAATACCATACTTTGAAAAATTCTTTTTCATAAACTTCCAGAGGTCAATTAAATGACATTTGTGCTTCTGTATGGTATTGGTACACAAATCCAAATCATTTTGGCAATACAAAAAGTAATTCTCAATTTCAGCCGTGTCCACTCGCTTTAAATCCATGTTGCCAAAATAATTGATGAAGTGGGTGTGTTGGGAGTTTTTTTGTTGCTTATATGAATCGCTCCAATGCTTGTCGCTATCATAATACTTCTCTTTGTAATCTTTGATTACATTCTCGATGTAGACCTTTCCAGTTGCTCCCGTAAGTTTCTTGTGCCTTTTAGCCGCATTATTCTCGCCTAAAATTGCTTTTGCCTCTTTTAACGTGTTTACTACCTTTGTAGTCTTTTTCTGCTTCTCCTTGCGCTTGCCTGTCTTTGGGTCTGTAATGATTTCCCGCCCTAAATCCAGTGAGACAATGTACTTCCCGTCCTTAATACGCTGTTTAATGCCTGCAATTCCTGTCTCTCTTACTTCTTCTTTCCTCATCTTCTGACCTTTCCCTGTGTTCCTATCAGCTTCTACCAATATAACACAGTCCAAAATATTTTGGTAGTTTTTTTGGTAGTATGATGAATGTTTTTCAAAAGCAAGAGTGTGATTTTTCCTTATAAACAAAGGGACTATAGGGTATCTCTATTTCATTTTATACCTTAAACCGGTACCCCACGCCCCAGATCGTCTCGATATACTGCGGCTTCGCCGTATTAAACTCGATCTTCTCGCGGATCTTCTTAATATGAACCGTGACTGTGGCGATATCTCCGATGGATTCCATGTCCCAGATTTTGCTGAACAGCTCTTCCTTGGTAAACACGTGGTTCGGATTCTGTGCCAGGAAGGTCAGCAAATCAAATTCCTTTGTCGTAAAGCTCTTTTCCTCTCCGTTGACCCACACGCGTCTCGCGGTCTTGTCAATCTTCAGGCCGCGGATCTCGACAATCTCATTATCCGGAGTTCCGCTTCCGATCAGTCTTTCGTATCTGGCCAGATGAGCCTTGACACGGGCCACCATCTCACTTGGGCTGAATGGCTTCGTGATGTAATCGTCGGCGCCCAGTCCCAGGCCGCGGATCTTATCGATATCCTCTTTTTTCGCAGATACCATGATAATCGGGGTGTTCTTCACTTCCCGGACCTTACGGCAGATCTCGAATCCATCCACGCCCGGAAGCATCAGATCCAGAATCAGCAGATCGAAATCTTCATGAAGAGCCTTCGTAAGTCCGGCTTCTCCATCATTCTCAATCTCCACCTCAAAGCCGCTCAGTTCCAGATAATCCTTCTCGAGCTCTGCAATGCTCTCTTCGTCTTCAATAATCAGTATCCTGCTCATTCTGCAATAACCTCCTGATATTTTCTTAGCACAAAGTGTATCTCTGTGCCTATACCTTCCTTGCTGGTCGCCCAGATCCTTCCGCCGTGGTCCTCGATAATCTTCTTTACGATAGAAAGCCCGATACCGCTTCCACCCTGAGAGGAGTTCCTGGAAGAGTCTGTCCGGTAGAACCGGTCGAAAATGTTGGGCAGATCTTTGGCCGCAATGCCTTTTCCATTATCCTCAATCTCAATCTGGATAAAATCTCCCACGTCCTTGATACGGATATTAATAATTCCGCTCTTCTTGTCAATATACTTCACTGAATTGCTGACAATATTGTTGATGACACGTCTCATCTGCTCCGCGTCGGCGATGACCATCACGTCCTCGTCCACATAGTTGAAATATCCCAGTTCGATATTTCTCGCTTCCATCTCCAGCCCCACCTCATCGACACAGTCTCTGAAGTAGCTTGCCACATTGATCTTGGAAAATGTATACGGGATCTTGTTCGTATCGATCTTCGAGTAGAACGTCAGCTCATCGATCAGCTTATCCATGTCATTCGCCTTATTATAAATGGTCCGTATATACCGGTCTAGCTTCTCCGGTGAGGACGCCACTCCGTCCATGATTCCTTCCACGTAACCCTTGATGGCCGTGATCGGGGTCTTCAAATCGTGGGAAATATTGCTGATTAACTCTTTATTTTCCTTGTCATACTGGATCTTCTCTTCCGCGTTCTCCTTCAGCCTCATGCGCATCTCTTCGAAATCCTGGCACAGCTGGCCGATCTCGTCGTCATTCTCCACTTCCAGTGCAAAATCCAGATTGCCATCCCTGATCTTCTTCGTGGCCTCCTGGAGCCGCCCCAGCGGGTGTACCACAGAACTGTAGACCCACATCATCAGGATCGCGTCCGTAAACACGATGATCAGAATTACCGCCAGAAGCATCTCCGCCATCATGGCCTTGATCTCCGGAAGAAGTCCATCTACATTGGATACAATGAACACACTGCCCTTTCCCTCATCCGGGTAAAGGAAATCCATCTGCTTGACCAGATGCTGCGTATCCCCATCCAGATAGATGGCTCCGTCAATGCTGCTGTCCACGTCTTCATACTTGGGCAGCTGATCGAGGAGCTCCTGGGTCACATGACTGTTTCCGTCAAATACGATCTGGTCGTCTTTTCGTACAATCATATATGCATATTTATTCGACAGCTTTTCATTCAGCTTCTGCATATATTCCATATCACTAAACTTCTCCGGGCTGCTGTCTAAAATCTTCTCGATTTCTTTCTGTTCAACCTGCGTCATCCGGTTAAAAATCTGAAGGGAATTGCCGGAAAAGAGATTTACCTGCTCTGTTAAATTATACGCCTTGCGGAACGATTTCATCTGATAATTGCTGAGTCCCGCCACAACCGCGTAAATCAGCGCCAGCGGCACCACGGTAATGATCACAAAAGCGACCGCCAGACGTGTTCTTAATTTTAGTTTCACAACGTGCGTCTCTCCTCTGCTTATAGTATTCCATTTTATACAAAAATATTATAACACAGAATGAAGACCGCATTTATAAAACTATTATAAAATTTGCCTGTCCCTTTATAAACTGCCGTTCCCTTCTGTCATCATTTCATCGGTCAGCAGAAGGCCGTTTGCCTCCAGATTCCGAACCGTGTACTGATTTACGTATGCATGTCCGCCGCATGCGGCCGGGATCACTGCAAATGGTCTGACTGACGGTTCTGCTCCGCCCTGGAGTGCGCTCATTCTCACGGCTCCGTCATCCAGCTCCAGTTCCGTCTGAATTGCGGCCGCACTGCCCCGGGACCACATCGATACTGCCATGCGCTGTACCGGAGCGAGTTTTTTCATTTTAAAATACCAGAGCGTTTCGCACTCCATCGTTTCGCACTCCATCATCTCCCACTCCGGAATAAGGAGACAAAAACGGATTTCCTGGATTCCGCGGAAATTCATCCAAAAGCCCCGGACCTCCTCATATTCCGAATGGCTGAAATAGACCTGCTTATAATCATTCCTGCCATCCTCCTCGTATCCCAACTCAAAATTATCGTCCAGGCGTGCCTGATTATAGCGGACAAGTTCTTCAAAACTCATGTTTTCTGCCTCATAGCATCCGCTCTGAAATACAAATCCTGCCTGCCCCAGATCCCGGTAAAAATCTGATACAAAACCGGGATACAGCTCTTTTCTCCGAAACTGAAAAACCACACTAAAGTATGCCGGCATAACCGGTCTCACCGCCTTTCTCTAATTGTCAAACCAGAACACGATGCGTACCTCATCATCACTTTTGATTCTCCACTCCTCTTTCAGCGCCTCCAGCCGGCTGATCAGCATGGTCAGGTTCAGATTTAAGTACCCCAGCCATTCCCGGCAGACCAGCCCGGCCTCCGGTGTCTCCTTGCTCTTTTCATCGATGAACGCCAGCTGGTAAGGTTTCCCGGCCGCATCAAACTCCAGCATTTTCTCGTAGTCCTCTTCCCTGACCCAGCCTTTTAACGGCATCCGGCCTCCGTAGCCGCTTTCCTTCAGTTCTCGCAGCGTCAGCCAGGAGAGATCGTGGCAGTCAATGCTTCCGATCTCCATCTCGTCTGTCTCATACCGAAAAACCAGGTCGTCCATCTGCTCCGGCAGGCCTCGCGGCTTCGCAATCGGGGGCCAGGAGCTTTCCTCCTCTTCTCCCCGGACTCCGGCCAGCAGATAAAACAACCCATAATCGCGGTGCCCATCGATCAAATCACGACGGCTGAAGCCGCCATCGCCCTGAATCCTTAAATCCGCCCACACATCGTCCCGATACCAGTGTTCGATGTTCTTCCAGCGCCGGTTACCGGGCTCCCTGTTCCAGAGCGCGTTATCACGAACATCGGCGGTATACCCTTCTGCAAAGAGATGTATGTCACAGCCCATTGCGATTCCTCCATTCTCATGGATACCATACGTCCTTGTACGCTCATGTATCCCTTATTTTCCCCTAATAATCTGTTAAGCTGACTATAACATATTCATGGCGGAAAGTCACGCGGCGGCGCTCCAGAGGATAGTCACTTGTCACTCCCAGACGGATTAACACGCAAAAAAACAGGTGAAAAAGAATCTTTCAAGCGCTTTGAAACGCTTTGCCAATTCTTTCTCACCTGTCTTTTCTCACTTGTTTCCCACCCCGGCCGGACACTGGAGTGATCGCGTTATTCCATTTATAAATACTTCTTCAATAGCTCCACCTTATCCAGCTTCTCCCACGGCAGATCCAGATCATTTCTTCCGAAATGTCCGTATGCGGCAGTCTGCTTATAAAGTGGTCTGCGAAGATCGAGCATGCGGATAATTCCCGCCGGACGGAGGTCAAAGTTTTCACGGATGATCTCAACCAGTTTATCATCGCTTAACTTACCTGTTCCGAACGTATCCACCATGATGGAAGTCGGATGTGCCACACCGATGGCATAGGACAGCTGAATCTCGCATTTATCCGCCAGACCTGCAGCCACCATGTTTTTAGCCACGTAGCGGGCCGCGTAAGCCGCTGAACGGTCTACCTTGGTGCAGTCCTTACCGGAGAAGGCGCCGCCGCCGTGGCGCGCATATCCGCCGTAGCTGTCTACGATGATCTTTCTTCCTGTCAGTCCGCTGTCTCCCTGCGGTCCGCCGATAACGAAACGTCCTGTCGGGTTGATGAAGAACTTGGTCTCCTCATCGATCATATCAGCCGGGATAATAGCGTCAAATACATACTCTTTGATATCCTTGTGAATCTGCTCCTGGGTAACGGCCTCGTCGTGCTGGGTCGATAAAACCACTGCTTCCAGGCGGATCGGACGGCCATTCTGATCGTATTCCACCGTAACCTGAGTCTTTCCATCCGGACGCAGGTACTTTAATGTGCCGTCTTTGCGCACCTTCGTCAGCTGGAGCGCCAGTTTGTGTGCCAGGGCGATCGGATAAGGCATATACTCTTCCGTCTCATTGCTGGCAAAACCGAACATCATGCCCTGGTCGCCGGCGCCGATTGCATCCAGCTCAGCCTCAGACATCGTGTGTTCCTTCGCTTCCAGAGCCTTGTTTACGCCCATAGCGATATCCGGGGACTGTTCATCCAGGGATACGACCACACCGCAGGTATCACAGTCAAAGCCGTATTTCGCGCGGTCATAGCCGATCTGGCGAATCGTCTCGCGGACTACCTTCTGGATATCCACGTATGCGTGAGTGGTCACCTCACCCATAACCAGTACAAGACCTGTGGTACAGCAAGTCTCACAGGCCACACGGCTCATCGGGTCCTGCTTTAACATCTCGTCCAGAATCGCATCGGAAATCTGGTCGCACATTTTGTCCGGATGGCCTTCCGTCACGGACTCGGATGTAAATAATAATTTCTCCATGTTGTCATTTCCTCCTTATGTACATGGGGGAGTCAGATAACCTGCAGCCAGCTGCCGGTTTTCCAACCCTCGCGGCAGTCGCCAAATTCAAACAAGCTTGACTTTGACTCGTTGTCCGCGGGAATAACAAAAAGAAAAGCCCGCAGCAATGCGGACTTGATAAATCATGTATCAAATCCTCTTATTGCTCGATTTCTCGCTCAGGTTGGCACCTTCCGCCCTCTCCTGACTGCACACCAATGTGCGCCATTCAGGCCGGGGTTGCCGTGACTTCACAGATCCTTTTATCTCCATCACTCTGAATAAGGGATATTACGTACTTTTCAATTGTTATTCTGTTTCCTGTTACTTCTGTTGCGATATTAATATTATCGTATGAAGGGAGCCTTGTCAAGTATTTTCCATAGGATGCAAACTTTTTTATTCACTGTTCATCCGCCCTCAAAAGTGATATGATAGAGACAGTAATTACATAAAATGTACGAAAATGTCAAAAGCAGGAGGAAATGAAACCATGAGATTAGTAACACGTTCTGACTTTGATGGTCTCGTCTGCGGCGCTCTTCTAAAAGAGGCAGGCGTCATCGACCATTGGAAATTTGCTCATCCGAAGGACTTACAGGACGGTCTCGTCGAGATCACAGAGGATGACTGTCTGGCAAATGTCCCCTTTGTAGAAGGCTGCGGCCTTTGGTTCGACCATCATTCCAGCGAGTTCGAGAGGCTCGAGCTGGAAGGCAAATACAAAGGAGAGAGCCGTCTGGCCCCTTCCTGTGCCAGGATTATCTACGAATACTACGGCGGAAATGAGCGTTTCTCTCATTTTAATGAGATGATGGAGGCCGTGGACAAGGTGGACTCCGGTCACCTCACCATTGATGAAATCCAGAATCCGAAGGGCTGGATACTGATCGGCTTTCTGATGGACCCGAGAACCGGCCTGGGACGCTGGAGGAACTTTACGATCTCCAACTACCAGTTAATGGAGCGTCTGATCGACGCCTGCCGCACCATGAACACCGAGGAAATCTTAAATCTTCCGGATGTACAGGAGCGGATCGAGGTCTATTTTGAGCAGACAGAGAAATTCATGGCCATGATTTCCGAACATACCAGAGTGGAACAGGATGTGATCATCTCAGACCTGCGGGGAGTCGATCCCATCTATACGGGCAACCGTTTCCTGATCTACAGCATGTATCCGGAGCAGAATATTTCCGCATGGATCGTCAATGGAAAGGGCGGCATCGGCTGCTCTGTCGCAGTCGGTTACAGCATCTTAAACCGCACCGCGTCTCTTGATGTCGGAAGCCTGATGTTAAAATACGGCGGCGGCGGTCACAAGAACGTCGGCACCTGCCAGTTTGGCGATGAAACCATGGAAGAACAGCTCCCTAAACTCCTGCATGAGCTGGTTTATCCAACCCTGTAACAGTCATACGAATGGCCGTCGGAATTGTCCGGCGGCCGTTTCTGTTTCTGTCTCTATTTCTATTTCTGTTTCTGTCTCTATTTCTATTTCTATTTCTATTTCTATTGACAATAAGTATTATTTGTATTACTATATATAATACAAATAATACTTATTTCAGAAAGGAGGTTATTCCATGATTATTCGTCTGAACACGGCCAGCACTGTCCCCATATACGTCCAGCTGCGAAACCAGATTGTTACCGGAATCGGAAGAGGGGAACTGAAAGTCGGTGAAAAGCTTCCCACGGTACGTCAGCTGGCCCTCGATGCGGGCGTCAACACCATGACGGTAAACAAGACTTATCAGATTCTCCGTGCGGAAGGCTTTATCGAGATAGACCGGAGAAATGGCGCGACCGTACGTCCGATGAAGGACACGACCTTACAGTACCGTGAAAAACTAAAGGAAGAGCTGGAGCTGATCGGAGCGGAAGCCTGCTTAAAGGGAATGGATAAGAAGGAATTTCTGACGATCTGCGAAGAAATTTTTGCGCATATGGAACCGGCGATCGAGCCATCATAAAGACACACTCATAAGGACACATTCATAAGGATACGCTCATAAAGCCACATTCATAAGGGCACTGACAGAAACAACGGAGGACAGACATGGATATTGCGCTATTAGTCATTTTCTTAATCACAGATTGGAGCATCGTGGGAATCTTTGCCGCAGTATACGGCGGAAAACACCGCTACCGGGAAGGCATGATATTTGGTGTCCATGTCCCGGAATCGGCGGTTCTGGATAAAGACACCGCTGCATTGACCGCTCATTACAGGAAAGTAAACCGGAATTTTTACATCATTAATCTGGCTGCCGGAACGGGAGCCGCGCTTCTCTCCCTGGGGCATCTTTCCATCTTTATGATCGTTTGGACACTCTGGCTCCTGGAATTCTGTGTCGTGTCCATGGGGCTCCTGTTTTTTGCCCACCGCCGCATGTATAGCCTGAAAGTATCAAAGAAATGGATTGTAGGCGAGCCCGTCCGGACGGTGATCGTGGATACCTCAGTCTCCTCCGTGTCTGAAAAGCTGCCGTTTTCCCACTGGTGGCACTTACCGGTAATTCTGGCCAGTATCCTGGCGCTGTTTTTCCTTCCTCATCTCCGGGAATATTTCGGAGACAGCTATCTGCGCTTTCTTTTGCCAGGCGCGGTTCTTCTCATGGAAGCGATATTCTGGTTCGTACACGTCTGGTACAGTCACCGGGAGAATGTGGTATACAGCAATGACAGTAAGATCAATCTGGCAGTCAACCGTTTAACGAAGCGTGTCTGGTCCGGGATGTGGATCGCCTCCAATTACCTTATGCTTCTCTCCATGGCCATTCTGCTGATTCCGCTGGCCGTACGCGGTTCGACAACTACACTGGAATTCTTCCTCTTCCTGGCCATTCAGATCACTGTGATCGTATTGATTACTGCCTCCATCCTGTGGCTGGAAAATAAACGGAATGATATCCTGTCTGCCGACCGCTCACCGCTCCTGGTAGACGATGACCTGTACTGGAAAAATGGCTGGTACAGCAATCCTGACGATAAACGTTTCTTCGTTCAGGACCGGATGTGCAGCGCCAACTTCAGCATGAACATGGCAAAACCGGCTGCAAAAGCCATAACCGGCACCATAACGGCGGGGACCATCCTTCTCCTCGTCTGGATCTGCGCCGTCTTTGTGCGGATGGATTTTGTGCAGCCGCAGCTTTCCCTCCGCGGCGCCAACGTGGAGGTGACCGCGGGAATGTATAATATCTCCTTTTCCAGAGACGACATTCTGGAGGCGGAGCTCCTCGACAGCCTCCCGGAAGAACCGCTACGCAGGACCAACGGCGCGGCCACCAACGACTATCTTCTCGGCAAATTCTACGGGAATCAAACCGGTGAATGCCGGCTGTATATATACAGGAATGTCCGGCCTATACTGGCCATTCGTCTGCCGGAATACACCGTTTTTATCAACAGCAAAACGCAGGGAGAGGTCGAGGCGTGGTATGACAGCCTGAAAAATCCGTCACGGTCACCCGCAAGCTCTGCCCACGAGTCACCGTGACCCTCGTGGAAATAAATATCCCGGGAAGAATCTCTTCTTCCCGGGATCAATCTTATCTGTATCCGTTCGGATTATTGGACTGCCATCTCCAGGAATCCTCGCACATCTCGTCAATTCCTCTTTCTGCTTCCCAGCCCAGTTCCTTCTTAGCAAGCGCCGCATCCGCATAGCACTCGGCGATATCGCCAGGTCTTCTTGGCTTGATTGCGTATGGAATCTGTTTTCCGCAGGCTTTGGAGAATGCCTCGATCATCTGAAGCACGCTGAAGCCCTTGCCGGTTCCCAGATTGTAGATGCGTACGTCCGGCTCGGACTGAGCCAGTTTATCGACTGCTTTTACGTGACCGATGGCCAGATCCACGACGTGAATGTAGTCACGGACACCTGTTCCATCCGGTGTATCGTAGTCATTGCCGAATACGCCCACTTCCTTCAGTTTGCCTACGGCAACCTGGGTGATGTATGGAGTTAAATTGTTCGGAATACCTGCCGGATCTTCTCCGATCAGACCGCTCTTATGAGCTCCCACCGGATTGAAGTAGCGGAGTAAAATCACGCTCCATTCCGGATCCGCGGTATGTAAATCAGTCAAAATCTGCTCCAGCATACTCTTCGTCTGGCCGTATGGATTGGTAATCTTTCCCTTCGGGCAGTCCTCGGTGATTGGAACGAACGCCGGGTCTCCGTATACGGTAGCTGAGGAGCTGAAAATGATCTTCTTCACGCCATGGTTTCTCATCACGTCACACAGAACGAGCGTGCCGGTAATATTGTTATGGTAGTATTCCAGCGGCTTTGCCACGGATTCGCCTACTGCCTTTAAGCCGGCGAAATGAATCACCGCATCAACCGTCTCTTTGCTGAAGATCTCCTCCATAGCAGCCTTATCCAGTAAATCTGCCTTATAGAAGGTTACATCTTTTCCTGTAATCTGTTTTACCCGGTTTAAGGATTCCTCTGAAGAGTTGCATAAATTATCGACAACAACGACTTCCTGTCCCTGATTCAGCAGTTCTATACATGTATGGCTTCCGATATATCCGGCGCCTCCGGTCACTAAAATTCTCATTTATTTTCCTCCTGATATCCTTAATATTTACACACGATCGCTTCCATATCGGCCCACTTCTTCTCCATGTCGGCGACGAGAGCGAACTGGGTTCTGGTTCTGTCCAGGTTATGATTCTCACGGCTGATACGGAAATACGTATCACCCTGCAGAAAATCAGTCAGGAAACGCACACCACATTCAAAGGTCATGAGTTTTGCACCCATAGGGAGCATATCGCGCTCCGCCTGGGTTAAGCTGCCCTGGCATCCCTCCAGGAATCCCTTTGTATAGATTTCATACAGCGGAAGGGACAGCGAAACAAGGCTGACATCCGGTTCATCCTCATCGGCTGTATTGGCACCGAAACGGATGGAATCGCCGAAATCGAAAATGGACAGTCCCGGCATAATGGTATCCAGATCGATGATGCACAGGGCCTCACCCGTAACATCGTCAATCATGATATTGTTTAACTTCGTATCGTTGTGGGTTACGCGGAGCGGAAGCGTTCCTTCCTTCAGCATGTTCATGGCAGCTCCGGCCTCATCGGCGCGGTCCATGACAAACTTGATCTCCTCTTCCACCAGATGAGCGCGTCCGCACACATCCTCTTCCACCGCCTTCTTAAATGTCTCCAGACGGACCGGTGTGTTATGGAAGTTTACAATTGTCTCCGTCAGTTCTTCTGCCGGATATTCGGCCAGCTGACGCTGGAAATGGCCGAACGCCTTACCGCTCTGGTAGAAGTCGTCTGGATTGCGCACCTTGTCAAAGCAGGTGGCGCCAGAGATAAATAAGTAACCTCTCCAGTAATTTCCGTCGCTGTCTGTCACGTAATCTTTGCCGTCTCTGGATTTTACGATGTTTAATGTCTCACGGTACGGATCACCGCCCTGTGCGATGATTTTCTCACGCAGGAAGGAAGTGACGCCGGCGATGTTTCTCATCAGAGACACCGGATCGGTAAAGATTTCATGGTTGATTCTCTGGAGTATGTATAAATGCTCCTTCTCCCCGTCTCTGCATACCAGCCGAAACGTGTCATTGATGTGACCGCTTCCGTAACGTTCCCAGGAAATCGGTTCCCCTTCAAAGCTTAAAAGGTCGATGGCCTCTCTGATTTTACCACACTGTGCGTCTCCCATCACGCTTCCTCCCATAATTTTTCTGGATAGAATCCGGCTTCCTTGAGCCCCTTTATGGCGTTCACAACCGTTTCCTTGTCCTCTTTATAAGTAACTCCATACCAGCGGTCAATGCTCTTCAGCACCGTCACGTCGGCTTTCCCCTCTTTTAACAGTTCATCTACCACAAATGGCAGGAAATATTCGCATTTAATCGGATTCTTTGGCAGTTCACGATCTAAGAAGGCGGCAAATCTGGCATCGATCTCCTTTAAGACACTGGCCGTAAAGCCCCACATATTCATGGAAACGATGGTCTCCTCCGGAAGTTCCGTCCAGGTCGCACCGTCATCCTCTGTAAATTCCGCGATGTCACCGTGCTTTTCAATTCTGGTTCTCTCGTGGATATCCACCAGATGACTGCTCTCGTCCGTGGTGCAGACGCCGCGCGCCACATGTCCGTTCTCTGTCAAAGTGTTATAAAGCTTGTAGCCCACCATTGTGTACTGATACTTTTCGTTGTCTGAATATTCAACCAGCTGGTCATAAATGGATTTAAATGCGCTCTTGCCATAGTAATCATCGGCATTGATCACTGCAAACGGTCCGTCTACCGCATCCTTGCAGCACAGGATCGCATGAGCCGTTCCCCATGGCTTCGCACGGCCTTCCGGTACGCTGTAGCCCTCCGGCAGCTTATCGAGCTCCTGGAACACGTATTCCACCTGCACGTATTTCGCCATGCGGTCTCCGATCTGCTCCTTAAACTCTTTTTCGATGGCCTTCTTAATAATGAATACCACCTTCTCGAATCCGGCTTCCACCGCATCGTAAATAGAAAAGTCAATGATCTTGTTACCGTATGGGTCTACCGGGTCAATCTGCTTAAGACCGCCGTAACGGCTCCCCATCCCTGCTGCCATAATTACCAGAACTGGTTTCTTAGTCATCGCAACTACCTCCTTATTTTCAACTCGCCCCGGCAGTCCGTAGTGACTTGATTGCCGAACACGTTTTACTAACTCCAGTATAGTGAATACACAGGAAAATATATTTGCACTATCTGCTATTTTATTTGCATTATCGTACACATTTTACTATTTTACCACAGAATATGATATACTGTAAACACGAAACGGAGTCGTTTCACATTTCACACAGGTACAGCCGTTACCGTTCACAGCCCGCGCACCCCCTGTTTCCCGCCCTGTCCCGGCTGGCTCATGCTCCGTTTCCTGTGACTTTGCAGGGGATTAGCAATTCTTAACGCGCAGGATTTTTCGTTCAGGGGAAATTCCCACCTGTCTGAGCGCAGCGAGTTTGGGAATTTTCCCTGGTTTTTAGAAAAATTCTGCACGTTTAGAAGTGCTTATCCCCGAAACCGGAACTGGAAACAGAGCATGAGCCAGCCGGGACAGGGCGGGAAACAGGGGTGGCGCGGGCTGTGAATGGTACGTACAGTCTGAAAGGAGGCGTTCATGGAATACAAGAGTACGGTGCTCCGGACCAGCGCCGTTGTACGCAAAGTCATTTCCATACACTATTTCGAATATATGAGTAATTTCTCATTTCCGGGTGAGAGTCATGATTTTTGGGAATTTGTCTGTGTGGACAAGGGCGTGATTGACGTAATGGCCGGAGAGAAAAGAGTCCCTCTGAAACGTGGAAATATTATCTTCCACAAACCGGGTGAATTCCATAACATCATTACTAACGGGGAAGTGGCGCCGAACCTGGTGGTTATTGGATTTGAGTGTCATTCCCCCTGCATGAAGGCGTTTGAGGGGAAAATGCTCACCGTTTCAGAGACGGAACGGGAACTGCTGGCGAGAATTATTATAGAAGCCCGCAACGCATTTTCCGGCCGGATGGACGACCCTTATCAGGAAGAACTGGTACGGCAGTCCGCCCCTCCGGCATTCGGGGCGGAGCAGATGATCGCCAATTATCTGGAGGAACTGATCATTCATCTCTACCGCAGATATTTTGAGAATCCGGGACAGTTCGGGCCCCGGCGGCAGCCGGAGGTCCGCATTAAGAGCGACGCCTACAGCCGGATCGTGCGCTACATGGAGGAACACATCGGAGAGCGTCTCTCCATCGATACCATCTGCCACGATACGCTGACAGGGCGTTCCCAGCTCCAGAAGATTTTCCGGGAGGCGCACGGGTGCGGGGTGATCGACTATTTCTCTTCCATGAAGATCGAAACAGCCAAACAGCTGATCCGCGACAATCACTTGAATTTTACTGAGATATCGGACCGGCTCGGCTATACCTCGGTACACTACTTTTCCAGACAGTTTAAGAAGCTGACGGGGATGACGCCTTCCGAGTACGCCACCTCCATACGACGCCTGTCGGAATACAGTTCGTTCGGGAGCCGGAGCCAACCGGATGACGGCGTGAACAGCTGACCGCACGCCGCCGTCTAAAGTCTCCTCTCAATCCGCTCCAGCCCTGCATTTAGCGCGATGGCCAGCCCTGCGGACAACACGGTTCCCCAGAGTATTTTCACCACGTTCAGCGTCCGGAGGCCGTCAAAAAGGATTGTGCCCAGACCGCCGGCGTTGATGGTAGCCGCGATCGTGGCGATTCCGGTAGTCGAGACAATGGCGAGGCGGATTCCTGTAAAGATGGACCGTTTTGCCAGAGGCAGGCGGATCTTTAACAGGATCTGCATGGTCGTCATCCCCATTCCTGCGGCCGCCTCAATGATGGCGGAATCGACGCCGTTTAAGCCTGCCGTAAAATTGCGCAGGAGCAGGTACTGGTTATAAAGCGTAAGTACAATCAAAGCCGTTTTCGTTCCCAGCCCTGTCACGGGAATCAGCATGGCGAACATGGCCAGACTCGGGATCGAATAGACTACGGAAAACAGATGGACCAGGGCATTCGACACGGTCTTATAATACATGGCGCAGACGGTCAGCACGGCCGCCAGCACCAGAGAAAGCACCAGCGTGACGCCGACCAGTACCAGATGCTGGCCCAGCGCCCCATACAGTTTCTCGGGATATTTTAACGCATATTCAATCAATGGTCATCCTCCAGAATTCTTCCTGCTCCCTGGCCGATCGGATCAGGGAGGCCACAAAGTCATCCGCCGGATTCTTCACGATACGGGCGGGAGTATCGAACTGCCTGACCGTTCCCTCATTCATCACAATCACGCGGCTTCCCAGCTTGAACGCCTCGTTGATATCGTGAGTCACGAACAGGAAGGTCCTCTTAAGCCCTCCGTGGATTCGAAGAAGCTCATCCTGCAGCTTCATGCGCGTGATCGCGTCGATCGCTCCGAACGGCTCATCCAGAAGCATAATCTTCGGATTCACCGCCAGCGCCCGGGCCAGCCCCACACGCTGCTGCTGGCCGCCGGACAGTTGGGATGGATACCGGTTTTTGAACTCCTCCGGAAGGAGTCCCACCAGGTTAAGGAGCTCATCCACCCGCTCGACGGTCTGTTTCTTATCCCAGTTGAGCAGTTTGGGAACCACGGAGATGTTATCCGCTATGGTCATGTGAGGAAAAAGGCCGATCTGCTGTATGACGTAACCGATCCGTCTGCGCACCTTTACCACATCCACCGTGGATATGTCCTCGCCAAACAGAAATATCTTTCCGCCTGTCGGCTCATATAAGCGGTTTACCATCTTCAGAAGAGTGGTTTTTCCGCTTCCAGATGATCCGAGAATCGTTATAAACTCGCCTTCTTCGATGGTCAGGCTGACCTGATCCACCGAAGGAAGGGCGGCATTGTCAAATTGTTTCGTTACATTCTGAAATTCAATGGCAGTCTGAGACATGAGTCCCTCCTCTCCTTACTTAATCGTATCGTAATATTCCCGGGCGACTTCCTCATACTCCCGTTTGTCCACATCTACCTCTGCATTCAGCGCGGTAACCGTATCCGTGTCCAGAGATGCGCTGATCTTATTTAAGATATCCGCAATCTCGGGATTCTTTGCGAGTGTGTCGTCACGGACCACCGGAGCCAGATTATACGGAGGCCACACCTGTTTGTCGTCTTCCAAAAGCATAAACTTGTCCTTCTCTGCCAGCTGCCCTTCCGTCGTATAGGCAGGCGCCACATCGGCTTCTCCATTTAAAAGCACCTCATACTTCAAGCCGCCGTCATATACACGGCTGGATTTCCAGTCAAAAGTGCCGTACTTATTTTCCAGCGCCGGGAGGCCATCCTCTCTCGCATCAAATTCACCCTGAGAGGCAAAGCGCAGTTCCGGAGCATGCTCCTGTAAATCAGAAATGGTGCTGATCCCCAGCTGTTTTGCCACATCCGTCCGGATCACCAGTCCCTGTCCGTCGTTCGCCTTCGAATAATCCAGCCATGTCACGCTGAAACGCTTCTCATATTCATCCTTAACCGTCCGGTATACTTCCTCCGGATCCGTTATCATGTCCATCTGTAAAATCGAAAGCAGACCAGTTCCCGTGTACTCCGGATACAGATCAATCTCATTATTAATCAGGGATGTATGAACGACCGATCCCGCGATATCCTGTTTTCTTTCCACCTTATAACCGGCATTCTCCAGGGCCAGCGCATAGATTTCCGAGACCACCAGGCTCTCAGTGAAATCTTTGGAGCCCACCCGGATGGTCTCCCCTCCGGAAGCGGATCCCCCGCACGCGGTCAGTCCTGCCGCCATCACGCCGGCAAGAGCCAGGGCAGCTATTTTCTTGATTCTATTCTGTGTTTTCATATGATTCCTCTCTTTCTCTCTCTTATATTCCTTCTGCGCGGCGCCGTCCTAAGATACGGCGTCAGCATTTTTTCGATTCCATCCAGAATCGCTCCCGATGCAAGGGACAGCAGAGCCACGGAGATGCCTCCCACCAGAAGCAGATCCAGGCGGTTTAAGCCCAGGCCGGTAAATATCAGGCCGCCAAGCCCGCCCGCTCCGATCTTAGCCGCAAGGGCGGCACTGGCCACGATCTCGATCATGGCGGTCTTCACACCGGTCATGATGAGGGGAAATGCCATCGGAAACTTCACGCGGAACATCACCTGCTTTTCTGTCATTCCCAATCCTCTCGCCGTTTCCAGCATAAAATCCGGCACTTCCGTCAACCCTGTAACTGTATTGAGCAGTATGGGCGGAACCGCCAGCAATACCAGCGCTGCCAGAGCCGGTTTCACTCCTGTTCCCAGCAATGGAATCAGCAGAATCAGGATCGCCAGGCTGGGAACGATACGCAGGGTCTGAAATGTCCCAACCAGCCATTTTTCCAGCTTTGGAGTGCGGACACAGACATATCCTATGGATATTCCCAGAAGCACGGATATGGCCAGCGCCATGAGACTGATCACCACGTGCTCCCGGAGCACGGTAAGATAGTCTCCCATATGACTGCCAAAATACTCCCAAATGAGTGATATCGTATTAATCTCCTCCTTTCCCATCGAAATTATAGGAAAAACCATTGACATCCTTAACTGTAATCATTATAATAACAGTTAGAAACTGTAACTATTTTTATTACATATTTTATTATAAGTCAGGAGGCAAAAGTTTGCAAGTACAAAATGGTTATCTCGGAACATACTTCTCTGCGCAAAGTGACGGTATTTACCGTTTTCAGTTTGATTCTGATACGGGTATCATAACCGGACCGGAATTGTATTATACAGCACCCGATTCCAAATACCTGTCCCTATATCACGGGCAGCTCGCCTCCCCCATCGTAAAAGACGGGAAAGCTGGTGTTTGCCTTATTGATACCGCAGGAGAGCGCCCGCGGCTGACAGGCGAATTATTCGAGGAGACAGGAAGCGCCTGTTACGTCATTCAGGATGACGCATTTATCTATACGGCTAATTACCATGAGGGCAGCATCCTCATTTACCGGAAAGAACCTGGCGGCATCACCCTTTACAAACGCATAGAGACCGGATATAAAGCCGGCTGTCACCAGATTCTGTTTCATGGCCGCATTATGATGGTTCCCTGCCTTCTTCGTGACCGGATCCTGCTGTTCGATATGGACCGCGACTTTGCAGAAGCCGGTTCCATCACGTTCCCGAAGGGCACCGGCCCAAGACACGGCGTCTTCGACCAGGCCCGCAAACGTTTTTTCCTCGTCAGCGAACTCTCCAATGAATTGTTCCTGTACGAGGCCGGAGACGGCCCCCAGTTCACATTAAAGAGCGTACAAAAGCTGCTTCCGGAGGGCAGAGTCTGGTCTCCGGCCGCCATATCCGCGGCCATCCGCCTCTCTCCCGATGAACGCTTTCTCTATCTGTCAACCCGGCACGCGGACCTCATCACCGTTTACCGGCTGCATGGCTTTGAGGCGGAAATGATTCAGCAGACGGAAAGCGGCGGCAGCTATCCCAGAGATTTCATAATCACCGGTGGCAGTAAATTTCTGCTCGCAGTCAACCGCTATGAAGGCGGCCTGGTAAGCTTCCGGCTGGATCCTGACACCGGCATGCTTACCGAACTATGTTCCAGAGTCCCTGCTCCCGAGGCCGTGTCCGTGGTCCTGGCCCCGCCGGTCTAAGCGAATCCGTCACCTGTTGCTGACATTTTAAAAAGAAAGGAACGTACATCTATGAAAGAAAATTTAAAGAAGACAGAATCCACTCCCGAGCTTTTGGACATCGGCCTGATCGGCCTGTCCGTCATGGGGCGCAGCCTCGCCCTGAACATGGCTGATCACGGCTTCCTGGTGGCGGGCTATAACCGCAGTCCTGAAGTCACGCAGAAGGTCATGGAAGAACATCCGCATCATAATCTGATCCCATTTTTCAGTCTGCCCGAACTGGTTTCCGCCCTTCGAAGGCCCCGAAAGATCATGCTGATGATTCAGGCCGGCGCGCCCGTGGATGCCGTGATCGATCAGCTGATTCCGCTTCTGGATGAAGGTGATTTTATCATGGACGGCGGTAATTCCTATTTTGAAGACACGAACCGCCGCGCGGCGCTGCTGAAAGAAAAGGGGCTGCGCTACCTCGGCGTCGGTATATCCGGAGGGGAGGAAGGCGCGCGGTTCGGCCCTTCCATCATGCCCGGCGGTTCCCGTGAAGCCTATGAATCGGTTCATCAGATCCTCGAAACCATTGCCGCTAAGGCAAAAAATGAACCATGCTGCGCCTATATTGGCCCTGAGGGCGCCGGACATTACGTAAAAATGGTTCATAACGGCATCGAATACGCCGACATGCAGCTGATCGCCGAATCCTGCCTCCTGCTCAAGTACGCCGGCGGCTTTACCAACCGGGAGCTGGCGGACATCTACCGCACCTGGAACGAGGGAGAACTGCACAGCTATCTCATCGGAATCACCGCCGACATTTTCCTCGAAGCCGACGACATGGCTGACGGGGATATCATCGATCATATTCTCGACAGTGCGGGACAGAAGGGAACGGGCCGCTGGGCCAGCATCGAATCCCTGAAACAGGGCGTCGATATCTCCATGATCACCGCTGCCTGCAATGCCCGCGTCATGTCAAACCATCTGGAGCGGCGCCAAAAAGCATCTTCCCTCATCCATTCCCCAGCCGTCACGGCCGTCGAAGACAAGCAGGCTTTTGCAGAAATGGTCCGCGAGGCGCTCTATACGGGTAAAATCATCGCATACGCCCAGGGATTCTCGCTGATGCAGGATGCCTCCCACCGTTTTGGCTGGAATTTAGACCTCGGCACCATCGCTTCCATCTTCCGCGCCGGCTGCATTATTCAGGCCGAGTTTTTAAACGACATTACCAAAGCCTTTTTAAAGGATCCGGAGCTGGAGAGTCTGATCTTCGACGACTTCTTCTTATCCCGTATCAACCGGTACCAGGAGAATTTAAGGAAGACCACAGGCCTGGCCGTCTCCTCTGGTCTGCCTGTTCCGGCATTCTTTAACGCAGTTTCGTATTTAGACAGCTTCCGCGCGAAGGCGTCCGGAGCAAATTTGATTCAGGCGCAGCGCGACTTCTTCGGCGCACATACCTTTGAGCGCACTGACAGGAAAGGCATATTCCATCACGAATGGAGGGCCGGCCATGAAGTATGACACCTGCATTACCATCTTCGGCGGTACCGGCGATTTGACCTTTCGCAAGCTGCTTCCGGCTCTGTATACCATGAGCCGGACCAGGAAGCTGCCCGCCCGCAGCAAAATCCTTCTGATCGGCCGCCGTGATTACGATACCGCCTCCTATACCGCCCTGGCCCGGGACTGGATCCGCAGATTCTCCCGCCTCCCCTATTCGGAGGAGTCCTTTGCAGACTTTGCCCGGCATCTGGAGTATTACCGGATGGATTTTTCCGACGGGACGGCCTATGAAGGACTGGAACAATCGTATGAGGCAATGCAGGCGGCGTCCCATATCTTCTATCTTGCCGTCGCCCCCCGCTTTTTTTCCGTCATTGCGGCGGGTCTGAAGACGTTTTCCAATTTAAAAGAAGGAAAAATCATCATTGAAAAGCCGTTCGGAGAAACACTTTCCTCGGCGAAAGAGTTAAACCGCCAGCTGGAATCGTGCTTTGGCCCGGAAAACATCTACCGCATCGACCATTATCTCGGCAAAGAAATGATACGAAACATACAGACAATCCGTTTTTCCAACCCGGTCTTCGCAAATGCCTGGAACGGGGAAATGATCGAAGCAGTGGAAATCTCCGCGCTGGAGGACGTGGGGGTGGAAAACCGCGGCGGCTATTACGATGCCAGCGGAGCCCTCAAGGACATGGTGCAGAACCATCTGTTTCAGATACTGTCCATTCTGGCAATGGAACGGCCCGGCGCATTTACAAGCGAGGAGATGCACGCGCGGCAGCTGGAGGTCTTAAGGGCACTTAAGCTGGTGACGCCGGAAGATCTGGAGCAGTCCCTCATCCTGGGACAGTACGACGGTTACCGAAGCGAACCTCTGGTATCCCCGGAATCCGGTACGGAGACCTATGCCTGTATGCGTCTCTTTATCGACAATGACCGCTGGAACGGGACGCCCTTCTATATCCGCACCGGCAAGAAGACCGGACTGCGTGAAACCGAGGTGGCAGTCATCTTCCGCCGCCCCAATCCCGAAACAGAGCCCGATATTCTTCTGATCAAGATTCAGCCGACGGAAGGCATCTATCTCCGGTTCAACATCAAACGGCCGGGCGATTCAGAAGAGGTAATGACCGCCAGCATGGATTTCTGTCAGAACTGTATTTTAGAAAATCAGGTCAATACACCGGAGGCCTACGAACGGCTCCTCACCGCCTGCATCAAAGGCGAGCGTTCCTGGTTTTCCCAGTGGGATCAGATCGAGATCAGCTGGAACTACATTGAACAGCTAAAACAGCTTGCGGCCTCCCGGAATCTGCCGCTGTACCCCTATCTCCCCGGAACCCGCGGCCCCAGGGAGGCGGAAATGCTCTTAAACACCTTTGGCCACCACTGGCTGGAATAAGGAGGCCATGGTACAGTTCACAAAAGAAGAAATGGAGAAAGAAGCCATCAGATGGCCTCTTTCTCCATTTCCCCTTACTTAACCCGTTCGCCATTTGGCCGGAATATTTCAATTCTTTCTTCTGCCCCGATCCCTTTCAAAGGCACACACCACCGGTCTCCCGGCTTCAGATCCGGAATATCAAGCATCTGTGTCCCGATTCTCATCCGGTATCCTTTTACCTCATAGCAGGGAAGAGTATCCCGGCATATCAGAGTAATCTCACCCTCCTGGACGGATACCTCTACCGGAGCATACTCTCTTTGCACCGCGTAATAGGAAGGCTTCGGCTCTCCCTTAAGCCCGGCGGAACCATGAACCCGCTTCTTCCATTTTCCTTCACCGTCTTCCCCCATCTGGGTCCGGTAGTCATTCAGGCAGAAATAAATGGTTCCTGCAATACTCGGATAGCTCCTATAGCACTTTAATTTTTCCAGGAAAATCTCTTCTCTTCGTTTGTCTCCCCCCGAAAAGGCTGGTTCGCACAGGCCAAATTCAGACGGTATGACCGGTTTATCCGGATTGGCAGCAACAATACGGTCCCATTCTCCATACTGATCCAGATCTCCGTGCCAGGTTCCGATGTAATCATTGACCATCATGATATCCCCGTGTGCAGTTCCGTCCAGCGCGGGAGCTTTGAAAATCGAGTTAGAGACGTAGTTTGCCGGCCTGTCCGGATCCATACGGTGGGTATAAGCCACTGCATCCTTGATGTACTGGATCGTTTCCTCCGCCTGGCCATCCAGCTCATTTCCGACACCCCACGCAAAAACAGAGGGATGATTCCGGTGAGCACTTACCATTTCCTGAAGCTGTTCCTTAAATATTTTCCACTGCTGCTCCCCTGCTACGGAAGGAGTCGCCCCCCAGAAGGGAACCTCCTCCTGCACCAGCATACCATGCCGGTCACACCAGTCATACACCCAATCATCCTGCTGCCAGTGAAAGCGGGTGAGGATACTGTTGGATTCCTTCAGGCAGAGCAGCATTTTTTCAAGCGCTTCTTTGGGTTCTGCCATTCCACATGCGGGGTCTGAGCCCGGCATCCACTCCGTACCGGCGAGACGGACCGGCTCTCCATTCAGTATAATCTGGCTGCCCCTCACATGAATGTCCCGGAAACCGAAGACAATGGACTGCCGGTCTGTAACAGCGCCCTCCGCCTTCAGCACCAGCTTCAGCGTATAGAGGCTGGGACTGTCGAAATGCCAAAATCTTATAGAATCCAGAAGTCTCCCGGAAATCTCTGCCTGGCTTCCCCTGCATACCTCGCAGCCCTCGGTCTTCAGGGTCTCTGCACCATCGCAGCCCTCGTACAGCTCCCATTCCAGAGTATGCTGCTCAGACGTACTCCCATTAATTCCGGCCTTTAAGCCAAATACGGCGCTGCCTCCGTCCTGGCGGCAGTCACTTACCGTAATCACAGGCCTGGCCGTCACCTGGGGACTGGTCAGGAAACTTCCGCCCGTAACCAGCAGTTCCACCGGCCGGATCAGACCTCCGTCATTCGCCCAGTCGAAGCTCCTTTCATAAGGAAGCATGTCAGGAGAGAAACGATTGTCCGCCTTCACCGAAAGCAGATTCTCCTCCCCGAACTTCAGATAATCCGTAAGCTCTGCCGCAAACGGCGTATAACCGGAGTTCTGGTGGCAGACCACTTCCTCGCCGTTCAGCCAGACACAGGCGTCATGATAGACCGCGTGAAACAGTATCTGTACTCTCTTATTCTTCCAGTCCTCTTCCGGGATAAAGGTATAACCATACCACCCGGTTCCCCAGTAATCCTCTGTCCCTTCCTCCACATTCCACGTATGAGGAACCGACACTTCTGCCGCCTGTTCCGGACAGATCATTTCCTCTCCCAGATTGAACTTCCAGTTTTTTAAGCTTTTTCTTTCCAATGCCATAATTTTTGCTCCTTATATTATAATGTTCCCACTACCCTTTTACCGCGCCTGCCGCTATTCCTTTAATAAATGTTTTGGAACAGAGGCTGAAGATCACGATCATGGGCAGAACAGACAGCGCCAGTGCGCACATGATGGCGCCATAGTCGCTTCTGAAGGAATTGGACAGGTTATTTACCATCAGCGGAATCGTGAAGAGTTCCTGTTTGTTAATCATGATAACCGGCAGCACGTAATTGTTCCAGGACCATAGAAATACCAGTGTGGAGAGTGTAAGAATCCCCGGCTTCACACAGGGAACAACGAGCCTGAAAAAGATGCCCGGCTCCGAACAGCCGTCCAGCCGTCCCGATTCCAGGAGTTCATCCGGTACTCCGTCACTGATAAACTGAGTCATGAGAAACACGCCCAGCGGATGAGCCGCCCATGTGAAGATCAGCGGAAGCAGCGTACTGGAAAGCCGCAGCGTTCTCATTTCCAGCATGTAGCCGATCAGTGAAATCTGTCCGGGTATCATCATAATAGCCATGACAAACCCAAAGATGATTTTTTTCCCTTTGAAATTATACTTTGCAAGGGCGAAGCCAATCATCGTGGAAATGAGCACACTGATCGCTACTGAACAGACAGAAACGATGATAGAGTTTAAATACGCCTGAAAATACCCCTTCGAGATGACCATGCGAAGATTATTCAGCAGATAGCTGCTCGGCAGAATCGGCATTGCCTTAAATATATCTTCACTGTAATAGGTACCCATGATAAATACGATGTAGAGCGGGAAAAACATGATCAGTGTCATAAAAATCAGAAGGAGCTGTTTTACAACGGAACCTATACGTCTTCTTGCTTTATTATTCACCTTTCCCATCCTTTCCCCTGCTGAGTCTGAAGCCAACCACAGAAAACAGCATGATTATGACAAACAGTGTGTAGGCCATGGCGGAACCGTACCCCAGTCTGGAATCCTGACTGAATGCGTCATTAAAGAATTTCCATACGGTAGTAAGAGCCGTGTGGCCAGGGCCTCCGGTCTGCCCGTTCCCCAGAGAAGCCCATCCGCTGAATAAAAGCTTTGGTTCCTCAAACATCTGCAGGCCGCCGATCAGGGATGTGATAATTAAGAATCTGGTCGTATTGCGCAGCATGGGCACGGTAATCTTTGTAAATATCTTAAAATTACTGGCTCCGTCTACAGCCGCGGCCTCGTATACCTCTGACGAAATGGACGTCATCGCCGCCAGATAAATGGTCATGTAGTATCCCAGATACCGCCACACAATCATGATCACTATAATTACTTTAGAAGCGATCTCACTTCCAAGCCAGAAAAACGGCTCGTTTAAAGCCCCCAGCCAGATCAACAGCTTATTTACGTATCCCGACTGCCAGTCGAATAAGTAAGAAAAGATGAAGCCGATTGCCACAGGCGTTGTAATATACGGGAAAAAGTTTACGGTTTGATAGATTCTCTTGCCCCGCCCAATATCAAAGAGCAGATAGGCAACGCCTAAACCAAGCAGCACGGTAATGGGAGTGGAAAACGCCATTAAAATAATCGTATTTCCAAGAGATTTGAGAAACAGAGGGTCTTTGGTAAACAGATCCAGGTAATTCTTTATTCCCACAAAGGTCTTTGCCCCGAAACCATTCCAGTCATAAAAGCTGATTTTCAGAGAATACAGCATGGGAAACATGCTAAACAGAAAATAGGCAGACAGAAAGGGAAGGCAAAATAGATAAGGCCATTTACCCGCTTTATGCAGGGCACTTTTTTTCTTTTTATTCATGATTGGCTCCAATCTGTGCATTTTACATTTTGCTCCTGTTTGAACGATTACCAGTATACTGGCATGAGCCGCCGTGATAATCAGGAAAGCTGCCATTCCCGGCAGCTTTCCCTTAATCGTTCTATTTTAAGGTCGCGCCCGGAATCAGTGTCTGGGTCTCTGTTTTCAGTATTTCCAGAGCCTGATCCGCTGTCATGGATGAATTGGCAGTCATCTGGGCAGCCACACTTCTCAGAGCGGTCTTCACATTCGCCTCATGCTTGGTCTGAACCTGGCCCTGAGTCGTAACGGCGATTGTATTGATAAAGTAATCAGCCAGCTTCTGGCCGCCGAAGAAATCATCATACTGTCCTTTTTCTGAGAAGAAATAGGAATTCTCATCTTCATATGGCGCCTTGAAGCCTGTCATGAAGCCATACTGCTCGTATGCTTCCTTCACACCGTCTCCTGTACAGTAGACTTCCTGGATATACTCCCATGCAGCTTCTTTATTTTTACTTCCTGAATAAATACTTACCGATGTGCCGCCGTATGTATATCCATCTCCCGGAGCCTTGGTCAGTCCCCAGTTACCGGAACCATTGGGATCGTTGCTGGCAATTCCCCACTTTACACTCCATGGAGCGCAGGGGTAGAACATAATCTCTCCCGATGAATAGCTGTTATTGTATGCCGGTGTATTATCCTCCTGTTTTCCCAGAAGTCCCGCCTGGTTAAACCGGGCTGCCGTTTCCAGAACGGATTGATACCGTCCTGTAAGGTCCACCGTATCTCCATCAATATAATTGCTTACATTCTGATTCACTAAAATACCATTCAGAAAAATCGTCATTCCAGGGAATATCGTTACCTTGCCGCCGCTCTTTTCCTTGATCTGCTCACCAACTTCAAATACCTTGTCCCAGTCGGAAATCATGGCGCTTATTTCGTCCGGATCATCCGTTCCCAAATATTCCTTGGCCAGATCCCTGCGGTATGCAAAACCGCTCGGACAGATCTGCTGTTCCACGCCGTACAGTTCACCGTTTGGCCCTGCTCCCAGCTGGGTAACAAAGTCAAACATCTCATCCGCTTTTACATTGTACGGTTCTTTATAGAGGTCATCCAGAATACCTAAATCGAACACTTTTCCTCTGTAACCGATCTCACTCAATATAATGTCGGGGGCGCCGCTTCCGCTGGCCAGAGCGCTCTGCAGCTTCTGGAAGTAATCGTCTGTCGAGACTACCAGTGTATCAAAATTTACATTTGGATGGCGCTCATGATACCACTCCGTCATATGAGTCAGATGAGCTTCGTCCCAGTCCCAGATGGTCAGAGTCACTTCCTCCCCGTCTCCGCCCCTGGTATCAGATAATGTACTTTCTTCCGCAGCCGTCGTTTTTTTACTGTCACCACTGTCAGAGCTTTTGCAGCCGCTGAGAGACGTCATCACCATGGCCGCTGTAAGCAAAATAGCAAACATTCTTTTCTTCATAACAATTACTCCTTTCCTTCTCCTCGTTCCGAGCACTTAGAGGCCGCATTCTGGTCTCTTACGTGCGATACATGCCGCTGTCACTCTTCAGGTGCCCTTTGGACGCTTAGTGCAGCGGCTTGTAAAGCCTGTCAACAGTTACCATTTTTTTAATTTTTGCTGAACCCCTGAAGGCTCCTGCCTGCTTTTAATAAAACAAGTATATCATCATTTATGCACAACAGAAATGATGTATATTTCCTTTTGATGGATTATTTTACACTGCTCCATTTTTTAAAAGTGTCATTTATTCGTCATTCTGCTTATTTATAAGATATTTTTTCTTACTATTTTAGCATTATAAACGATCGTGTTCCCCCTCTTTGCACGAATCACCACAATCAGAAAAGGGCCATCTCCCATAATCCGGGAGACAGCCCTTTTCCACTAAATACCGCGTACTATATTTATCTTACCAGTTCCTCAATGATCTCCGCCTCCATACTCTGTTCAGGATCAAATCTTTCTGAGTCCATATAACGGTAAATGGCAGACAGAAGCGCCCTCGCTTCGGGGTACTGCTGCAGCTCCTGCAGTCCCAGAGAAGAAAGCATCAGTTTTCCGTTCCCGCAGCGGCATTCCATCAGCTGGATCATGGGACGCATATAGGCATAGCTGTCCATCTCCGTGATAATCGCCTTCATCGGCTGAGGCAGAATGACCGCCCTCTGGCCGGCCATCGGCCACCACTGCCAGTTTGTATGAAATTCCGTAGGGAATTCCTCAAATAGAGGGTGTTTCTCATCAATGAGCTGCCCCATGCCGCCCTCCTGAGCGGCGAAATTACCGACAGACCAGAAGTCTGTAGTAAACTGAGCCCGAATGGAGTGGGGCAGATTCTCTTCTCTGGAAGGCGGTGTCAGGTACACACGCCCGCCTGCCTCCAAAACTTCTTTCGCCCTGCTGTCCAGACGCTCTGTCTCATAGACGGATTCAGGACACACTGGATTTTCGGCAGGATAAACCCATACCGGATATGTATTGCTCATCTCTCCAATCCTTACGGTCAAATCGAGGCGGGCTGCTTTTTTAACCATATTCAGCGGAATTTCCAATGTCCCGGCATGGCTCAGCTCTCCCATCCGGCAGTCAGCCTCAGGCAGAGTCCCTTCTACTGAGATTCCGCTTCCTTTTAACTCATATGCCGGTCTTTCACAGATATCCTTTTTGCCGAAATTTGCCGCCAGAATGTCCGCCTTCAGCACTTCGTCCGCGCAGTATGTATATTTTTCCATCTGTACCAGAGGAAGCTGGTCTCTGAAGAAGGACTGGAACAGCTCCGGTCTGGCAAAGGGATATGGCTTGGGCTGCATATGGGAATTCATCATGCCTACAAGCGCCGTCCCCTGTCCCGGGAAATCCTGAAGCCCCAGGAGCGAAATCCCGGACAGCTCTTTCGTGCGCATGGCTGCTTCTATCTCCTCCCGGTATCCAATGCGGGAAAGCTCCCCCGATGCCTCCACATACCGTTTCCACACAGGGGAAAGCCCCAGCATGTCCGCTTTTTCCTGGATTATACGGAAATTTGCCGGATCAGAAATTCCCTGGAAAGCGGTCAGCTCCTCAAAATCCGGAAGAACCTCAAACTGCCCCACCTCAAAGCTGAACACAGGCTTTTGGAATGTCTGCCGCAGTTTCTCCATCGAAGCGTCATAATTAGTTCTGGTATTGGGGTACTGATTATTAATATATCCGCGGATACGCCCGGTCTTCTTCTGCGGCTCTGCTTCTCCTGCAAAGGTTCCGCGCAGAGGCGCCTCAAAATAGGACTGGGATGTATAGAAGCCGCTGTCCGGATCACAGCCAATTCTTCCATAATGTACGTTGGATCCGTTCGCGTACAGCCGCGTGCTGTCCAAAGCGCGCGCCTGCTCCAGCATACGGCTCATCCGCTCACGCCCCGTCTCGCCGGTACACAGCTCATTGCCAAAGGTAAGCATGACAAAGGAGGGATGATTGGCCAGCCAGAGGATCGTCAGGGCAAGCTCCTGCTGGTAATAGGAAAAGCTCTCCCCGGACTCAAAGGCGTCATTGGGATTCCAGTGGGACAGTTCCGGCTGCATCATCATACCGAGCCGGTCAGCCGCCGCAAACGCCGCTTCCGATGGGCAGTGAGAGTGGAAACGGACGCAGTTAATTCCATAAGCCTTGTAAGTATTCAGAATGTCCGTCCATTCATTTTCCGTCATAGGCGTATATCCGGTTTCCGGGAATTCCGCGCAGTTTGCCTCGCTTCGCAGGAAAATGGTTCTCCCATTCAGAGCGAGCCTTCCCTTTCCATTATCCCCGAAATCCCGCACACCAAAGGTCACCCTTTTTTCTACATCTCCGGTCAGAAGTGCCGACAGTTCATATAAGTTTCCTTCATATTCATCCCAGCGTTTTACATGTTCAGCGAGGGGAAGTCCCTCTATTCTGATCTCATTCATGCCTTCCGATAACGTGACGGGAGTGGTAATACACGTCTCCGCCAGAGCTTCGGACCGAATCGTCAGCGTCCCATGCCATGCACCGTCCGCCTCCGGCATACCCGTGCCTTCCTCCATACCGGCACCGTTCGCCGTGCCGGAACCGTCCGCCATTCCCGAACGGTCTGCCGTACCGGATCCATCCTCCATTCCCGTGCCAGCCCTCAGCCCCATCCCACTCACAGACAGATCGGCTGCCACCGTAAGGGTCTGCTGCACAGGGTATACCCGCAGCGACGATAAAAAGACCTCTTTTTCTGTGCGAAGCCTCACGTATCCCAGAACTCCGTTCCAGTTTGTCTGTGTCTCGTCCGTGGCCGCCGAGGAAAATACAATGGCATCATGGGGCAGTCCGGGATAGCTGTTATCCGAAACAAGGGTCAGCTCTGTATCCTCACCCAGCATTCCCGTCACCTCAAACACCTGAGGCGTATTGATGGAGGCCGGAATAAAATGAGGCACCTCATTGCCATCCACCAGCAATTTCAGGCAGCGTGAGCGCTCCGCCTCCAGAAAGACCCGTTCCCCATCCTCCTGCTTAAAGGATATTCTGCGGGAAAAAAGCGCCTCTCCTTCATACGTATACTTTCTGGTAAAACGCGTGGCTATGGGCGCATCGGGATTAAACCCTCCGCCGCCATTCTCTGCGTCAGAATGCCACTGATTCAGCCCCAGATCCTTATGCCCCAGCCTGTTTTCATCCAACGTTCCCGGCAGTCTGATATCCCCCTCTGTTCCGTCGCTTAAAACCGCTTTCCAATTCCCCTCTAATGAATAATACATGTCCCGCTCCTTCTGCTGAAATACTTAAGCCTTTTTCTGTAACTGCTGCAACTGTTTTTACTATACTATAAACAAAAGCAGAAGTATTTCCTAATGTTGCGGAATTTGTTTCAAAAAAATGCGGTTATTCCCTACGCCATGCTGTTGCGGTACTCCGTAGGTGTAATCCCCATTTTCTTCTTAAAAGCCGTGCAGAACGCGCTCTCACTGGGAAAGCCCGCGTCCAGGCCAATATCCTTAACCGAAAGGCCGGTGTTCTTCAGCATATACTTTGCCGCGCTGATTCTGATATTTACGATGTATTCGTGAGGCGTAAAACTGGTATAGCTCTTAAACATGCGGATAAAGTGGTACTGGCTGAGCATCGCCTGTTCGGCCAGCGTCTGAATCGTAATTTTTCCGGTAAAATGCTCATTGATATAAGAAATTACATTTTCCATTCCAATGGAATCCCCGTCCCACACGGAGACTCTCCCAACCTTCCTGGATCCGGGCCGCTCCGCCTGATCCAGGAGAAGAGCGGTCCAGATGTCGGTCAGCTGCTTGGACAACAGCGCCTCACGTATGGGCCTTCCCTCTGCAAAGGTCTGATAAATGGCTGTCATCTTATTCAGCACAGGATAATCATCGACAAGCGTAAAAATATTACCCAGATAAGACACCGTCAGATCGTAATACGCCCTGGCCATTTGCCCGTCAAAATGACACCAGATGCTCTCCCATCCCGTGTCTGAGTAATAGGCATGAGGGCGGTAACAGTCCAGGAGGACAAAGCTGCCCATACCGGCCGTCTGCTTTTTCCCCTCATATTCCAGTATAAACTGCCCTTTTTGTACGTACATCAGCAAATAGCTGTCGTAGGAGGTCCTGCGCAGCTCATAATGGGGTTCATAAATAAAGTGTCCGGTGCATATTGGATAGAAAAATGTATTTCGCGCCACCGCACTGGGAGAATAAACAAAATATTCCGATTCCGGCGCGATCCGGTTTTCGTTTACTTTCACGCAGCATTCCTCCCTCCAGACCCGTCATTCTTTATAATGAAAATAGTCGCTGTTTTTATATTCCTTCGGCGACATCCCCACTACATTTTTAAATACACGGGAAAAATAATACTGGTCTGAGTACCCCAGATTCTGAGCCACTTCATAGATGTACATGTCGGTGGTGCGAAGCATGGCACACGCCTTTTTCATCTTCAGATGTATAAAGAAGTCCAGAGGCGCATGGCGGGTATATTTCTGAAAAATAGAATTCAGATAACTCCTGGACAGCTCAAATTCATCCACGATCATCTTAAGCGTAAGATTTTCATTCAAATGCCTGTACATATACCGGATCACATTGGTCACGTGCCGGTTCTGTTCCTGGGTCGAATTGTGCTTTTCCCGGTCGTAGGTCTCCGCCAGAATCAGGGACAGAACCTGTGAAATATAGATGAAATTGCCCAGAGTATAGTTCGCCTCCAGAACCCGGAACAGCAGCTCAAACAGAAACAGCATGCGGTTCGTAGCATTCTGAGAATTCAGTTTTACCACACGATACTCCATCAGGGGGAAATACTGGACGTCCTCTCCCTTAAAATGCACCCACAATATACTCCATGGATCTTCCTCACACGCATAGTAACAGTGTCCCGTAAACTGCGGAATACAGAACGCCTCATTTTCATGGAGCACATATTTGCTGCCCGCTACTTCAATGGTACCACTGCCCTCCGTGCAGTAAATGAAGATAAATTCTTCAATTCCATCTCTTCTCTCCCGGTAATGGTGCGCCGCACAGGGGAAAAATCCCACATCGGTCAGATACATTCTTCTTACCTGAGGATGCTCCACATAATCCCGGAAGGATTCCGTAGGAAGCACAAACATCCGCTCTCCCTTAAACCCGTCTCTTTTCCATCCCATAAAATTATCCATGAATCGAGAATATCATATTTGCGGAATATTGTCCATCTTTATTCATGATAAGGCATTTCTATTTCTATTTTTGCCATGATAAAATAACGGTATAATAAAGTAGAAAGAGGGATTCATTTATGGCAAAACATGTAAGAATCTGGGAGGAGGATTGTATCATCCCTACCTATTCGATGGCTCCTCCGGAAAAAAGTCCTTTATTTATTGAAAAAAGAGCTTATCAGGGAAGCACAGGCAAGGTATATCCCCTGCCTGTCACTGAAAAAGTATTGGACGATAAAAAGGATGTATCCTATCGTGCTGTATATCTGGAAAACGAATATCTAAAGGTCTGTGTGCTTCCTGAACTGGGCGGCAGAATCCAGAGGGCCTATGATAAGACGAACGGGTACGATTTTGTCTATTACAATCATGTGATCAAACCCGCCCTCGTCGGGCTCACCGGACCATGGATCTCCGGCGGAATCGAGTTTAACTGGCCCCAGCATCACAGGCCATCCACCTACTCACCAGTCGATTATACATTTACCTCCAATGACGACGGTTCCTGCACCATATATGTCGGTGAGACGGACAAGATGTATGGCACAAAAGGGATGGCCGCTATCTCCCTTTATCCAGGAAAGGCCTACATTGAAATCAAAGGCCAGCTTTATAATCATACGGATCTTCCCCAGACCTTTTTGTGGTGGGCAAATCCCGCGGTTCCGGTTAATGATGATACGTTTTCTGTCTTTCCTCCTGATGTTCATGCCGTCATGGACCATGGAAAACGGGCTGTTTCCACATTTCCCATCGCCACCGGTGAGTATTACAAATGCGACTATTCCGCAGGAGTGGACATCTCCCGCTATAAGAATGTAAAGGTTCCGACATCCTACATGGCCGCTCACTCCGATTATGATTTTATCGGAAATTACGATGAGAATCTGGAAGCGGGACTGCTCCACGTCGCGGATCACCATGTCTCTCCGGGTAAAAAACAGTGGACCTGGGGAAACGGCGACTTCGGCCGTACCTGGGACAGGAATTTAACGGAAACCGACGGACCCTATATTGAGCTGATGACCGGCGTATTCACCGACAATCAGCCTGATTTTACATGGCTGAAGCCTCACGAGGAAAAGGCTTTTGTACAGTATTTCATGCCCTATAAAGGGGTGGGACGGGTAGGAAACGCCACCAGAGAGGCAGCCGTAAGCCTGTCTGAAGGCACGGATGGGACTGCCGTTCTAAAAGTTTACACGACCGGTGTATATGAACAGGCAAAAATCCAGGTTACACAGAAAAATCCCCGGGCCCTTCTTTATGAGAACACCGCAGACTTAAGCCCGGAAACAAGCTACGCAGCTTCCTTCCCCGCGCCGGACAGGCTGAGCGGCTGCACCGTGACGGTTTCCTGCGGGAATAAAGTATTAGTGGAATACACCGTCTATGAGAAACAGCCCGAGCCGATACCAGAGCCAGCGGAACCGATGAAATCCCCGGAGGAAATGAAGTCCACGGAAGAGCTGTATCTGGCCGGGACTCATTTGGAGCAGTACCGTCACGCCACCTTTGAACCTGCGGATTATTATCTGGAGGGGCTGAAAAGGGATTCCACGGATATCCGTCTGAACAACAGCTACGGTCTTCTGCTCTATAAGAGAGGACGCATCAAAGACAGCATCCCTTATTTCCGGGCTGCCATTAAAAAGCAGACGTGGAAGAATCCGAATCCCTATTCGGGAGAGTGCTGGTTTAACCTGGGTCTGGCCCTGATGGCCGACGGACAGAAGGAAGAGGCTTACGATGCCTTCTATAAGGCCACCTGGAGTGCGGAAACACAAAGCTCCGCCTTTTACTGGCTGGCCTGTCTGGCCTCGGAGAAGGGGGCGTACGAGGATGCACTGGATTTTGCCTCTAAGTCCATGCTCAGAAACTGGCATAATATGAAGGCCCGATCCTTAAAAGCGGCTCTCCTCCGTAAGCTCGGACTGGATCCCTCCGCCCTGTTAAAGGAAAGTCTTGAGATCGATCCGCTTTATATGAGCTGTCTTTATGAACAGGCTGTATATGACGGCCGTTTTGACTACTGGAAAGAAAAGATGCGCGGAGAATCCCACAATTACCTGGAGGTCTCCCTGGACTATGTAAATGCCGGCTTCTATGAGGATGCGCTCTGTGTTCTCAATGCCTGCAAAGACAGCAATCCCATGTGTCAGTACTATCAGGGCTATATCCATACCAGACTGAACGATCCGGATAAAGCCATATCCTGCTTCACCCAGGCGGAAGCGGCCTCGCCGGACTACTGTTTCCCCAATCGTGTGGAGGAAATACGTATTCTGGAAACAGCGGTCGGGTTACTGCCTGAGGCGCCCATGGCTCACTACTACCTTGGAAACCTGTTATACGATAAGAAACAGTATGAATCCGCAATCGCACACTGGGAGAAAGCCGTAGAACAGAAAGACGGTTTAGCCTTAGCCCACCGGAATCTGGCCATTGCCTGCTATAACAAGCTGCAGGATGGGGCCAGGGCTGAAAAGGAGATGAAAACGGCCTGCGCCATTGATCCTGATTATCCTCGTTTTCTGTTGGAATACGACCAGCTGGCGGCCAGACTGAACCAGTCTAACACAGAGAGGCTGGAACGGCTGGAGTCCCACCCTGATCTGGTCCATGACCGGGACGATTTGTATCTGCGCTATATTACCCTGCTGAACTGCACCGGGAAATGGGAAACTGCCCTGGATGCGCTCTGTACCCACCGTTTCCATCCATGGGAAGGCGGAGAAGGAAAGGCAAGCGCCCAGTACCGTTATGCGCTGATCCGGCTGGCTCACCGGGAGCTGGAGGCAGGACGCCCTCACGATGCCCTGACCTGTTTGACGGCGACGCTCTCCTATCCGGAAAACCTGGGTGAGGGAAAGCTGCCCAACGTGCCTGACAATGAAGCCCACTATTACATGGGAATCGCTTACCGTCAAATGAAAGAAGAAGAAAAAGCCACTGAGTATTTTCTCCTGGCCGCCTCGGGTCCTCAGGAACCGGGAAGCGTACTATACTATAACGATCAGCCTTCAGACTTTATTTTCTACCAGGGTCTGGCAAATCTTGAGCTGGGACGGCCCGAAGCCGCCAGAAAGGCATTCCATCAGCTGATCTTTTATGGAGAAAAACATTTATTTGATGAGGCAGCCTATGACTTTTTTGCCGTATCCCTTCCTGAAATTGAGGTTTTCCAGGATAATATCCAGCTGCGCAGCACACAGTACTGCAATTATCTGCGGGCGCTCGGAGCTCTGGGACTGGGTGAAAAGGAGAAAGCAGCCGGACTCTTCCGGGGACTGCTGGAGAAACAGGCTGACTATCAGGGCGCACTGGCCCTGCTTGACAGAGTGAAATAGGCAAAAAAAGAGAGTGTCACACCAACGATATCGGCTGATGTGACACTCTCTTTATTGCAACGCACAGAAAAGCATTTCCACGTACAGCTTTCTGCACAGGCAAGAAAAATCGGACCCTTTCACGTAAAGCAGAAAAAGCAAAATCCGAACCTGCTGTTAAAAAGTTCAGCACAAAAATAAAAGGCCTGGTATCTACCAGACCTTTACCGTGGAGCATATGGGATTCGAACCCACGACCTTTCACATGCGAAGCGAACGCGCTCCCAGCTGCGCCAATGCCCCTTACCTTGCACAGTATAGCACGATTATCCAAATTTTGCAATCCTGTTTCTGCACGATTTTTATATCGATTCATAACAAGAGCGGCCGTATTGAAAATCAAATGATCTGTTTTCAACACAGCGCTCCTCCCTTTTTCCCTTACTGCTGGTCTAACTCACTCATCCGACCTTCAATTTGAATTTCTTCGCATCTTTTTCGGAATCCACTTTTTCAATCATCGCGCCGAGCCCCTGAAGCTTTTCTTCAAAGCACTCGTAACCACGCTGTATATATCCGATCTCTTCCACAATCGTATAGCCTTCCGCTGCAAGTCCCGCGATCACAAGCGCCGCTCCCGCACGCAGGTCAGGCGCGTTCACGGATGCTCCGGTAAGCTTCTTGACGCCGTCGATAACGGCTACGTTGCCTTCTACTTTTACGTTGCCGCCCATACGGGACAGCTCATCTACGTAGCGGAAACGATTCTCAAAGATACTTTCGGTTACAACACTGGCGCCTTCCGCAAGCGCAAGTGTCACCGTCATCTGCGGCTGCATATCGGTCGGAAATCCCGGATACGGCAGTGTCTTGATATCGGTATGTCTCTGAAGTGTCTTGCCTACCACGCGCACCGCGTCGTCAAACTCCACCACTTCACAGCCCATCTCAAGAAGCTTGGCTGAAATAGCCTCCAAATGCTTCGGTATCACATTCTTTACGGTAACGTCACCGCGGGTAATCGCCGCAGCGCACATAAAGGTGCCCGCCTCGATCTGGTCCGGAATAATGGAATACTCCGTGCCGTGAAGCTTTCTTACACCCTTGATACGGATGGTATCCGTACCGGCGCCCTTGATATTGGCTCCCATACTGTTTAAGAAGTTCGCCACGTCAACCACATGTGGTTCCTTCGCCACATTCTCCAATATGGTCTGTCCTTCTGCAAGGGTTGCCGCCATCATGATATTAATGGTCGCACCCACAGAGACCACATCCAGATAGATATGGCTGGCAACTAAATCGATGGCATGCGCAATCACCGCGCCGCGCTCGATCTTCACTTCCGCACCTAACGCACGAAAGCCCTTTAAATGCTGGTCGATCGGCCTGCTGCCGATGTTGCAGCCGCCCGGCAGCGGTACCTGAGCGCTCTTATACTTGCCCAGCATAGCCCCGATAAAATAATAAGAGGCTCTGATTTTACGGATATATTCGTCATCCACGGAAACTTCGTGGATGTACTTCCCATTAATACGGACGGTATGTCTGTCAATACGCTCAACATCAGCTCCGATTTCCTCGATGGCTTCCAGTAATACATTGATATCCCTGACGTCAGGAAGATTCTCGATAACAACGTCTTCATCCGTCATGATGGAAGCAGCAAGAATACCCAGGGCAGCATTCTTGGCTCCGCCGATGGTTACTTCTCCAGCCAGCGGATTGCCGCCTTTCATAATATATTGTTCCATTCCACACCTCTGATTATGATCTAATCTATTACAAATTTATTAAGTTTTTCTTTTGTGTCTTTAATGATTATAACATATCCTGCGGATTTGTAAAGAGAACGCACTTTCTTATTCCGTAAAAACGCCGCAGACGAAGTCATTTCCGACATTTGAAAAATACTGAGAGGCGTCGTTTAAGCCCATTTTACGGGCTTCCTTTGTCGTCGGATTGTAAATGGTTACATTGTACTGATCGTATCCGCTGATCAGCTCGTAACCGCCGTTTTCCGTATAGACGGCCACCGGACAGCCCTTGCTGATAAAGTACAGAACCTGATTTAAAATACAGCCGCGGGCATCCAGCATCAGGATTCCGTCATCGTAATGCATGCTTCCGCTGAATTCGTCCATATGGCGGATCAGCAGGGCTCCCTTGTTCTCCGGATCCTTGATGCTGCGGGCTGGCGAACGGTTTACACGGTTCCAGACGATCTCCTGGTTTTTGTCCGTCACCACGCCCATCTTATCGTATGCCAGATTCAGCGCCTCCGTAAAGCTCCGGCTGCTTCCCAGATAATGGCCGGCGCCATAGGCATAAAACAGGCTTTCCGATGGCCCCGCATTTGACTTTAACTCCACCACCTCGGCGGACTCATACGCCATCTTCTTCGGTACGGAAACCTTCACGTCGTGAGACGCAGCCTCCTTATCGAGCTGCACAAAATACAGCTTTCTCCGGTCTTCAGATGCGTACCAGCCGATCCCCTTTAACGGATCTTCCTTCAGCTCCTCATTGCAGACAATTATATCATCTTTTAATTTCGTATAGGACTGGTCTCCGGTCCCCGCGATCTTCGTCAGACGAATCCGGTTCTCCTCTACCTCCACATCGGCAATATACGTATCGGGATACTCATACTGGTTGACGATCGCTCCCATATCATCCATGATCTCCAGGCGGTACATGGGGGCATCCTTCACGCGTCCGTTTTCAATCCACATATCGCCTTCCCGCGCCAGTCCATAGATGAAATCATCACCGACGAAGCCCAGAGGCCGGCAGAGACTGCCGTCTTCCCCGGTAATCTCCTTCTTGCTTCCCGTGTCTAAGTCCATCAGATGGATCACCCTGGAGCCGTAGGGATCACTACCCTCCTGCCATGCGAAACGCCGTTCGCTTCTGCTTACCGCGAAGCTTCCATCCGTCAGGGAATCTGCCAGAACCATGTATTCGTTGCTGTTTAAATCGATGCCGTAGACGGCGTGGTCCGCCATCATATACAGCATACCGTTGCTTCCCAGATGAGCCAGCTTATCGATGTCATCCTTCAGCATCTCAAAGGACTGGGTCACGGGCGTAAAGAATTTCTCTTTGATGGCGTTCTCGTCGCTGCTGTACTGGTACATGGCGATTCCCATGGCCCCCTCATGAATCCCCCGGTTCATATATCCGTAAACGATAAAATTCACATCGCCGTTATCGCCGATGGACAGAATCCTGATATCGTGCTGGTCGTAGCCATTACGGATCTCATCTTCGTCGCCGCTGCGGAAAGAGAAGATCTTGACTGCCTTCTCGGAGGACTGGTCATAGGACCACAAGTCTCTGTTGACCACATATGCAATATGGCGTCCATCCGGGCTCGCTTCCGTCCGGACTTCACTGTCATTCATGATCCCCAGCATAATACGCTTGCCGGAAAACAGATCGCGCTGTCCGGAAAAAACCTGGTTGGTATTTCGCTCAAAATCCATCAGATAAATGCGCTTGCTGTCCCACTTCATGGTGAAATCATCTTCCACCTCGTAGAGCTCGTTGATTCCGTTTTCCGCGGTCCTCGTCAACTGGTAATCCAGGCGGACAGTACACATAATTCCGTCTAAATCCTTCAGCGTCACACGGATATCCCCAACAGGCTTCACGTCCAGGCCGGCCCAGGTAAGCTGGGAAAAGCTGGATCGTATGGTCACATGACCCAGAGAGCTGTTGTCCTCCGTCGCATTTGTCTCCAGATACGTCGTCAGCTCTCTCGCCTGATCGTAGTCAAAGGTCTTCGTGGTGAAGTTTACGGCGAAATCTATCATATCCTTGACATTCTCATTGTCCGTCCACAGAATACGGGTGTAATAGCGGACCTCGCCCTGTTCCGCCGTGTCCAGAGAGAGAATCAGCAAATACTCCCTGTCCTTGGACAGAAGATTCTGAATAGGAAGCACAGCCGTCGTCTTCCCATCCGCCGTATCCCATTCAGTCAGGCTTGTGCGCTCCACGAGGCGCTCCAGATTCAGACTTCTCACCTCGTAACTGATGCCGCGTATGCTGCCGCCAAAGTCCGCGATCCGGATATTTAACGCGCGGTCAGACGGAAGGACGGTAAGCGAATCTCTCGCCACCGCCTGCTTCATATCCTGCGTATAACCGTGCAGAAAATTAACGTCTCTCCCGAACATGGTGGCCGAGACCACCGGAAGAGCCGCCTCATCCATGGCAGTATAAACAATGGAGTCAGGTTTTTCCGTTCTTTTCTGATTCCACACAAAGTAGATTGCGATCGCCGCAATAAATATAATAAATAGTATTCCTATCTTTTTCCCTAATCGTTTCATGTCAGACTTCCTCTATTTTCCCTATGTTTCCCTTTTATTCTATACAATATCCAACAAAACTACAACTTAAAACTTTATTAACCTGCAGCCGGGAAGGGGGATAAAGCCGGCATTCTCCGAAAATATCAGGATTTTCTTTGATCCGGAATCGGTACAAAGAACTCGCTGTAGTCAGCTCCGAATATTCGTTTTAACGCCATCATTTCCGTGGCACGGATATTCGCCAGGCCGACTTCGATTTTCGCATAATTTCCCCTTGTTATATTGCACTCCATCAGCTGCAGCCGCGCCACAGTCTGTTCCTGTGTAAGCCCCGCCCGTTTCCGTAATTTTCTGATATTATAACCGATTACAATATCCTGTTTAATCTTCTGCTCCATCCAGTTTTGCTCCTTATAACGAACATTTTCAATTGATTCTATCGTATCCAGGTTCTATAATTGCTCTATATACGGAGCATTATTCATTTACTGTTTTAATCCAGTCATATTTTGTCCGTTTATGTAATATATTAGTGATATAGAAAGGATTGATACGGCATGATAAGAAAAAACACAGGGGAACTCACACCAAAAGAGGAAAGGGAGCTGCTGCAGGAATTTGAATGTGTGGACAGGTATTGTGACACGGTGATGCCGCCTGCTCCAAAAGGTGAATTCGAAAAAATAATTGCGGAGATGAAAAAAAGGAACATTGTTCCACAAATCAGGGAGGAATTAAGAAAAAAATTGGGAAGATGGTGAAATCTGCAGCGGATGGCCATTTTACATTCCATATACATAAAATATTTGACATCACATGATCCGGATTCTATACTATAAGTCTGAAAGCCGCAGCAAAAAACTGACTCTGGTTTCTGAAGCGCGGTTGATAACAACGAGTTAATCCGGCGCATGTGCCATTGTGCTGCACTGCGCGGAAAGGATGGGATGATGACTGACCGTTATGTACTGGACAAGTCTGTGAGGACAAACGACGCGGTTCGGGCGTCCTACAATGAACTGACGGCGAAAACATTCGGATTTACGTTTGAAGAATGGTACCGCCAGGGGTTCTGGACTGACAAAAATGTCCCTTACGCGCTGCGCGACGGGACGAAAGTGATATCAAATGTATCCGTCAACCCCATGGATATCCTGTGGAATGGGGAAATGCGGAGGTATGTGCAGCTGGGGACTGTCATGACGGATCCGGAATACCGGGGCAGAGGGCTGGCGCGTATTCTGATCAGTGAGATTTTAAAAGACTGGAGGGACCGGTGCGATGCCATGTTTCTCTTTGCCAATGACTCCGTTCTGGACTTCTATCCCAGATTTGGCTTTATCAGGGAATCCACGTATCAGTTCCGCCGGCCGGTGATTCCCAATCCCGGCGGCATGAGAAGGCTGAATATGGAATGCGGTGCCGACAGGGAACTGCTTCGTTCCTGCTATTTGAAATCCAATCCTTTTTCACAGCTGACAGTCGTAAACAATTTTGAGCTTCTAATGTTTTATTCTATCAGTTTTATGAAAAACTGTATATTTTATTTGAAAAAATTTGATGCGGTTATAATAGCCGAGTATGAAGATACGGTAATGACGTGTTACGATATCTTCTGCGATCCCCATCAGGAACTGGATGCCATTCTCTCCGCGGCGGCAAAAGAAGACACTGCATTTGCAGATCTGGGCTTTTCGCCAGTATCCGGGGACACCTGCGTTCCCTCGGAAGAAAAGGGGGACACACTCTTTTTGCTGAAGGGGAAAGAGAATATATGGAAGGGAAGGCAGCTCACCTTTCCGCACCTGTTTCACACTTAGAGCATGTTTGAACATTGCTTTCCGCCAGAGACGTGACAGCGGCGGAAATAACAGCGACAATGACGGCGGCAACGGCGGCGGCAACGGCGGCGGCAACAGCGGCGGCAACGGCGGCGGCAACGGCGGCGGCAACGGCGGCGGCAACGGCGGCGGCAACGGCAGCAGATCTACGATCAGCTTCGCAGACGTAACACGGAATAAGGCCCGGGATATCCTGTAATAAAAGGAAATCCCGGGCCTTATCCCATATCCTGCTGCCGTAATCCCTGATCCGTTATCCAAGGTCAGTCCAGGAGGTGACTCTTTCAGAAAAGCGAAGCTTTAAAAACAGAACCCTGTACGGCACCGTCTGCGATGCATCTCATTCAAAAGCAGAATCTTTACAATATCATTCAGCCAGTTATTTCCCGGATTCTGAGGCGGGCGCGGCGGACGCGGCTGCGGCTGCGGACGTGGCGGCGGTCCCCATGGCGGCGGCCCCCACGGTGGCTGCGGCTGCGGCGGACGCGGTGGCTGCGGCGGACGTGGCGGCTGCGGTGGACGCGGTGGCTGCGGCTGCGGCGGGCGTGGCGGCTGCGGCGGACGCGGTGGCTGCGGCGGGCGTGGCGGCTGCGGCGGGCGTGGCGGCTGCGGCCCGGGTGGCGGGCCCCACGGCGGTGGTCCCTGCGGCGGGCGCTGACCTGACGGTGGGCGCTGGCCTGACGGCGGGCCCCATGTCGTCGGAGTCTGCGGTACTACCTGCTGCATTCTCCAATCCGCATCCTGGGTATTCACGCTGTTTACCTCGTACACTTCTACTTCTTCCACTTCTTCTACCGTTTCCGCAGTCTCTTCTCCCGGCTGTTCCGATGTATTCTGCAGTCCAAGCTCTGCTCCGTTTATAATTCCGTCCTCCAGAATCTGGCGGCATACGGAATCGCACACCTGATTCACCATCAGGCGGTCCGGAAATTCATCATACAGCGGACTGTTTTTATAATCCAGACGATCGCAGGCTGCCATCACATATTCCTGAATCCGCTTCATATGTCCCGGATACATTCCCTGCAGATACTCTAAATCCTGTAACATATGTTCCCTCTGCATCTTCGGCAGATTCTCCATAGCGCTTCTGTCTCCGTACAGCATATACGGCTCCAGCACCTGGAAGTTATTCCCATAAGTATGCTCTAAATTATCCTGCACAGCGGTTATCACTCCCTGCTTCTTTCTATACATAACCATCTTATGCGCATTTTATCGGGATGTGATGGGAAAAAACGAATTTTTTCCTGTTGCTGCTCTGTTTGCCAGTATTTCCGCCCCAACGCCTCCTGGTATAACGTATCATAAGTCCTTGTGATACGTTATACCAGGACAGGCCAATCTGCCGTTCTGAATGATCTGCCATAAAAAAGCAGTGGATTTCATCGCACTTTTGTCATATAATGGCCTTTTGGAAAATCAGGCTGTCCACATAATTACAGAATGGCAAATGCCTTATCTGGAAATGATAGGAGAATAGCAAGAACATTGAACGATAAAGTGAGGAATTATATGGAACTGCAATTTAAAGATCTGGACTCCAGCGCGCTGAAAACGCTGGCACCCCTTTTTACCTTCAGAGAAAACAAGACCTGCGACAGCGTATTCTTAGGCCTTTTCCTCTGGAAAGATTACTATCAGGTACGCTATGCGGTCGGAGATGATAATACGATCTTCCTTCGTATTGCCGCGGACGGAAAGGAGTACGCGGCCCTTCCCATCTGTAAAGCGGCCTGCCTGCCCCATTCCTTCGACGTGCTGAAGGACTATTTTAACCAAACCCTGGGATTAAAGCTAAATATCTTCCTGGCCGACGAGGCCGCTGTCCGCCTCCTGAACCTGCCGGAGGACGAATTCGATGTCGAAGAGCTGGAGGATGCCCGTGACTACTTATATTCCGGAGATGCCCTTCGTTCTCTCGCCGGCCGAAAGCTGCACAAGAAGAAAAATCTGGTCAACTCCTTCGTCAGGACCTGGGAGGGACGCTTCGAATACCGCAGGCTGACCTGTGCGGACGGTGCCGAGATCAAGAGTTTTCTCGCACGCTGGGGTGTCGCCAGGGAAGAGCGCATGGAAGGCCAGCTGGAGCATGAGATTCTGGGCATCCATGAGATTCTGCGCTGCTGCTCTCTCCTCGATATCACAATGGCCGGAGTCTATATAGACGGTACTCTGGAGGCATTTACCATCGGCAGCTGCAATCCCCTGGAGCAGATGGCTGTCATACACATTGAGAAAGCCAATCCTGAGATAAAAGGCCTGTACCAGTTCATCAACCAGCAGTTTCTCATCCACGAATTTCCCGACGCCGTCCTGATAAACCGCGAGGATGATCTGGGTGATCCCGGCCTGAGGCAGGCAAAGCTGTCCTACTGCCCCGTAGACTTCGCCCGCAAATACAGAATCAGCCAGCGATAAATACCTCCGCAGAAGCTAAAGGGCATGTATGCGGCGGTCCGCCATCTCCGTTCCCCTCCCGCTCTCCTTAAGCGCTTTGGCGTAAACAGCCAAAAGCTTCTGATACTCTTTATAATAACCGCAGTTTTCAAACAGAAAAGAATCCGGCATACGACTGATTCTCTCCCAGCCCCAGGCCTGAAGCTGCGGTTTTAATAGCTGTTCCTTCTGAAGCGTATACAGAAGCGCGCGCTGGCGGAACTGGAGCCTGTATTTCAGCTCCTCATCGACCTCCCCCGGAAAGAGGGCACACATGGTCTCCACCAGAGACTTCCCCATCTCCATTTCCCTGTAATGGGTCCATTTTGTCCGCATTTCCACTGCAAAGCTCATCCATTCTGAGTCATCCCGCGGGTATACCAGCCCCATAAACTGCGCATCCTTATAGCACCATAAGGTCCAGGATACGCCATACCGGCAGAATAAGCCCAGCGTGTCCTCCACCATCTCCATCACATGCTCCAGGCTGTGCCCCGCAATATCGTACCCTGCCTCGCCGCAGAGCAGCGGACGGTTAAAGGGCAGCAGGCCGTCGAGCATGGTACGGAAACGCTGTTCAAACACCTTTTGCCTTTCGCCCCGCGGATAACCCGGATCACATAAGTCTGCCTCCCAAACGGTGGGATAGAAATGGAAGGTCAGCGCCGTCTGCTCATCTCTGATTTCCTTTAAACAGGAGAAATCCATGGCAAAGGAATCCCCCTCCAGGAAAATAATATGGTTCTCATCCACCTCGCGGACCGCAGCCGTCACCCTCTCATAAAACTGCTGAAGCTTTCCGTCCGCCGCCGGCATGAGAAACGGCTCGTTTAAAAGATCGTATCCCAGCAGATACGGCTCATCCCTGTAACGGGCGGCAATATCCCGCCACAGGGATATGATCTGCTGCTGAAATACATCGTAATGCCAGAACGCAGGCGTTCCCGTCTGATTATCAGAATGCCAGTCCGGATTCTGCCCGCCCGGAACGCTGTGCAGATCCGGAAGAAGATAGATCTCATACTTGCGGCAGAAGCCCAGCAGACGGTCAAAATAGCGAAATCCCTCTTCCTTCCGCAGCTCCATATTCTGATCATCCAGAAACAGTCTGTAGTTAAACGGCACGCGGATCAGGTTGATGCCGGTATCCTTCAAAAGCTTAAAGTCCTCCTCCGTACAGAAGGAGCAGACGAAATCATCAAAGAACCGGGCTGACCGAGCCGGTCCGAACACCTCTGTAAATGCTTCCTTCATCTGCTTTTCCGGCGTCGGGATTCCGAGCATAAAGTGTTCCAGATTCAGCCAGCTCCCGATGCCCAGCCCGGCGAACCGGATGCTCTGTCCCTGATAAATAAATTCATTTCCCTTTACTCTTACAAATTCCATGGTTCCTCCTCGGTTTTTACTTACCTGTTTCCTGTCTCCATCCAAATTCCAGCTTCTCCATCTCTTCCAGCAGCCGGTCTGTAAATTCCTGTCCGCCAGGCGTTAAAACGGTTTACGCAGCCTCCTTCACACGCATTTTTCTGACCCGTTCCCAGCTTTTGCTCTCTACCAGTCCTTCCGGAAGCAGTTCTTTCATCATTTCAGAGGTAAACGGATGGCAGACGAGGTCCTCCAGCACTGCCAGCGCCCCCAGAGAGATGGTGGTGTGGCCGAATGACGGCAGAATCACCGGTTCCCTCTCTCCGGCCTCCGCCATTCTCCGGATCAGCCTGGTTCTCATTTCCGCCCGCACGGCCTCGTGCCCTGGCGAGCAGACCAGATTCACGAGTTCAGCAGGGTCCTGTTCCAGATCGTATAGATACTCTTCCCGGTACGTGTCCGCTCCCGCGTCGAGCCATGGCTTCCTGTCGTACGCGCGGACGCTGTATTTCCAGCGTTCCGTCCGGATGCACCGTCCCACTTGGCTCTCGCTGATCTGCAGAAACACTTCATTCCGCCACGTCTCCCGCTTCTTCTCGTCCAACAGCGCCTGAATCGGACGGCCCTTCATGCCTTCCGGTACTGTCACCCCCGCCATGGTCAGAATCGTAGACGGCAGATCGATGAGGCTGACAAGCCCCCCTTCTCTCCTTCCGCCCAGAAATGCGGTGCCGGAGGCGTCTTTTCCGTATATCACCAGCGGAATATGAATGCTGCCATCATGGCAGGACCGCTTATATTCCACGGTCCTCGTCTTGAAATGGGATCCATGGTCGCTGGCATAAATAATGACCGTATCATCCTCAAGCCCCATTTCCTTCACACACGCCAGAACTCTCCCCAGATTGTAGTCCAGACGGCTGCAGCACCCCAGGTAATCGGGATACTGGGTCTGCCAGTCACTTCCCCAGTCTCCGGGCGCAAATGCCAGGTCTTTTGGCGCATTAAATCCTGCGAACCGTTCCTTCGAGCCTTCCGGCCCCTCAAAGCGCCGGTGGTCATTCTGATGGTGGGGTTCAATATGGGAGAGGAACAGGAAATACGGCTGATTCTTATCCCATGTCCTCATATAATCCAGGGCGAAACCGGTCACCCCGTCAGTCCGGTATCCCTCAAACTCCACCCGCCGGTTCTCCGCGTCAAATAGAAAGCCGCCGTAACCGTGTGAGGTGGCCTCCAGCACATCTGAGGCGACCCAGTAATCGTCATAGCCCCCCCGCCGCTCCTTTGGAACTCCCCGGCAGACGTATTCCACACCGGGCTCCAGCGGTTCATTGGAATCACCGCCGGTGGAGGCGAGATGCCATTTTCCCACGTATCCGGACCGGTATCCGGCTTTTTTTAAGTAGTGGGCCAGAGTCATTTCCCCCTGAGGCAGGGCGATGTTATTCCTGTAGCAGCCCAGTTCCGTGGCATACATCCCGGTCTGGAGACAGGCCCGCGCAGGGCCGCATACCGGCTGACAGGTGAAGGCATTTTCAAAGCAGACGCCCGCCTCTGCCAGTCTGTCCAGATTCGGGGTCACCGGCATACGCTGGCCGTAGCATCCGGCCGTATCCCAGCGCTGCTGGTCAGAAAAGAAAAAGATGATGTTGGGCTTTCTGTCCATTTCCTCAAATCCCCCTTTCCGACAGCCCGAGGCGCTCATACTGTTCCAACGGAGCCTGGGCCTCTTTCATTTCCGCGGCCAGCTTCCTGCACATGGCCGCCTCCAACTCTTCGTCCTCTATGGGATGCTCCTGGGCGTAGTCCTGCTCAAGATCGCAGAGGCAGGAGTCTCTTATAAAGCTTAAATCCCCCATACAGTCCGTTTCATTGTGAACCGGTATCCGGTAAACCGGGTATCTCGTATGGGGAAGAAAACGCCCCATCTCCATTTCCATCGCGTACTCTTCACCAAAGAACCGGCACAGCGTCGTCGGTACGGCACAGTACTGGTAACACGGCTTATTGTCCGGCCTCGCAGGCGCCCGGAAATACGTATAGCGGCCGTCGTATACATTGACCGCACGGCCGAACCAGCCATAGATTACCGCTTCCCGGGAAGGTGTGTGCCGGAGAATCATCTCTGACAAATCCCTTCCCTTTACGGTTTCCGGAACAGGAACAGCGTGGTGCTTCAATATTGTCGGCATCAGATCGATGTTCTGGGTCAGCTGTTTTCTATGCTCTCCGGCACATTCTCCTTGAGGCATTTTCACGAAGAGGGGGATGTGGGCCATCTCATTATACGCGTGCATATAATTTTTTCCGGTAAATCCGTGTTCTCCCAGCATATGACCGTGATCCGTGGTCAGGATCACCAGGGTATCCTCATACAGCCCATTTTCCTTCAGGGCATCGAGGAAACGGCCCAGCCACCGGTCCGCCATGGTCATGGTCGCCAGATAGCATTTCCGCAGATGGCATATGGCCTCCTCCGGTTCTGTGACAGGCGCATACCCCGGCCAGTTGAACTCCTTTCCGCTGTAATCATCCCCATACAGTTCATGGTAGGCGTCCGGTGCATCGAACGGTTCATGAGGGTCGAACGCCTCAACCATCAGAAAGAAATCATTCGCTCCCCGGTTCTCCTCGGCCCAGCGGCAGGCGGACAGGAAGGTGGCCGGAGTCGGATACGTCTCCTCCCCGCGCGCATATTCCTGCCGGTTTAAAAGATGCTGGACCGATTTGCGGCCGTAGGCCTGCGGCTCTCCGAATGGGGGATTCACCCTCGAAATCCAGGGATCATTCTCCTGGCCGCGGTGGTAGTCCCAGGTATCGAACAGGGAACAGTAGTTTTCCCCACCCAGTTCAAAGTAATGGGCGTGGTCCGTGGTAATGTGGGTATAGACTCCATGATTCCGCAGTTCTCCCTGAAGCGTCCGGTCGAAGGGCTCCATTCCTCCCCACCCGCGTTCCAGGAAATTCATGCGTCCGGTAAAAATATCCCGCCTGGCAGGCATACAGGGGGCGGAGGCAATAAAATGATTATCAAACCGGACTGCCTCCTTTGCAAATGCATCCATGCACGGCGTAATCCCCTCCGCATTCTCATCATAGGATTTTAGAAATCTTCTGTTTAATGTATCCATAAGGATCAATACGGTTCTCATGGTTTTCCACTGCCTCCTGCCTCTCAAGTATTTTCTGGTGCTTCCTGTTTTTTCAGCCAGAATGGCGCCGAATGCTCCGTCCTGCTGTCCGTTCCGATGAAGACGAGAAATGCACCCGCCTCGCTGTCCCATAATCCCGGTTTCTGAAAGAATTTCAGACGGTCTTCCCCGATGTAGAAAGCCACTTTTGCCTCCTCTCCCGGCTGCAGTGTGACGCGTTTCAAGCCCTTCAGCTGCTTCACCGGCCTCGCTGTGCTGCCGGTTACATCGCGGAGATAGAGCTGAACCGTCTCGGTTCCTTCCCGCTTCCCTGTATTTTTTATGGTCACAGACGCCTCGATCTCTTCCCCCGGCATCAGCTCGTCTTTGCTCAGATGGACCTCAGAAAGTTCCATGCTCGTATAGGTCAGTCCATACCCAAAAGAATACAGCGGATCGGCGGGTATGTCCTGATACCTGGAGACGTACCGTTCCGGCTTTCCCTTTCGGTAAGGCCGTCCCGTCATCAGGCTGTCATAATGAACCGGTACCTGCCCCACACAGTAAGGGAAGCTCATGGGAAGCTTTCCCGAGGGCGTTCTCGTTCCGGTCAGCACATCGATAATCGCCCGGCCGCCTTCCATACCTGGCATCCACACAGAAAGCACGGCTCTGGACCGCTCAGAAATAACGCGCAGATCGAGAGGCCGGCCGCTGAATATCACCGCCACCACATTGGGATTTACTTCGGAAACTGCGCGGAATAAGTCCTGCTGGATCTCTGGAATCTCAATAAATGCCCGGCTTGCGGCTTCCCCTGACTGAAAGCAGTGTTCGCCAAGGGGCATGACCACCACATCGGCTTCCTCTGCGGCCTTTCGCGCCTCCTCCCTCCAGCGGTCTGTCTCTTCCCGCGGCGCGCTGAAAGGTTTATACCGGTCAAAGCCCTCCAGCACCGTCCCCGGAGCCAGTACGGGACAGCCGGTATGGTACGTCACGGACCAGCCGGCCAGCGCTTCTTCCGCTGCCTGCCGTATGGTCTTTACCGCCCCGGTTTCGGCGCCTCCCGTAAAGGACCAGCTGCCCAGCATATCCTGAGAATCGGTGTAGGGACCGATAAATGCGATCTTTTGATTCGGGGAAAGCGGCAGGATGGCGTCCTCATTTTTAAGCAGTACGAAGGATTTCACCGCCGCTTCATACGCCAGCTTCCGGTGCTCTTCACAGAGAGACGTGCGGGCTTCCCTCGCCTCGTCGGCTCCGTGGAAGGGATCCTCAAACAGTCCCAGCCAGTTTTTAAGCTCCAGAACTCTCAGGACACTTTCGTCGAGAAGTGCCTCAGCCAGCGTTCCGTTTTTTACCAGTCCGGCCAGATACTCCGGATATACGCCGGACATCATATCGATATCGACTCCCGCTTCCAGCGCACGGCGCGCGGCATCCGCCCCGTCTTCAGAGACACCGTGAACCACCGTCTCTCCGATCGCCGCGTAATCCGAGATCAGTACGCCGTCAAATCCCATTTCACCGCGCAGAATATCCCGGAGCAGCGCCCTGTTTACGGTTGCGGGTATCCCGTTTACCGTCTGAAACGCGGTCATAGCCAATCTGCTTCCGGCCTTTACGGCGCTCTCATAGGCAGGCAGATAGAATTCATGAAATGTCTCCTCTGATAGCTCCATCGTCTGATATTCCCGCCCGCCTTCCGGCGCGCCGTATCCCGCGAAATGCTTGACGCAGGAGGCCAGAAAATCCGTTTCGCCCTGCTGCCTCTGATAGCCTTCCACCATTGCCTTCGCGTACAGGCTGTTTAGATACACGTCCTCACCCGTGGATTCCATCACGCGCCCCCATCTGGCGTCGCGCACCAGATCCACCATAGGGGAAAATGTCACATGGAGCCCGCCCGCCGCCCCCTCTTTCGCCGCCATGGCCGCACAGTCGCCCGCAAATTCCGGATCGAACATGGCGCCCTGTGCCAGCGGAATCGGATAGATGGTCTTATACCCATTGATAATATCCAGCATAAAAAGCAGGGGAATATGGTGCGGCTGCCGTTCCATATATGCGCTTTGAATCCTTTTTATATTGGCTGCTCCATAGACCCCCAGCACAGAACCGGCCAGATGGCTGTAGCTTTTCCTGATCCTGGCGGTCTCCTCCGCCTCCGGCCCTGTCTGCTCCAACGCTTCCATGCCGTCAAACCAGTCACCGGTTACCTGAAAGAGCTGTCCTGCTTTCTCCTCCAGGCTCATATCATTTAACAAATCTATCAGCTGTCTCTGCTCCATTTTCCTGTCCTCATCTCTATTATACTAAAGCGTGCAGCTGACTGAATTAGGGCTCAATATGCCGCTTCAGACACGCTCTAACACTCTCACCAGCATAACCCCCGCCGCATCAACCGAAAACACCTCTCCACGGCAGATCTCCCTCCCGCTCAGCAAATCCGTTCCGCTGACAGAGACCGCCAGCTCCTGTTTCTTCCCGGAATGGTTCAATAAAAACAGGTATTCCACGCCGTCTTTTTTACGCACAGTCATCTCGATTCCCTTTTCGGATAAGGCGGCCGCCGTTTCCACCGTATCATGGGAGGCTGTTCGCAGCCCCTTTTCCTTACACACATCCGTGAATAACCTGAGATAGAAGTCCCCTCCGGACCGTGTTCCAACGTAATAGGCCAGACCGTCTCCGTACTGGTTCCTGGTGATAACGGGAGTGCCTGCATAAAAGTCCTCACGGTAACGGGCAAGCACCTCCGCCCCCTCCGTGTGCATAATATCGCACAGCAGTCCGGCCGGATAGATTTTCCCTTCATAGCAGAACGAATTCTGCTCCGTTTCCGGCAGGGAGTCGGTCTCTTCCACCCAGATTCCGGTGAGTTCCCTGAGTTTTCCCGGATAACCGCCCAGAGTAATCTGGTCATTCTCATCCACATATCCGCTTAAATAAGAAAAAACTGCTGTCCCTCCGGCCCTCACGAATTCCTCCAGCCGCCCGGAGACGCCCTCCTTCACCATATACAGAAGCGGAGCGGCTATCAGTTCATATCCACAAAAGCCGTCCTCCATACCGATTATATCCACCGGAATGTGAAGCTTCGAAAGGGCCCGATAGTAATTCTGAAGCTCCTCCAGATATTTAAGCCTCACGCTGGGACCTGCCGAGCACTCCAGCGCCCACCACGTATCCCAGTCAAAGATCAGCGCCGCCTTTGCCGGTACACGGGCTCCGACCACCTCTTTGCCCAGTGCCTTCAGTTCCATTCCAAGAGCCTGACACTCCTTAAACACACGGGTATTTCCATGGCCTGCGTGGTCGATGACGGCCCCGTGAAACTTCTCACAGCCCGCTCTGGAGCGCCTCATCTGGAAAAACATCACCGTGTCCGCTCCATGGGCCACGGCCTGATAGCTGAGGAGCCGCATGACGCCGGGACGTTTCAGGCGGTTGTCATTCAGCCAGTTGCAGGTGCTGGGCGTCTGTTCCATCAGGAGGAAGGGCTGGCCATGTTTAAGTCCGCGCATCAGATCATGGTTCATGGCAATAGCGGCAGGATCGGCCCCCTCCGCCGGATAGTTGTCCCAGGAAACGACATCCAGGCTGGCCGCCCATTTCTTATAATCCAGCGGCTTATACGCGCCCATGAAGTTGGTGGTGATGCAGGCGTCCGGGATCTGCGCCCGGATGGCTTCCGCCTCCGCCCGGTAATTGGCCAGCATGCTGTCCGAATTAAACCGTTTGTAGTCCAGTGTTATGGCCTGATACATGCTTCTGGCTTCCTCGAAATGCTCACTCACCATGCTGGGAGCCACGATCTCATCCCAGTCATAGAAGGTATGCCCCCAGAATCTCGTGTTCCACAGCCGGTTCAGATTTTCAATGGTTCCGTAACGCTTTTTCAGCCAGACACGGAACGCCTTCTCGCAGTTTTCACAGTAGCACGCGCCTTCATATTCATTGCTCACATGCCAGAGCACGATATTCTTCTGTTCCCGGTAGCGCTCCGCCAGCTTCCCGGCCAGCCGCTTTGCATACTGCTTAAATACAGGGCTGTTGGGACAGGAATTGTGGCGGCCTCCGAATTTCCTCCTGCGGCCTTCAAAATCCGTTCTCAGGACCTCGGGATACCGTTTGGCCATCCACGCCGGATGAGCCCCGGTGGAGGTGGCCATACAGATGGCCATCCCCTGTTCCGTCACCCGCTTCACCGCCGCATCCAACTCCGCGAAGTCATACGTCTCCTCTGACGGCTGGAGTGACGCCCAGTTGAAGACATTCAACGTCACCACATCGATTCCGGCCTGCTCAAGGAGTTCCATGTCCTGTTCCCATATATCCGGCGTCCACTGCTCCGGATTGTAATCTCCGCCATATAAAATCTTCGATACCTTATCAGAAAATGCCATACGTTTTACCCCTTCAAACCGGAGAATGCGATTCCTTCCACCAGATATTTCTGCCCAACAATGAAGATCAGCAGCATCGGAATCAGGGCGCACACCGTGCCTGCCATAATCAGGCCGTACTCCGAGCCGTACTGGGTACGGAAGGAGGCCAGGCCGATCTGAATGGTTCTAAGCTTATCGGATGTCAGGTAAATCATCGGGGCCATATAGTCGTTCCACATAAAGTTAAATGTGAATACGACCAGCGTCGCCAGCCCTGGCTTACACATGGGAAATACGATCTGAGAATAGATCTTCAGCTCTCCGGCCCCGTCGATTCTGGCCGCCTCGGACAGTTCCTCCGGAATCCCCATCATGAACTGACGGAGTAAAAACACACCGAACGCGCTGAATATATTGATCAGGATCAGGGACCAGTGAGAGTCGTTCAGTCCCAGGGTCTTAATGATTAAGAACTGCGGTATCATGATTGCGTGCCACGGGACCATCAGCGTTGCCAGATAGCACAGAAATATCTTATCCCGGCCCGGATACTGCATCTTGCTAAAGGAATAGGCTGCCAGGGAACAGGTGATCACCTGGCCGGCGGTGACGATCACCGCCAGTTTTAAAGTATTTAAATAGTATGTAACGAACGGAATGCGCTCGCATACCTCCGCGTAATTGGACCACCGGAATACCTCCGGAATCCATTTGATGGGGTAGGCGAAAATTTCATTGTTATTTTTAAAGGAAGACGACAGGGTCCATACAAACGGGATAATCATGCAGATTCCCAAAAGCAGCATGACCACAAACAGAATGCCGTTTGATACCTTCGTCTTTGTTTTATACGATTTTGTCATCATTTCTTTTCCCTCCCCGGTTTACATGTAATTAACCCATTTCTTCTGTCCTCGGAACTGAATCAGGGTTATAACCATGATGATGATGAACAGGAAATATGCCATTGCGGACGCATATCCGAACTGCAGCTTCTGGAAGCCCTCCTGATAGATGCGGTAAACCAGAACATTGGTGGAGCGCCCCGGTCCTCCCTGCGTCATGATATTGACCAGATCGAACACCTGGAAGGAGTTGATGATGCTTAAAATGGTGACCATGAACATGGTCGGGGACAGCATGGGCAGTGTGATCTTGAAGAACTTTTCCACGCTGTTTGCACCGTCAATGGAAGCTGCCTCATAGAGCTGGCTCGGTATGGACTGCAGACCGGCCAGTATGATGATCATGTAGTACCCCGCCTGTTTCCAGATGGCCACCACCATGACAGAGCCCAGCGCTGTCTTCGTCGCGGACAGCCACTGCGGCGGATTTGCCACGCCGAGGGCCATCAGCACCTGGTTTAAAGGTCCCTGGGTCGGGTTGAAGATCATGGCCCAGACTATACCGACCGCAACCATAGAGCTGATGTTAGGGAGGAAGAACATGGTCTTAAAGAGACTGCTTCCCTTAATCCCCTTATTGACACCCACGGCCAAAAGCAGCGCAAACACGATGGTTCCCGGCACCGTCACCAGAGTGTAGACCAGATTGTTCTTCAGCGATACCGTGAAATATTCATCGTGGAACATGTCGATATAGTTTTTCAGCCCCACAAAATTAAACTGGCTGAATCCGTTGTAATCCGTAAAGGAAATCACCAGCCCCATGATGATGGGGAGTGCCATAAAGACGAAAAAACCGATGAAATTCGGAAGGATGAAGAGATATCCTTTTATGTATTTCCTAATCTTATTATTCTTTTCCATATCCATATCCTCTCTAGCGCGTGTCGGCTGAACACATATGGGGAAACAATCAGATCTTCGATTGCTTCCCCATGCCGCATCTGTCAGTCAGAGCGTGTATCGAAATTCATGCCTGACAGATTATTTACTCATGATGTCCTGTCTCTGCTGCTCAAATTTATCCATGGTCTCTTCCAGCGTCTTTTCCCCGTACAGATATAATTCCGCATTCTCTGCAAATGCAACTTTTAAATCGTTGTATTTCTCATAAGAAGGCGCCTCCGGAATCTTCTTGGAATTAAAAGCTACAGAAGATACGCTTTCCTTGCCGACCACCTCGTCAAATGCATCCTTGGCCGCATCGCCGCCGTACGCCGGGAGCATGCCGTATTTCGGAAGAACCTCGGAACCGCCCTCACCGCATAAATATTTTAAGAAATCATAGCTCTCCTGCGGGTGTTTGGCATCCTTTGGAATCGCCGCGAACTGGAATGCCCCCCAGGTTGCGCCGGGGTCCGCGCCCTCCGGAACCGGAAGCGGAGCAACTTCCCAGTTGACATCCGTCTTGCCGTCTTTTTCGTCTGTCATCAGCATATTGATCAGCCACTCGCCGTTGGGAAGCATGGCCACTCTGCCGTTTTCAAAGTCGGATAAATACTGGCTGTCGTTGGCTTTTACCTCTGCTAACGGCACGTGGGACTTATCTTCCAGGAAGAATCTGCCCAGGGTAGCCAGCCCGTCTTTTACCGCAGAGATGTCGTCGTCATTTAAGTAAACGCCCTTCTGGGTTCCGATACACTGGTAGATATTCCAGTCCACCCAGCAGCCGCCGTACTTCGTGCCGTCTCCGCTTGTCAGCTGTTTTGCAATATCCCCATACTGGGACCACGTCATCTGCTTCGACATGTCAATGCCGGCCTCTTTCATAATATCTGCGTTATAGAACAGCATCCAGCAGCTGGATCTCATGGGAAGTGCGGTGATCACGCCATCCGGATAGCAGGTATCCCACATGGAACCAAACTTGCTGATATCCAGGTCACTGTTCTTCACCAGATCCGTGATATCCAGCATGGCGCCCGCTTCCTTAAACTGCATAACCTGGTCCAAAGAACGGACATTGACTAAATCCGCGTCGCTTCCCGCGGACAGCATGACCTTCAGCTTGTCGTCGTACGTCTCGTTCGGCATGCTGATCACTTCCACATTGACACTGTCCTGGCTCTTGTTGTAGTTGTCCACAATCTCTTTCGTGTAGTTTTCTCCATCGCTCCAGATATAGAACTTTAAATTCACTTTCTCACCGGAAGCCGCCTCTGTGCCCGCTTCTTTTCCCCCGCTGCATCCGGCCAGTGTTCCCGCTGCCAGTGCCGCTGCCAGTAGTACCGCGCTCAATCTTCTTAACTTCATTTCAAATCCCCTCCTGTTTTCTGATACCCATACGATATCACGTATTCTCACCCCCGGACAGGTTGAAATTTTATCCTCCTTTTCACCGGGAATGATTTGTGTTACTATTTAGCCATGGAAGGGAGGGGTAAACTATGTTCTATCTGCTGTTATTACTGTTCATTCTGATTCTGTTTACACTGGTTCAGAGGCTGAAAGGAAATCATGATTTTCTCATGATTCTGATTCTGCCGTACTTCGCAGCACTCTGCAGCATCATTCTCTACGTTTCAAAGGATACCTACTATTATAATCTCATTAAGGATTATTTTTACCTTCCCGACTTCCTGTGGAGATGGCTGTTCTTCATCGATATTGGCAAGAGCAACATCATACGGATTATGAATGCCTCCAGCTTAAGCATCTTAATCATCAGCGTTTATCTCGTCTTCCATTTTTACGAGCCGTTTTCCCTGCGGGTTCAAAAGGCGGTTAAACGGGTCGTATGGGGCTACTGCCTGCTGCAGTTCATCCTCTATGATCCCTATACGAATTTAAAGGCCTACTACTTCTTATACCCGGCCCGTCTGACGGTGCAGCAGTACCTTTATTTAGAGGACAGAATATATGCAGTCACACACACCATCAATACTGCGGTCATTCTCCTGTGCTTTCTGGGGCTCCTGGCTGCGTTTATCAAAGCACCGAAGCTGAAGCTGTTCCGCTATAACCACCTGTTTCTGGCCATCAGCTACGCCACCCTGGCATTTGTATACATTTACTTTATCTCTTCCTCACCGGACTTTTATTTAAAGGTTTCCAGAATTGCAGGAACTTATTCCTACCGTTCCCTGCAGCTCGGAAGCAATGCCTTCATTTACCGGGCGCTGCCCTATATTCTGGTTCCGGCCGCAGCCGTCATCACCTACTGCGCCTACATGCTTACCCGGCTTTCCGGACAGGCCAGTCTCAAGGAGCTAAGTATCTCCAAGGAAATCAGCTCCTCCGAGACGACATCGAAGATCTTCTGCCACTACATTAAAAATGAGATTCTGGCTATCCAGTCCGAGGTGGAGACGCTGGCCTTAAACGCAGAGGATGGGAATGGGGTAAAGGAGACGACGGACAGCATCCTGAAGCGCTGTCAAACGCTCTATGGAAGGATCGACGAAATTCATCGGAGCACCAAGACCAGCGAGCTGAGCTTAAAGCAGTACTCTCTCCAGACTCTGATCCGGGAGACGCTCGCCATCTTCTCCCATGAGCTGGAGTCCATAAATGTCCAGCTGAACCTTCCGCCCCAGCCGATTCTGGCCATGGTGGATCCGGTCTACATGGAACAGGCGCTTCACAACATCATCAAGAACTCCATCGATGCCATGGAGGACACACCGGACGATAAAAAGGAGCTGGCCGTTACGCTCGGCAGCTCCAGACAATGGATTGCGATTGACATCAGGGACACGGGAAAGGGCATATCGAAGGAGAATTTAGAAAGCATCTTTCTTCCCTTCTACTCCTCCCATCCCTATTCCAAACACTGGGGAATCGGACTGACTCTGACCTATAAGGTCATTCACGCGCACGAGGGAAAGATCGTCGTAAACAGCACCCTGGGCGCCGGCACTACCGTGGAGGTCCTGCTTCCGAACATCACACCGGAGCGCGTCTGAAATTCACTGACAATGTGCGGACAGATCCGCCCCAAATAGGAAAAGAGGTTTCATTCATGGAAGAAAAGATAAAAGTACTTATTGCAGAAGATGTGGCCCCCATCCGCAAACGGTATGCGGCGGTCTTAAAGAAGTGTCCCGCGATCGAGGTCGTGGCCGAAGTGGGAACGGGAGAGGAGGCGTGCAAAGCCGCCCGAAAACTGAATCCCGACGTCATTCTCATGGACATCGAGATGGAAGCCAAAGACGCAGGAATCCGCGCCACGGGAGAAATCCTGGCCGAGATGCCGGATATCAAGATCATTATCCTGACGGTTTACGAGGAGGATGAGCTGGTCTTTTCCGCCTTCCGTTTAGGTGCCTGCGACTACGTCTTAAAAAATGCTTCCAACGAGGAGATCGTAAACGCGGTCACCTCCGCCTACAGAGGCCAGTCCCCCATCCGCCCGGAGATCGCGGACAAAATACGCAGCGAATTCCGCCGGGTCAAGACTTATGAAAGCAGCTTTCTCTTCATGCTCAACATCCTCTCCACCCTGACGCCAAAGGAGCTGGATACCTTATATCTGCTCTCCACCGGCTATAATAAACGCCAGATCTGCGAGATGCGCTGCGTGGAGATGAGCACGGTAAAATCCCAGGTACACAGCATCTTAAAGAAGTTCAACAAGAAGAAAATCTCGGAAATCATCACCACGGAATCCGACCGAAAGCTGCTGGGAAGTATTCTGAATAATACGGAACTAAACCGTTAATCCGGCTGGCGTCTCTTCCAAATCATTTCTTTTTTGCCTTAAGATGATAAAAAAGGTGCTGCAGGCTTCAGATTTTGTTTTCTCAGATACAAATGAACAAAATCCACATCCTGCCGCACCCTTTTCTAACTCTTTTTAATCCTCGAACAGCTTCTCCGGATAAACGCCGTCTGCTACCAGCTCCTTAATCGCCGCCGCTACCGTTGGCTTGTCTTCCCGGTAAGTAACTCCAAACCACTTATCCGGTGTCTCCAGAACCGTCACGCGGGCACGTCCCGCACGTACAAGACGGTCGATAATCCTCGGAAGCAGATACTCCGTCTTGATGTCGCCCTCCTTCAGGCCGTCTAAAAACACAGGGAATCCGCGCTCCAGTTCCTCTAAAAATGCCGGGGCGAGTCCCCACATGTTCATGGACACATGCTGGCCGATCGGCACTTCCACCGGATTGCCGTCATCGTCACGGCCTCTCGCCACATCCCCGTCCTTCTGAAGCTCATACGTCTCGGTTACGTCGACCAGCACGCCGTTATCGTCCACCTGGCATACTCCGCGGGTAACTCCGCCGTTTTCACTCAATGTGTTTCCCAGGATAAATCCGCCCATGCAGATATCGAATACCTCCGATTCCGTATCCATCTGATTCACCATGTACTCGTGGATCTTCTTAAATCCCTCTTTTCCATAATAATCGTCCGCATTGATAACGATAAACGGCTCATGGATCACCTGCTTCGCGCACAGAATCGCCTGGCCCGTTCCCCATGGTTTCGTCCTGTCTGCGGGCTTCTCATATCCAGCCGGAAGATCGGTAAGTTCCTGATACGCGTACTCTACAGGGGCAATCTTCTCGATCCGTCTCCCTATGATCTCCTTAAAGTCCTCCTCCAGGTCCTTCCGGATGATGAACACGATCTTGTTAAATCCGGCCTCCAGCGCGTCATGAATCGAATAGTCCATGATAATCTCACCACTGGGTCCTACCGGCTCCAGCTGCTTGATTCCGCCGCCGAACCGGCTTCCGATGCCTGCCGCCATAATCACTAATGCCGTATTTTTCATAATGCTTCTCCTCTGTTTTTGTTCTTTCACAGACCGGAACACCTCGGGCCGGACGCATCCTGCCGGGGTGTTCCGGTCTGTTTTTTTATTAAGTGCCCTTAGTATAACACAAAAAACGTGATTATTCCACACTCTTGAGCGATTCCACCATATCAATTCCCTTCAGCTTATAATACATGACGAGATTTACGAACGCGGAAAACGCATAAGTCATCAAAACACTATAAGCGTAGCTTATAGGTCTGATCTGCCTCCCGAACATCAGCATATCCACCTCCACCGTGGTCATCACGTAGCGGTGCAGGAAATATCCCATCACGATGCCAACCATGCTCCCGAGTATGGTAAGCATAATATTTTCCCGGTATACGTAGGCCGCCAGCTCCGGATTGTAAAATCCCAGCACCTTCATTGTCGCAAGTTCCCGCTGGCGCTCGTTGATATTGATATTATTCAGGTTATAGAGCACTACAAAGGCCAGAAGCCCCGCCGATATAATGAGTACCCAGATTACCACATTCAGACTGTCCAGCATATCGCTGATCTGTCCCCGCATTGTGCCGATAAAGGTCACCGTCATCACGGAATCGAAAGACAGAAGCTCCGTCCCCAGCCGGTTCTGCGTCTCCTCATTCAAATCCTTTATATCAAGAAACATGGTGTTATACTCAGGCGCCTTTCCATAGACCTTCTCATACAGAGCCGGTGTCATATACACGTAATGATGAAGATAATTTTCTGCAATTCCTCCCACCACCACAGGATAAAGCACCCCCTCATCCTCCTTCAGATAAATGGTATCGCCTTCCTTCACATTCAACAGCCCCGCCATTTTCTCCGTAATCAGCACGTGGTCGTCATCCAGAACATACGCCTCCCGGCTCTCCCTGCTGCGCAGGTGGACGAACCGGTCCACCTCCTCCAAGTCCTCCGGAACAAATAAATAGGCTTCCTTCGTCACATCGCCTTCCGAGACATCGAGGATGGTTTCCTCCACCCGGAGCCACGCGTCCACATCTCCCTGGGAGATAAAGGACCGGAGCGCCTTCTGCTCCGCTTCATCCGCCTCGTCGTCTGTCTGTACCAGCACATCGTACGTCCAGATATCGTTATACTGCTTCTCTCCCAGTGTGGAAATGGAGTCATTTAAACCAAACCCCACCAGGAGCAGCGCCATGCATCCGCCGGTACCGAAGATTGTCATCAGGCATCGTTTTTTATAGCGGAACAAATTGCGCACAGTGGCCTTTTGTATGAACTTAAGCCGTTTCCACAGCGGTGTCACGTATTCCAGCAGCACCCGTTTTCCCTGCTTCGGCGGTACAGGCCGCATCAGCGCCGCCGGGGACGACAGCAGCTCCTTGTAACTGGAAAATACGGTTGCCAGAACCGTACACGCCAGAGCCAGACCGGAGGCCAGAAACGCGTAATAGAGGTTAAACGGAGTCAGCATAACCGGAAGATTCTCATACAGGATAAAATACGCCGTCATAATGACGTAGGGAAGCAGCTTCTCTCCCGCCGCCGCGCCCAGAATGCTTCCTGCCAGTGTGGCCGCCAGGGCGTAGCCGATATACTTGGAGGCAATGCTCCATTTCCCGTATCCCAGCGCTTTTAGCGTTCCGATCTGCAGCCGCTGTTCCTCCACCATACGGGTCATAGTGGTCAGGCTGACGAGAGCCGCCACCAGGAAGAAAATAAAGGGGAATACCTTCCCGATCGCCCCGATCCGTTCTGCGTCGCTGCCAAACTCCACATACGTCTGGATCGCGTTTCTGTCCAGCACGTACCACTCCGGCTCCTTGATATCGTCAATGTCCTTCTGGGCGTCGTCAATCTTCTTACCCGCATCCGCGATCTTTTCCTCCGCCTCCTGCCTGGAATCCTCGTACTTGACCTTCGCCTCCGCCAAATCCGCCTCGCCGTCGTCCAGCTTCTTCTGCGCCTCCTCAATATCCGCCTCACCCTTTGCGATATCCTTCTCCGCCTTTGGAATCTTTGCCTCTCCGTCTGCTATGTCCCAGTGGGCATCCGCGATCTTCACTTCCCCATCGGCAATGTCCCGGTGAGCATCTGCGATCTTTCCCTCACCATCGGCAATATCCTGTTTTGCATCCGTCACCTTCTGCTCGCCGTCTATAATCTTCTGTCGGGCATCCGCCAGCTGTTCTTCTCCCTCATCCAGCTTGCGCCGGGCGTTTTTCAGCTTCATCTCGCCCTGATCCAGCTTCTTTTTCCCCTTTGCCAGCTCCCTCTTCGCCTTCGCCAGCTCCTTTTTTCCTTCTTTCACGGCCGCGTCACCGTAAGTCAGTTCCTGATAGGAGGCCTGTATCGTATGTACTCCTTCCACCAGAAGCGCCCCCTCACCGCCTGGTATCATCTCCAGATAAGGCGCATACGCATCAATCTCAAAGTCCTCCACCTGGATGCGGCCGATCTCAGAAGGCGTTATATCCAGGGGAATGCCCATGGACAGAAGCCCATTTAAAGCTTTCTTTAAATTCCGTTCCACCTCCGGCGCGTTCTTCCGGTACTCTTTCCAGCCCTCCTTCAGGGTTTCCTGCTGTTCCTCCAGCTCTTCCTTTCCCTCTTCGTATTCTTCCAGCCCGATCTCGTAATCCAGCCATCCGTCATCCAGTTCCATACGGGCTCCCGGCAGCTCCTCGTCGAATTTCCTGCGGGCGTCCTCCAGCTCCTGTTCCTTGTCGGCAACTTCCTTCCTGGCGTCCTCCAGCTCCTGTTCCTTTTCCGCCAGCGTCACTTTCCCGTCTTCCAGTTCCTGTTCTTTCTCCGCCAGTGTCACTTTGGCGTCTTCTAACTCCTGCTCCTTTTCCGCCAGCGTCCGCTTTCCGTCTTCCAGATCGTTTTTTGCATTTTCTAAATCATTTTTTCCCTTTTCCAGATCCGCCCGTCCTTTTAAAATGTCTGTCTTTCCCTCGTCGATCTTCTTCTGCGCGTCTGCGATCTGCCGGGCCGCGTCGTCGAGCTTCCGGTCCGTCTCCGCCGTCTTTTCCGTCAGCTCTCTTCTGGCGTCATTCAGCTTTCGGTTCGCCTCGTCTGTCACCTCGCGGTACCGTACGGCAGAACGCGGTTCTGAGAGCGTATCCTCAATCTCTTTCGTTACGCGGTCCATATAGTCCTGGTACTCATCCGAATAGGACAGAAAAGCTTTTCCCTCCTTCGTCTGGACATAAATGTCGGTAAATACCTCCATGCTGAAATTATCAGGTGTTACAGCCATAAAAGTATCGAGACTTCCATTTCCGATGGTCGTCGTCCCCCGTTCCAGAGACAGGTACCGGGAAGACATGCCGATACCCACGATCGTAAACGTATCGTATTTCAGCGTGTCGGAAAGCGCATCATCCGTGCCGGAATAGACTTTTACCGTGTCCCCCAGTGCGAACTGTCCCTGATACGCCTTTCCCCTGTCCATCATGCATTCGCCGGCCCGCTCCGGCATCCGGCCCTCCAGCAGTGTAAACTGGTTGATCGATCTGCTCATCGAAAAAATCCGCACAGTCTTCTCCCGGTCCGCGCCTTCGCAGAGCACATCTGTGGTATAGGCGCCTTCCGCGTACTCCGTCTCCGGGAGCTGGCGCACCGCCTCCACGTCATCCTCCGTCAGGCCCAGGGTACCGACTATGCGGATATCCATCAAATTCGTTTCATCATAATAGGCATCGGCGGACAGCTCCATGTCTGGTCTTGTGGAGCGGATTCCCGCAAAAAACGCAACTCCGAGCGCAACAATAAAAAGAATCGATAAAAACCGGTTCATGCTGCGCCCTATTTCCACCATAAAGTCCTTGCGTTTTGCGTTCTTCATTCAAACACCATCCGCCCTCGATCCATCAGTCCATTCCAGCAGTCTCTACCAGCAGTCCGCTCCAGCCGGTCTTACACGTATATTCCCCTACCACTCGATCTTTTCCACAGAAAGCGGCCTTTCGTTCAGCACAATACTCCCCGTCTTTCCGTTCTTTATCTGTATCACCCTGTCAGCCATCGGCGCCAGCGCCGAATTATGGGTGATAACAATCACCGTCATCTTTTTCTCCCTGCAGGTATCCTGAAGCAGCTTCAAGATAGCCTTTCCGGTCTGATAATCCAGCGCCCCCGTTGGCTCATCACAGAGCAGAAGCTTAGGATTCTTCGCCAGCGCCCTGGCAATGGACACCCGCTGCTGCTCCCCTCCGGAAAGCTGCGCCGGGAAGTTATTAAGCCGTTCCCCCAGTCCCACATCGATCAGAACCCGCTCCGCGTCGAGGGGATTTTTGCAGATCTGAAGCGCCAGCTCCACATTTTCCAGAGCTGTCAGATTCTGAAGCAGATTATAAAACTGAAATACAAAGCCGATATCATTCCTCCGGTAACCCGTCAGCTTCTTCTCCGAATATGATGCAATGTTGACGCCGTCCACCCGGATTTCCCCCGAGGTGGCAGTGTCCATCCCTCCGAGAATATTTAACACCGTGGTCTTTCCCGCACCGCTGGGACCCACGATTACCACGAATTCACCCTTCTCTATGGTAAAGCTGATTCCGTCCACCGCGTGGATGGTGATCTCGCCCATATGATAGCTTTTTCTCACGTCCTTAAGTTCAACAAACGCCAAAAATACCGCCTTCCTTCTATTTACTTTCTATCATGGAAGTCCCTTCCATTCATGACTCTTCTGAAAATCGGTTGTAATACTCTTCTGCCTGAGCTTCACTCAATTGAAACCTTTTCTGCAGTTTCTCAAGGATCTGTTCTCTGGAAATCCCGGTCTCAATATTATCCTGAATCAAAGCCCGGAGGCCTTCCTCTCTGCCTTCCTCTCTGCCCTTCTGAATTCCCTCATCCATAAGCATTTGTCCAACCAGTGTCATCTGCATCTCCTCCTTCAGCCGTTTGGCATACATTTTATCAATCACTTTATCTGTAAAGGTTAAAATTCCCGCCAGAACCTTTAACTGCTCCTCCTTCTCCGGCAAATTTCTCGCCAGCCTTAATTCATTGCTCTCAATGGCAGGCAGATTCGTCGGCAGAATATCCATGATCTTCAAGTGCGGAAGTCCGAACGCCGCCAGACTTTTTCCTTTCAGGGTTTCGGCCATCACTTTCGCTGTAACGTCCTTATTCTGATATGCAATTTCACTCATACCGTTCTCCTTTTATTATATTTTAATACGACAACAGATTCAAGTGTATCCATCCTAATTCACCAAACCGCATCACCCACCTCTACTCAATCTCTTCACTGCATTGGGATAATTTTTTTGACTTGTTAAAATATAGATTATCAGATTTTCGCGGACAGAATGTCCGTGCGAAACGATAGATTCAGCATACTACATATATACTCCGGCGTCAATCATATTTTAAGCGGCAGGGAACCTGCTCCGGTTATCCTGCCGCTGATTTACTCACTTCTTCAATTTCCCCATTACCGAACAGCCCCCCGCAATTCCCGTCGCCAGCCCCAGAAACACAGACGCCAGGGTCAGTTTCGGAAACACCTCCGACGGCGGCAGCAGACTCACTGCGCCGCCATACAGATTAAGCCCGGCCGCCACCAGCTCCAGCCCCCAGCGGTACCCTGCAAACAGAAGAAAAAGGGGGATGCACATTCCTGCCAGCCCCATAACGAGACCCTCTACCAGAAACGGCACACTGATAAACTCTTCTCTGGCTCCCATCAGCCGCATGACTCTGGTCTTCCCCTTCTGAGACTCAATACCGACAGAAAGGGTATTGTGAATCAGCAAGATGGAGATCAGGAGCAGAATCGCCGCGCTCCCCGCAATCAGCCTTGATATGACCGTCTTGATACGCAGCAGCGCACGCACCGTATCCGCCGAGTGCGTCACCTTGCGGACTCCCTCCAGACTCTTCACATACTCCACGAAGCCCTCCTGCTGTTCGATCCCTCCGATGTAGACCTGATAGTGATTGGACGCCGCCAGCGGGTTGTCCCCATCAAAGATTCCATCCAGCACCTCGCCGTCCTTGAAGTAATCATTTCGAAAGCCCTCCCAGGCGTCATCCGCGGAAGTATAGACCGTTCTTACGACCTCCGGTCTCTTTCGGATTAACCCCCCGATCTCCTCCACCCGTTCGGGTGCTACCGTCTCCTCGAAGAACACGGCCACATAGACCTCTTCCTCCGTCTTCTGCAGCACGCCGTCCAGATTTAAGACTGCAATATAAAAGATGCCAAAGAGAAAAATACACGCCGCCATGGTAAGAACAGAGGCCGCCGTGTAAACCTTGTTATGCCATAGATTTTTAAAGCCCAGCCGGCATAAATACAGCCACGTCCTAAAAGCCATACATCAGACCTCCCCTGCTGTTATCCTTGATCACCTTGCCATACCGCAGCGCGATCTGACGCTTGTGCATGTATTTCACCAGCTCCTGGTTATGGGATACCACCAGCACAGTCGTACCCTGACGGTTAATTTTCTCCAGCAGGCGCATAATCTCTTCCGCGTTCTTCTGATCCAGATTTCCCGTAGGCTCATCGGCCAGAAGAAGGACCGGCTGGTTTACCACCGCCCGCGCCAGGGCCGTCCGCTGTTTTTCCCCGCCGGAGAGCTGTCCCGGATAACATCCGGCCTTTTTCTCCAGGCCCACCTGGCTTAAGACCTCCATGACCCGGCTCCGCATACGTTTATGGTCCGCCTCGATGACACGCTGGGCAAATGCCACATTTTCGTAGACCGTAAAATCCGGAAACAGGCAGAAATCCTGAAATACCATGCCGATATACCGGCGTTAACGGCCCCCCTGCCGCTCCTTCAGCTGCCTCAAATCGATGCCGTTCACCACGATATTTCCCTGGTCCGCCTCCGTCTCCCTCAGGATCAGCTCCAGAAGCGTCGTCTTTCCGGCTCCGCTGTTCCCCACCAGAAAGACGAACTCCCCTTTTTCAATCTGAAGGCTCACATCGTCGAGGGCTTTTTGACCCGTTCCATATGTCTTTGTCACTCTGTCGAATAAAATCATGGTGTTATCCACAGTACTCCTCTTTTCCATCACGGTTATCCACGAAATCAAATACCTTTCCCCGAATATCAATACCTTTCTCCGGGATCAGATGTCTTTCTTCTTCAGCTTATAAACAAATGCCAGCACCTTTGCTACGGTCTGGTAGAATTCCTCAGGAATTTCCATATCCACCTCAACACTGGCATACAGCCCCCTTGCCAGCGGCTTGTCTTCCATAATATAAACTCCGTTGGCCTCACCGACCTCCACAATCTTGAGCGCCAGATGATCCGCGCCTTTCGCCAGTACCACGGGAGCCCGGTTCGCATTGGAATCGTATCCCAGCGCTACCGCGAAATGGGTCGGGTTCCTGATGATCACATCCGCCTTCGGGACATTCTGCATCATACGCATGGACGCCATCTGGCGCTGTTTCTCCCGAATCCGTCCCTTGATCTGCGGATCGCCCTCCGTCTGCTTGTACTCTTCCTTGATTTCCTGCTTGCTCATGCGCAGATTCTTCTCATACTCCCACCACTGGTATAAGTAATCGAAGGCGGCCAGAAAAATAAAGGCGACCCCCACCGTGTTCACCAGTGACACCGCAGTGTCCCCGACGTACACGAAAGCCGCCTGTACCGTACCGTCCATCAGACGTGCAAACTCGTGGATTCTCCCCTCTATATAACTGTAAATCACCCAGGCCAGGATGGTAATCTTAATCAGCGCCTTTAAAAGCTCCACCACCGAGCGGATGGAAAACATCCGTTTAAAGCCTTTTAGAAGGCTGATCCGGTCCATCTTAAACTTCATGACATCCGTGGAGAATGACATCCTGGTCTGAAAGAACGTCGTGACCACTGCGACTGCCACTCCGATAAAAAGCAAGGGAAGCGCCGCCTGTCCGAACAGGAGCATGGCCTTTAACAGCTTGTCGGACAAATCGTCCGCCGCCAGGGGCGTCGTGGAGGCCGCATAAGAAAAGAACAGCTCCATAGCCGTCTTCAGCGTGCGGTAGATCTTGGGGGCCAGCGCATTCAGGGAATTAAACAGCACCAGCAGAGAACAGACGGCGATGACGTCGTTGCTCTGAAATACATTTCCTTTTTTTCGTTCGTCCTGCCGCCGTTTCGGGGTGGCTTTCTCAGTCTTTTCGTCTGCCGCCACGTTCATCACTCCCTTCTGTATACAGAATAAAACCTGGTACGCCCTATGATGCGAACATCATCATGACCTTCTGTACCTCACTCATCATCATCCCGTAATAGGAGTCAATAAACGCCCCAATCGGACGCGCGAACAGCATCATTAATAAAATACCCAGCAGAATCTTTGACTGGATATTAATAACAAACACGTGAATCTGGGGAATCAGCTTCATGAGCACGCCCATGGACACCTCCAGCACGAACTCCGCTGCCACAAAAGGCAGGGCCAGCTTGATCACCATCAGAAAAACACTGCCAAATATACTCACTAGATACCAGGCAATATCCTGAGTCACCAGTCTGGCCGCCCCCACGGGTATCACCTCATACGTATAGGCAAACAGCTTCACCGTCAAAAGATGGCAGCCGGTCGCAAAGAAATACAGAAAAAAGAACACATTGATAAACTGTCCTAAGATAGCGGTCTGGACACCTCCCGCCGGATCCATGACCTTGCCCATGGACAGTCCGAACACCGTATCCATCAAATCTCCTGCCACGTAAACCATATAGAAAAACAGCTGGAACACGCTTCCGATCACCAGCCCCATGATCACCTCGCGGATCAGAGCCTCCGCCATCTGAAAGGTGCTGTAGGCCTGTATGGCGGTAACTCCCTGAGCCGCCGCCGGCGCGATCACCAGGCTGAGCGTCAGCACCAGGCCGGTCTTCACCATAGCAGGAATCCCCCTCCTGGCAAACACCGGATGGACAAAGATCAGCCCGCCCATCCGCGCAAATACCAGCAAAAACACATCGAAATACTCTAAAACGCCGCTGTCCATCGCCTGTTCCCCGCGTTAGAGCGACGCCATGATCGCAAACAGCTCCACCACAAACTCGTCCATCACCTTAAACATCCAGGACCCCAGCGCCAGAAGCACCAGCGCAATCACCAGAAGCTTTGGGACAAACGTAAGCGTCTGCTCATGAATCTGCGTCGCCGCCTGAAAAATAGCGACGATCAGCCCCACGACAATGCTGACGATTAACAGCGGCCCTGCTATTTCAAATGCAACCATCATGGCTTCCTTCATCACTTCCATCACCTGGTCCGCAGTCATACTATGTACCCCCTCATCATCGGAATCCGGCAACCAGCGTCTTGATCACAAGACTCCAGCCGTCTACCAGAACAAACATCATAATCTTAAATGGCAGTGCGATCATGGTAGGCGGCAGCATCACCATACCCATAGACATCAGGGTGCTGGACACCACCAGATCGATAATCAAAAATGGGATATAGATCAGAAATCCCATGGTGAACGCTTTATTTAACTCACTCAAAATAAAGGACGGAACCAGCACCGTCAGCCCCAGTTTCATGTAAGCTTCCGGTCCTCCCGACACATCTGGTACCTCAGACTTTGAGATGGAGAGAAACAGATCCAGACTCTTCTTCTCCGTCTGCTTTAACATAAATTCCTTCATCGGCTCTTGTGCCCGGGTAAACGCCTCTTCCCTCGTGATCTCCCCTGCCTTATAAGGCTCGTAAGCCTGCGTATTCACCTTGGCAAACACGGGGTTCATGATGAACAGCGTCAGAAACAGAGCCAGTCCGATCATCACCTGGTTAGGCGGAGACTGCTGTGTGCCCAGCGCATTGCGCAGAAATGAGAGAACAATGATAATCCGGGTAAAACTCGTCATCATAATCAGCAGAGACGGCACCACAGCCAGAAACAGAAACAGGAACATGATATCCAGCATATCCATGGGCTTTCCGCTTCCGGAGCTTCCCTCCAGTGTCAGAGAGATATCCGACGCATATGCGATCTGTCCGCATGCCGCGGACACCCTGATAAATGCCGCCAGACAGAGAAGTCCCCTGGCAATTTTCCTTTTCCCCTTCATCATAAGTCTCTCCCGTTTCTCTTCTGTCTTCCGTCCTGCTGCCGTCCGTCTTTTTTGACCAGCGTTTTGAGCTGCTCCGTAAATACAGACGCAAAGTCCGGCGAAACCTCCGCCGGACTCTTTTTCTCATAAGTCTCCAGTTCCTCCAGTCTGGTGATACCGGCCGGAGATACTCCCACAAGCAGAATCCGTCCCTGAACATCGACAATCATCAGGTAGCTGTCCCGTCCCACTGCCAGGCGGTCCAGAATCTTCATATCGCCGGACTGCTGCCTTCCGTTCATCCCTCTCCCCAGCATCCTTGTGGTGATGTATGCCAGAACGAGAACCAGTATCAGTACAATCAGATAAAATAACACTTTAAGAACCGCCATATTAATCCCTCTTGCCGACTATCTCAATAATTCTTGCGGCAAACTTCTCATCTGTCACTAAAACGTCGCCTTTTCCTATCAGTTTACCATTGACCACCACATCAGCCGGCGAACCCGCCTGCTTATCCAGTGTCAGAATCTGCCCCTTCTGCAGGGCCAGAATGTCCTTTACGCTGCAGACCGTGCCGCCGATGCGGACAGACACGTCAAGCGTAATATCCCGGAGTTTTTTCCTCTCCTCACCGATGTTTTCCACCTGATTGTCCACAGGCACATACTTAAATTCCGGAAATGACACTTCCCGGAACGATACCGTCTTCTCTTTTTTCTTAAAAGCCAGATCCTCCGCCTGCACCGGTTCCTCTGCTGCCGTCTCCTGTCCCATGACCGGAATTCCGAAGATTTCCTGAAGCTCCTCCGTGGCGATTCCAATGACCTCGGCCGCCAGAACACCGTCGATCTCCAGATGGAGGCGGATCAGCACCAGCTGCTCCTCCCTGTCCCACCGGCGGATCGTATCCAGAATCCGTTCCGCACTGTCAAATGCCGTGACACGGGTCAGAACCTCGCCCATCTCACGCCCCAGGAAATCACCCAGATCATCCATGGCCGCGCCCATACACTGGGACGCCACCTCTTTTAATGTACTTAAAGCGATCTCGTCAAGCGGACTCTCCGTATTTACCGGCAGCCCCATAATAAAATTGGAGATCTTCACCATATCCGCCCTGTCAAATACGTACAGCTGCGGAACACGCAGCCCCTCAGCCGTCCGTTCTGCCTCGATCACCACATTGAAATGGGGCAGATATTCCACCAGGGCCTCCATATCCGTCTCGCCAAGCTCTGTCACCGTCGCCCTGGCATTCCTGCCAAGAAGAGAAGCCAGCGTATTGCAGACAGGCACCGCTTCCATTTCCAAAAGCTCTGTCAACGCTTCCTGATCCAAATATCCCATACTCTTCCTCCCGGCTATAATACCTTATTAATCTCGACCGCCTTGCGCAGCTTCGTATGGCCAAGCTTCGCCTCGAAGCAGGCCACGTCTTCCACGTAAATATCAATGCTGCTGTCCACTTTTTTATTGAGAGGCACTACGTCCCCCGGCTGAAGCTGGAGAATATCCTGGGCATCCAGAGAAAATTCGTGGAAAATCGCCCGCAGCTCCACTTCCGATTCCAGCAGATGCTGCTCGATATAGCCTCTCTTGGCCAGCTGCTTCGCCTCGTCCTTCTTCTGGCTGACTGCGTAGGTATACCCAAACTTCGAAGTCAGCTCCTCCACATTGGGCGCCGGCATCACCAGATTTAATACCGCCGAAAGCTTGTCGATCAGCACCTCCAGCTCCACCTGTATCACCACGTCCTCGGGCGCGCTCACCTGAAGCAGGTGAGGATTCGTCTGAAGGCCGGTCAGCGCCGCATCCACGTCCAGATATTCCTTCCAGGAGTCACCGATAAATTCCGTGATCTTTCCCAGCAAATACTGGAGAATCGCCTTTTCAATGTCTGTAAAATCACGGCTCAGCTCATACTCCGTGCCTGCACCGCCGAGAAGGCGTTCAATCATGAAAAAGGCCAGTCTGGTGTCCACCTCGAGCACCAGAGGAGCCTCATTATAATCCTTGTTGTCAGGGATTAGGGTAATCATGCCAAAAAGAGACCGGTCAGGAACTGAATTGCTGAATTCCTGATACCGTCTCTCCACAATACCCGTTACGCTTATTTCGCAGTAGGACTGCATCAGTCCCGTCAGATACGGTGCAAGAGCACGTGCAAAACTGTCATATAAGTTCTCCACCGTGCTCATGCGCTCTTTTGTAAATTTCTTGGGCGATTTAAAATCGTATGTCTTTATCACTGTGCTGTACCTTCCTGTCCCCCGCTCATATCTGCCGGCATGTCGACCGGAAACAGCGGATCCATCGTCTCCATACCGTCTATGTTATCCTCAGAAACCTTATATTCATTTCCCAATATGATCATGTCCACCCGGCGGTTCATCTCCCGCCCTTCCTTCGTGCTGTTGTCCGCAATGGGGTAGTATTTGCCGTAACCGCGGCAGATCAGCTTCTTCGGTTCCAGCCCGACATTCTCCTCCAGGTAGATCGCCACGTTATCGGCGCGTTCAGAGGAAAGCAGCCGGTCGTTGATCAGGGAATTAGCCGCCTGAGCCGTGTGCCCGTTAATATAGATGGCCATAATCTCATCCTGTCTGTCCCTCAGCATGATTCCCAGAGCCTCCAGCATGGATTTGCTGTTCTCCTGTAAGACCGCGCTGTCCGGGGCGAACAGCAGATCATTCTTAAACCGTATGTAGACCGCGTTCTCGCTGTCGGAGACAACGGCATCCAGATTCTCCACCTGGAAATACGACTGGATGTCCTTCGCCATATCGGCCATGGCCAGAGATGAGGCAGACTGTGATCCCGCTCCGCTGCCGGTGTTAAACTGGGAACCTTCTCCCTCCGGGGCATTGGCGCCCTCACTGATGCTGGGATACTTCAGATCCTGCGGTACATCCTCTAAGTCGCTGGTTGTCTCAATTCCCAGCTGACGCTGCATCGCCGCCGCGATCTCTTCCAGCTTGCTGATATTTACATTGGAAATACTGTATAGCAGTACAAAGAAGGTCAGGACAAGGGTTATCATATCCGCGTAGGTATTTAACCACTCCTGACCGCCTCCTTCTTCTCTTCGTTTCTTCATGTTATTTACCAATCTCCAGGGCTTTTAATGCCATGCTCTTTGCAATATTCAGCGCTGTCACATTGGCCTCATAGGCGCGGGTGGCGGCCATCAAATCCACCATCTCCTCGGCGCTGTTCACGTTCGGCATCATGACATACCCGTCCTCATTGGCGTCTGGATGATCCGGATCGTACACCGGAACGAGAGGATTCTGGCTCTCCACCACTTCCTCCACATAGACTCCGCCGCGGTCTGCCTTCGTCATAGCCTTACCCAGCTCGGACTTAAAATCCAGCTGATTTTCCCGCAGCACCACCTGTTTCCTACGGTAGGGGCCTCCCTCTGCCGTTCTTGTCGTATTCTGGTTCGCCAGGTTCTGCAGGATGATATCCGTGCGGAACCGTTCTGCTGTCAGGGCCGAACCCGTTATATTGAGAGAATCCAAATACCCCATAAGCCGCTCCTTTTATTTACCCGTATTGTTAATCACATATCTGAGCGTGGAAAGCTTTCCCGACATCCGGGACGTCATCGCTGAATACTCGGTGTACGCCTTCCATAAGTCCAGTTCCTCTTTTTCCACCTGTACGTTATTCCCGTCCGGCCTGGCCTCCGTGTCGTTATCTGTACCGACAACCGCCTGGTACACAGGACCGTTCCCATCTGCCGCCTCTTTTAAGACCTGCTTAAACTCCACCTTTTTCGCCTTAAAATCCGGTGTCTCCACGTTAGCGATGTTATGGCTGGCGACCTGCTGCTTCAGCCACATCGCATCCAGCCCGCTCTGCAGCGCCCGAAACGCTGCGTCCTCAAATAATGGCATATGTACGCTCCTTATCTCATCCGGTATGTCCCATCCGAACCTGCTTATCCGCCTGGGAAAATGCCTCCTTCAGTTCGGTAATCATGGGGAGGACTTCCTCCACCGGTTCCGGACTCTTCTTAATGTTCGCCTGAAGGATCTGATAGTTAAAATATTCATAAAGGGAAGCCAGCCCTCCCGACACCTCATACTGGTGATCCAGTGTGGTTGATAAGTGGGTGACGATAGCCTGCGCCTTCTTAAAATGGGCGTTGCTTCCTTCATAATCGTTCTGTTCCAGGCTCACGAGCCCCTTGTTCAAGCGGTTGATCACCTCGTCAAACAGCAGATTGATCATATCGCCCTGTGTCATGGTCATGACAGACTGTTCTTTATATCTTGCATATGGGTTTTGCATAATGATTACTCCTTTATCATGATGAGAACTGCTGGGTCAGCCAGGAGCTCTGGCTGTTCATGTTGGAAATGGCCTGCTCCATGGCGTTAAACTGCTTCCAGTAACGGGTCCTCTCCAGTTCATACTTGGTATTTAACTTCGACAGTGTCTCGGATATGCGCTTCATCTCATCATAGATCGTGTTGCTGGTAATCAGCACATCCTTGGTACCCGCGTAGCGAACCATGCTTCCCGGACTTCCGCTGCTGACATTCGCAGCTTCCTTGATCGCCTCCTGCAGCTTTACCGCGACGCCCTGCTCCTTATCCGTAAAAAGCTTCCGGATATTGTCAGCATTCGTCGCCACCATGGACTTTAACGTCTCCTCGTCGATGATCAGCTTGCCATTGTCGCGCCAGCTATCGGAGGTCTCGATCCCGATATCGTAAAGCGCAAGCCCCGCGTCCTCTACACTGCTGTAAAGCACCATTCTCATATCACTCAAAAAGCTGGAGACGTTGGAATCGTTATGAAGAAGCCCCTTCTTCGATTTTTCCTCCCAGAGTTCGATCTCCCGGTCGCTCATCTCTTTCTTCTGGGCGTCTGTCAGCGGGGCGTACTTCTTGTAGGTTGCCTCCTCCGCCACATAGCTGTTCAGCTCTTCAATCAGAGTGTTATAATCTTCTACAAAACTCTTTAAACTATCTATTATTTTATCAGTATCCCGAGACGTAGTCAAGCTAATTGGGGGGTCACCGGCACCGGTAGTGCCCGTTAATTCCATGGTAATTCCATCCAATTCAAAGGTATTGGTATTCCGCTCCATGGTAATGCCGTCGACGGTGATTTTAGCGTTTTGGCCAGCGGTGATTTGGGCGGTCATTTTCGGGTCGTAAGTATAAACAGACGTACCAAATAAATCTTTGATGTACTGGTCTGTCGCATCATCCGTGCCGGATATGGAGACACTGCCTCCTCCGCCTGAGATTTCCAGTTTTCCATTCGAAAATGTCACACTGGCTCCGGATGCAGCTTGAATCGCATTCACAATCTCCGTATCCGCGTTCGAACCGGACAGATCAATGACCTGCAATGTGCCATCCGGTGAAGTAATCTGAATGGATCCAGAATTGGGCCTGGGTGACACTACATTGGACTGAACGGTACGAGCCGTTTGCACCAAAGAAATATTTTCCGAACCAAACAGGGCTTTAAGCGACTTTTTCCCCTCACTGTCCGTTCCCGTAGAATCTGTGCCTGCCTTAATTTCCAGAGGACCGGAAGTTCCGGTAATATTAAGCCTTCCATCCTGGAAGGAGGCACTGACTCCTGCCACTGCATTCAGTTTCTGAACCAGTGAATCAATACTTCTGTTTAAATCAATTGTTACGTCTCCTGCGGTTCCTTTTACCGTAATTTTGCCCCGCAGCCCTACCGGATCAGACCCGGATAACAGGTTATCACCCGCGCCGAATCCGAGACTGGCCGCAAATCCTTTGGTCAAATTATCCGCAGTAAAACCAACCCTATGTTCCGCAGACGTCAACACCACCATATCGGTTCCAGGCACAGCAGGATTTTCTCTTGTACTAAATCGTACCGCCTCTGTCCCAAATTTCCGGTCCAGCTGTGAATTAATCGCATCTAAAACACTCTGTGAGGTCTCATATTTACTGTTTCCGGTTTTCCCCTCCAGCGTAATCTCTACATCTTTTCCATCGACCTGAAACACCAGCTTCTCATCATTTCCGCTGTTTAATACTCTCCTGACCTCGTCTAAACCGATTGCAGTGCTTCCCGTCAGCTCCTTTGAAAAAAGAGAGGACTGAACTCCGGTAGCTTCCACACCAAACATTGAAGTAAGCAGAGTTCCATAGGTCTGCTTCATCGTAATATTTGATATCGCACCAGTCGAAGTCGATTCCATAATAAACTTATCCGCCGCTGAAGAATACGACACTTTCACTCCCGCATCGCTGTTATTAATGGCACTGATGACATCGCTCAGCGTGGAATTATCCGTCAGCCCCTTGATTGACACACCGTTAATCTCAAACTCGTATCTCCCGCCCTGGGGTTTATTGGCAAAGTTCATATTTTTCAGGGAAGTTCCGTAATCGAGCTTATTGGAGAATCCAGTCCCAAATCCAAGATTTTTCACGGTATCCGCATCTCCTGAGGACTGAATAATCACTCTTCTCGAAGAGTCCACAGAATTGGAGGTTGGATTTCCCGCTGCATCCAACTGCACTAATTCCATGGTTCCGCTATTGCTTCCCGATGCCGGTGTATATTTCATACCAACCGCAGTACCGAAATTCCGATACAGCGCCTGGTTAATATTCTTTAACGTGTCCGTATCATTTGCACCTGCCGTAAATGTGATTGTACGATTCACCCCATCCAGCGTAGCGGAGAACGAATATGTACTGCCATTTGTAAACTGCCTTAAATCCGCGCCGCTGCCAACCGGTGTTCCGGTCACATTTCCCGCCGTTTTCACAGTACAGGCCGTGGCGAGACGGTCAATCGAATCAATCTTCATGCTGCTGACCGCATTTCCTGAAACCGATGTGACCTTGATATTCGACGAACTGCTGACACCGGTCATGGTATTGTATAAGCTGCTGCTCATCAGGTTCGTGTCGCCGCTTCCATAATAAGAGAAATACTTATCGCTGAAGGTATTGATCTTCGTTATGAGGCTGCGGTAGATATCCTGCTTCCACTCCAGCTGCTGTTTTAGTCCGGTCTGCTTGTCGATCTTGGACTGGGTTCCTGACAGCATGCTCTGTACCATGCTTTCCGTATCCATGCCGGAGGCAAGCCCCGCTATATAGTTTTTATTGCCGCTGTTGCTGACGGTATTAATCGATGACGTCGATGACATCGCGCCTCCCCCTATCTTTTCTGATTATAGAGCATGCCCTTCGCTCCCTGGTCCATCTGTTTTAAATATCCTGTAAATTTTGTATTTGTGTTGTTCTTCCTGATTTTCTCCTGCAGAAGATCCCTGACCCGTTCCATCTCGGCCCGCGCGCCGGGCTCCAGCTCCTGTATTCTCGATATCACACGGAAGATTTCCTGCCCCTCCGAAAAAAGTGCCTGTTCCTCTTCATTTAACGTCCTGAAATCCCATCTGTTCTTCGAAATCTCATAGAGCCGCCTGCCCTCCGGAGAAAAATGCTTCATCGCCTTCATCCGCTCATCAATCCCGTCTATCTCTTCGATCAGGCGCTGCCGGGCTGCAATCCCGGCCTCAAACTCTTCCGCCTCCCTGTATTCCTGCGAGGCGATGCGGCTGGTCTCCTCCTCATACTGAAGAAAGCAGGCTTTCTTCTCATGGAGAAGTTTCCGCATCTCATCAAGCATCTCCATGATTTTCCTCCTGCTTCTCTTCCTCTTCTTCGGCCGTCATTGCCCGTAAATTTCTGGACAGCTGGAACACCTTTAATAAATCGACCTTATCCGATGCCTCTTTATTATTCTCAACCGTCAAATACAGCTCTGTACGGCAGATCTTCATATCCTCCGGAGCCGATATTCCCAGACGCACCTTGTCTCCCTTTACCTCGGTAACGAATATCTCGATATCGTCGCCGATTTTGATTGATTCGCCCTTTTTTCTGGATAGTATCAGCATACGTCATCCCCCGCTTCCTCATTGAAAATGGGCTGTCGTATGGCGTAATCCTGTTCCAGAATCACCTGTACCGCCAGATTCGTCTTGTGGTTGATGATAATCGGGCTCTTTAAATTGACTGTAGATTTGCGGAAGGTTTCCCCTATGACCATGAGGACCCAGCAGTCTAAATCGTCCTCGGGCACTGCCTGAAGCATGATCAGAACGTCCTGCATGACCACCGGTGCGTAATCCCGCCTTACCTCTAAGGGATTCAGCATGATAAAGCAGACACTCTTCTGTTCAATCGACTGCAGCCAGCAGATTCCATTTCCCATGTTGGAATCATTGACCAGAACGAACTGGGTGAACTCCTCAAAGCCAAAGATCGGCTGCTTAAACGTTATGATATTTTTCTCTTCTATTTCGAGGATTCCAAAATCTCTTGTCTCTATCTTCAAGTTTTTCCCTCCGCATCTTTCACCATGTTATTCTTCATAAGCCGGATTTGCACTCGGCGGAACGTACATGGGCTCACCTATGTACTCGATATCCACTCTTGGATACTGCTCCACATTTACATTCAGCTCGCCTGGCACGTAGACCGATTCCGTCTTCTGTACCTTCGGCTCAAAATTCACGGAGGCCGGTGCGAAATCAATGGCCAGATCCGCCGGAGTCCAGGAAATATCCGCTCCCACGGAAGGGATAAATCCGATTCCTGTCGTCACATTCGTCTGCGCGAGCATCTGATTTTTCATGATATCCGCCACGGTGACCCCATCCTGAATCTGCATCATCTGGTTGCCGACTCTCGAATACTGGGCTGTCGCATCGGCGGCGGCTTTCAGCCCCGCCTGGGCCGCATCGCTCATCAGTCCCCTGGCCGTCTTAAATCCCATGCTGTCTCTGGAACGTGAGGTATCAATATTTACTTTAATATTTTCAGATTTCATATTCAGGCGCCCCGGGTTCTGTATGATGCCGATCTCCGGGTCTGGGATCTCGCTGTCCAGTCTGGCCCGCTGCGACGTCATAGACAACCTGATGGGCGTTGTCGTAATTTTCAATACATTCATGTTATGACACCTCTTCTCCTGATATTATTTCATGAAATCAAAAATCGAGGGTGGTATGATGCTGGATCCAAGCTGCAAAGTTACCATCCAGGCAGTTTCATAAGACTTGTTATTAACGGCCTCCGTCTCCACGCTTACCGCCTCCAGATTTTTCTGGGTCTCTTTGAGATTGACAAGGCCGCTCTCCAGACGATCCTTCGTGCGGTCTAAAAGCTTTTCCCTTGTACCGATCTCAGAGGTTGCTATCGATATATTGCTCTGCTTCTTCTTAAGCTGTGTGAGCGTGTCCATGGCACCGCTCTTATCTCCGTCCTTCAACTGGCCTTCCATCTTCCCGATCAGGCTGTACAGGTTATTGGGGAGTCCCTGATCATCGGTACCGTAGCCCAGCACATCGACACCCGATGTGGAAATCCGGATTCCGGTTCCCGCCGTGTTCGTGCCGCTGGCGTAGGTTCCGAAGCCAATATCCAGATAAACCGGTTTGTTTTCATTGAAATGAGTAGCCGGATCTTCCGGATCATAGGCGTCTACCGCCTTGCCGTTAAACAGCAGATTTCCGTCTGCGTCCAGCGTAAATGGCGCGTCGCCGTTTGCCGAACCGGAAAACAGGAATTTATCTCCATATCTGGCATTCATGGTCTGAAGAATCTCTTCCTTCAGTCCTCCCAGCTCCTCGGCAATCGCATCCAGACTGTCCTGGCTGCTGGCGCCGCCCGCCCTGGTTGCCTTCTCGAAAACGGTCTCCAGTATTGAATTAATTGTTGCAATATTGGAATCCGCCGTGTCCAGCTCTCCCACTGCATTTTTTACTGTATTGATATGTTCTTCGCTCCTGGCGATCTGATCACGCACGGTAAATGCCTTGGCTGCGGCGGCCGGGTCCTCGGAAACGTGATTATACTGCCTCTGAGAAGTCAGCTTCAGGTTTGAGGACGCCAGATTCGCTACATTTCTCTGGAGATTCCTGTTATACATTGCCGTCATCATATTTTCTGTAATTCTCATATGCCCCTCTTTACCTTCCTACCAACCCCATCTGGTTGATAATCATATCCAGCTGTTCATCCATGGTTGTCATCAGTCTTCCCAGTGCCGAGTATGCCTTGTTATAGGTCATCATGTTAATGCCTTCTTCGTTCAGTGACACTCCCGATACTCCCATGCGGTCCGATTCCACGCTCTCCGCAATTGCAAGAGACGCCTTAAGCCTGGAGTCATTGGTCTTTTTATCGGTTCCCAGTGTATTGGTGTATCCTGTGATAAACTCACTGAAGGTCCCCGTGAATTTGTCACTGCCTTCCCCGAACTCAAAATCCTTCTCCAGAGCCGCTTTCATGGCGAGAATATCCTCATTATCGAGATCTCCATCCGGATTCTTTTTTCGGATAATATAGGCGGAATCCTTTGTCCACATATCACTGATCCGGATATTGCCGGCGCTGACCTTTCCATTAAAATCCCCCTGGATAAGCGTCTTAAACGGTCCCGGCTTATTCGGATCATCCTCGTGAACCATGCTGTTAAATACATTTGCCATGGTCTGCGCGAAATCGTCCAGTTTGCGCTCATAGTAGGGAATTCCTGCGTTCAATGAATTATTGCCGGTCAGCATATCTTCGAATCCCCTGATCGCTCCGGCCCCCAGATTGGCCGTCGTCCCGTCTCCCCAGGAAAGCGAGGTTCCGTCCAGTCCGATTCTCACCGCATCGTTGCTGTAATTTCCGCCGTTGGCGTCGACCACCAGCTTCCCGCCCAGCTTCACCTGAATTCTTCCCTGATCCAGTGAAATGACTTCCAGCTTCCCGTATCGTGACAAATCGTCGAGAATGGTATTTCTCTGATCCAGAAGATCATTCGGACCGTAGTTCACGCCGTCGTAATCGTCGTTGACAAATATCTCGTGGGCGATGGACTTATTCAAATCGCTGAGCTGTTTTAACTTCGTGTTAATGTCATCCACAGCGATAGACAGATCATTTTTCGTCATTTCCTCCAGACTCTTTAAGTTGGTATCGTATTCATTCAGCACCTGGGTAATGCCCTTAAATGCATTCAGCACGATATTGGCGTTGGTCTCCTGGTACGGATGCTGGCTGAAATCCGCCAGCGCCTGAGAAAGCACGGTAAGTGCATCCTTGATACCGGTCCCTTCCACCTCCGGATCACTCAAGATACCTTCCATCTGCTCCATAACAGCGGCCTTCTGGTCAAAATAACCCACGTCCGAATACTGCTCCCGGAATTTCGTGTCCAAATAGGGATTTCTGATCTGGCTCACACCGCTTGCGTCCACGCCCTGGCCAGCCAGCGGTATGGAGCTGTACTGGAACCTGTCGCTTCCGTAAACCTGTACGGAAACGGTATCGAGACGCTGTCTCGTATAGCCCTTTGTATTGATATTGCTGATGTTGTTGCCAATGATATCGAGAGCCTTCTGGTTCACCATCAGCCCGCGTTTGGCCGTTTCCAGCCCCATAAATGTCGGTCTCAATTCTTCACTCTCCTATACCGGTCCCCCATCAGACCTTTTTCTCAAACCGCTGGCCTTTGGGTCCCACCGTCTTCCCGTAGATGCCGGTTGGATTTCCCACCATCCGCGCGTCCAGTCCCATCTTCTCCAGTTCCGACTTTGCCAGGCTTTCCGCCTTTTCATTATAAAAACGGATATTACCGATCGCCCCATCCAAACGCCGGTATAAGTCTGTCAGCTGCTTCCGTTCCTCTCCGCCGCACGACTCCGCGACCTCCTGCAGCGTCTTTCCGGTAAGCCCCATTCTCTCAAACAGTTCCTGACGTCTCTGCTCCATATTCTGAAGCTGTTTATCCATAGCCTGCTGCATCATGATGGATTCCTCGATCTTGTCAAGTTCCTTTGTCATCAGAAGCCCCAGTTTTTCCACCTGCTTCTGTTCCATTTTTTCAAGCATTTCTGTATATTCCGTCAGAAAACGAATTATCTCTTCCAATTTTTTTCCCTCTCTATAAACCGCTCATCAGCCTTTTCGCAATCTGTTCCGCCGACACCTGGTACGTGCCTTCGGACACCTGCTGTTTTAACGCCGCGATCTTATCCGCCGGGGCGCCCTCGTCCATGGACTTCCTAAGCGTCGCCGCAAATGACGATGCTTCGCTCTTTTTCGCGCCATCACTGCTGATGCAGATGGCGTCACCACGCATTTTTTTATCGGCCGATGCCGGGACAGAAACGGATTTTTCTGCATGCCTGCCACTGTTTACCGCGTTTTGATAAACGGAATAATTCCTCGTAACCTTCACATCCATATCCCCGACTTCCTTTCTCTCACTGATTGTTCTGCTAACTCTATAATATTTATCGGACGGTATCCCGGAAACTTTATAGTTTGAGGGATATTTTTTTAGATTTTTTGAATTTATTGGCGGGTTGACGTACTTTTATGAATAAAAAAACGAACCTGCTGCTGCGGGAGGGCTCTGAGAATGAATTCTAAGGCCGGCGCCGTTTGACTGGTTCGTTTTTGAGATAGTTTGGTTTAGTAAGGTTTTATAGGATAGTTTGTTTTAAAGTGGTTTAGTGGCGAGGTTCCTTTTTCACCATCAGGATTGCCTGAATCAGTGCGCTGGTCACCTCTGAGGCGAACATCTCCTCATTCTTTCTTCTGCGTTCGTCATCCTGTTCATTCATAACCACATAGTGCGGTTTCAGGCGGTTCAATGCCAGCGCAGCAATATCTTTTTTGCACTTATCGCATTTGCAGCAGTTAAAGCGGTCGAGTGTCGCATCCAGCTTCGATATCACCAGTTCCTCCATCAGGTTGACCAGAACCATATTTTGTTCTACCTTTACCGGCATGGAAACAGCTGGCCGGCGAATAGCCTTCGCCATACTGGCGGCAGTCGGAACGGGAGGTATATTTCCCATAAGACCGGCAGCTCCCGCTTCCATGGTGACGGCGCTTTCATCTGCCCCGTCAACGACATTTCCTCCCTTTTTCGCGGCAGAAGGCATAATCTTCCGGTACATCATCTCTTTATCTATTTCTGATCTGCTCTTAGCCATTTGCTTCAAGCCCCCTTTGGAAGAGTTCGTCCGCCAGTTTCTCATAGTCCTTTACTGCATTACAGGCAGGAGCATATTCCAGCACTGATTTCTGCAGCGACTGGGCTTCACGAAGTGCCACACTTTCCCGGATGTAGGCGTTCATGACCGGGAAATCCAAATCAGCAGCCACCATATTAAGCGTGCCTTCCACTTCTCTGCTGAACCGGGTTCTCGGGTTATGCTTCGTTAAAAAAGCCCCTAAAACCTTTATATCGGGATTACAGTAGCTTCTCACCCGTTCAATTGTCTCGTTTAACTGCATAATTCCCTGCAGGCTGAAAATGTCCGACAGCATCGGCATCAAAATATAATCAGCTGCTGTAAATGCATTTACCGTCAGAATTCCCAATGCCGGAGGAGAATCAATAAATATGTAATCGTAATAGGGCTTCAGCGAATCCAGGGCCATCTTCAAAAGGAACTCTCTTCTTGCCCCTGTAAATTCAAGTTCAATACTGCTGAGCAAAATATTGGAAGGAATCAGGTCCACCAAAGACGATTTCTGAACCGCATACTTAGGCTTTAATTCTCCCTTCAAAACATCGTAAATCGTTGCACAGCCATCTGTTTCAGCGCCCATACTGAAACTTAAATTCCCCTGTGGATCCATATCCACCGCCAGTACCCGGTAGCCTTTTGACTTAAATACCGAGGCCAGCACATACGCCGATGTCGTCTTACCGACACCGCCCTTTTGATTTGACAACGCAATGGTAGCTGCCATGAGAATTCCCCCATAACTTACAATTTTCCACACAATATGACATTATTGTTATTATAGCAAGAAACAGGAAAACATACAATTGGATTTTTCTTCCGGTAAGAGGTATTTACCGCTTGTTTTGGCACACTTATACTTCCTTCAGGTGTTTCTCCAGCATTTCGCACAGCCTCGGAATCTGAGACTCAAACTCCACGCCATACCATCTGGAGCTGCCGGAAGCAGCGGTTGCCTCAATACATAGAACGACAAAATCTGCAGCCAGTGCCAACGCGCTCGCAAGGCTCAATCCACGCATTACACCGCCCAATACCACAGATGAGTAAAGATCACCAGTTCCATGGTAACTTTGAGGACAACGATGAGTAAAGTAGGAAAAGCTCTCTCCGTCACGATTCAGATAGGCCACTCCCAATTTTTCAGGTTCAAAGCTGACACCGGTCAGAACAGCAGTTTTACATCCCAGTTCCAACAGCCGCTCCAGCATTTCCCGAATATAAGCCTCATCATAATCCGTACGATAAGGCATACCAGTAAGCAGACTGGCCTCCGTAATATTGGGCAGAATCACTTCCGCCTTCGCGCAAACCTTCGCCATAGCCGTTGGAAAATTCTCATCAAATGCAGGATATAGCTTTCCATTGTCCGCCATAGCCGGATCAACCAGCACCAGATTATCCCCAGTGGCAAACTGATCAAAGAAATCGCAAATCTGCCCGCACTGTTCCGCAGATGCAAGGTAACCGGTATAAATACCATCGAATGAAATCTGTTCCGTCTTCCATGCCTGGGAGATCGGCGCAATCTGATCGGATAAGTCCTTACAGGTAAAATTCTTAAACATCGTATGCGTGGACAACACCGCCGTTGGGAGGATACCGCATTCCACTCCCATAGCAGAAATAACAGGAAGCGCAACGGTAATAGAACAGCAGCCAACACAGGATATATCCTGTAGAGTAATAATTCGTTTCATTTATCAAATCCTCCTTATATGTATTCTTATTACAGTGAAGTATAACAAATATTGGACTGGTCATAAATACCCAGAGCGTATGAAAATAACCAGTCCAGTTATAGCGGCGGCCTGCAGGAATAGAAAAATTAAATGTTGAGAGGAGAGATGCGCTGATGGGCAGATAGGCAGATGAGAAATGATAGATAATTCCAGAAATTTGAAATATAGCACGATAATATTTTCACTCTAAATATAGGAAAAAATAAAATGTCTTATAAAATTACGTTTAAAATAATAACAAAAGCCATTGTATTTTACTCTTAATTATGGTATAATATACTTATGTTTACATTATCTTTGGCATTTCATCTGCCAAATACACAAATCATGATATTTCATATACCGGCAGTATCGCCGGGTATTTTCAAAAATGGTTACTGGGAAAAGGCCCGCTGACAGCTGCATTTTACGGTATTTTATAAAACAAAACCAGAAAATGTTTTTATTTTGCTTGCCATGTGCCAGGAGTCTGCCGATCTATTTCCCTGCCAAACAGGAAAGGGGAATTCTATGGGGCAAAAGGATATTTCTCTGGTTCGTTACTTTGAAGACGAGGACCGCTATGCGGATTTAATTAATGGCTTTATATTTGGCGGAGAACGGGTTGTTTCGGGCGCTGATATCCAGGAGCTGGATTCCCGTATAACAGGATTTTTATCAAAAATCAAAGACGGATTTAAGATTCAGAAATACCGGGATTCTGTAAGAAAAGTAGTATTGGGTCTGGGATTTGCCATCATTGGCCTTGAAAATCAGGATCGAGTGCATCACGCCATGCCCATTCGAATTATGCTGGAAGACGCAGCTGGTTACGATAAACAGATGCGTCGAATCCAGAAGCATCACCGGAACAGAAAAGATTTACATGGCGATGAATTTCTGGGCGGCTTCTCTATCCGCGATAAGGTTTACCCAGTCATCACCATCTGCATTTATTATGGTGACAAACCTTATGATGGTGCGAAAGAACTCTATCAAATCATGGAATACGAAACCTTGCCGGATAAACTGAAAGTTTTCTTAAACAATTACAAAATACACGTCCTCGAAATCAGAAGTTTTCATGATATCGATCGATTTAAAACCGATTTACGTGAAGTATTCGGATTTATTCAACGCTCCGGCGACCCTGCTGAAGAACAAAAATTTACATTTGAGAACAAAGAAAGGTTTCAAAAAATGGACGAGGAGGCCTTTGACGTCATAACAACGGTAACCGGTTCGAAAGAACTGGAACTTATGAAGAATGAATATAGGGATGAAAGGGGGAAAATCAATATGTGTGAGGCAATACTGGGAATGATTGAGGCGGGAAGAGTGGAGGGACGGACTCACGGAGAAGCTAAGATTGTAGCTATAATCAGGAAAAAATACATTAAGAAGAAAAATTTACAAATTATCTCTGATGAACTGGAACTGGATTACTCCTATGTAAAAGAAGTGGTAGACTTGATTCATGAGCATCCGGACTGGACAGACTTGCAGATAGGGGAAATGCTGATAATGCATAATAATTTTTAAATAGACTGGATAACCCAAATATATCATAGGAATATCAATTAACTTTGACATGTAATATTTAAACATATAGTATATCAGAAAAACAGCATTTATGTTTATCTCACTCTGATGTAAAAGTATTTAAACAATAATAATCCTCAAAACGGGAGCTGCCTGTTTTAAACAAACCACTCCCGTTTTTAGGATTATAATAATACGATTAAACTATAGTTCACATTCCTGTTACATTAACAATTACAATAAAGAATTTCATTTATTACTGTAATAACTGTAATACAGACTGTGGCTGCTGATTTGCCTGTGCAAGCATCGCCTGTGCAGACTGAACCAGCACGCTGTTCTTGGTATAATTCATCATTTCCTTTGCCATGTCTACGTCACGGATACGGGACTCTGCAGAAGTGATGTTCTCTGTGGTTACTCCTAAGTTGTTGATGGTATGCTCAAGACGGTTCTGAATAGCTCCAAGTTTACCACGGCTGGTAGATACAGTGTTGATGGCTGTTTTTATTTTGGCCATGGCATCTGAAGCACCATCTCTAGTACTAATATTTACTGATGTTAAATCTAAGGCATCAACATGCATGTCACCTATGCTAAGCTCCAACTGATTATAAATTTCATTCGTGTCGCCAATTTGCAGAGTAAGTCCACCGCCTGCAGATAATCCCGTTCCTGCCGTTCCATTTTGACCAAGCTGTAATTGATGTGCTGTTCCAGAATCTACAGCAAAAATATCTGCTCCAGTTTTATTACCATCAAAACTTATCCTCATTTCTGCGCCAGCATCTGATAACATCTTGTTAATTTCACTTGCAGAATATGATTTAGATGCATCAAGATTAAGTTTTACATCACCGTTTGCAGCAGCCGTAGCTCCCACTGGATCGCCTGCAGTATTCGTAACTGCCAAAACACTGTTATTAACTCCCGCTTTCGTAGCTGTAAGAACAATACCACTTCCGGCAGTTCTATCCACAGATGTTGCAAGTGATGCTTTTGCTGAAGTCTGGCTTGTAATACTTGCCTTCAATGTGGAGTTACCTGTCATAGTAATATCGTTATCAAGCGCAATTTTTAAATCTTTTCCGCTTTCTGGCGCCGCAACTTTTGCTAATGCCGCATTAATATCTTCCTGTGTAATTTTATCACCAGTAGCTGCATCAATAGTTAATGTTAAGTTTCCATCTGCCCCCCAACCTGCTACCACGCTCTTAGTACCAGTACTAGCTACAGACCCAATTGTAACTTTTACACCTTCTCCGCCAGAAATAGTCCAGCCGAAGTTACTTAAACTATCAGCAGCTGTAAAGTTCTGGTGAGCACCTGTAGTCCCAACACCCATCGTACCATCCAGCAACTTTATTCCATTAAAGTCGGTACCATCGGCAATACGGTTAATCTCATCTTTTAATGCGGAAATCTCATCCTGCAAAGCTTTACGGTCAACATCATCAGTATATGTACCATTTGCCGACTTAGTAGCCAGTTCTGTCATACGATTAAGCATAGAATGAACTTCCTGTAATCCACCTTCTGCTGTCTGAACTAAAGAAATAGCATCCTGAGAGTTATCGCTTGCTGCTTCCAGTCCCTTAATCTGCGCTCTCATCTTCTCCGAGATTGCCAGACCTGCTGCATCATCACCTGCACGGTTAATTCTGTAACCGGAAGATAACTTCTCCAGTGATCTTGCTACTGCACTGTTGTTTACGCCCAACTGTCTGTTGGAATTGAGTGCCATAATGTTGTGCTGAATCCTCATAATATTACCTCCATGTAATTTTATATTGGGACTTCCCTGTCCCTCATAATAAATAAGTATCTCCAATGTCGGACGGGCCCTGTCTGACACCGGACCGAGCTTCCAAAACATACCATCTTTTCCACTCTGTAATATATATCGGACGATTTTACCTTTTCCTTCATCGTAAAAGTGCACAAAAATCAGTTTGATTTTTGTGCACTCTATCCATAAAGGCTCTCTTCAATATAAAATTCTTCCAGTGACAGATTATGCTCCTTCAAATACCGAGCCACATCAATTCCCACATAGCGGAAATGCCACGGCTCATATCCAATCCCTGTTATTTCTTCTTTTCCCTCATCATATCGCAGAGTAAATCCATAATCCTGTGCGTGTTCCCGAAGCCATTTTCCTTCCGGAGTTTTCTCAAATGCCCGTTCCAACTGGTGATAGGACCGGGTATAAAAGTCAACTGCCAACCCGAGACAGTGTTCTCCAGATCCGGGTATTGACAGGGTCTGGCGTGCCAGCGTATACGATTCTTCCTTCGAACGGCCCTTTTTCACATAAGCGGAGACTTTTCTGTTAAACAGCTTCTCCTGTTTATCCAGCGTCCGGTAACCAGAACATACCACAGGGGACAGGCCTTCTTCCTTCATGGCCTCTAACATATTCATCAGCGGTTCATAAATCCTTTCATCTACCTTCTGATCCGTTCCCGGCACATCTTTCAGTGTTACCGCATAATCCTCCGGAACCGGGTATTCAGCATTTGTCAGGATCAGACACCACATATCTTCCGGATTAATTACCAATTCTTCCTGCCGTTCCATTTCATAATCTGCTGAATCCACAGATTCCTCTATCTCGTTACCTCTGGTACCATCTTCCCTGATATCATTTTTTACAGCATTATCACCGGTAACAACCTCTTCAGGACACGCCGCCAGCATTTTATCACCATCAACCACCGCCGCTTCAGCCACAATTTCTGTGCTCTTTTTCGCCTCCGCTGTCTTCCGCTCCTGCACAGTAAAATGCGCAGAAATATACAGAAGCATAAAAATCAGTAAAAATGTATATATCATAACCCGCCGGTTTCTAACCACCTTCCGGTCTTCCGGCTTCTTCTTTCCCATCTATTACGCTTCCTCCTGCCTGCCAGACTAACGCCCATTTATCATAGCCGCCACACCTTTTTAACAGGTCCGTAATCAGCCAGCCCTATCGTTTCCCGCACTGCGTCCTTTTTATCTACCGAATCCGTCTCAACTGATCACTCTGCCGCTTCAAAATATACCGGTAAAGCAGATCCTCCTGCTTCGTGGCCATCTCCATAAACTCACAGCCGTACCCAAATTCCCCATCCGGACGGTCCACGCTTCTGCGCACCTCACAGGTAAAGAGCATAGAGTCTCCCATGGCAGGTATCACAATATTAAAACGGTCATTCACCTTAAACACCTCCCGGCTGCGGAACATGAGTCCGCCCAGGCTGATGTCTACCAGATGTACTTTTAAACCGTTATAGTCTGTGGATTCCTCTTCCATATCGAGGATATCATCCCCTCGCATGCAGTTATAGATGACACCCGTGTCCCTGGTACTGATACGGAAATACTCCCTGCGCTCATCATTTGTCGCCTCGTTCAAATCGATCACACGGGCCAGCTTTGGAGATGATAAATAAACACGCCCAATCAGCACTTTAAAACCGATCTGTGTGTTATAAATCTCGATCTTGACCAGTAGATTATACGGTATGGAAGGAAGTTCATTTCTCGAACTGCCGATATCAATAAAATTCTTTCCAATCCGGTGCATGACCCCCATGGTGATTAAATCATTGTTTTTGGCCTTTATCACACAGGAAGATCCAACATATCCGTCTGACAAGTCAACCATGTCGCGTACCCCCGTTTTTCTGTCATTTCATTCTTATCGTTACCATTCTGTCTCTCTATTGCACTATTTTGCAGGTTCCTCTTTTTTCTTTCCTGAGGCCAGATTTCTCCGGATCCTTCCGCCCGCAGCGTTCTCCTTGCCGCGAGTCGGCATAGCCGCCGCGGCTGCGGCCGCTTCCACTCCCCGGATTGACGCCGAGGTTTCGATCAGCTTGCAGTAAATAGCCGCCACCACCTCGTACAGTTCCACCGGTATGTTGCTCCCAACCTCCAGCATGCAGAGAAGTGAAGCAGCGCTGTCATCCTTGAATACCGGAATCCCCTTTTTCTCTGCAATATCTATGATATGCTCCGCCACGGTTCCATAGCCAGAGGCGATGACAACTGGGGAAGCGTCTTCTTCCGCGTTATATTTTAAGGCAACCGCCTTGTTTTTCTTATATTTTGACATCGACGCCTGTCCTCCTGTACGGAAGATTTTTAAATACATCCATCAGTGAACGCACATGGTCCAGTCCGCTGACTTCCACTTCCGCCGCATGGTATCCATACTCCTCCATAATCTTTCTGAAATCAGGCGTAAGCCGCCCAAACACAGCTGCGTATGATTCCGGACAGTACAGATAAAACTCCATCTCCCTGCCGGCCACCTGAAATTCCGCCTCCATCTGGCCGATTCCCGGAATATCGAAAGTGATCAGCACATGGACGTGGTCTTCTCCATCGCGCTCCTGCCCGCTGCCGCCTTCATCTTTTGGATCGATCCAAAGTTCTGAAAATGCCTTCATCCCCTGGTATTCCACTGGTATAACAAAATGAAGCAGCGGCGTATAGTTGCATGGTGAAGACAGAAGGCTTGTGATAATTTTCTCTATCTTCTCACCGTTTAAGCTGTTCATGGGAGTCTCCCTGTCCTGCTTCCTGATGATCTCCGCCAACGTATCCATAATTCGGGAACGGTTCTCCCGGTATTCCGGGCTGCTAAACTGGTTTACATAATCTTTCAGAAGGCTTTTCAGCTGGTCCTTGTCCTCCCGGCTGTTTACATGAATCAGGAGATTCAGTAACGCCTCCTGCAAATAGGACTCATTATCCTGATACCGTGACATATTATAGAGAAGATTCGGAATCATCCGTTCCGTCTGAGGGGAGAATAAAATGCTGTTCTCCAACTCCTTCAGGGCATCTAAAATATCCGCTTTGACTGCTTCCCATTCCGTCAGACTATTTTCTATCTCTGAACCGCGTCCATACACGCCGCTGCTCTGCCACATTCCGCCGGCCTGCCGCGCCCCGGCCTCGCCAGTCTCACTGCCTTCCATATCCCGCTGTCCTCCGGCTCCCTCGATCATGGCGCGGATCCGGTCCGACAGTATTCCAAAAATCCCGGATAGATTTCGGCTTCCCGCCAGCTGACCGGATAAGTACTCAAGGCTGTTGGCCACGGAATCAAGAACATCATTTCTCGACACGCTTCCATTTACCGCCTTCAGGAAATCAGCCATCTCCAGCCGCAGTTCCGGCTTTTCATACAGCAGATTTCTCAGGAAATCGAACAGCGGTCCCTTAAACAGCGTGGATGCATATTCCTGATCCACCAGCTCTCCAACGATATCATCGGGGTTGATGAGCAGCGAATGAAACAGCTGCCTGATTTCCTGCGTCATGGTGTTGTTGTTCACTGGAAGGAGGCTGATAATCTCCTCCAGCATGTAGATATTCTTTAAATAGTTGACAGTCACAGCCGGATCCTTCAAAAGGTTCATGAGCGTCGCCGCCCCGGCCTCCTTCTGGAACACGTTGTGCTGGCCCAGCAGTGCACTTCCCGAGGGGTTCTTTGTGATATGCCGGATTTCCTGCATATCGAATGGCACGGATGGGTCTTTCTGCGCCCTGTCGGGCTGAATGATATTCTTGTTAATCACAGGGGACGTCACCCGTAAAATATCTGCCATTACCTGATTCCTTTCCTGATTTCTCCGTCAAGATAATAGAAGGAACAGCTCTCTTCCCGCTTTACAATGGTCATCTTACAGTCCCCGATATTGATCACGGTTCCCGGATGGACCTCCGCCGCTGTCAGCCGGCATTTGCCCACCTCACGGAGCTGGCGTGCCAGATCGGCCGCCTGCGTCTTTAACCGTTTCTCCTTTAGATTGTGGATCGGCGCCTCTAACTTGAGCTTTGCCAGGCGCTCCTTCTGCCTCGGTGTAATGCTGCCATCCTTCAGCTTTCCGTTCAGGTAGCTGATGTCCTTAGCCGTCTCCGCCTGTTTCCTGGAGACAGCCACCAGATCGACGCTGATCTTCTCCACTTCCTCCATCAGCTGCGGCGTCACGCCCAGCGTTACTATCGTAGATACATGGCTGGAAGCTCCCACAGTCTTCACATTCATGCAGTTATGAACCGCACAGCTTCCGGCAATAAATGCCCCCCGCTTTCCGATCAGAGTCAGATCATGGCCGCAGGATACCTCCGAGTTGATGATATACTCAGCCTGAATATTGTGCTGCGCATAAATGGTACAATCCTCCAGGAACTTAGCGGTAATATCCGTGCCTGCTTCCAGAACGCCGCTCTTCATTCCCCGCATCCCCTTATGGAGTAAGATACTTCCGCCCGCCTGCAGAACCGCGCCTTCCACGATTCCCATGACTGTGATGTCACCCTTAGCTTTAACGGTATATCCTTCAAAGACGTCGCCGTGAATGGTGACACTCCCTGTAAAATCAATATTTCCTATGGAATTATCCACATTTCCCGACACCACAAAGACGTTCTCCACCTGAAACCTGCCGTTTCGAAAGGTTAAGTTGCCTTCGCAGGCAGTCAGGAGCTTGTCGCGTTCCGGGGAGTAGACAACATTTTTTCCCTGTGGAATCGGGGGCATGGTACCGTTCTTTCCCCTGACCGGCTGTCCGAAGACATCCACTCCATCCTGCGGCTCGGTGGGCATGGTCAGTTCACAGACCAGTTCCCCCTTCTGCACATTATGGATCAGGTTCATGCTCTTAAAATCGATGCCGCCGTTTCCTTTTGAGGCATACTTTATTTTTGCTTCACGGGGAAAATAGTCCTTAATGCGGCCGTCATTTCCATCGATCGCCGGGGTTCCCCTGGCTATGAGAAACATCTGGCGGTACAATTTCTCCGCCGCTATGGTGTTTACCTTTTCCTCGTCGATTCCGTGTATGATTCGATGTGCTTCCAGCTCCTGTTCGATCTGTTCCCGGGTAATATCACTGCCGCCTCCTGAAGGTTCTATAAGCATCAGAGACACCGCCATACGGTCGTCTGACACCGTCAGCTCGACACCGGCGTCGCGGTATTCTTCCTCACCGGAGGCCTTCCGGCTCTCAGCCGTACTCCCATTTTCCAGACTACTGCGGCTCATTCTGCCGCCCAGGCTGCCAGAGCTTCCATAGTCCGAACCGATGTAATCCGAGCCGCCAGAATCCTTTACGCCCAGACCATCTGCTTCCGCCTCTGTGCCTGCCGTATACTCCGTCTCCTCAGAGCCGTTTTCGCCTGTCAGTTCTCGTTCCAGCCGTTCTCTGCGCGTTCGTTCCGCGTCATTCCAGTCTTCGACTGTCTCTATGCGCTGATCTCTGCCCGCCTCCATTTTACTGTCATCGGTCTGGGGCCGAACTTCGCGCTCGTCCTGCTCGTCTTCCCCGCCATTGTCGAGGAATTTTGAAAACATGCTAAAAATCAGGCTCTTATCGCTCATGGGATTCCCCCTTTTTATGTAGATACTTCAAGTTTCGATTAGCGAAGATTGTTGATCATTTCCTCCATCTGATCCGCTGCGCTGACAATCCGGCTGTTTAACTGGAATGCCCTCTGGGCCTGGAGCAGATTGATCATTTCCGTGGGGACATACGTACTGGAAAGCTCCAGTGTACCGCTTAACAGACGGCTTCCCTCCTCATTCTCATCCATATCATCTATCGGGACCCATTCTCCGGAAACGGCGCCTGTCCCGTATAAGTTCTTTCCCACCGGAATCAGTCCATCCGGATTCTCACACGTATATAAGCCGATCACCTCGCTGAGTCCGCTCAAATCCAGCTCATTGGTGGACTGCTTCTTTCCATTGCTGCCTTCCACCGTCTTGTATTCCAGCTCGATGCGGTCTCCGTCACGGCTGAGCACGTAATGGCCGTCCCGTGTCGTGAGATAGTTTCCTTCGTCTGTGGCCGATATCTGAAACGACCCGTCTCTTGTATAATATGGCTCCTCCGCGTCTTCATCCTCGGATTCCACCGCGAAATACGCTTTTCCAAGAATAGCAAAATCCAGATCCCGCTCCGTTTTCTCGAAGATTCCCTGGTCAAACACGGTCTCCGCGCCGTTGGTTTTCACACCGTGGCCCACCTTCTGGTCTGCGTTTCTCGTATCCATCTGCGTATAGAGCAGGTCGTCGAAGGAGCTTCGCAGCACCTTGTAGCCCGGGGTGCTGACATTTGCCATGTTATTGGCAGTCACATCAAGCTCCGACTGAAACGCATTCATGGCCGAAATCGCTGTATAGTATGATATATTCATCTGCTATTTCCTCCTACAGCTTCCCGATCTCCGAAGCTGATTTCTGGTTCATCTGATCCACGATCGTCAGAGCCCTGCTGCACGACTGGAATGCACGCTGAACCTCCATGGCCCGCGTCATCTCAGAATTCAAATTCACGCCCGATTCTTCCAGCTTCCCCTGATAGACCTCAGGATACACCTGTGTCAGAACCACACCGTTTTCGGCGCCGTACGTACCGTTGTCGTAAAATGCCAGGTTATCGTAATTATCCGGGACCATGATCTGGATCTGCTCCAGCTCACCGTCCTCGCTGTCGTAGATAATTCCATTTTCACCCACGCGGAAACCGCCCTCTTCCACCTGAATCGGACCGCCGTCTCCCATGACACGGCCGATTCCTTTTAGAACGAGATAACCGTCCTCATCCTGAGTAAAATGGCCGTTGCGTGTCAGATACTGCCGGTCTTCGCCCTGAATAACGAAGAGACCGTCGCCGCTGATCGCCATGTCAAAATTCTTACCGGTATCCACCAGCGCGCCCTGTCTGTGGGTCGTCATCTCGCGCTCCGCCACGGATATGGTGGAACCGCCGCCGATGCCTGTGGTCTGTCCGTTCATCTGACGCACCAGCTGTTCGTCAAAGGTGGTCTTTACCAGACGTTTGCTCTGGTATCCGCTGGTCTTCACATTTGCAATATTGTTGGCCGAAATGTTAAGTGCCCTCTGGTTCATCAGCACGCCCGAGGCGGCTGTATAAAATCCTGAAAACATATGGTTCCCTATCCTCTCACATATTCTTCCAGACTGTTCTTTAGTTTTTTCATTGCCTTCGTGTGAATCTGGCACACCCGGGACTGGCCGATGCCCATGACCTCGGCAATCTCCGAATATTTCAGTTCCTCATAGTAGTACAGCGACACGACGAGCCGTTCCTTATCGCCCAATGCCTCTACCGCCTCCGCCAGCGTTCTCTGAAGATCTTTATAAAACAGGCTTTCCTCCGGCTTCGTATCGACGTCCGTCGCTTCCAGTTCCCCTTTTGCAATCACACCTGTCATGTCCTGCAGCACCGCTTCAAAGGAAAGTATTGCTGCGTGGTTCATGTACTTTAAATGGTTCTCCACCTTTTCCACCGGAATATCCAGAAAACCCGCGACTTCATCCGCGTCCGGTTCCCGCATCTTCTCATGGGACAGCATGGAATACGCCTCATCCACCTTTTTTTGGAAACTGCGGGCCCTGTGAGGCACCCAGTCCTGGCTCCTGATATAGTCGATCATGGCCCCCCGCACGCGGATAAACGCGTACGTCTCAAACTGGGCTCCCTTCGACACATCATACCGGTCGAGACACTCCATCAGCGCCAGCACTCCCTGGTCGATCAAATCCTCTTCCTCCGTGGAACTGCCTGACATCCCGCGAAGCTGTGCCGCCGCGGAACGGACGATGGGGAGGAAGTGGACGATAAGCTTATTCCGCAGCTCCTGGCTTCCGTTCTTTAAGTAAACCGAAAGCACCGCCTTCCCTTCTTCTCTGCTCATCTGTTCCATCTGCATAAACCGTTACCTCTGGCCCAGGGCGATATTCCCCAAAGCCTGTATCTGTATGTTATTATCGATCTCACTGAACGACACCACTGTTACATTAGGGTAAAACTGGTCGATCAGTTTCTTAAAATAAATCCGTACAACCGGGGACGTAAGCACGATCGGCACATTGACCAGATCCTTGATCTTATTGATCTCTCCGGTGGCCGACGCCACGATATTCTGAATGGCCGATGGCTCCAGCGCCAGATAGGACCCAGTATCCACCTTCTTTACGGATGACATGATCATATTCTCGATCTTGTCGTCCAGGCTTAAGACCTTCATCTGCCCCGCTTCGGAGAAACGATGGGAAATGGTCCTCTTCAGAGCCTGACGCACATATTCCGTCAGCATATCCGTATCCTTTATCTGGGTTCCATAGTCGCCCAGCGTCTCCACGATCGTCTCCATGTCGCGGATCGGTATTCCTTCGCGCAGCAGGTTGGAAAGCACCTTCTGAAGCTCTCCCACCGTAATCACAGCGGGAATCGTGTCCTCGATAATGCTGGCGTTTGTTTTTTTCAGTGTTTCCAGCAGATTGTTGACTTCCTGGCGGTTTAAAAGTTCATGTAAATGCTCCTTCACCACCTCGGATAAATGGGTGATAACCACCGAAGTGGGATCAATCAGCGTATAGCCCGCCAGTTCCGCCTGGATCTTTTTATCTTCGCTGATCCATTTGGCCGGAATGTGGAATGCGGGGTCGATGGTATCGATGCCCGGAATGTCATCCGCCTCCCCTCCCGGCGGCAGCGCCAGATAGTGATCCATCAGGATATCCCCTCTGGCCACCTCTTCGCCCTTCAGCAGGATGCTGTACTGGTTGGGATTGAGCTGCCCGCTGTCCTTAATCCGGACCGACGGGATTACGAAGCCCATATCCAGAGCCATCTGCTTACGGAACATGACGACACGGTCGATGAAGTTGCCGCCGTTGCTCTCATCCGCCAGCGGTATCAGGCTGTAGCCGAATTCCATCTCAATCTGTTCCACGGTCAGAAGACCGTATACATTTTCAATATTTCTATAGAAGGAAGCTTCACTGGTCACTTCCGCTTCCACATATCCTTCCGCCGCCTCAGCCACGATGGTCTTCTGCCGTTTCAAAAGCACGTATCCGCCTCCGATCATCATTGCTGATATCATGAGAATCTGGGGCACCGGGAATCCCGGAATCAGACACAGGCAGGCTGCCGCGCCGCCGGCCGTCATAAGCACCTTAGGCTGCGCCAGAAACTGGCTCGTCAAGTCCTCGCTTAAGCTGTTCTCCGATGCGGAACGCGTCACCACCATACCGGTTGCCACAGAGATCAGAAGCGCCGGGATCTGGGATACCAGACCGTCTCCGATTGTTGACGTGGTGTAGATCTGCATGATCTCGGAGATACTCCCCTGGCCGTTCATCATACCGACGACAATGCCGCCTACGAAGTTGATCAGCGTGATGATGATGGATATGATCGCATCACCTTTTACGAATTTGGTAGCGCCATCCATGGAACCGAAGAAATCGGCTTCCCTCTGGATTTTCGAGCGCCGCTCCCTGGCCTGCTGTTCATCGATCAGACCGCTGTTTAGATCAGCGTCGATAGCCATCTGCTTGCCCGGCATGGCGTCCAGGGTGAATCTGGCCGCAACCTCGGCCACACGTTCCGAACCCTTGGTGATAACGATAAACTGTACCAGCACGATGATCAGGAATATGATGAAACCGATGACCGCGTTCCCCCGGATTACAAACTGTCCGAAGGTTTTAACCACCTGCCCCGCGTAACCGTTGTCAAACAGGATCTTCCTCGTCGAGGAGATGTTGAGCCCCAGCCGGAACAGCGTTGTGATCAGCAAAAGGGACGGGAACACGGAGAACTCCAGCGTTTCCCGGATATACATCGTCATGACAAGAATCAGCAGCGACAACGTGATATTCAGTATAAATAAAAAATCCAGTATGGGCGTCGGCAGGGGGATCAGAATCAGGAAAATGATTCCGATGATTCCCGCTGTCACAAGGATATTAAACCGTTTCAAATTTATTCACCATTTCCAATAATACTTCTTGTATTTACGATTTCACTGATACGGACCCCGAAATTATCGTCGATCACGACGACCTCCCCGCGGGCGATCAGCTGTCCATTTACGATGATATCCACTGGCGCATCCGCCTGCTTGTCAAGCTCCACCACCGTGCCGTTGTTAAAGTTCAGCACGTCCTTCAGTCTTCGTCTGGTCTTTCCGATCTCAACGGAGACGTTTAAGGGGACATCCATGATGAGGCCCAGATTGCCGTTTATCGACGGAGAAGCCTGGAATACGGTCCGCCCGCCGTCCACCGCCGCAGAATTCACCGTGCGGCTCTCAGCTGCGGACTGTAAGTGCTCTCTCCCGGCCGACACCGGAACAGCGCCCGGCTGCACCGGTTTCACGAGAAGGCTTTCCTCCATGGCTTTCGCCTCGGCCTCCGCCTTCTTATCCGCTTCCCTCCTGGTCCCTATCTCCTGATACAAGCTGTCAGCCGCCGTAGTAGATATGCATTCCATAAACTCAGATTCCACCATGTCCTTGATCTTCACACGGTAATGAATCACGATCGTCTTTGATTCAGGAGCTTCACCGATGGCTGGGGACAGGTTCTGCCTGCCGTCCGATAAGATCAGCTGGCAGTCCGATGACTCCATGGTATTGCCCAGGTATTCAGCCATGACCTCCACGGATGCGTGGACCATCTGGTTCATCAGCTCCGTGGCCGCGCTCATGGCGACCTCGTCAAACTCGAAATCCGGGTCGGGCAGATCATCGATTCCCATCAGCTCATTTAGGAACGCCTGCATATCCCGCTGGCGCAGGATAATGACCATATTGCCGGCAACTCCGGAGGTCAGACAGCTCTTCACGAAGATGGCCGGTTCCAAAATCCCGTATTCCACTTCCTTCACCGTTATCTCCGAAATCTCCGGGCCGCTGATCTCTATATCCGCCTTCAGAATCGATGACAGGGATTCCCCCGCCGCCTTCGCGTGCAGATTAATCAGTTCATCAAACACCTGCCGGTCCGTCATATTTATGATCCCCTGGTTTTCTACTTCCTTCGCCATCGCCATAAGCTCCTTTTATTCCTCATTCTTTCTGTTCTTCCGTCTGCTCTTTTTCTTCTGCTTTCCCTCTTCCTTCACAGGATCCTTATCCTCGTCCGTCTTCTTGCGGCTGGCCGGAAGCAGTTTATAAAGTTTTTCTTCTATGAATTTCGGGTTTTCCCCTTCCTGGATTGCCAGAACGCCTTCCAGAACCAGTTGTTTACATAAAAACTCCTCATCGTGTCTCGCCTTCAGCTTGCTTGCCACCGGCAGACACACAATGTTGGCCAGAAGAGAGCCGTACAGGGTGGTGATCAGGGCCGTCGCCATGCCCTTTGCCAGGGCGTTGACGTCCTGCATGTTGCCCAGCATCAGGATTAAGCCGACCAGTGTACCGATCATACCAAACGCCGGCGCAAAGCTGGCCGCTTTCTCATAGAATCCCCGGTCCAGCGCATGACGCTCATCTAACTGATCCAGCTCCGTCTCCATGACCTGGCGGACCTTTTCCGAATCTACGGAGTCTACCACCAGTAAGAGGCTGTTGTGCATAAATGGCTCGTCAATCTCACTTAATTTGTCCTCCAGGGAGAGGAGTCCCTTCATACGGGCCTCCGTCGCCAGCTCCACGATCTGTTCAATGGACTGCTCCGGATCGAACTTATACGGTTTTATAATGATTTTTAAATGTTTCCCTATCTTTTTAAACGCCCCGGAGGGGAAGGACAGCATCATAACTCCGATGGTGCCTCCTAAGGTAATGGCCATACTTGGAATATCGACAAACGCCCTTAGATTGTGAAAGACCAGTTTCATGGCCTCCTGATCAAAGGTCATACCGAACAGTACCAGCACTACCGCCAAAATAAAACCCAGAATTGACATGATATCCATATCTGCTACATCCTTTTCTAAACTTTTCTTGTTGTATTTCCGCCGCAGCTATCCTTTGATCTGTTCAATCAGATCGCTGAACGTCTTTCTCCGGAATGCTGCTACCCGTTCGACTACCTCTTCCTTTGATTCCCGCACAATCAAGTGTTTGCCGTTGGTCAGAAGAATCGTGGTATCGGGATTTTCCATAATCATCTCGATTAAATCACAGTTGAGGATGAACTCCTCGCCATTTAACTTACTTAAGGGAATCACCGATACCACCTCCTGTTATCGTTTCAGATTTACAAGTTCTTCCAGAATCGAGTCCGACACCGTAATAATACGGGAGTTGGCCTGGAAACCTCTCTGTGTTACGATCATGTCGGAAAACTCTGTGGATATATCCACGTTGGACATCTCCAGTGAAGACGTCTTTAACGCTCCTGTTCCGTCCTCACCAGCCTGGCAGGCCTTGGCCTCGCCGGAGTTGGAGGTTGCACGGAAATAGGAGTTGCCGTTCTCTTCCAGGCCGTACGGATTTTCAAAGGTAACGAGATCGATGCGTCCGATCTGAATTTTTCCCTTATCCGGATGGGTCGCTTCAATGATACCGTTTCCAAGAATGGCGATCGAAGCGCCGGAGAGGGAGATCGCGCCGCCTTCCGTACCGTTTTCCAGCGTAAAGGTACCGCTTCCGAGGCCTACATCGTTGGACTGTGTCGCGGCCGTGATAGTACCCGCGTTGTCCTTGGGTATGAAAGAAGCGTATGTTTTATCCGCCTCATCCGCATTTAAAAATGCGGTATTAATGTCTGAATAGCCCTTGTGATCGATGGTCAGGGCAGTGCCGCCCTCTTCCGTAAGCACCAGATCTCCGGCAGCGTCGCCTTCGCTGATATCACCGGAGTACGTCTTGCCGCCGCTTACTGCGGTCACATGCCATTTTGCCTTATTGCCCGCGCTGGCAGGAATCTTTACCGCACTGTATTCGATGTTGTCGCCAGGGTTGATTCCCGAGGTACCATAGTCCTTGAGACTCATGCTCTTATTGAAGAATCCGGTTCCTGCTGCCGCAGGCATCGTCACATTGTGAAAAGACTGAGCCGTGTTTCCTGAACCGCCGTTAAAAGAAGATGTAATCGCGGTGTACCCCGGATGGCTCATCTCGATGTACTGTCCCGTACCGGCTTCCTTCAGCCACATCTTGCCTGCGGTTGTGGTGTTCTCATTTATTTCACCGACAAACTCCCGTCCGCCGACCGTCGCCGTCACCACCCAGGCCATCTTACCGCCTGTGCCCGGCTTCAATTCTGATTTAAAGTCCACCGGTCCCGCCGCATCAAAGGCCGGGCTCGTGCTCATGCCGGAAAACTTCAGTCCGCCGAAGATACCGTCAGCTGCATCCGTGGAGGTGGCAAATTCGAAGGTTCCTTCGTTGATTCCAAAATGGTCGCCCAGCAGCTCCGCGCCGGTCAGCGGCTTCTGGAATACATTCTCCGCCGGTGTCGCGGTGATGGTAAAGTTTCCGCCCGGATGGGCCTTTCCGCCGCATCCACGGGTGATGGCGCTGTTCATCTTGCTGTTAAAGTCTGAAAGACTTGTAAATATGGCATTTTTATTCACATGCACGGTAATGCTGGAATCGTTGATATCGGAAGAATTTACGACGATATCGGAACCGGAAGGCAGATTATCCTCCGCCTTGAAGGTAATGGATACGTTGGCGTCCGTCGTCGCCTTCTCCGAAGTGATCGTAAACTGGGTTCCGTTGATATTCAGTGTCTTGGATGCCAGTCCGCTGGACTTGGTCGGAATGTTCAAATGGATCTTGTCGGAGGATGGCGCCTTTCCGAGCGGATCACCGGACACGCCGAGAACCGTGTAACCGTTGGAGTCCACCAGGTTGCCGCTGTTGGAATCCAGCATTAAATTCCCCGCTCTCGTGTAGAAGATATTTCCGTCCGCATCCATAACCTGGAAGAAGCCCTCGCCTGTGATCGCCACGTCCATTGGTCTGCCTGTGGACTGCAGCGCCGAACGGCTCATATCCAGATCGATGCCGCCTAACTGGGAACCGTAGCCAACCTGGCTGGCGTTGGTTCCGCCTTTATTGTTGTCGCCGCCTGCGGCGCTCTGTAATGTCTGGTAAAATACATCCTGGAAACGCGCACGGCTGGATTTAAATCCGTACGTATTCACGTTGGCAATATTATTGCCGATAACATCCAGCTTCGTCTGGTGTGCTTTCATACCGGACACTGCGGAATATAATGATCTTAACATAGTTTATATCTCCTTTTCTAACCGCCTTACCCGTCCGTCAATCGGGGTAAGAATAGCCTCCAAAAGGACCGGCTATACCATAACGGTTCCGTCAATGTTTGTGAAGACAGTGCCTTTTAAGCTCTCCTCGTTCACAACTGTCACTACTCTGTTATTCTTTACATTTACAACAAATGCCGTGGAATCCATCAGGATTAACGGAGCCTTAAGCCCCTTTTCTCCGGCCAGTTTCACGCCCTCATTCAATCGTTCCAGCTTATCAGAAGATATATCCACGCTCCGCTCCATCACCCGCTCTACCGCGTGCTTGGAGAACGCCACCTGGCTTTCTTCCTTTAACTTCTGTTCCAGCAGTTCCTTGAATGCGCTGCTTTCTTCCGTGCCCTCCGCCGGCTTGTTCCTCGCGGCTTCCCACGGTTTTCCTGTACATATGGGGGTATGAAGCATTTTGTTGTATATCATGGAATCCATTCTCTTACCTCCTTACCTCACAGTCTCTCATACCTTCGGATCCTTGTCTCCCGGATCGTTTCCGTCCTTGTCCCCGTCGCTGCCTGCATCCGGGTCCTTGCCGTCATCCTTCTTTGCTTCCTCTGTCCTGATCTCCATAATCTCATCCATGCTGTAGGATTCTCCCTCCACATAGATCACGAATTTCCCGTCCAGAAGAGAAACCTTGTTTACGATGCCCTCCGTCTTCTTTAAGTCCCCGGCGACCGTGAATTTTGCAGCCGTAACCGTCTTGCCGACAAGTGAGGTCACATAGGTGCTCTTGGCGTTATATGCCATCTCCTCCATCTGCTGCATGGTCGATATCTGGGCCAGCTGCGTTACATACTGGGTATCGTCCACCGGATTCATAAAATCCTGGTTTTTCAGCTGGGCTACCATCAGAGTCAGGAAATCGTCCATACTGACGGCCTTGTCGGATGCGTCTCCAAACACCGCGTCTATGACATCATTGCTCCCAGAAGTTCCATCGGTGCCTTCCGTGTCTTTATCGCTGTCGTTCGATGCCTTTGCCGGTGTGTTGTCTCCCAGTGCTCCTGGTCCGCTGCTGCCGGAAGATGCAGTCCTTAAGTACGGATTCGTATAGTCTGGTATCTGTACTGACATGTCTCTCCTTTTCTTTTCGTTTCTGTCCCTATCATTTCTGCCCTTATCATTTTTGTCCTTATCAGCCCTGTCCTCATGGGGTATTTACACATATGCATACAGTCTGCGTACCAGGCTTTCCGCCGCCATCCGCTCTGTTTCCTGTGCAAACACGCCGTCGTCGGCCGTCATTCCCTGATTCATACCGTGGTGGTAATGTCCCCGGGCCTGCTGCCCCTGATTCTGGTAAAGCTCCTGGCCAAATCCTGCAAAATCCATTCCGCCCTGGCTGTTGTGGTATACCTCCTCCACCTCCGCGTGAAGCGGCTGCAGCATCTCTTTTAAGCTCGTCATCTGGCTGTTCACCAGCTTCTCCGTCTCCGGGTTGGATACTCCGATGCTGACTGACGTCCTGCCGTTTGCACTGGCCATATGTACGATGATCTCTCCCAAACCTTCGGGTTTCAGCTTGATGGTAAATTCCGACAGTTCCCGTTTCATGCCCTGCTCCACGCCTGCCTTCAGCTGTTCTGCAACCGGTGTGTGGATATCGGAAGCGGTATTGTCCACCGCCGGCACGCCCCGGAATCCGCCCTGCCTCGACGCGCTTATCTTATCGAGATACGTTACGCCTTTTCCGTCTGAATTCTTCTTCAGCTCCTCCAGCATCTGGTTGTCCAGCGCCTCATCACCATCGGTCTCATCTTCTGTCTGAACCCGTTTTCCGGCTCCCATGGCCTTCATCTGGTCCGACTGGTCCTTCAGCAGATCGGAAAATGTTCCCTCATCTCTGCCTGTGCTGTTCTTCGTCTGCACCGCCATATCATCGGCAGTAACCTGGGTTTCCGCTGCTGCGGGCTCCATAGCTTCTGTCTTTCGGCCGCTTCCTGTTTCCCCTGGTTTCTGGGCCGCTGTCTGGTAAAGCGCCTCCTGATTCTTTAGTGCTTCCGATGTGCCCGTATTTGCAGCTGCCTGCCGAACCTCCGCATTTCCGGTGCGCTGTCCCGCTCCGGTCTCTGTTGTGGATGCTGTTTGATCCAGTATCCCTCCAGCCTCTGTTACCGCCAGCAGTCCGCCAGCTTCTGCTTCCATGCCATGCTCCATTGCTTCGACCGGGTCTTCCGCCATAACTGCCGGCTGCTCTGCCATTCCTTCCAGAGCGGCTGCCGCTGCCGCTGCTTCATCCTGCACGGTTCTGTCATCGGCTTTTTCCGGCTCCTGCTTCTTTTCCGGCGTTTTCTTTACTGCCGTGTTATCCTGTCCGGAGGTTTCCGCCTTCACCGCATCCTTTCCGGTATCGGCCGCCTTCTGATCCGCCTGCGCATCTGTGATCTTCTGCGCGTCTGTGATCCTCTGCGCATCTGTGATCTTCTGCGCCTCCGCTGCCTTCTGCGTATTCTGTGTCTGCTTTCTCCACTCTGACGCCTTTTTTCCCGCCTTTAACATCTCGCTGAAGGTATCGGCAAAATCGGCTTTTCCTGCATCTCTGCCCTTTCCATTGTCTGTGGTTCCAGACTGTTTCCAGCCGGTTCCCACAGCCTTCATGGCTGTTCCCATATTCATTCTCTTCTCACCGCCTTTCTCTCTGTGACATATTTATTGGGAAGCACCACGCCGCACGAAATTACCCGCAACATGTTCCGCTATGGTCTCCTGCTGCTCCTTCGCTTCGCCGCGGTGGTATTCCTCTAACTGTTTTTCCTTCAGCTTTTCCAGCTTCTTTACCTCTCTGGATGCCTCCGTCACGATCTGACGCTGCCGTTCCAGCCCTGCCTGTAAAAGCCTAAGCTCCTCCTCCATCTCCTCCAGCTGGTTCCTTGCACTTTCCAGGATAGAGAAGCAGGCTTTCAGCATAAATATCGTCGTTCCCTCTGCCTCCCGCCTGGCTATATCCGCCTGCACGCCTGCGGCCTTCTCTGCCATATCCTGTTTTTGGGCTTCCAGTGCATCCCGCTCTGCGGTCATCCTGCCTAAGATTCCCATCTCCTTTTCCAGATTCTGACTCTGGAAATTCAGCATTCGCTCCAGTGAAAATGCAAACTTTTTCATAAGAACCTCTCTATTCGGTCAGTTGGATCATACGGATGACGGCCTCATCAAGGGAGAAGCTCTCATCCGTCTTCTGCTGCAAAAACTCATATATTTTATCAATTCTCATCAGCGCGTCGTCCAGTTCCTTATTGGTCCCCTTCTTATACGCTCCGATGGAAACGAGATCGATGTTGCTCTCATAGACCGAGAGAAGCTTCCGGATCTTTCCGGCCGCCGCTTTGTGCTCCGGCATCACAATGTCGCTCATCAGACGGCTGACGCTGGATAAGATGTCGATGGCCGGATAGCGGTTCTGCGTCGCCACCTTTCTCGACAGCATGATATGGCCGTCAATAATGCCGCGCACCGTATCGGACACCGGTTCATTGGCGTCGTCGCCTTCCACCAGAACCGTGTAGATTCCGGTGATGGAGCCTGTCTCAAAATTGCCCGAGCGCTCCAGCAGCTTCGGAAGCTCCGAGTAAATGGAGGGCGTGTACCCCCTCGCTACCGGCGGTTCTCCGATACTTAGTCCCACTTCCCGCTGCGCCATGGCGAATCGGGTAAGGGAATCCATCATCAGAAGCACGTCCATGCCCTGATCCTTGAAATACTCCGCGATTGTAGTGGCCGTCATGGTGCATTTGGACCGCATCATAGCGGACTGGTTGGAGGTGGCCACTACCAGAACCGAGCGCTTTAAGCCCTCTTCTCCCAGATCCCGGTTGATGAATTCCACAACCTCACGGCTCCTCTCACCAACCAGCGCAATGACATTGACATCCGCCTTCACATTCTTGGCGATCATGCCCATCAGTGTACTCTTTCCCACACCGCTTCCGGCGAAGATTCCCATTCTCTGCCCCTTGCCGATGGTTAATAGGCCGTCGATGGCCTTAACTCCCATCTGGATCACAGTGTCGATTCTGGGCCGTTCCATGGGGTTGGAACGTTTTCCCGTTATGGGATAATAAGCGACTTCTCCCAAAGGCCCCTGCCCGTCGATGGGCATTCCCATGGCATCCACGGTACGGCCGATCAGCTCATTGGAGACCGGTATGAGAAGACGCTCCCCCGTATTGCGGACCGCGCTTCCGTACCCAATGCCTTCTGTCTCCTCGTAGGGCATCAGGAGTACCCTGTTTTCACGAAATCCCACGACCTCCGCCTTCACCGGCGGGTTGTCTCCCGGGACATCGATGGCACAGACATCCCCGATCCTGCAGGCAGGCCCCATGGCTTCCACCGTGGTTCCTACGATCTTGTCTATTTTCCCCAGATATGTATACAAATTGGCGTTCTGAACCGCCTGTCTCACATTCTCTATCATCTTATGCGCCGCCTGTCACACTATTTCAGCAATTCCGCCAGCTGCCGCTTTAAATTCTCCAATTGTACAAACACGGAGGCGTCCACGATCCCTTCCTCCGTCTCAATCTGCACATAGCCAGGCTGCTGCTGTTCCGGCCTGATGCGAACGTATCCGCCGTTTCTGTCTCTCAATGGTTCCAGACGTGTCTCCAGTTCCTCCACCAGAGTGATGGAGTCATCCGATAAATGCACGGTGATCTCATTCTTATCCCGCTCCGACATCACGGCCTGCTCCACTAAATCGGCCAGTCCCTCTGCACCGGCGCCTACTTCTCTCTGCAGAATTTTTTCCGCGATCACAAGGGCCATCTCTGTAATTCTTGCCTTTATCTCCTCCGAGTGCTCTTCCAGCTGGCGTCCCGCCTGTTCCACGGACCGCCCAATCATTTTTAGCCCATCGGATATGTCCGCTTCGGCCCGGTTTATCCCGTCTTCATAGCCGTGTTCCTCTGCCTGCTGCTTCAGCCGCTCCGCTTCCGTCAGGGCCGTGTTCACAATCTTATCCCGCTGGGCGTAAGCGTCCTCTAAAATCCGGGCGGCAGACTGTTCTGCCTGGTTTCTGGCATGTTCCAGAATCTTTCTCTTTTCTTCGGATATCAGTGCATAACGGGGCACCGCTCCATCCGCGGCTTCTCTGGCCGCGTTACCCGGTTCCCCGCTTATCTCCTCCGCCTGGGCGGTCTCGGGGCCGTTCATCTGATAGGCCGGAACTCTTCCTTCCCCCAGCACCGTCTGTCCGGACTTGATTACCCTATACAATGATCTCATCCTTTCCATCCTTGGAGATTACGATCTCGCCCTCTTCCTCCAGACGGCGGATCACAGCCACGATTCTCTGCTGCGCCTCTTCCACGTCGCTCATACGAATATTATGCAGGTACTCCATGTCGCTCTGTATGGATTCTCTCATACGGTTGGACATATTGGCAAAAATTGCGCTCATCACATCCTTGTTGGACACCTTTAACGCAACCGCCAGATCCTTGGAATCTGTCTCTCTTAAGAAGCGTTGGATAGACAGCGGATCCAGGTATGCGATATCTTCAAATACAAACATCAGCTTGCGCACATCCTCGGCAAGCTGGGGATTCTTTAAGTTCAGTTCGTCAAAAATATCTCTCTCCGTGCTGCGGTCCACATGGTTCATAATGTCGGCGATGTAGTTGAGTCCGCCCACCTCCATGGTCTCCTCCGAAGACGAGGAGCCGATCTTCTTCTCCAGCACCTCTTCCGCGATCTTGATTGCCATCGGCAGAGCCCGGTCCATGCCCGCGATGCGCTCCACCACATCCACCCGTGTCTCCTGGGGCAGATTGGCGATGATCTTGGACGCCTGCTCCGGCGTGGCGTATGACAGTATGAGCGCCAGCGTCTGAGGATGCTCGTTCTGTATGGCAGTCATCAGGGTCTTATAATCCACTTTTCTGATAAAACTGAATGCCTTGGTCTTAAGCGCCTTGCTGACCCGGTCCATCAAATTTCTGGCCTGCTGCTGGCCAAATGCTTTTTCCAGCACTTCCTTGGCGTAGTCTTTTCCGCCCTCGGTAATCACCTTTTCCGTCACACAACAATTATAAAAGTCCTTGGCAATATCCTCCATCTCATCCGGTGCCAGGTGAGGGAGTCTCGTAATCTCCATGGACAGCTGTTCCACTTCATTCTCTGTCAGATACCGGAACACCTCGGAGGCCCGTTCCGTACCGAGCATGGATATGACGGCCGCAGCTTTTTCTGCTGGTCTTCTTTCTTCTGCCGGCATATTACTTCTTCTCCTCCTTCAGCCAGGTACTTATCATGGATGCGATAATCTCGGGATTGTCCTCTGCGAAGGAACGAACCTGATTCACCGGATCCTGGGGTCTTACCGGAACGTCGGCAATCTGGTTCTCCACTGCGCGCTCTTCGGCGCGTTCCGCAATGTCGCTGTCCAGATCAAAAGCATCTCCCTCAAACGGTCCGAAAAGCTCCTGGTCTTCTTTTCTCTGTTTCTTTCTTCTGTGGCGTAAAACGAGGAACAGAAGCACGAGGAATAGGAAAACGCCGGCCGCGGCTCCCGCCACCAGCACACGCGGATCGATTCCCCCGACTCCCGGAGCCGTCACCGGAATCACCGGTTTTTCCGGTTCCGGAGTTTTATCCGACGCAATCTGCTGGAAGCTGGATACCACAATGTCTTCCTGTGCGATATTGGCAGCCTTCGACGCCGCGTCGATCAGCTGCTGCTTCTTCGACTCCGTCAGATTATTGTCATTCACTGCGATGGCCACGGTGGCCTTCTGCAGCTTCACATTGTCTTTCTCGATCTGCTTCTTAATATAGCCAACCAGATAATCCACATCGCGGTAGTAATCGCCGTTAGATCCATTGGCTCCGCCGGTTCCTGCCGCACCATAAGTCGGAATATCCGTGTTATTCTCTTCCCCGGCCACACCGCCGGCGCCTCCGCCCTGGCCGCTTACCGACTGGCCCGACTTATAGTGATCCACCACGCCCTGACCGTTGTCCTGAGGCTCATACTGCAGGTCCTCGGTGATCATCTTATCGTAATCGATGACTACAGTAGCAGATACGCGGATCTGTCCCTGAGGATACGCAAGAGTCAGCACGTTCATGATCTTATCCTGAAGCCGCTTCTCCACCTTTGCCTCAAAATCCAGACGTCCCAGACCGTAGCTGGTCAGACCGCCCACATCGTCGGATACCATCTCCTGCATGGTCTCGGCGTTGACTACGGTCACGTTCTCCGGCAGAAGCCTGGGAACGCTGTTGGCAATCAGGTTCTTGATGGCGCCCACCTTCTCCGGTGACAGCTCACAGGAGGGCATCAGCGTCAGGGAGACCGCGCCTGTACTGTCAGCCCCCTGATCGTCCCACACGTAGTTGCTGTCGTCGGATACGTTTAACGTCACTATGGCGTTCTTGATGCCGTTCATGTCCTTCAGTGTCCGCTCAATTCTGTCCTGAAGGTTTAACAGAAGGTACTGGCGCTTCTCAAATTCCGTCGTTGTAAAGCCCATATTATCCGAAAAAATGTCAAAAGGAAGTGCCGTTTTCGGATATCCCAGTTCTGACATATCAAGCATAATGTCACCGACCTGGTTCTCCGGAACCGTCACTTCTCCTTCTGCATTTCTCTTCGCGCCGACTCCACGACCGTTCAGCACTGCGAGTATCTCGTTATTCTCTTCTCTTGAAATACCGGGGAAGAGCACCACGTATTCCCCATCTTTATTCGTATTTAACAGAATTGCCGCTGCCAGTGCGATAATGACCGCTGCCAGTATCCCCGCTGCCGCGGCTTTCTTTTTTTTGCTGCCCAAAAGACGGCCGACCGTACCATTGCCGTCGACAGCCGTTTTTACTTTTTCTTTCATACCCATAGTTCCACCACTGCTATCTTTCTGTTATTTTAGATCTGCATTCCCATAATCTGAGTATACGCACTGACTGCCTTACTGGTCAGCTGGGTCGTAAACTCAATTGCAGCAGCGGATTGTTCTGCCTGAATCAAGGCTGTATGTAAATTATCGATCTGTCCGGCAGCAAGCTTCACGTCCATTTCTCTGGTATCTTTTACTGCCTGATCCGCTTCCTTTACCGCGTCCGTCAATATATTCTGAAAACTGTTTTTCACCTGTTTCTGCGGGGTCTTGTCAAGTTTTTTCATCTCCTCCAAAGATGAAACTCCTTCCAGCCTCGTAATTGGCACTATAAACATATTTCCCCCTCCAAGCACCCCTCTTATTTTGCTTTTGGTTACAAAATTTGGTTATTTTTAGTATAACTTTTTAATATCGTTACGTCAACTTAAAACTTAAGAAAAAAGTCTGTTTTTGTAATAATTCTTACGTTTTTCCATAACTTTCCATCAGCTTCCAAATTGAAAATGCAAATTTTTATTTCGTGCAAAAATTGTGAGGCATCTTTTGCAGCCATAAGGAAATACAAAAAAACCACCATATTTTGTGGCTGTTTCCTGTTTCAGCCATAAAATACAGTGGTTTGTAATCATTTCTTAATGAACCCAGACTCCGTCAGAGTTCAGATAGTAGCCGCCGACACTCGTCCCGCGCACCATCATTCCGGTATCCGGTGCGAAGTAATACCATTTTCCGTTGTCCAGAAGCCACCCGGTGTGCATGCTTCCGTCGCTGTCGAAGTAGTAAGTATTGCCGCCCAGCGTCATCCAGCCGGTCTGCATGCTTCCGTCGGCCGCCAGGTAATACCACTTCCGGTTATCCTGGAACCAGCCTGTCTGCATCGCACCGTTGCTGTCCAGGTAATAATATTTGCCGTTTTTCATCTGCCATCCGGTTAAAATGTAACCATCGTAATCAAACAGATACCATAAGCCGCCGATGTTCTGCCACGTATTTGCAGGATAGCTTCCGTCCGCGTTGCGGTACCACCATCCGTCTGAATTCTTCACCCATCCGATGTTAGCCGGTGTCAGATTTGCATTCTGCCTGCCCGCTCCCAGGCTGTATGTCTGGTCGTCATCGATATCCTGTTCATCGGAATATACCCAGTCACCGCTGGTTATGTAACCCTGTTCCTCCGTATCCTTCGGGATTGCACGGACACGGAACTGGTAGCGGCCCGCCTGGGTCATAAAGGGATAGAAATCATAGGTGGTGGCGTTGACCTTTGCCACGCCTTGAATCATCTGGCCGTCGCGGTACAGCTTCAGCTCATACGCTCCGGCGTAGGGAACCTCTTCCCAGGTGCCTTTTCCCAGCGGATAGCCTACCCACTCCGCGGAATTCGTAATATCCAGCGTGCCGGAGGCCGGTGTCAGTTTTACAGTCAGAAGGAGTGTCTCATTATTATTCTGGCGTTTTACCGAGCCATAGGTCGCTCCCGAGATCTGGAACTTCCCCGCTCCTGTGGTCTTCTCGAAATAACAGCCGCTTCTGGCATGGATCTCGATCTGTACCTTCGGCACGTCTCCCGGTTCCCAGTATTCCTTATTGCCGCTGACCCACGTGTAGGCTCCGATGGTATAGAGATTGCTGTCAGTCGTCACATAGACCGTAGCCGCATCCAGATCGTAGTCGGCCTTCACATCGGAACGCACCTTAATCGACACGGAAGTGATCGGTGTTCTCGTCTCATTTTTCACCGCTGCCAGAGCCGTGCCTGAAGCGCCCGGCAGCGCTGCCGTCAGCAAGCCACACGCCAGAACAGCCGCGGCAGCCCGTCTTAACTTGCGTAACATATCTTGTCCTCCTGTCTGCTACGGTATCCAGATACCATCCGGATTAATGTAATACTTTTCAACGACTCTGTCCTTCACCATCCGTCCGCTGTCCGGATCCAGATAGTACCAGTTGTCCTTATAGCGGATCCAGCCAACTGCCATGCTGCCGTCCGGATTCATGTAATACCAGTCGTTGCCCTGCTGAAGCCATCCGCCGGACACTTTTCCCACCTGCGGGTCCAGATAATACCATACCCGGTTGTACTGGAACCATCCGGTCACCATGTCACCGTTGGTCGTCAGGTAATATTCCCGCCCGTTCTTCGTCTGCCATCCAGTCAGCATGTAGCCGCCCATGTCAAATAAATACCATTTATCATTGATTAACTGCCAGCTGTTTACCGGGTACGTTCCGTCCGCGTTCCGGTACCACCAGCCATTCCTGTCCTGTTCCCATCCGGGATTCTGCGAACCGGGGCCGTCTCCCTGCCCGGGTCCCTGGCTGCCGCTGCCCGAGCTGCCGCCGGAACTGCCGTTTCCTGAAGACTTCCGTGTCTCCGCCGCCTCGGCATCCCGTTTTGTAATCTCCTGATTATCGGATTCCGTCCACTCTCCGGCTTTTAAATAATCCGCTTCCGACTCCGTCTTCGCCACGGCTCTCACTTTGAAATAGTAATCGCCCCGCGTCGTCATTTGGGAGAAGAAATCATAATTGGTGGAGGACGTCTTTTCCACCCGGTACACCATGCTGTCTCCGCAGTAAAGCTTTACTTCATAGGCCGGAGCATTTTCCACCTTGCTCCATCTCGCCTTGCCCAGTGGTGTCGACTCCCAGTAAGCGCTCTCCACGGTTCCCAGCGTTCCTTTCACGCCCTTCAGTTTTACCGACAGTATCAGGGAATGGTTGTCCGTCTCCTTCTTTGCTGACGAATAGACAGCTCCCTTTACGGTGGCCTTTCCGGCGTTAATAGAGTTGAAATAGTATCCTTCCTCTGCCTCCAGCCTGATGTTTACCTTCGGAGTCTCCCCCGCCTTCCAGCTTCCCCTGGAATTTGCGAAATCGCACGATACCACCCGGTACTTTGAGCTGTTTGATGTAGCCGAGACCGTTCCCTCATCGGCTTCCGCTTCCACCGAAGAGGTGACTGTGACCGACACGGTCTTAATTGCCTCCTCTGCGTAAGTAACCATGGAAAAACCGGCTGCCATGATCGTTATAGCGGCAAGAAGCAGCCACAGCCTGCCGGATTTGTTCTTGTATCTCATCTTGTTTTCCCCCTGCTCATGTCATTTGTTTAAAATCTTCTATTCTTTCATACTCTCCATTGATCCGCTCTCCGCAGGCCGCCTACCACGGCCTCCGTATCGACACAATCGTGCGGTACGCCGGGTTGTCATCCACCCGGATTCCCGCTTTTGCCGAGCGCGCGTGGACAATTCTGCCGCCTCCGATATACATGGCTACATGACCCGGATAACAGACCAGATCTCCAGGTTCCATCTCTTCATATGCAATTTCCCTGCCATAACCGGCCTGCTCGGCGGACGTTCTCGGAATCGATACACCGAAGTGGCGGTAGACCGACTGAACGAACCCGGAGCAGTCCGCTCCTGAGGTCAGGCTGGTGCCGCCCCACACATAGGGGTTCCCGATAAACTGCAATGCGTAGTCCGCGACATTCCGTCCGAATTCCGAACCACCCATGCTCTTGATCCTTCCAGGGCCGCTGTTCTGCTCTTCCGCCCCGCGTTCCTCTTCCGCCCTGCGTTTCTCTTCCGCCCTGCGTTCCTCTTCCCGCTTTCTTTCCTCTTCCTTCTGAAGAAGCCGGATCTCCTCCGTCCTCTTCCTTATAATCTCGGCCTGGCTGCCGGCTTCCGCCTTTGCCGCCCTGAGTCTGCGGTCAAAATCAGACTCGTCCGCCCTTTTTTTCGTAATCATGGTCCGGAGCTTCTTTTCCCGGACTCCATATTCCTGTTTTAAGCTCTGAAGCTCCGACTGCCGCTCCTCCAGCACTTCCTTCCGGCCAAGCGCATCGTTCTTCGTCTTCTCATACTCTGTGATCAGCTTCCTGTCATACTCATAGAGCTGCTGAAAATACTCATTCCCATTAATCACATCGCCGATGGTTTTCGCTTTCAGGAGGATGTCCAGATAGGTGACATCGCCTTCTTCATAAATATACTGGATCCGCTTCTTCAGTATCTCGTACTGACGCTTCCGCTTTTCCTCCGCCTTCTGGTATTCCTCTTCCTCTTTCTCAATCTGCCGCGTCATATCGGACATGTCTGTCTCCAGCAAGTCCATATCGGTCAGCAAGTCTGTCAGCTCTTTATCCAGCTGGCCCGCCTGCACCGCAGCTTCCCCTTTTTTCTTCTCCAGGTCCTCCGCTTCCCCGTTTACCGCCTCGTACCTCTCCTCCGCTTCCTTTTTCTGCCGCTCCGCTTCGGATATGGGCGAGGCCGCCGAAGCAAACGAAAGCATCTGCCCCAGGCAGACCGCTGCGGTTACATAAAAAAGAAAACGGCAGTACTGAACCGGTTTCTGATGCCCCATCATTTGTAATCCCCTGACTCATATCATAATAATAAACGGTGTAGCCGTTTGCTGATATCAGTGTACCATAGCTGGGGAATAATTTCAAATTAAGAATAAATTACTAAAATATTCCAAATTCTGTAACCTGCGGCAATAAAATAAAGAGACTGGCATCCGACACATCACGTATCGGACACCAGTCCATTCTCATCAATCCTATTTTCTGAGGGAAAGTCTTACAAGCGCTCTTCTGAGTGCCAGTTCCGCCCTCATGGTATCAATTTCACCGCTCTCTTCCTTCAGGCGGCGCTCCGCACGGATTCTCGCTTCCTCCGCACGGTTGGCATCGATCTCATCCGGCCACTCGGCCACTTCGGCCATAATGGTGATTCTCTCCGGGAGAATTTCAATAAATCCGGATATCAGAGCCGCCTCCTTAACCTCGCCCTCCTCGTGAATCTTTAAGACTCCGGGAGCCACGATGGCTGTCAGCGGGATATGATTTCTATATACACCGATGTCCCCCTCCGTCGTCGTAAGTTCCACCATGGAAGCTTCTCCATCGTAAAATCTCCGCTCGGGAGTAATCACATGCAGTTTGAATAAATCAGCCATATTCCCACCCCCTATTTCACACGGGCAAGAACATCATCCATACTACCTGCGTTTAAGAAATAGCTTTCAGGAATATCGTCATGTTTGCCTTCCAGAATCTCCTTGAAGCCCTGAATCGTATCAACAAGCGGAACGTAACGGCCTTCCAGACCGGTAAACTGTCCTGCCACGAAGAACGGCTGGGATAAGAATCTCTGAATCTTTCTCGCACGGGAAACGGTAAGCTTATCCTCTTCTGAAAGCTCATCCATACCCAGCATGGCGATGATATCCTGTAACTCTTTATACTTCTGAAGTACTTCCTGCACGCCGCGGGCTACCTTGTAGTGTTCTTCACCCACGATACGCGGGTCTAAGATACGGGAGGAGGACTCCAGCGGATCTACAGCCGGATAGATACCAAGCTCTACGATCGCACGGCTTAAAACGGTGGTCGCATCCAGATGGGCAAATGTGTTTGCCGGAGCCGGGTCAGTCAAGTCATCGGCCGGCACGTAAACAGCCTGTACGGATGTGATGGAACCGTTCTTTGTCGATGTAATACGCTCCTGGAGAGCGCCCATCTCCGTCTGCAGGGTCGGCTGGTATCCAACCGCGGATGGCATACGGCCAAGCAGAGCGGAAACCTCGGAACCTGCCTGCGTGAAACGGAAGATGTTGTCGATGAACAGAAGGACGTCCTTTCCTGCCTGGTCACGGAAATACTCTGCCATGGTCAGTCCGGTCAGTCCGACTCTCATACGGGCTCCCGGCGGCTCGTTCATCTGTCCGAACACCATGGTCGTCTTATTGATAACGCCTGATTCCTGCATCTCATAGTATAAGTCATTGCCCTCACGGGTACGCTCACCAACGCCGGTGAATACGGAATATCCGCCGTGCTCTGTGGCGATGTTACGAATCAGCTCCTGAATTAATACGGTTTTACCTACACCGGCGCCGCCGAACAGACCGATCTTACCGCCCTTCTGATAGGGGCAGAGAAGGTCGACTACCTTGATACCTGTCTCCAGGATCTCGGTCTCTGTGGACTGCTCTTCAAATGTAGGAGCCGGTCTGTGGATCGGTAAGTACTCTTTCACTACCGGCTTTGGTTTATTATCGATGGGATCACCCAGTACGTTAAAGATACGTCCCAGGGTCTCTTCACCGACCGGTATCGTGATCGGCGCACCCGTTGCGACGGCTTCCATACCACGCACCAGTCCATCGGTCGAACCCATGGCGATACATCTTACGGTATCATCGCCAAGGTGCTGGGATACTTCCACAACCAGGCGGTTTCCGTTTTTCATCGTGATGTCGATCGCATCATTGATGCTCGGAAGCCTGCCCTGGCTGAACTTGATATCCAGTACGGCACCGATGATCTGGGTGATCTTACCAATATTTTGTTCTGCCATCTTGTTTCTCCTTTATTTTATAATGAAATCCGATTCAGCTGCATGCCTATGATATCGCATTGGCACCTGCAATGATCTCGGTAAGCTCCTGAGTAATGGAGCCCTGTCTTGCACGGTTGTATGCCAAACCAAGTTCTTCAATCATCTCTTCCGCGTTATTCGTCGCAGAATCCATGGCTGTCATTCGAGCGCCGTTCTCACTTGCCACAGCCTCTAAAAGCGCGCCATAAATTAAGCTGCTCATATATTTCGGAATGATGGAATCCAGCACCTGATCTTCATTCGGTTCGTAGTTCATGAGCACCAGGTCCGTCTTTTCGCTGTCTTTGCCGGCTTCCACGGGAAGCAGCTTTTTCAGCGTCGGAATATGGGTCACCGTATTTTTGAATGAAGTGTAGGCCAGATAGATTTCACCGATCTGGTTCTGACCAAACGCATCCAGAAGTTCCGCAGTCACATCCGCCGCGTCGCGGTAGATCGGCTCATTGATAACCTCGGAATAGTCCTCGGCGATCGCATAGCCTTTTCTCACAAAGGAATCCTTTCCCTTACGGCCGATTGCATAGATGACGGTGTTCTCCGGAGTAAGTCCCTCCGTGCCCGTTACCAGCTTGACGATGTTGTTGTTATAACCGCCCGCCAGTCCACGGTTGGAAGTGATGGCGATTACCGCCTTCTTCTTCGAGTCTCCCGCCTTTAAATACTTGTGCTCAATACTACCGGATTTGCGCAGCATGGAACAGATGGTATCGTACATCAGGTCGTAATACGGTTTTGATTCTTCCGCCTTCGCTCTGGACTTCTGCAGCTTCACGGTGGATACAAGCTTCATGGCTTTCGTAATCTGCTCGGTGCTTTGAATACTTTCTTTTCTATGTTTGATATCCCTCATGGATGCCATGATTCTTCACCTGCCTTTAATAAGCCTCCGCTTTACACTCGTTAATCGCCTTCGTCAGCAGTGCATCCGTCTCCTCGGTAATCTGCTTCGTCTCACGGATGGAAGCCGGGATCTGCGGATATTTGCCGTCGATAAAGCTGAATAATGCCCTTTCAAAATCAAGAATGCGGTGAGTCGGAATGTCAAGCAGCAGTTTTCTGGTTGCCGCGAAAATAATCATGACCTGATATTCTACCGGCATCGGCTGATACTGGCCCTGCTTTAACACTTCCTTGATTCTCTCGCCCTGTGCCAGCTGTTCCGTGGTCTCCTTGTCAAGCTCTGAGCCGAACTGGGCAAAGCTTGCAAGCTCGCGGTACTGAGCCAGCTCCACACGGATGGGAGCGGCAATCTTCTTCATCGCCTTGATCTGAGCCGCGCCGCCTACACGGGATACGGACAGACCTGCGTTGATAGCCGGACGGAAGCCGGAGTTGAACATCTCTGTCTCCAGATAAATCTGGCCGTCAGTAATAGAGATAACGTTTGTCGGAATATAGGCCGAAACGTCACCTGCCTGAGTTTCAATAATCGGAAGAGCCGTTAAGGAGCCGCCGCCTAAAGCGTCGGATAACTTACTTGCTCTCTCTAAAAGTCTTGAATGGAGATAAAATACATCGCCCGGATATGCCTCACGTCCCGGTGGTCTCTTGAGCAGTAAGGACAGGGTACGGTAAGCCGCCGCATGTTTACTTAAGTCATCGTAAACAACCAGCACGTCCTCGCCGTTCTCCATCCACTCCTCGCCGATGGCGCATCCGGAGTATGGAGCAATATACTGAAGAGGAGCCAAGTCGGAAGCCGTGGATACCACGATGGTGGTGTAATCCATAGCGCCGTACTCCTCAAGAGTCTTAACAATGGTAGCAACCGTAGAAGCCTTCTGGCCGATGGCCACATAGATACAGTGAACGCCCTGGCCCCTCTGGTTGATGATGGTATCGATGGCAATCGCCGTCTTACCTGTCTGACGGTCGCCGATAATTAATTCACGCTGTCCTCTTCCGATGGGGATCATGGCGTCAATCGCCTTGATACCGGTCTGAAGCGGCGTGTCTACTGATTTTCTGTCAATTACGCCGTGAGCAACTCGCTCAATCTGACGGAATTTGTCTGTCTGGACCGGTCCCTTGCCATCTACCGGCTGTCCCAGCGCGTTCACCACGCGGCCGGTCATCGCATCGCCGACAGGAACTTCCACCACGCGGCCGGTCGTCTTAACGGTATCGCCCTCGCTGATGTCTCCGGCACCGAGTAAAACGGCGCCCACGTTATCCTCTTCCAGGTTGAGTACCATGCCGTAGATATCTCCCGGGAACTCTAAAAGTTCACCCTGCATGGCGTTCTCAAGACCGTGGATACGTGCAATTCCGTCCGCTACCTGAATGACTGTACCAACATCAGAGACTTCCAGCTTTGTAGAATATCTTTCAATCTGTTCCTTGATGACAGAACTGATCTCTTCTGGTCTTAAATTCATTAAGGTTTGCACCTTCCTTCTATCTTTCTATTTGTTACGATAACTGCAGTTTTGACAAGCTGCGGTGCAGCTCGTTAATCTGCGTTTTAATGCTGGAGTCCACGACGCGGTCTCCGATCCGGATAACCAGACCGCCGATTAAGGACGGGTCCACCGAATACTCCATCTCAAATTCCACGTACTCCGTGATTTCTAAAAGCCTCTGTTCGATCATGGCTTTCTGTTCACTCTTTAATTCCACGGCGCTCGCCACATGGGCCACGCCGATTTTCTTATATTCTTTGACCGTATCGATAAAATACGTGCAGATTGCAGGAATGTCCTTCTGTCTGCCCTTGTCGACAATGACTGCCAGAAAACCCATCAGATCGTCTGACACCCGGCCGGCGAAGATATTCGTTATGATACCGATCTTCTCTTCCTTCACAATCTTTGGATTATCCAGAAGTTCCGCCAGTTCCCGGTTCTCCCGCCAAATGGCAAGCAGCGCCTTCACCTCATGAAACAGGGTGTCAACACTCTGCTTTTCGATGGACTCTTCAAACAATGCATCGCCGTATACTTTTGATACTAGCTTTGCCATGTGCTCTCACCCATCTCTTTCAAAGTTTCCTCAATCAGGGCATCCGATACCGTTGTATCAATGGACGCAGCCACAACCTTGCCGGCCATGACAGAAGCGATGGATATGATCTGTTCCTTCATATCGTCAAGCGCTTTCTTTCTCTCCAGCTCTACTTCGCGGTTACCCCTCTCAATAATGCGGTTCGCTTCTTCCCTGGCTTCTGTAAGTATTTCTGCTTCGCGCTGTTTTGCTCTCTTTCTCGCATCCTCTAATATCTGTTCCGCTTCTTTATTGACGCTGGTAAGCCGTGTCTGGTACTCTTCCTTCATGGCTCTCGCAGCTTCTTTGTCATCAGCAGCGGACTTCAGTTCTCCGGCGATCTTCTGTCTTCTTCTCTCCAGGACGTCACGCACGGTGTTGAACAGCAGATAGGATAACGCGAAAAACAGGATAAAGACGTTAATGCCCGTCACAAACGCATCGAAAAGCAGCTGTGGGTCAAATCCCAATAATCGTTCCAAGGTTTCGCCTCCTCTCGCTCTCTATTCTTATCCGTTCTTCTCTTTAGCTGAATGGCTTTAAGAACATAAGGATAGCAGCGACAGCGAAACCGTAAAGACCTGTTGTCTCGGCAACGGCCTGGCCTAAAAGCATGGTAGATGTGATATCAGACTTCGCGCCCGGATTGCGGCCTACTGCTGCTGCTGCGTGTCCTGCTGCGATACCCTGTCCAATACCAGGTCCGATACCTGCGATCATCGCAAGGCCCGCACCGATTGCTGAACAACCTAAGATAAAATCCTGTCCTGAAATTCCGTTCATAGATAACTTCCTCCTGAAATCAATTTTGTATTACGCGCTCCTGCGCTTTTTGATTGTGAAAACAATCCTTGTTAATCCATCTTATCATTGACATATACCATGGTCAGCATACAGAATACATATGTCTGTATACATCCCGAGAACAGGTCACAATATACATGTAAAAATGACGGGATACCAATTTTTACAAAGATTGGCATCATGCCGTACCACAATCCCATGATTACAACGCCTGACATCATATTACCGAACAGACGAAGCGCCTGAGACAGTGGATTTGTAATCTCTCCGATCAAGTTAATCGGGAATAGGATCGGGAACGGTTTGAACATGCTCGTCAGATGACCGATTCCGTGGTTTTTAATACCCTGATACTGTGTAATGCAGAATGTGAAGATACCCAGCATAAACGTTACACCAAAGTCTCCTGTTGGTGTTCTGAGTCCAAATAAGCCGCCAATATTGCAGAACAATATGAAAATAAATATAGTTCCGATATAGTTAACGAACTTTTTCGCATTATGACCCATTGTGCCGTTTACCATGTTATCAAGCGTCTCTACTGCGAATTCGATGATATTCTGGAATGTACCTGGTACTTCCGTCGCTTTTTTCATCTTAACATTGGTTACAATTGCGATCAGCAATATGACAATGGTCACGATACTTAAACCGATCTCGGTCGTTGTTACCCAGAGTTCCTGGCCGAATGCCTGAAACTTGAAAACGCCCTTGATCATAAAGTCCACATTATTGGCACTAGCTATGCCCATACGCTTAAGCCTCCTTTCTTACTTGATCACACCGGCTCCTGTACACGAAAATTACTCCTCTTTTTTCCCACGTGACACGATCCTGTGTATAACCGGCTGCAGATATGCACCAGCCTTGAGTCCGAGGACTCCGATTACTAGGGCAACCGCATTGACCTGATCCGGAAACCAGACCACGACGATAACCAGAACAGCAAAAAGCACGACATAACGGATGACCGAACTGATCACCGTCCTTTTCTGGACAGTCTTCGAATCTTCCGTCTTCATGGAGCGGTCCAGCACCTCCGCCATGGAAAAAAACATGGCAAGAGCCAGGACCATCCCCAGCAGGAGCCCGGCAAAAACCGACGGCTTCGGATACACAATAAGCGCAACCAGCATGGCTGCCACGGTAAAAATCACGATTCCTGATGAAACCTCAAGCACCAGATTCTTTGTTTCCTTCCCCAATTCACAAATCCTCCTGTTTTCTAAAGCTTTTCATCATCCTCATGTCTCCTTACGCGGCTCTTCTGCTTCGGCTTATGCACCGGCGGGCGCGGCTCTCCCATTTGCTCCTGACGTGCCTCCTGATCCTCTTTTTTCTCTTCCTGCTCATTCATCCGAAGCGTCGTCATGGCTACCTTGTAGCCGTTCCATCCGCCTGCCAGAAATCCCAGAAACATCAGAAAGATCGTCAGGTTCGTCCCGGCATGCCGGTCAATCCAGCTGCCGGCAAGAATACAGACAAACACAGGCACCATGACGCTGAGACCCAGTTGGGTAACCATCATCATATTCCTCATTACGCTCTTTTTATGGCGCATGAATCCACCTGCTTTCTGCATTTTGCACATATACATGGTATTATACCTAAAAATTTTGATTTTGTCTATTATGTACGTAAATTTTACTGGATAATATTGGATGGTATACAAATTGCGGGTTTTTGTACATTTTTTAGTACAAAAAAAGGGGAGCCGGTTTGCTATATCTTACCCCGATTCCCACTTTTTTATTCAAATTCTAAAAAATTTTTAGGCTTTTTCCGCTATTTCTCTTCTTTTTTATCTGCCGTATGATAGAAATCCTTCTTACTGCATCCGGCTCTTCCGCCTCCTGCGCAGGCGCAGGCACACGCGCAGCCCGCACAGGCACAGGCGCACGCACAGCCGCCTCCCCCGCTTCGCGGCCCGTGATAGCCGTGATAGCCGCGGCCTCCGTTGTAATGGCTCTGGTCGGAATCCCCCAGGAAACCGAATACGGCGCACAGCGCACCGAAAAACAGGACGATGGTAATGGCTCCGACGATGGGGCTGTCCCCCTCCACGCCATTGCGGTACTCCCTCCAGACAACCAGCTCCGGCCGCCGGAAGCCCTCCAGGGCGCAGGTCAGCTTCATCTGTCTGCTCTCCCCTTTTTTCAGGGTCCCCTCCCACACCAGGTCTCCGTCTTCCGTCCGGTCCGCGTTGTGGGTCAGGATATTCCGCCTCTGCTCCCAGGTAAACTCGTAGTGCTTCACACGCATTTCATCAAACCAGCCCGGTGTGAAATCGTAAAATGGCTCTTCCGGGTCGGCGCTGTTCTCACACAGCATGTTTCTCTGGTGTACCGTAAACCAGAAGCTGGCCATCTCCCCCTTGTAATAGGACCGGTCCAGATTCAGCTCCAGCATGGGATTCTCAGAAGATTCTGACGGCTGGTAACGGATTCCACCGGCCGCTCCGCCAAACTCCTTCACCACATAGTTGGGATTCGCCATGCCCAGCTTCACCCAGCTGAGAGGTCCCTCCTTTGAATCGTTTAAGACCTTCCACTCGTAGCTGTATGTAATCTCCAGACTCCCATCGTCCTGGGGCGTCACATGAACACGGTAGTCCGTCATCTCATCTAACGGCATACAGGCGATAATCAGATAAATAATCAGTACGGCCAGACCGATGGCCGCCAGGATCAGGGCTTTCCGGATTCTCTCTTTTTTCAGTTTTTTCTTTTCCTCTTCCTCTGCTTTTGCCCTCGATTTGGCCATTACGTTTCACCACCCTTTTCGGATTTCCCGGTTCGGAGCGGGCAGAACAGGCTTTCCTCTTCCTCCATGGCCCGGATTTTTTTGCACATCGCATGGTTCCAGATGCTTTTCCAGGAATCTTTTTTCATATCCCCCAGAACCACACCGCCCAGCCAGCTCTGACACGGAACGGCCAGCCCGTCGGGTGTCACGGCCATGTTGGACAGACAGGCGCCGCACATGGGTACCGGTATTCCCAGCCGCTTTAAGAGCTTCACCTCCGCCCGGCCGGGTGACGTAAAACCGATCTCCATCCCCGTTTCCCGGCAGATGTCCGCCGCCGCTGTCAGGATCTCTCCCATCTCCCTGATGGACAGCTGGCTGGAGACTGAGCCGCCGGAGGAGGCGTTGCCCGTCTCAATCAGCCCGGAGCAGGTGACATACCGGACCCCCAGTCCGTCTAAAAACGCCAGCGTCTTCCCATAATCCTGGTTATCCCTGCACAGCGGCGTATTCACGCTGACATTAAGCCCTGCGTTTAATGCATTCCGGATGCCTTCTGTGGTTCCGTAAAAGCCGCCTTTCCGGCCGACAAGGGAATCGTGAATCCCGCTGTCCCAGGAATAAAGCGTGATCTGTACGCTGTCCAGGCTGGCCTCGTAAAGCTCCCGGCATAAATCCGGCGTAAGCAGGATTCCATTGGTATTGAGGCGCGTCACAAACCACCGCGAGTACGCCGCCAGCTCCACTAAGTCCCTGCGCAGCGTCGGTTCCCCGCCCGTAAAGGTAACCTGCGGCACACCGGCGCTTTTCAGACTGTCGATAATTTTCTTCCATTGCTCCGTATTAAGCTCTTTTCCCTCTGCCTCCGGCTGTCCGGCGGCGTAGCAGTGGCGGCACTGTAAATTACAGTTCCAGCCTCCGTCCGCCTTCGTCATGGCGCTCACCATCAGATCCATCCGGTGGGGCGCCGTCATGTGGGGCGCATACTCCCGCAGGGACAGCGGTTCGATCTCCCCGGAGGGTTCCTCTCCGCAGGCGACGCCGTAGAGCATGGCCAGAATTTCCTCCAGATCGCCGCGCAGCTGTTCCTCAGGCACCCGGTACGACTTCCCCGTCCTCTCCACGGCCGCCGTCACGACCTTTTCCATATCTTTTTCGTCCATGGGACGGCCGTCATACCGGTTCACCTCACGGATAAAATTACCCAGGAGAACCGCCCAGGAGTATCCCAGAGGAAGAATGTAATATCCATTTAAAATCATCGCATAAGGATTTTTTCCAAAGGGGCGATATTTCGGGGGAATCAGATGTATCCGCACCGCGCCCGGCCCTTTCGGGTTCAGAGTCGTATGTACCACGCCCTCCTTCCAGGCCCTGTATGCTGCCGCCTCCCGTTTTAACACCATGACGCCTCCTCCTTTCCTGCAGCTGCCTTACTTCGGCTTTCTGTATGTATACTGAAAATTTTACCACAGTGCCTGCCGGAAATCCATATGTTTAAAAGTACAAAAAACCGCCGGGTAAGCGCCCGGCCCGGAATCTCTTCCGAACCGGCCACTCAACCGGCGGTCCATAGTCCATATTCTTAACGCAGTCCTTTATCGGCTATCTGGCCTTTTCCACCATATCCAGAACGGCCTTCTTGCTCTGTACGCCGACGCTGGTCGCTACAACCTTGCCGCCCTTGAATACAAGCAGGGTCGGGATGCTCATAACGCGGTACTGTCCGGCTAAATCCGGCTGCTCATCGACGTTCACCTTGCCAACCTTCAGTCCCGGATGATTCTCCTCCGCGATCTCATCAATAATCGGTGAAAACATCTTGCACGGTCCGCACCAGGTCGCCCAGAAATCGACGATCGCGATGTCACTGCTCTTTAATACTTCCTGATCAAAATTTTCCTGTGTAAATGTTACTACTGCCATAATATGGTTCCTCCTTATTCTGCGCTTTCTGAAAGCGCCTGTGTAATTATATTTTTCATAATGTCTTTTGTCAGCGCGCCGCTTGCATAGCCGATGACGCGTCCTTCACGGTCAATCATGAACGTGGTTGGGAATGCTGTTATATAGTATTGTAACAGAACATCACCCGTTGTGTCCATAAGTGCAGGATAAGAATATCCGTTATCCTCCATAAACTTTGTCACTTCTTCTATAGTTTTGTCATTATTGTTCGGATTATCCTTCGTTTTTGGATTTGCCACGCTTAAAATGACAAGATCCTCTGAATTCTCTCCGTATTCCTTATAAAGGGCCTCGATATCAGGCATCTCCTCGCGGCATGGCGGACACCAGGTCGCCCAGAAATTTAAAAATACGACTTTTCCCTTATAATCCGAGAGTTTATGTTCTTCTCCGTACTGATCCACCAGAGTGAAATCGGGCGCTTCCACACGGTCCGATGTATCCGGAAGACTGCTCTCTGTCTCGCCGGCAGCCGCGCTTTCGCTATCCTGTCCGTTATCCCCGCTCTGTCCCGCGCTCTGATCCGGATTCTGTCCGTTATCAGCCGGACTCTGCGTCTCGGTCTGCGGCGCCGTCTCTCTGCTGTCAGGAGTACCGTCTCCGCTGCCGGAAGGCGCCTGGGACTCGGTCACGGTCTGGCCGCCCACGCCAAAGCTTGATAAGTATCCGGTAATTCCGTTCATCCAGCCGGTAAACATCATGACGCCCATGGCGATCATCAGCACGCCGCCGGCCTTTGTCGTGTACTTCACCACATTCTGATGCTTCTTAAAGAAATCGAGCACCGATCCGGTGAACAGTCCCACTGCCAGAAACGGAATGACGAAGCCCAGCGTATAGACGCCGATCAGTAAAAATCCGGTTCCCTGGGAGGTTGCCGAGGAAGCCATCAAAAGAACGCTTGCAAGCGCAGGTCCCACACAGGGAGTCCATGCGAAGCTGAAGGTAAAGCCGAGCACTAATGCCAGGAGCGGATTCATCGCCAGCTGGTTCAGCCGGAAAGGAAGCCGGTGTTCCTGCCCCAGCACGGAGCTTCCGAACACACCCAGCTGGAATAATCCGAACAGGACGACGATAATGCCGCCGATCCGTGCGAACAGGGTTCTGTTGCTGCCAAAGAACCGGCCCGCTGCCGTAAATCCAAAGCCCAGCAGGAAAAATGCAAAGCTGACGCCGATTACGAAAAACAGCGTATTGGTCATAACTTTTTTTCTCGAATACCGGACGCGTCCCTCTTCATCGACGGTCCTCGTTCCTCCTGCCAGATATCCGATGTAAAGCGGTACAAGTGGCAGCACGCAGGGTGAGAAAAAGCTTAAAAGTCCCTGAATAAATACTGTAATTGCCGGTATTCCGACTTCAACTGAAAATCCCATATCGCCTCCTGAAAGTGTTATTAACTGTAATTTTATTTGTTTCAGTTTGTACTGTTATTATAAAAGTTACAGTTAATATTGTCAAGTACTTTCGGAAACTTTTTTAATTTATTTTATATTTTTACAGAGGCCCTTAGAGCCGTGAGCAGCAGCGGTTTACTCGGCCGGATCATCCGGAACGTATTCCAGAATGTCTCCCGGCTGGCAGTCCAGCGCCCTGCAGATCGCCTCCAGCGTGGTAAAACGGACGGCTTTCGCCTTATTATTCTTCAGAATGGATAAGTTGGCCATGGTGATATCCACTTCGCCCGCAAGCTCCGTCAATCCCTTTTTCCTCTTTGCCATCATGACATCAAGATTTACTACAATCGCCATTCTATCCCTCCTATATTGTCAAGTCGTTTTCCAGCTTGTACTGCACCGCCTTCTCAAACACCTGGCAAAGCACAATGGAAAAGAGTCCGGCAATGGCAAACACGATAATGATGACAGCCGTCGCCGGAGTGAGCGATACCGGCAGGCGGATGATGGAGAGAAGCGCAATCATGAAACTGCATTTACCCATCTTTTTAAGCGAACCGGCATTTTCCATGACAAACGGATTATCCGTCAGGACAGTGAGAAACATCTTCCGCAGCTCCTTTATGATGAACAGCGCCATCACGCCGGAAGCCATATAGATCACGCATTGAAATACATAGTATTTCCGGAAGCTCTCGATGTAATTCCCGAAAAAATAAAACAGCACCGGGATCGCTGCCGTCAGCACAATCCCGATATAAAACATGGCATCCAGCATATATTTTGTAAAACGAACCAGTTTCGTATTCATAAAAGGCTCTCCTTCTTTCCGTTTCCGCTGCCGTTTTGGCGGCGGCTGTTTATGAGGAAAGTTTATCACAGGGCAGAGGGGAATTGCAACAGGAAATGCAGCAGGGCAGGCGGTTCCCCGGAAGGTATTTGTTTCATAGGACAAACTTTCTTCATAGAAATCAGAAATCAAAAAAATCAGGAAGAAATCCGTCAAACAAGATTTCTTCCTGATTCTCATCACTGTCCGTCAGCCGGACAGAGGTAAAATCCCAGCCCTTCCCTGATATACGGAAGGTATTTTCTGTCCTTCCCGTCCACCTGTCCGATCACATTCACGCGCGGATCAGAAGGCATGTCAACCCTGGAAATTTCAAGCTCTCCCATGTACCGCAAATACGCTTCATTGGCAATACAGATATTTCCGGCCAGCCTCTGGCCGGAAATATCTCCCGCTGTGTCTGCCGCGATGACCCGGTCCCTGCAGTTAAAACGGGATTCCTGGGATCGGATCACATATTCGCTGGAATCGGGCCGGTCATGATGGATGATCGCCCTCTCGAATTCATAACCGGGCCGTATATCCGCATGCAGGGTCACATATCCTTTGCTCAGTGCAGCCAGCTGCGTCCATACCTCCTCCGTCACATCGTTGTCGCCCACCAGAACAATATCGGAATCCGCCTGGTACAGCTCCAGCATGTGAAGAAGCACCTCATCCCTGGAAAACCGGTGTTCCTCCACCGTGGGAAGGCCTTCACAGAGAGGGCCGCGCAGCCCGGCATTGCCCGGAACAAATGCCATCGTGGTAAAGCCGAGAATTTTGAGCCTTTGATTCATCTCCTTTACGCGGTCAAGTGACAAACCGGTATATGGTTTCGGGTAGTAATTGTGGCAGGCGGCAAAGCGGGTAAAATCTGCCCCTGCCGCCGCCCAGTTCTGAATATCTTCCTGTGAAATCGTAGAGGCGTTGAAAACGATATGAAATTTTTCCGAAAGCTCGACCGTTTTCTCTGCCGTAAATCCAAAGTCGAGACGGATATAAGTAATCCCCAGTGACAGCAGTTCATCGAAGGAGGTGCAGCCCAGCTTTTCTAAAGTAACCGGACTGACATCGACAATCAGATTGATGCCGGCATCTCTGCACTGCTCCAAAAGCTTTCTGGCATCCCTTTTATAATCGATCCCCGTCTCCTCCGGGATATGCATGGAGGTAAACGCGTATCTGATGCCGGCTTTCTGCGCTTTCCTGATCATCGCCTCGTTCTTTTCCACGCCATTGCTGAAATAGAGTGAAATTCCTGTTTTCATAAATTTATTCCCCATAGACTTCGTTGATCCGCTTCTCATCCACACCAAAGAACCAGGTCAGAATAAAACCGCCGGCGTAAGCCGCAGCCATAGCGATAATATATGGAATCTGCTGTCCCGGTTTTACGATCAGCAGGCCGAACAGCCCCGATACACCCTGGGATACGGTTCCCAAATGAAACAGTGCGGAGAGAACACCGCCGACACCGGCGCCTAAACAGGCGGTAATAAAGGACTTTCCAAGCGGAAGTGTTACCGCATACATGAGCGGCTCGCCCACGCCCAGGATACCTACCGGGATCGAATCGCGGATATAGCCTTTCAGCTTTTTGTTCTTTGTCTTGAAGTAGAGAGCCAGACCTGCGCCTACCTGTCCGCCGCCCGCCATCATCAGAATGGGGAGAAGATAGTTGATGCCCTGCGTCGCGCCGGCCGGATCATTTAACATGGCATGGATCGGCGTCAGCGCCTGATGAAGCCCGACCGCAACCAGCGGAAGGAAGCCTGCCGAGAGGATATATCCGCCCACAACACCGAGTTTTTCATATACAAATGTCAGCACAGTATAAATACCAGATGTCAGAGCCGCGCCGACCGGCTGTATGATCAGAAGGATCACCAGTCCGCCGATGATTAATACGAGCAGAGGACTGATAAACGTATCGATCAGATCTGGCATAATCTTACGGATGTGTTTCTCTAAGAATGCGAAAAATACGCCTGCAATCAGAGCGGCAAGCATACCGCCTGCGGCCGGGTTGAACACATTACCGGTGATCGGCAGAAGAATCTGCGCGTCGTTATATTTGGCTAAAAGCGGCATCGCAGTATTGGCGATACACATAGCGCCCGCAATTCCTCCCAGAGATGCGGAACCGCCGAATTCTCTTGCGGCGTTATAACCGACCAGGATTGGCAAATAGGCAAACAGAGCCCAGCCCATGGTGCGGATGCATTCATACCACCAGATTCCGCTGAGCGCGCCGCCTGTGGAGACGTTGACAACATTGCTGATTCCGTTGATTAAACCGGCTGCGATAATGCCCGGAAGAAGCGCCACGAAAATATTAGCAATTTTCTTCAAAAAATTCTGGAGCGGTTTATCGTATTTGGCCTTCTGTGCGGCTTTATTTTCCTTAGCCAGATCCTCCACGTTTCCAGCGGCGGAAGCCGGGGCGTCTGAGACTGCGCCCTTGGCCAGCCCTGTCAGCTTGGAGAACTCCTCCAGCGCCTTATTCACCTTTCCCGGCCCCAGGATAATCTGAAGTGTTTCCGATTCCACGACGCCGAGCACGCCTTCCACTTTTTTAATTGCTTCGATATCTACAATGCTTAAATCTCTCACGCTGATGCGCAGACGGGTCATGCACGCGGCATTGCCCAAAATATTATCTTTTCCGCCAAGCAGAGAGAGAAGCTTTTCACTCAATTCCCTGTAGTTCATATGGTCCCTCCTGTTTTTAAGATCAGACGTTCTGTCCGATCGTCTATTATGTGTTATAAAGCATTCCTTACATGGCCGCCGGCCGCATCCAGATGCGTTTTCGCTTCCTTCGCGCCGCAGCTCAGCAGGATCATGACAATGGCCGTTTTAACATGACCGTCAGCCTCTGAAAGAGCGGCTTTCGCCTCTTCTCTCGTACAGCCGGTGGCAGTCATGGTGATATTTTGAGCCCTTACGACCAGCTTCTCATTGGTCTGCTGAACATCCACCATGAGATTCTGATATACCTTTCCGAATCCCACCATACTGCCGGTTGATATCATATTCAGAACCATTTTCTGGGCGGTACCGGCCTTCAGCCTTGTGGAACCGGTCAGGACCTCCGGGCCTGTTACCGGCTCGATAGCAAGCTGCGCGGCCTTTCCTACATCTGACTGCCGGTTGCATGCGATTGCGACCGTTTTGCATCCGATGGAATCAGCGTATGCGAGACCATGGATCACATAGGGGGTCCTTCCGCTTGCGGCGAGACCGATCACAATGTCATTTTTGTTGAGAGCTAAATCCTTTAACTCCTGTACGCCCAGGGTCTGACTGTCCTCCGCGCCTTCCACCGCCTTTACGAATGCCCCTTCACCGCCGGCAATCAGACCAACTACCAGATCGGGAGACACTCCAAAGGTGGGCGGACACTCAACGGCATCCAGAACTCCCAGCCTGCCGCTGGTTCCTGCTCCCATGTAAATGATTCTTCCGCCGCGATTTAAGCTTTCGGTTGCCCATTCGATCGCTGTGGCGATCTCCGGGATAACCTCCTTTACGGCTTTGACGACATTGCCGTCTTCCTCATTCATCACGGCCGCCAGTTCAGCAGGAGTCATCTGATCTAAATTCATGGTTTTATCATTTCTTGTCTCTGTTGTCAGCTTTGTCAAATCAAGCATTCTAATATTCCTCCAATGGTTTTTGAATGTGTGTTTTCGGAAAACTCCTCATGCAGCTCTCATAATGTTTATTTACATAGGCAACATAGAGGATATCTACCATGTTTAATTGTGAAATTCTGGACGACATGGCTCCGCTGCGCAGAATCAGCTCCGTAGCGGCCACAGCCAGCACGCAGTCTGCCTCGGCCGCCAGCTTGGAATCAGCGGCCCTCGTGAGCACGATAATTCTGGCGCCGTTGGCTTTTGCCGCCTTGGCACAGGTGATCATCTCCTCCGTCAGTCCGGAATAGCTGATCACGATACCGAGATCGCCCCTTTTCATGGTTCTCGCGGCCAGCAGCTGAGCGTGCCAGTCGTCGCAGATATTACACAGTTTCTCCACACGTATCAATTTTAAATACAGGTCTCGTGCAACAAGTAAGGAGGAACCGAGTCCAAACAGCTGGATAATCCTGCTCTCTTCGATCATTTTGACGCAGGTGTCAATAATCTCCGGTTCTACCAGCTTTCTTGACGTCTCAAGAGACTCGATGTTTTTTCGTGTAACCTTTTGAATAATGTCCTCTGTCGACGGCGTGGGGATGATCTCCTGAACGGATATCTCCCTGCTGTCCTTAAACAGAGCATTTTCATATACAAGCGCATGCTGGAAATCGCGGTATCCCGCGCAGCCCAGTTTTCTGCAGAGTCTGATAATGGTCGCCGGCGACGCATAGGCCAAATCTGCAAACTCGTGTATACTCTTTCCAATCACCATATCCGGATGATTCAAGATGATTGTTACTGCATTCTTTTCCGCTGCGCTTGCCTTGACCTGATAGTCTTTCAGACGCAGCAGCAATCCTTTTGCTGCCATATTTCCTACCTCTCCTTCATCATAGCATATGAAATAATTGTGTCAATTATACGGGGTTGTTATGAAATTTTATTGCATATTATGATTGGTTTTATGTGAGATTTCAATGGAAAGTTTCGGATTTTTAAGAAATGGAAAAGAGAATCCCGCTGGCAGACCGCTCCTGCCGGGAGGACTTTTCGATATCACAGGAAGACTTTTTGATATCACAGACGACTTAAATATAAAACAAAAAGACCGGACTCCTGCAAAACTGCAGGCCTCCGGCCACCAAATAAAAAGAGCGCGAGACGGGGATCGAACCCGCGACCCCAACCTTGGCAAGGTTGTACTCCACCACTGAGCCACTCGCGCATAAACGATAAAACAAAGTATGAACTTTTTCGTAAAAGCATTATAACATACATCTCATGAAAATGCAACAGAAATTTTCTAAAGCGGGTGATGGGAATCGAACCCACGTATCTAGCTTGGAAGGCTAGTGTTCTAC